>Ga0136631_10000707_pt1 | contig 10425 bp, 6 predicted proteins | sample AntDrymUQ6012206_2_FD_104655 | JGI IMG/M metagenome (GOLD analysis project Ga0136631, IMG submission 104655) | Polar desert sand microbial communities from Dry Valleys, Antarctica - metaG UQ601 (22.06) | ecosystem: Environmental > Terrestrial > Soil > Desert | place: Antarctica: Dry Valley... | reverse complement strand
AGAAACCGGTCGTCGTGACAAACATGTCGGCCTGGCGCGGAGACAAACCCAAAGTCATACCCTCAATCATGACTTGAGGGTCGGACGGAACCGCGCCGCTGCGAAAAACACCAGCCTCCTAGGGCCGTCGGAGCCGATGGAGACGGGTCTGTGGGCTCTGGCGTTCGCGGTCGCGCTGCCGCTGGGCGTCGCCGTCGCCGTCCGGCAGGTGCGCGCGATGGCGGCCGCACCTCCGGGGACCGGAGCGTGGGCCGTCGCCCTCGCCACGCTGGCGATCACCGCGGCGATGCTGCTGCGCGAGCTGGCGGGGGCGGGACATGCACAGCACGCCGCGATCGCGCTCGCCGGCCTGGTCGCGCTCTGGATCCCCTTCGGGCTGGCGCGCGAGTCGCGGCTGCGCACGCGGTTGGCCGCAGCCCCGGTCGGCACCGGCCCGCTGGCCGCCGCCGCGGCGCTGGCGGTGCTCGCCTCGCCGTTCATCCCGACAGCCGTCGTCACCCCGGCGCGGCTGGCGCCGGCGCTGCTGGTCGCCGGCGCGGTGTTCGCCGTCGTGCTGGCGACCCGGGATTCGGCGTCCCGGCCGTTGGCCCGGCGCCTGTTCGACGTGCTGGCGGTCGGGCTCCTCGCACTCGTCGTCCTGACGACACCCGACGTGACGCTGGGCGGCTACAACGTCATCCACCACCACGACTTCTTCCTCGGGCCTACCAACGACGTGCTCAACGGGCGCACGATGCTCGTTGACACGTTTTCGCAGTACGGCGTCGGCGTCATCTATGCGCTCGCGCTCGTGTTCCAGATCGTGCCCATGGGCTACGGCGGGCTCGCGCTCGTCATCGCCTGCGCCACGGTCGCGGTCTACGCACTGACGTACGTGACGCTCCGCGCGGCCATCGACTCCCCCGTGCTCGTCGCCTGCGGCATGGCCGTCGCGGTCCTGAGCAACATCTTCCTGCAGCGCGAGAGCTACCTGTTCTTCCCGAGCACCGGGCCGCTGCGCTTCGGCTTGCCGTACGTGCTCATCGCATCCGCGGTGCTGGCCGCGCGATTCCCGAACCGGTCGCGGGCACTGCGAATCGTCGGGTTGGCCACGCTCGCGGCGGCGGCCCCGTGGAGCCTGGAGACGTTCGTCTACACCGGCGCGGTGTACGCGGCGATCGTGCTGCTGGAGGCCTACGGTCGCCCGGCGGTCGACCTCCGCGCGGGCTTGGGCATCGTCGTGCGCCGCGGCGTGGAGGGCCTCGGGGTCGTGGTGGGAGCGATCGCGGCGATGTCGCTCGCGACGCTCGTGCTCAGCGGCAAGGCGCCCAACTGGGGCGGCTATCTCGACTACATCGCCCTGTACTCGACCGAGGGCCTCGGTCAGATGCCGGTCGACTGGTTCTCGACGGGTCCGGTGGCAGGGCTCGCGATCTTCCTCTCGGCCGCCGGTGTCGTGTGGCTTTCACGCACCGGCCGCGCTCCGGCGGCGCTGCTCGTCGCCCTCGCGGGCTTCACGGCGTTCGCGGTGGCGTCCTTCACCTATTACCTCGGACGTTCGCACCCGAACAACCTGCTGCACCTCATGGTTCCGAGCGTGGCGCTCGGAACGCTCTGGGCCAGCGTCCTGCTGCGGCCCGCGGCTGCCGGCGGCTCGCGGCCCACGATGCTCGCCGGAGCGGCGCTGCTGGCGATCGGGGCGAGCATCGCGGTGGCGGCGCTGCCGCTCGCGAAGGCGAGATGGCCGGAGACCGCGCTGTCGCAGGTCGTCTCCTACGTGCGCGGCGACCCGCCCGGGACGGGGTTGCGCTCGTCCCTCGCCCGCGAGTGGGACCAGCCGGTCGTCGACGGCCGCAGCGAGGAGGCGGCCCGGGTGCTCGCGCGCCTGCAGCCGGGTGACGGGCCGCTGCTGGTCCTCACCGAGCCCGAGCTGACGACCGAGATCCTGCTGCGCGCGGGTCGGCGCAACGTCCTGCCGATCGCCAATCCGACCGAGGACGACCTCGTCGCGTCCTCGGACGCTCGCGTCCGTGCCGCGCTACGCCGCGTGCGGTCCGGCACGCTCATGCTCACCTCCGACCCGCAGCCCCGCGGCTCGAAGACGGCGCTTGGTGCGCCGCGCAACTTCAACGGCCTCCAGCAGCTCGCGCTCGACGGGCTGCGCCGCCGGTTCGCATGGCGCACGGTCACGGTGACGCCCGGGGGTCTGCGCGTGGTCCGGCTCGTCGAGCGCTAGCCCCGCCGCGGCGTCAGCTCCACTGCGACGATGCCGCTCGGGTCGGCTGCGAGCCGGCGCATGTGGAACACGGTGCGCATGTGCGCCAGCAGGCGCTGACGCAGCCGCAGGTAGTTCGCCTGTCCCTCGCGGATGACCTCCAGCAGCTCCGCGGCCGGGGTGCCGGGGTCACCGGCGAGCGCGGACCGCTCCGTGACCAGCACGGTGCGCGGGGGCAGCCGCGCGGTCGCGGCGGAGAGCCTCGCGAAGGCGGAAGGGAGCAGCGCGTCCTCGGTGGGCGTCGCGATCGGCAGTGCGTTGGCACGGCCGCTGCGCACGAGCACCTCGGTCGTCAGCTCGGGTCCCAGCAGCACCGCAGGGGCGTGCCGGCCGCCGTAGCGGCGCACGAGCTGCTGCGCGGCCTGCTCGGGCTCGTAGGCCGACGCGATCAGCGCGGCCACCCGTCCGCGCAGGCTCTCGTCGAACGTCTGGCCGAGCAGGGCGCGCGGGTCGGTTGGGGGCAGGGTCACCGACCTGCCGGTGAGGGCCGCCAGCGCGGTGCGTCTCCAACCGTCGACGAACGCGCTCATCGACGAGCCGGCGAGCAGCAGTGCGACGATGCAGGCGATCGCCGTGAACGCGAGGCGGGGGACGCGGGAGGCCGACCGCGCGCCCCGGATCGCCATGTCCGTCCAGAGGGCCGTCAGCACGATCGTCGGCACCCCGATCTTCGCCTGCACGCCTTCCGCCGAACGGCCGAGGTAGTACGTGTAGGCCACGATGCCGAAGCCGGTGAGCGCTGCGATGACCGGAAGCTGCGCACGCGTCCGCGGCTGCAGCTCGCGACCCCGCAGGGTAAGGACGATCACCGCCGCCGCCGACGCGAGCAGGACGCCCGCGTGCGCGAGCCCCGAGGAGAACGGCGCGATGAGCAGCTTGCCGAAGTCGCCTGAGCCGTAGATCCGCAGGAAGTCGAGGTATGTGCCCCAGTCGGGCCAGCTGCCCGCGGCCAGCCGGGTGGCGAGCGCGAACGCGCATTGGACCGCGAGCGTCGCGGCCGCCAAGCGGGCAACGCTCGCGCCGAACGGCGCGATCCGCTCGCGCGCGTGGCCGCCCGCGAGCCACGCCGAGCAGGCGAGGAACGCGAGCACCGCGCCGAGCGTGTACGCGAACGTCTCGATGCTCCAGACGGAGACCAGCGCGGCGAGCATGAGCGCGGGCCACTGGGGGGAGCCGCGGCGCTGCCCGATCACGAGCACGAGCAGGACGAGGAACGGCGGCCCGAAGCGCAGCACGCCCGCCATCGGATACGAGGTGAACGAGTAGGAGCCGAAGACATTCGTCATGACCGCGACCGCGACGGCTCCGATCGCGATCGCCTGCGACCGCGTGGAGAGCCGCAGCAGCAGGTAGATCGCGCAGAACCACAGCGCCGTCAGCACCCCGATCCCGAGCTCGAACGAGCCGTAGCTCAGCTGCGAGCCCGTGACGTGGTAGGCCGCCGCGATCGCGTAGATGACGCCGATGCCGTATTGGGAGAACGTGTCGACGAGCAGCGCCCGCCCGTGAAGCGCGTCGTTGACCGGCCCGACGTAGAAGTTCAGGTGGTGCAGGACGTCGTTGGCGGGCGCCGAGTCCGGGTGGTACTGCAGGTCGTTGACGAGGACGACGAGCAGGGCGCAGAACGCGACGTCGACGGCGAGCGGAGGGCCTGGCATGCCTCGCCGCCCGGCCGCCAGCCCGGCCATGAGAGCCACGCCCACGATCGCCGCGAGCGCGAGCTTGGCCGGGTCGTGCGCCGCCGGCGGCGCGAACGGGAGCAGGCAGGCCGCGAGCGCGACGATGCCCGCCGTCGCGGTCCAGGGACGTCGCAGCGGCGCGAGCACGGCCAGGGCCTCGGGCCGCCGCAGCCAGCGCACGTCGAGGGCGAGCAGCGTCGCGGTGGCCCCGAGCATCACCAGCGCGGCGACCGCCGAGGAGGCACCGGCGTGGGCGAGCGCCCACGTGCAGGCCATGATGGCCGCCAGGGCTGCGGCGTTGACGGCGGCGAGGGCATCGAGCAGGTCGCCCGCGCGGCGCGCCAGTGGCAGAGCGAACGCGACGCCGGCAACGACAGCGCCGGCGGTGGCGAGGTACCCGGCCTGCTCGGTGGCCTCCGTATGCCCGAACGCGAGCACCAATGCCGCGCAGGAGCCCGTGGCGGTCGCAGCCACGATCGAGATCGCCAGCACGAGCTCGCCGGCGATCGGTGGGCGCGCGGGCCCGCCGGAACCAGGCCTGGCGCGGAGATCCTCCTGCAGCGCTGCGTCGGCGCGCGCCACGTTCGACACGGCTGCAGCGTAGGCGATCCCCGGCGGCACGGCGGTCGCCGGGCCGGCCATGCGTAGCATGTCGCGCGTGAGCGAGTCCGGATCATGGGGCGCGCCGTCGGTCCGCGAGCCGCCCGGGATCTGCGTGCGCCGGCGGGCGCGGCGCGACCGCTTCAGCCGCGAACCGCGGTGAGCGACAGGGACGGGCCATGAGCGTGGTCCGGCCGGTCGAAGCCGACCTCGACGTCGCGCCAGCCGAAGTGGTCGAGCGCCCCCATGAGATCGGCGCGCGACAGCCAGTTGGCGTGCGCCTGGTTGCCGCCGTAGAAGCCGACGAGCTTGCGCCCGACGCCGTAGTCGAAGCGGTGGACGCAATGCGCGAATCCGCGCGTGACGGCCGCTGCCGGCTCGCCGGCGAAGTGGCGGCGGATTCGCGGCGCCAGGCGCGCGACGTGCTCGGCGTCGTAGTACTGGGTCCACAGCGCCAGCCGGCGCCCCCGAGCGGCGGTCAGCGCGATGAGCTCGACCGGATCGATCATGTGGTACAGGACTCCCTGCGCAAGGACGAGGTCGTATACGTCGGGCTCGGATCGCAGCATCGCGACGAAGTCGCCGAGCCGGAAGTGGGCCGCGTCCATGCGCAGCAGATCCTTGACGACGAGGCACTTCAGGAAGTGGCGGGCGTTGCCCTCGACGGCCACGACCCGTCCCGCGCCCGCCTGCAGCGCCATGTACGTGTGGCCGCCCTCCAGCGGCCCGAGTTCCAGCACGGACTGCCCGTCGAGCGGACCGAAGCGCTCGAGGGTCCAGCGGATGCGCTCGTCCTCGAAGAGCTGCGCGTCGCCCGCGCGCAGCCCGTCGTAGGGCGGCGGCAGTCGCGACGCCCACTCGCCCGCGAAGATGTCGAGCATGGCCTGCGCGTCCGGCGGCCGGAGGACGTGGGCGCCCGACGCGTCTCCCCACCAGTGGATCTTCTGGCTGCGCAGCATGCCGGCCAGGCCGCGGGCACGGGTCTGTAGCGAGCTCATCGCGGCCGGCGTGCGCATGGATCGAACGTAACATCTCCTCGCCCGGACGCCGCCCGTGACCACCGCCCCCGCATGAGCCTCCGCACCCGCACCGCGGTCGTCCACCTCGTGCGCCACGCCAACGGGATCGCTCCGTTCGAACGCTTCCTGACGTCCTACGAGCGTGTCGACGCCGGCCTCGAGCACGATCTCGTCCTGCTGTTCAAGGGCTTTGGCGGCGCGCGCGAGCGCGACCCCTACCTCCAGCGCGCCGCCGCTCACGCGCCGCGGAGCGTCGAGCTGCCCGACGACGGAACGGATCTCACCGCGTACGTCGCGGCCGCTGCGATGCTCGACCACGAGCGCGTGTGCTTCGTGAACTCCTTCAGCGAGATCCTCGCGCCGGGCTGGCTGGGATTGCTCGATGCCGCGCTCCGGGACCGGCGCGCGGGCGCCGCCGGGGCGACCGGCTCCTGGGGAAGCCAGCTGTCGTACGAGCTGTTCCAGCTCGGCGCGCCGGGCGCCTACGCTCGCGCGTTTCGCAGCCGGCGCGTCGCACGCGAGGTCATGTACGAGCTTGCGGGGGCGCCGCTCGCCGGAGCGGTCCGCAGCTGGCTGTACACCGTGCTCATGGCGGGGCTGCGGTCACGCACGATGGGCCTCTTCCCCGCGCCCCACCTGCGGACGAACGCGTTCCTCATCGATCGCGCGCTGCTGCGCTCGCTGCGGACCGGCCGCACCGTCACGAAGCTGGACGCGTACCAACTGGAGAGCGGGCGCCGCTCGATCACCGCCCAGTTGCGAGCTCGCGGCCTCGCCCCGGTCGTCGTGGACAGGACCGGTACCGCGCGCGAGCCCGACGCGTGGCACAGCGCCGACGTGTTCGCGCAGTCCGACCAGGAGGACCTGATCGTCGCCGACAACCAGACGCGGCTGTATGCGGCGGCGACGACGCGCCAGCGCGAGGTCCTGTCGGCCTTCGCATGGGGACCGCGGGCGCGGCCGGCACCGAGCGGGAACGCGCGAACGTGACGGCCGCCGACCCGCCCGCGCCGCCCGCTGACCTCATCGACAGCACGGCAGCCGGGCCCGCGGCGATGCGTGGCGGCTTCCTGCGCATCGCGAGCTTCGCGGGCTCGCTCATCATCGGCCTGGCGTCGGCGCCGCTGCTCGTTCGCCATCTCGGCGAGATCGAGTTCGGCCGCTACTCGACGGCGCTGGCCGTGATCGCGATCGTCGCCGGCCTGACCGAGGGCGGCGTCACCACGGTCGCGCTGCGCGAGCTGTCGGTCACGAAGGAGCCCGCCGAGGCGCGGCGCCTGATGAGCGACCTGCTCGGCCTGCGAATCGTGCTCAGCACGGCTGGCCTCGCGGTCGCCGTCGCCTTCACGGCCGTCGCCGGCTACGGCCAGACCTTGACCCTCGGCGTGCTCCTGGCCGGCGTCGGCATGATCCTCGCGGCCACGCAGGGGCTGCTTGCGGTCGTCCTCCAGAGCCGGCTGCGCTTCGGCTGGGCGGCGCTGATCGAGCTCGCCCGCGGCATCGTCGGGATCGGCCTGATCGTCGTCCTCGTGCTCGCGGGCCAGGGAACGATCGAGTTCCTCGCCGTCGCCATTCCCGTGGGTGCGCTGGCGCTCGCCCTGACCGTGCCGCTCGTGCGCGGGCAGACGTCGCTGCGTCCCGCGTTTGCGCCCCGCCGCTGGTTGGCGCTGCTGCGCGAGGTGCTCGTCATCGCCCTGGCGGTCGCCGTCTACGCGCTGTACTTCCGCGTCACGCTGCTGGTCACCTCGCTCGTCTCCACCGCTGACGAGACGGGCTACTTCGCGATCTCGTTCCGGCTCATGGAGGCGCTCATCGGCATCCCCATCCTGCTCATCGGCGCGGCGTTTCCGATCATCTCCCGGTCCGCTCGCGACGATCGCGAGCGCTTCGAGTACGCGACACGCCGGATCTACGAGCTGTCGCTGTTCCTCGGCGGCCTCATGGCGCTGGGCCTGCTGCTGTCGGCGCCGTTCGCGATCGAGGTGCTCGTCGGCACGAGCGACCACCCGTCGGTCGAGGTCCTCCAGATCCAGAGCGTGGCGCTCGTGGCGGGCTTCGTCGTCGCCGCGACCTCGTTTCCGCTGCTCGGCATGCGCCGCCACCGCGAGCTCCTCGTCGCCAACAGCGTCGCGCTCCTGCTGGCGGCGGTGCTCGCCCTGGCGCTGGCGCCGTCGCTCGGCGCCGTCGGCGCGGCGATCGCCGCGGTGACCGCCGACTTCGTCCTGGCAGGGACGACGACGGCGATGCTCCTGCGCCGCGGCGGGCCGCCGCTGCCGCTGTCGGCCGTACCCGTCACCCTCGCTGCGGCGCTGTGCGGATACGGAGCCGCCTGGCTCGTCGGGATCCACCCGGTCGTCGATGCCGTCGTCGGATGCATCGTCTTCCTCGCCGTGCTCGTCCTCCTGCGACGCTTCCCGCCGGAGCTGCGCGAGCTGCTGACCAGCCGGCGGACCGCGCGTTAGCCGTGCCTCGTCCCGCCTCCGGGGGCGCTTGGCGCATCGATGTCATGCGCATGTCGCCCCGCGTCGAACGTCGTCCAGTTCCGCGTCGCCTCGCTGCAGCGCCAGGATGTCCTCGCCGGTGAGACGTCCGGCCGGTGCATCGCTCGTCATGTCCGCCCGAGTTGGCGAAGGCCGAACTCGATGTCGCAGAGCTGGCCGTGGCGTGCCTGCGGTGGCTGCAGCCGGCCGACCATGCGCTGATGCTCGCTGCACGGATCGTCGACGACGAGCTCGATCGGGGCGATGCGCTCGGCCGCGCGATCGGACGCCGTGCCACGTCGGCGCGCAAGCTCGGTCAGCTCGATGCGGAGGTCGTCGTCGACGGGCTCGTGGAAGCGCACCCGCACGAGGCGGCGCTCGCGCTGGGTCAGCCCGATCCGCTCGTCATGGCTGATCGTCACATGCACGCATCCGCAGACCAGCCGGCCGGCGCGATACGCGCGCCCCAGATGCCAGCGGCCAGTGCTCGAACGGTGCTCAGTGTCTACCGCTGCCGGCGAGGTGTCGCGGACGAACGGCCTTTGGCTCGTACTGACTGCAAGACGCATGTGCCTCCCTCGGCTCGACGGGACCGTCAGGCGCGCGTTGGGAGCGCCCAGGGTGAGCGGATCGCCGGCGTTCGGATCCGACGGTGAGGTACCGTCAGATCCAGCGCCGTGACCGCATCAGCACCCGATCACGGCTGCAGGGGATGACTGAAGGATGCGCTCGGCTCACTCAGACCTCACTCAGCCTTCTGGCGACGCCGCCCGGCGCACAGCCGAGGCCGCCCGCGCCGCCGAGAGCTTCATCGCGGATCTACGGCGCTGGCGCGAGGTTCGCGGGCTGTCACAGAAGCGGCTTGCGGCCGAGATGGCGTACGACGCGTCGTACGTGAGCAAGATCGAGACGGGCCAGCAGCAGCCGACCCACGAGTTCGCTCGCCGAGCCGACGAGGTTCTCGATGCCGGCGGCAGCCTCATCCGGCGTTGCCGCGACTACACCTCCAGCCGTCTGATGACGAGTGGGGCACAGCCCCCCGTTCGTCTGGCCAGTGACGACGCGGGCTCGTTGGCTCACAGTCTCCTCGTGCGCCACGAGGAAGCCGAATGCCGCTACGTCGACGGCGTCTATCACCTCCACATGCGCCGCCAGCTCTACAACGCCAGCGATGCGCCGGTCACCCGCTACCTCATCCGGATCGCGGTCGATCGCCATCCCAGGACCCCGGAGCGATCGAACGAGCTGTATCGGCAGCGACCGTTGACCTGGGAGGAGATCGGGCTGCGCGCATGGTGCGAGGGCGAGGAGCTGCACTGGGAGGTCAAGCACGACCGCGACGCCTTCAAGGAGATCTGGCTGCTGCTGGAGAGCGGGCAACGCAAGCTGCCGCTGTACCCCGGCCAGAGCACGTGGCTTGAGTACCGGTACACGGTCGGCGAGGACAAGTGGGGCCAATGGTTTCAGCGCGCGATCCGGCTGCCGACCGAGCGCCTCAGCGTGCAGCTCGTCTTCCCCGCCGAACTCGACCCCGCCGTCTGGGGTACCGAGACGACGATGACCGCGCGGGCCGTTCCCGTGCGCACGGCCATCATGCAGCGCGACGACGGCGACCAGCGCATCTTCAGCTGGTCGACCGAGAGCCCGCCGCTGCACGCCCGCTACCGCTTCGAGTGGCGCCTCGCCGGCCAGGACCTCAGCGCCGAGCACATGCGCCCCAGCGAGCGCATGCGCGCCCTCGGCGTCGTCCAGGCGCACGACCCGGCCCTGCGCCAGCCCTGTGAGCCGTTCGACCTTCCCGCCGATCGCGACCTCGCGCACAGCGTGAGCGAGCTGCTGACGGCGTTCCTGCATCCGCTGCGCGCCGCGCACTCCTTCGGCAAGGGCATGGGCCTCGCGGCCCCGCAGATCGGCATCGCGCGCCGCGCCGCCGTCGTCCAGGCGCCTGACCAGCCGCCCCTCGTGCTCCTCAACCCGCGCATCCTCGACGCATCGGCGGACACCGACGAGCAGTACGAGGGCTGCCTGAGCTTCTTCGACGTCCGCGGCATCGTCGAGCGGCCGTTGCGCATCGACGTCGAGCACACCGCGCTCGACGGCGCGGCGCACATCACGACCTTCGAGCACGCGGCTGCCCGCCTCTGGGCCCACGAGATCGACCACCTCGACGGCAAGCTCTACACCGACCGCATGCCGCCCGGCCTCGAACCGGTACCGGTGGAGCGCTACCACGCCACGGGGACCGCATGGCGGTATGGCTCGCCCCGCGCCTGAAAGGAAAATACGTTGGCGTCCCTACGCGGCTGCCGCCTGGATGGTGACGGCGTGGCCTAGGCGTTCGAGCTGAGCGACGAGGCGCTTGGTCTGGCGTTCGGGGTTGCGGCGCGCGAGGT
>Ga0136631_10000705_pt1 | contig 10440 bp, 10 predicted proteins | sample AntDrymUQ6012206_2_FD_104655 | JGI IMG/M metagenome (GOLD analysis project Ga0136631, IMG submission 104655) | Polar desert sand microbial communities from Dry Valleys, Antarctica - metaG UQ601 (22.06) | ecosystem: Environmental > Terrestrial > Soil > Desert | place: Antarctica: Dry Valley... | reverse complement strand
CCCGGCATCGTTGACCTCAGTGCGTCGTGAGAACCTTATCCGGCGATAGTGTCTGAAGACAGATAGTCGGAAGCCCGCGTATCTCGCCTGCAGGATACTCGCCCGCAGTGGACGTATGCAACCGGCGTCGGACAGGAGCAGCGATGAGAACGAAGCTCACAGGGATCCTCGGCCGCGTGCTCGCGGCGCTCGCCGCCGTCTTTGCCGCGGCCCCGGGTGCCGAGGGCCTCCTCAACGGCCGCCTTGGCCGGCGACGGCGCTCTCGACGACGCTGACCCAAGCCGCTACGTCGGGCGGTTGAGCTCGTCGGCCTGAAGCTCGGCGTCCTCGCGCGCCAGCCGCAGCTCGCTGGCGAGCTCGATCGAGTCCATGCCGGCCGGCAGCTCGCGGACCGTGCGCGCGTGCTCGGAGCCCGCGCGCACGAGCAGCACCGCGATCGCGCCGCCGGGGCGCGTGACCGTCTCGACGCGCCAACGGCCCGGTCGCTGCGCGCGGTCGCCGAGCCAGGCCGCCAGCAGCACATACAGCAGTCCCGCGACCACCGCGACGCACGCCAGGATGACGAGCAGCCTCACGGTTGCCGCCCGACGATCGAGCTCAGATTACCGCCCAGCGCCTGAAGATCGGGGGGCAGCGCACGGATCGCATCGATGCGCGCCTGCGACGGGTTCTCGCGGTAGGCCCGGCGCGTCGAGCGGATCGCGCGCGCCTTCTGCTCGGCGGCGCGGCGCTCGCCCTTGGCGGTCTCGACGGTCTGCTGGGCGACGAGCCGCTTGGTCGCGACGTCGGCGCGCGCGGCCGTCGCCGCGGTGATGCTGTCCTGGACCTTCTTGTCGAAGCGCACCTGCACGAGGCGGAACTGCACGTCCTCGAAGTAGCGCCCGCCGAGCGTCGATGCGAGGTCAGCCTCGAGCGTCGAGCCGATCTCGTCCTGGACCTTGCTCAGGTTCTGGGCGTTGTCGCGGTTGACGTCGATCTTGCCGCTCGCGGCCGCGTCGGAGTCCTGCACGTACGCGCAGGTGTTGTTGAGCTGCACGCAGCGGTAGCGGCCGATCGCCTCGCGCAGCGCGTTGTCGAGCACGGGGCGAAACTGGACCGCGAGGAACGCCGACCAGCCCTCCGAGCCCTCGTAGGGGTGCAGGCCGTCGAACGTCCGCACGCCGTACTTCGTGTAGAACGACTTCACGGCCTCGGGGTCGGTGTTGAAGCGAAACAGCGCCTGGCCCTCGATACGCACCTGGACGGCGTCGGAGCTGGGCGTCTCGAAGAAGCTCAGCGTCTGGCCCTGCTCGCGGTGGGCGCGCATCGGCGAGATGACGTAGTTGCGCTGCGTCGCCGGAAAGCAGCGCTGGCTGTTGAACAGCCCGATGAACTGCATGCCGCCGGACGGCTGGCGCACCTGCGCGATGCCGCGGCCGTCGAGTGGTCCGCCCTCCTGCACGACGCAGACGTCGCTCGGTGCGACGGCCTTGAAGGACCCGAGCACGACGATCGCCACGATGACCAGCGCGACCGCGCAGGCCCCGGCGACGCCCGCCGCGCCGCGCTTGCCCAACCTTCCGAGCACTCGACCGAGCATCCGTCACCTCCGAGCATCGCTTGGACCTTTCAGTTCCAAGCACTATCGGGGCATATCCCGGTGCCGGCTACGCCCTGCGCCCGGCCGCGAGCCGACCGGCCGGCGACCGTTCCGACGAGCGCCCGACGCCGGTCCGACGCCCGCCGAGTGCAACGTCTACGGCAGCTCGACGTGCGCGATCTCGACGACCGGCGAGATCTCGCTGCCGGCCTGGATCTGCTGCGCCGCGACCTCGATCGCACCGAACTCGATGCCGCGCGTGAAGATCGCGCTGATCAGGTCGATGACGAACTGGAAGTCATCGTCGCCCGACAGGTTGAGGCGGTCGCCGATGCGCTGCATGCGATCGTCGGGAAACAGCCGCGCGAGCTCGCGCAGGATGTCCTCGCGGACGTCGCCGAGCTCGGTCTCGGGATCTTCGGGAAGCTCGGGAAGCTCGGGCTCCGAATCGTCGGGAAGCTCGGGCTCGGGGTCGTCGGGAAGCTCGGGCTCGTCGCTCATGTGCGCAGCATGCCCTGTCTGCGCCTGACATACCATCCAGCCCTCATGGGGGACATCGGCAAGCCCGTTCGCGAGACCGACCGTCCGGCGCCGGTTCCGATGCCCGCGCCCGTCGAGCCCGAGCCGCGGCGCGAGCCCGCGCCGGCGAAGCCCGACCGCGAGCCCGTCAAGACGTGAGCGCCGAGCCGGTTGCGCAGCCGCTCGTCGGCTTCCGGCGCTGGGGCGCCAAGCGCGGCGGGCTGTACTCGGGGATCTTCGTCGCCGGGCTGTTCGTGCCCAACCCGGCGCTCGGGCTCGTCGCCCCGCGCACCCAGCAGATGCCGTGGCCGACCGACCACGACCGCTTCGCCAAATGCTTCGCGCTGCGCGGCCACGACGCGCCCTACCGCGACTGCAACTGCGGCTGGGCCGCGTACTACGCCCTCGACGAGGAGCCCGAGCTGCCCGCGATCGAGTGCGTCTGGGGCGCGGTCGTCGCCTGGGGACGGATCGTCGAGCACGAGACCGGCTTTCGCGCCGAGTACGCGCGCCCGCTGGCGCTGCTCGACCGCCGCCACCCCGACGACATCCGCGAGCGCGGCCTGCGCCTCGCCAACGCCGCCGAGCACTACGCGATCCCGCTGCTCGAGCGCGACGAGCTGCTCGCCTACGCGGCCTGGCACGGCGAGGTGCGCGGGCGCGGCTAGTGGAACCTGTCCTGGCTAGGCCGGGTTCTTGGCCTCTTCGAAGTCGCCGGCCTCGACGCGCAGCGTGCGCAGCAGCTCGGTCAGCTGCTCCTGCTCGCCGTCGTCGAGGGCGGCGAGCCCGAAGGCGTCGGCGTTGAGCAGCAGCGTCGCGCGGCCGGCGACGTCACGGCCCTCGGCCGTGATCTCGGCGAGCGTCGTGCGGCGGTCGGCCTCGTGCGGGACGCGGCGCACGAGCCCGTCGGCCTCGAGCTTGTCGACGATGTTCGTGACGCTCGTGCGGTGCACCTGCAGGCGCTCGCCGACCTTGCCGAGCGGCAGCTGGCCGGCGCGCGTGAAGGACAGCAGCATCAGCGCCTCGTAGCGCGGGAACGTCAGGCCGAGCGGGGCGAGCTGCTCGTTGAGGCGCGCGAGCAGCACCTGCTGGGCGCGCATCACCGAGGTGACGGCGGCCATCGGGCGCGCCGGCTCGTCGCCCCAGCGCTCCTCCCAGTGGCGGCGCGCCTCGGCGATCGGATCGATCCGCAAAGGAGGCATCCAGACGCAAGGCTACCGGGCGGCCCACTGGTGACCGCTCCCAGGCGACGGTCTATTCGCGCGCGATCTTGCCGAGCAGCGCGCGCGCGATCACGAGCCGCTGGATCTCCGACGTGCCCTCGTAGATCTCGGTCACCTTGGCGTCGCGGTAGTAGCGCTCGGCCGCCGTCTGCTTCGTGTAGCCGACGCCGCCGAGGACCTGGATCGCGTCGCCGGTCACGCGACGCGCGACGCCCGAGGCGAACAGCTTGGCCTGCGCGCCCTCGACGGTGTGCGAGCGCCCCGCCGTCTTCAGCCGCGCCGCGCGCCACGTCAGGCAGCGCGCCGCCTCGATCTCGGTCTGCATGTCGGCGAGCTTCTGCTGGATCGCCTGGTGCGCGCCGATCGGCTTGCCGAAGGTCGTGCGCTCCTTCGCGTAGGTGACCGCGAGGTCGAGCGCCGCCTGCGCGATGCCGACGGCCTGCGCGGCGATCCCGATTCGCCCGCCGTCCAGCGTCGACAGCGCGATCCGCAGGCCGTGCCCGCGCCAGCCGAGGCGCTCGCCGGGTGACTCGTCGAAGGTCATGTCGGCGGTGCTGGAGGAGTTCAGGCCGAGCTTCTCCTCCTCGCGCACCGGCTTGAAGCCCGCTGCGCCGCGGCGGACGATGAACGCGCTCGGCTTGTCGGGGTCCTTCGCGAAGACGATGAAGACGTGCGCGTGCGAGCCGTTGGTGACCCACTGCTTCGAGCCGGTGATCTTGTTGTCATCGGCGCGCGTCAGCAGCGCGCCGGCGTCCGAGCCCGAGCCGGACTCCGTCAGCGCGAAGGCTGCGATCTCGTGGCCCTGAGCCAGCGGAGGCACGAGGCGCTCGATCTGCTGGCGCGAGCCGTGGTCGATGATCGGCATCGTGCCGGCGCCGGTGTGCACCGCGAGCGTCACGCCGAGGCCGGCGTCGCCGCGCGACAGCTGCTCGAGCACGAGCACGTAGGTGAGGAAGTCCGCGCCCGCGCCGCCGAGGTTCGTTGGAATGCAGACGCCCATCAGGCCAAGCTCGCCGAGCTGCTGGATGACCTCCTTGGGGAAGTGATGGTCGCGATCCCACTGCCCCGCCCTTGGCGCGACGACCTCGTCGGCGAAGCGCGCGGCGAGCGAGCGGATGTCGCGCTGCTCGTCGGTGAGCTCGTGCAGGCTCATCGGCGGCGTACCGGACGGCCGCGGCCCGCCCGGCCGGCCGTCTGCGGCGCCACGGCGGCGCGGCGTATGACGCTGTGGCCGCCGGCGCCGCCGGCGGCGGCCGCGAACAGCGCGGCGGCGATCTTCAGGCGCCGGTGGAGGCGGTCGAAGCGCAGGATCTCCCACCCGGCGTCGCGCGCGGCGCGGGTCAGCGCGGTGTCGGGGTTGACGGCAACGGGGTTGCCCACTGAGCGCAGCAAGGGAAGGTCGGATTCTGAGTCCGAGTAGGCATACGAGGTCGCGAGGTCGATCCCTTCCACCGCCGCCAGTTCGCGCACGGCCTGCGCCTTGCCCTCGCGGTAGGCGAAGACGCCCCCCTCGCGCCCGGTGTAGATGCCGTCGAGCACCTCCGAGCGCGAGCCGATCGCGCCGTCGAAGCCGAGGATGTAGGACAGCGCGGTCGCCATCTCGTGCGAGGCGGCGGTGCAGATGTAGACCGGGCGGCCGGCGTCCTGATGGGCGTAGGCGAGCTCGAGCATCTGCGGATACAGGCGCGGCAGCACGCCCGCGAGCACCTGCGGCGCGAGCCGGCGCATGTCGCGCTCGTGGCGGCCCTCGACGTAGGCGCCCATCCGGCTGCGGATCTTGGCCGTCGCTGCATCGGTCGAGCCGAAGAGGCGAAAGCGGGTCGCCGCCAGCGTGTCGCCGGCCAGCCGGCGCCGGCTGATCATGCCCGCGCCATACGCGGCGCGCACGAAGTGAAAGCCCGACGAGCCCGCCATCAGCGTGCGGTCGAGGTCGAAGAACGCAGCGCTGCGCACAGGCGCCTCGTCCGTCAGCGCCCGGTCCGCGTGCTGCTCGATCGTGCTCAGGGCGCGTACTCCATGAGTCAGGCGCCGACGCGCAGGATGATCGCGTCGCCCTGGCCGCCGCCCGAGCAGATCGCTGCGCAGCCGACACCGCCGCCGCGGCGGCGCAGCTCGTGCACGAGCGTGCCGATGATGCGCGCGCCCGAGGCCCCGATCGGGTGGCCGAGCGCGACCGCGCCGCCGTTGACGTTGACGCGATCCTCGTCGATGCCGAGCAGCCTGATCGTGTTCAGGGTCACCGACGCGAAGGCCTCGTTGATCTCCCACAGATCGATGTCCTCGGCGCTCAGACCGGCCTTCTCGAGCGCCTTCGTGGCGGCCGCCGCGGGCGTCCGGGCGAGGTAGGCGAAGTCCTCCGCGGTCGCCGCCTGCGCGACGATCTCGGCGAGGATCTGCTTGCCGTTGGACTGCGCCCACTCGCGCGAGGCGACGACGATCGCGCCGCCGCCGTCGTTGACGCCGGGCGAGTTTCCCGCGGTGTGCGAGCCGTCCTTGGCGGCCAGCCCGCGCAGCTTGGCGAGCGCCTCGAGCGTGCTGCCGCGGCGCGGCGACTCGTCGACCTCGACGACCGTGTCGCCCTTGCGACCCGCGATCGTCACGGAAACGATCTCCTCGGGCAGCCGGCCGCTGTCGGTCGCCTCGATCGCCAGCTCGTGCGAGCGCAGTGCCCAGCGATCGAGGTCGGGGCGCGAGATCTCGAGCTCGTCGCCGACCTCGGTCGCCTCGTCGAACATCTGGCGCCCGCTGAAAGGGTTCGTCAGGCCGTCGTGGACCATCGCGTCGAGCGCCTTGACGTCGCCCATGCGAAAGCCGAAGCGCGCGTTGGGCAGCAGGTAGGGCGCGCGCGACATCGACTCCATGCCGCCACCGACGCCGAGCTCGACGTCGCCGGCGCGGATCTGTGAGTCGAGGATGCCGACCGCTCGCATGCCCGACGCGCAGACCTTGTTGATCGTCTCCGACGGGACGTCCTTGGGGATGCCGGCGTGGATCTGCGCCTGGCGGGAGGGGATCTGCCCCGTCCCGGCCTGCAGCACCTGGCCCATGATCACGTGCTGGACGTCCTGCGCGGCGACGTCGGCGCGCTCGAGCGCGGCCTTGATCGCGATGCCGCCGAGCTCGGTCGCTTCGAGGGTGGACAGCCCTCCACCCAACTTCCCGATGGGCGTGCGGGCGCTGCCGAGGATGACGGTCGTGGGCATGTGGCGGCTCTCTCCAGAGTGTCGAGGGATCGGCGACGCAGTGTATGGCCGATAGATTCCTGAGGGCGTGATTACTGAATCGACCACGGCGCTGCCGGCCGACACCGACGCCGACACCGTCGTCATCGGCGTGCTCGAGGGCGAGCCCGTCGCCCATGACAGCGACGGCGTGCTGCAGGCGCTCGTCGACGCGGGCGAGGCGAAGTCCAGGCACCGCCACCTCGCCGTCACGCACGCTCACGGCAAGCGCTGGGTGCTCGTCGGCCTCGGCAAGCGGGCCGAGCTGGACGGCGAGCGCGTGCGGATCGCCGCCGCCACGGCGCTCGGACGCGCCCGCGAGCTGGGCGCGCGGCGGCTGTGCTGGGAGATGCCGCACGACACCGGACCCGAGATCGCGGCCGCGATCGTCGAGGGCACCGAGCTGTGCGCCTACCGCTACGTGCGCTTCAAGTCCAAGCCGCCGGAGGAGCGCTCCGGCGTCGACGCGCTGATCGTCTCGTCGCACGACGACCTTTCGGGGGTGGTCCGCGAGGCGTCGATCGTGGTGCGCGCCGTCAACGCCGCGCGCGACCTGCAGAACGCGCCGCCCAACGAGATGGCACCGCGCCACGTCGCCGCGGCCGCGCGCGAGCTGGCCGCGATCGACGGCGTCTCGGTCGAGGTCGAGGGGCGCGAGGGGCTGCGCCGCCGCGGGATGGGCTGCTTCGCGGCCGTCGCCCAGGGGGCGGACGAGGAGCCCGCGCTGATCACGCTGCGCTACGAGCACCCCGACGCGACCGGTCCGGTGCTGGGCATCGTCGGCAAGGCCGTGACGTTCGACACCGGCGGCATCTCGATCAAGCCCGCCAACAAGATGTTCGAGATGAAGTTCGACATGTCCGGCGGCGCGGCTGTGCTGGGGGCCGTCGAGGCGATCGCCCGCCTGAGGCTGCCGGTGCGCGTCGTCGCCGTCGTCGGCGCGACGGAGAACATGCCCTCCGGCCACGCGATGCGTCCCGGCGACGTCGTCACGGCGGCCAACGGCCTGACGGTCGAGATCATCAACACCGACGCCGAGGGCCGGCTCGTGCTCGCCGACTGCCTCACGCACGCCGTGTCCGAGGGCGCCGAGCGGCTGATCGACATCGCCACGCTGACCGGCGCGATCATCACCGCGCTGGGCAACGCGCACGCCGGCGTGATCGGCGGCGACGACGACTGGGTCGGCGCCGTGACCGCCGCCGGGACCTCGACGGGCGAGCTCGTCTGGCGGCTGCCGCTGCACGCCGACTACGCCAAGGCGCTGGAGTCCGAGACCGCCGACCTGATGAACGTCAACGAGACGCGCAAGGCCGGCTCGTGCGTCGCGGCGCAGTTTCTCAGCCGCTTCACCGGCGACGTGCCGTGGGCGCACCTCGACATCGCCGGCACCGCCTGGGGCGCCGCGCGCCCCTACGCCCCCAAGGGCGGCAGCGGCTTCGGCGTGCGCCTGATGGTCCAGGTCGCGCGCTCGCTGAACGACTGAGCGCGCGGGCCAGCGGCGCCGCGTCGCGCCGTCAGCACCTCTTACGCCGCGCTGGACCCGGGCCATGGCGCTCGCTCAGCGCCATGGCCGGCGAGTGCGTCAAAAACAGCCGCCCGTCCGCTGGAAGGCGTGCGTCAGGATCGCAGCGCCCCTGGTCAGGTAGACCGTGTCGCCGTCGACGGCGAGCGCGTCGCCGGCGAGGTCCGGCTGGTGCGTGTTGGGGTCGGTGACGATCGGGATGACCTGCATGTCGCAAGCGCTCGCGCCGAGGCTCGAGAGCTCCTGCGTGACCATGTCGCCTTCCTCCTCGGAGTCGGTGACGAGCGTCCACAGCGCGCCGCCGCCGCCGAGCTCCATGCCGTCGATCGAGTAGTCGTCCGTCTCCCCCTGGTTGTCGGTGATCTGCATGCGGCGCAGCCGTGAGCCGTCGACGCGCTGTGAGTAGGCGATGGACTGGTTGCCGGCGGCGATCGCGCCGACCGTCGTCCCGCGCAGATCGGCCCAGTTGGCGTAGGCGTAGCCGCGCTTGGGCGCGCGCAGCTTCTTGGGAGCGCCCGCGCCGGAGCGGACGAACAGCCCGGAGCGCCCGGCGTCATAGACGTGCGGCGGGCCGTGCAGCTTCGAGCAGCTGAGGCCGTAGGCGACGCGGCTGCCCCAGCGCGCGGGCGCCGTCGTCAGCTCGCAGCGCTTGGGCGTGAGGTGCTTGAACGTCACGCGACGGCCATGCAGATCGTCGGAAAAGGCGCGGCAGTGGCCGGCGCCGTCGCAGCGGATGTAGGTGATCATGAGCGCGCCGGTGGCGTCGTGGCCGAGGTCGATCGTGCGGTAGTCCCCGTGCGGCGCGCCCGCGACCGGTGCGACGCTGCCGTCCGGGGCGCGCTGGATCAGCTGCGCGCTCGTTCCAGAGCCCTCGACCTTCACGACCGTGCCGTCGAGCGCGGTCAGGTGCTGTGGTCCGACGGCCGAGCCCAAGACGGGGTCGGACGCGCTCGCGGCGGCGGGAACGGCGGCGAGCGCCGCGACGGTGAGGCAGGAGATGAGGCTTCGCGTGAACATGGAATTCAACGTACGGGCGCGGCGGAGGCCCGCGGGGCATCCCAGGGGTCGATGGCGGCCCCCCGCGGGTGGTCTTCGCCCCCCTGGGGTATGTGAAGGCCGGGCGCGCCGGCCACGGCAGGCGCATGGGTGGTGCGGCTTCACATTCGCCACCGCGCTGACTAGGTTGAACCGCATGTCGCCGTCCAAGCCGCTGAAGGACAACCTGCACAAGCGCTCGGCGGCGGACCTGCGCGAGGAGCGCGACCAGCTCGGCGGCTGGATCCGCCTGCCCGAGGTGCGCTGGCTGGATCCGAGCATCCTCGCCAAGGCGGGCGTCGAGGTCGCGGTCTCCGGCACGTTCGGCAAGTTCGCCGACAAGCGCGAGATCCAGACCCAGCCGCAGGGCCCGTTCGACTACTCCGCCGACGGCGAGCTGTGGATCGACTACCTGTCGGATACCGGCGACGGCTGGGCGGCGACGCAGACGATGGCGTGGGTGCTCGCGCAGCCGAGCCTGACGGTCGGCGAGCACGAGCTGCCGCGCGGCAGGGTGCTGCTGCTGGGCGGAGACCAGGTCTATCCGAGCGCGACGCCGGAGGCCTACGAGGATCGCTTCAAGGGCCCGTTCGCCGCCGCGCTGCCAAGCTCGGCGTCCGGCAGCGAGCCCGACATGTACGCGACGCCGGGAAACCACGACTGGTACGACGGCCTCGTCAGCTTCCTGCGGCTGTTCTGCGCGACGAACTGGATCGGCGGCTGGCGCACCCGCCAGCGGCGCAGCTACTTCGCGCTCAAGCTGCCGGATGACTGGTGGATCCTGGCGATCGACATCCAACTCGACACCTACCTCGACGACGTCCAGCTCGGGTACTTCGCCGAGCAGGGCATCGGCCCCGGTGACAAGGTCATCCTGCTGACCGCCAAGCCGAGCTGGGTCGCGGCGATCGACGGGCGCGTCGAGCCCGCGTCGTGGCGCTTTCTGAACTTCTTCGAGGAGCGGGTCGTGCGCGACAGCGGCGCGCGGCTCGTCGCGACGATCACCGGCGACCGCCATCACTACGCGCGCTACGAGCCCGAGGGCGGCGAGGGCGCCGACGCGGCGCCGACGCGGATCACCGCCGGCGGCGGCGGCGCCTACCTGTCGGCGACGCACACGCTCGACGAGAAGCTGCTGCTCAAGACCCTGCCGCGAAAGACCGGCCCCGACAGCTACGAGGACCTGCCGCCGGTCGCCCATCGCCGCGAGCAGATCTATCCGCGCGCCGGCGACTCGCGTCGGCTGAGCAACGGAATCCTCAAGCTGGTCGTGCTCAACCCGGCGTTCGGGCGCCTGCTCGGCGCGCTCTACGTCCTGCTCGGCGTCGCGCTGCTGGG
>Ga0136631_10000704_pt1 | contig 10445 bp, 9 predicted proteins | sample AntDrymUQ6012206_2_FD_104655 | JGI IMG/M metagenome (GOLD analysis project Ga0136631, IMG submission 104655) | Polar desert sand microbial communities from Dry Valleys, Antarctica - metaG UQ601 (22.06) | ecosystem: Environmental > Terrestrial > Soil > Desert | place: Antarctica: Dry Valley... | reverse complement strand
TTGCTCATGGCGGTCCTCCTGTCCTGATCGGACTTGGTTAGCGCCCCGAACGCTCCCAACGGGAGCGGACAGGACGGGCGGACCGCCACCTCAGATTTCCACGAGACTCCGGACAACCTCCTGCGTGGAGCCTCATGCCAGCGCCGAGACGTTCTGCGCCTCGATCCCGCCGACATCGCTCGCGAGTGGGACGACGCCTGTGCCGACACCGCGTCGGCCGTCCAGCTGCTTCGCAATGAATGCGGAGTTCTCGTCGGCAAATGGCTGCCGTACCGACCGATGCTGATCCCGCTCGCCGCCACGTGGCGTGGCGTGGAGAGCGCGTCGGGTCCTGAGCGCGGAGCGCGCCGCGCGAAACTCAAACGGTGGTTCTGGTGCGCGTGCTTCAAGGGCGAGTACGAGAGCTCTTCGGCGACGCTCGCCGAGCGTGACACGCCGGCCATTCGATCGTGGCTTACCGGCGGCGACGAACCGCCCGTGGTTTCGAGCTTCGAATGGGACGCCTCCGAGTGGAGGAGAGTGACCGTCCGCCAGAAGGGTCTTTACCGCGCGACCATCGCGCTAATGCTTACCGAGCAGCCGCGTGACTTCCACACGGGCGCGCCGCTGACCCAGGACGTCATCGAGGCAAGCAAGGTCGACGACCACCACGTCTTCCCGCGCGGATACCTCAAGGACATCGGACGGCCGAACGACGTCGATTCGGTCCTCAATCACTGCCTCATCGACCGCGAGACGAACGGCAGGATCGGGAAGAAGCCACCGTCGCACTATCTCGGCGAGATCCGTTCCGCACTCGGTGACGACCTCGACGACCTCCTTGCGAGCCACCGCCTTCCTACCGGCGAGCGAAGCCCGCTGGAGAGCGACGACTTCGACGAGTTTCTCTCATGGCGCCTCGAGGAGCTGGCCGACGCGCTGGCCGAGCAAACGGGACAACCCGGCGTGCCGACGGAAAAACCGGACCCCTACCGCTCGCGCCTCGACGCGAAGGTCGAGCGCGTCGAGCTCTCCCTCCGCAGACTCATCGCAGAACGGCTCGACGGGGACCACTCGTTTCTCCCGCCGCACGTCACGGAGCGCGTCCGGGACCGCGTTGCGGCGGCGGCGCGCAAGCTGCCGGAAGATTCCGCGCCAAGGCTTACGACTCTCAACGGGCAGCTCGAGTACTTCGACCTCCGTGAGCTCCAAGACGTCATCACGTCCAAGTCGCTCTGGCCTCGGTTCGAGCCGACGTTCAGAACGAAAGAGACCGTCGCGGTGCGATTCGGCCAACTCGCCGAACTCCGCAACGCCATCCGGCACAGCCGCACGCTGACCGATGTCGCGATCAAGGACGGCGAGGCCGCCATCCTCTGGTTCGACGGCATGCTCTGCAGCGCCGAGAGCTGACTCTCAACCGATCCCCGGGCGCGAGAACCCCTGCAGATCGGCCTTCATCTCCGACTTGCACAACGAAATTGAGCCCCGAAATTGAGCCCCGACAGCAGAAAGACCCCGCTTAGCAGGGCCTTTCAAGTGGGCGATATTGGTTCAGGCGGTGCGCTGAGCAGGGGAAAGACGCCGCCGGCTGTCGTCCGGCTGTCCGCAACGGGCGCATCATCTAGGCCCGCCGCCGCGGAGCGAGCGCAGCTCGCCGCTGTTGTAGCCGTTCATCGCCGCTGCGATCCGCGCCCGCGCCGCACGCTCAGACGGGTGACCGTACGTGCTCATCACGAGCGCGCCGCCGTCGGTGTGGCCGAGCTGCACGGCCACGTCGACCGGCGCCAGGCCCAGCTCGAGCAGGTAGGTCGCGCAGAAGTGGCGCAGCTCGTGCAGCGCCATCTTGGGCCGTCCGAACGCCGCGCGGACCGGGTTCCACACCCAGAGGAACGACGAGGCCCACAGCTGGCCGCCGCGCGGCGCCGGGAACACCAGCTCGACGCCCGACAGCCGGGGCACCCGCTCGACGGCCTCGCGGGCCATCGCCGGATAGACGACGACGCGCGCGCGGCCGTTCTTCGGCAGCGTCAGCGTCCGCGTGTGCGAGTCGGCCGCGCGCCTGACCTCGACGGTCTCGGTGCCGAGGTCGCCGTGGCGCAGGGCGTACAGCTCGCCCGGCCGCAGGCCCGTGTAGGCGGCGAACACGAGCAGGCCCGCGATCGTGTCGCCGTAGCCGCCGGCGCCGTGGACCTCGCGAGCGCACTGCGCCAGGCGCTCCACGTCGGTAGCCGTCAGCCACTCGGACGGCAGGTCGCGCCGGCCGCGCGAGCGCTCGATGCCCAGCTCCTTGAACGGGTTGCTCACGACCATGCCGCTGCGCCGCGCGTCGTTGAACATCGCCCGCAATGCCATCACCTGTGCCGGATGGCGCAGCGCCCAGGCCCGCGCCTCCTGAATCGTGATCGAGTCCATCCGCCGCCGGTCGTACACACGCGCGAACGCCATCACGCTTCCGGCGTTGTGCACGTTGGTCGACGCCCGCGGCCGCGGGTAGTCCACCGGCCACCGCGCCGCGAACGACCCGACCGTCTCCCGCCCCGTCGCCGTCTGCCGGCCCATCGCCTTTGATTCCGCGCGCCGCGCCTCGCGCTTGGTCGCGAACGTCCCGACCTGACGCCGGGTTCGGGTCGCCGGGTCGTAGACCTGCGCGGCCCACTTGCCGTTCCGGCGCTTGTAGACGCTCATGGCTCCGGCCCCGTTCGCTGCTCGTCCCGCCCCGTCCGGGCGATGCTCGTGAGGCCCTCGACGTAGGCGCAGGCGTCGTGCAGGGTCGCGTGATCGCCGTCGTGCATGTTCCAGCCCGACCCGCTCGCGCGCCGCTCGGCGACCAGCCAGCGATGGCGCAACTCGGTGTTGCAGGGGTTCGCGATCCGCCACTGGCCATCGGCGGACTCGAACAACCCGCGCTCGATCTTGCGCCAGTCCCCGAGCGTCATCAGTCGCCCTCGCCGTGGCGAGTTCGCAGCTCGCAGCCGTGCGCGAACGCCCTGTCCTGGAGCACCTGAACGGCGCGCTTGAGCGCGTTGCGCTGAGCGTGCTGATGCGCGCTCAGCCCGGGCTTGCCGGCCCACCGGGAGAGCTGGCGATGCGCGGCGAACTTCAGCGCCAGGATCTCCTCAGCGCCGAGGTGTGCGGCGGTCGGCGTCTCGCTCATCGGGCGCGTTCGCGAAGGCCGAACTCGATCTCGCGCAGCCGACCGTGCCGGGTGTACGCGGGTCGCAGCCGTCCGGTCATCCGCGCGTGCTCGCCAGCCGGGTCGTCGATGACGACCTCGATCGGGTCGATGCGTTCGGCTGCCCGCTCCCCGGCGCTGCCGCGTCGACGCGCCAGCTCGCTCAGCTCGGCCCGCAGCTCGTCGGCGACGGGCTCGCAGAAGCGCACCCGCACTGTGCGCCGCTCGCGGCGGGTCAACCCGAGCCGGTCGTCAAACCCGATCGCGACGTGCACGCAGCCGCACACCAGCCGCCCGCCCCGATAGGCCCGCCCGACACGCCACCGCCGGGCGCCGAGCACCGGCTCTCCGTCGACAGGTGCCGGGGCGAACGGCGTCCGGCTCGTACTGGCAGCGTTGCGCATGTGCCTCCCTTCGCTTGACGTGCGCCGGGCGCACGGTGCACGCGCCCAGCCGCGGCACCACCGCGACGCCCCGCCAACGACGGTGAAGTCCCCTGAGAACAGGCGCGCGTGCCGTTCAGCGCACGCTATGGCGCTCACCGCGAGGGGTGCCAGGGACGCGCTGTCCGCGCTCGCAGATGGCTAGGGCGTGGTGTCCTACGCGGCGGTCAGGCCCATGCGCTGCGCCAGGCCGTCGAGCTTGGAGATGTCACGCTTCTGCAGCTCGAAGACCAGGTGACGCGCAAGTGCCTGATGACGCAGCCATTCCTGTGACAGGCGCTCCGCGGCCAGCAGCGTGTCGACGGCGTCACGGTCGCGGCGATGATCGGCCTGCGCCTGGGCGACGTCGAGAAGGTGACGACCGTGCGCGGCGGTGGCGAGTCGTTCCCTCGGGACCGTCGGGGCGAGTTCGAGCGCCCGCCCGGTATCGCCGAGCGCGACGGCGCAATGGACGCTCTCCTGAGCGACCTTGGCCGGCCCGAAGCCGGTCTGGTAGTCGTTGCGCTCGCAGCCCAGTCGTGTCGCCGCCGCACCGGCCATCGACAGCAGATCCTCGGCCGTGTCGCCGTCGCCTCGCGCCGCCGCCGCGGGCAGAGCCGACAGCAGCAAGCTCCCCCACACCGATAGATGCTTGGGGCTGGAGCACCCCAGCCGCGGCTCGATCGCCTCGGCGGCCGTCACGGCGACCTGCTCGGCATCCGGGTAGCGACCCTGATGCAGGAAGACCCAGCCGAGCGTTCCATGCAGTGTCGCATGCAGCAGCTCGTCGTCGCCCTGCTTGGCGGCCTGGATGCCGCGATCGGCGGCGATGTAGCCGAGCACGTCCTTGCCGATCTGACACAGCACGCACGAGGCGACCTGATAGAAGCCCGCCAGCAGCGCGACGTTCGCGGTCTGGCGCGCCTCGCTGATCACGCCCGGAAGCGTCGTGCACAGCCGGCCGTAGCGGCCCGCCCAGTAGTCGCGCCACGCCTCATCCAGCGAACGCCGCAAGACGTGCGCCGGAGTCGGGTCCTCTTCGTCCGGCGCCAGAAGGCGGGTCAGGGCGTCCCGGAGCGCCACCACGCCAGCTGACTCGCCATCCTCGATTTCGAGCACCGGCGTCGCCCGCTCGACCAGCGCCGACAGCTCCACGTCCAGCGCACGCGCCAAGCTCGCCAGCGACGTGATGCGAGCGGTATGGCGCCGGCCCTGCTCAAGCTTCGCGACCAGATCCCGGGAGACGCTCGCGCGCTCAGCCAGCTCCTCCTGCGTCAGCCCACGAAGGCGCCGCAGCCGCCGCAGCTGATATCCGATCGTCTCGCCGACCTCGCGTGATTCGGTCACCGCATCAAGATTACCCGCCGAGCTACGGTGAGCCGCGGCACAGCTCGATCGGCGCTTCCGGCCTCCTTGGCCGACGCCCTCGCTGTCTCGCTCGCCCAGCTTTGCCGGCCAGTTACCCAGACGCGATAGCAGGCACGTGGTGTGCCGCCGGCAGACCTCAGAAGGCAGAGTCGCGCATCAACAACCCGCACGGAGTCCATCAGCGCTGCGAGCTGCTGCAAACTCGGCGCCGACTAAGCCCTCCGGTCGAGGACGCTGCTGCCGCTCGCGCGCCGAACTCTGCCTCGCACAACGAAGTCCTCATTCCCGCGACGGCCCGGAAAGACTGGACCACTGAGCGCCGCCGGCTCGCGCTCGTATGTGGTAGCGCGGCGGCAGCGATGCGACTTACATTCCACCTCCTGGCCACCAATCACGCTCGGCGTCACGAATCGATCGTCGGTGACGACAAGCGGCATCTGGAATCGCGCGACTGCTATTCCGATGCTGTTTGCTATTCCGATGCTGTTTGCGAGATGGCGCCAGTCTTCTCTTTCATGCCTAAATGGGCGCGAAACATCGGGTGGACCTGGAACTGAGCAATACTCTGGAGGTTCAAGCTGCCTACTTGGTAGGAACCCAAGTATGAACTTCCGCTACGTCGGCGCGCCTTCACCCCTCCAACCGCTCGGGCGCGAAGAAAGCCTACTCGCCACAAAGTGTCAACAACGAGATCTGACTCTGCCCCGTCGAGCCATTCCTTGGTCAATTCATCAGTGACTAGCTCTCCAGTCGCAAGAGCGACGCACAGCTCCTCAAGCGCATCACGGTCGATCAGATATCTCCGGCCACGGAAAGCCTCGAATACACTTCCAAGACCCGGAAATTGAAAACGATACTCGGCGGCGATGTCTTGGATTCGGGCCTCCGAATAGGCCTGCTCGACTCGGGTGATAATCGAGTAGTCAATTGGGAACCCCGTGCTGCCGCAGTCTTGCGCCGCCTCGACCGCACGCGTACCGAACTCAATTATCTCGCGCGGCCTATACAACGTCCGGTCAATCACATAGTTGAAAGACTTGTTACCACGGTATTGCAGCGTTTCAGCGAACAGCGCCGACCAGCATGCCTCATCATCGAGTTGCCCCAGCTCGGGCACGCTATACCGAACGCGGTTGGCCACGATCCTCAAGAGCGAGGCCTCATCCCAGGAAATGACCTCGATCATGTCTCGCGCCTTCTGCGCGTCCTCGTAAAGTGAAGGGATGCTGTCGTACAACTCCTGACGCAGCGACATATATACGCGCAGGTCCGGACTCAACTCATTGAGTTTGGCGCAGGCTTGAAACAGCCCGGCCACAAAGGCTTTGGCGTCCTCCGAGGCGTCCCAACCTCGGTCCAACTCATCAACCAGCACGACGACAGGACGCGCCCTCAGCGCCTCCACCAGATCCCCCAGTAAAGGTGTGATCTCGTCCAGTTTATACATCTGGTCCAGCTCTCGAGTCTTGATGCTGGCTTCGACAGGCCCAATTTTTATGCCTTCCATTCGCTTGAGATAAGCGACGAGCATCGAAAGCTTTGAGCCTTGGTCACTACCGTGTTTGTCACGCAGATATCGCTGAACTCGCCCGGCAGCACCTTTCTTGATGCGCGTCGCGTCTCCGACGACACCTTTCATTACAAGTACATAGATGAGGTACTTCCACGCGACCGCGTATGCACCGTGCTTGGCCCATGAACCTTCCGACTCGGAAGCGAGAATGGTGCTCAGCATCTCATAGGAGTAATCCTCGGGCGCGAGCTCGATCACCGCGCTCTTAGCCTTACGCCGGCGCTCAGCGAGAACCTTGAAGATAGCGCTCTTGCCTGTTCCACGGTTACCTAGGACGATGCGTTTTGGGCCCTCTGTTACACGGCGGAACGCCTCGGATTCCACGAAGTAGTCCGCCAGCCCTTGAGTAATGTCGCGCTCGGCCGCAGGCGCGCCCAGAGTAAGCTTCGAGAGATCCGGCGGTTTGGCCGATTGCATGTCGCCGAACTTTACATGCCGAGCGTTAGTCATTCCAGGGCGTAACGTCGGTCAGGGCGCCGAATCTCGGCGCGGTCGGCCGTGTCGCCCAGGAAGAGGCATCAATCCGACGAGCCGGCGGACTCCAGGAAGCCGCCCGGCTGACGGCGGCGCGAAGCGCCGAGCCTAGGTCGGTAAAAGGCGAGGCTTGCGAGCAGCGTCGCGTCGCGCTGGCGACGAGGCCATCGCCATCGACGACAACCTCGCGGCGACTCACGCATACAAGGGGTATGCCCTGGACCTCGGCCCCGGCGTGTGCGGCGGCGACACGACTGGGCTACCAGCTCGCCACGCACCACCACGCCGCGCAGCCGCACCGGATGCCGGCACGCACCCGGTGTAGGCGCTGGTGGCTCACCGACGACCGCCTGGCCCAACCACGCTGCTGGTTGAGACTTTCTCTACTCCCTCAAGGCGCGCTTCGCGCGCTGCCGGCCATGCCGCTGCCTGCGGCTCGCCGGCCCCTGCCGGGCTGGCGCCCTCCCGGGCCGGCGACCGCGGCCCGGCCGGCTTGCAGCGCAGGAGTACGCACGAGTGCGCAGCGACACGAACGACCGCACTGAGGGAGCAGTCTGCGGCAGGGAGCGTCGCCGGACGGGCGCTTGCCAGCGTCGACGCGATCGACGACGCCGAGGCCCGTGGTGTGGCCGCTACTCGCTGACAACGACGCTGCGCTGACCGGCACGGGCGCCCGCGATAACGCTCACCAGCCCGGCTCGCCGCAGGGTGGTCCGCGGCGGAGGTCGAGCAGCGCCTCGCGGCCTGCCCGTAGCGAGGCCTCGACGCCGGCCGCCAGGAGCACGTCGCCGGGGTTGAGGTAGCCGCTGCCGACGTACTCCCAGACGGCCAGGACGGGCGTCGAGTCATCCTCTGCCTCGCTGACCGGCTCGTGCTGGCGAGCGCGGTAGGCGGCGCGGGCGGCGCGCAGCTCGCCGAGCGTCGTGGAGTACGTGCGGGATTTGGTGACGAAGTGCCCGCGGAAGCCGAGCATGTGCACCCACCCGGCGATCCTTCGCAGCCCGGAGCGCTCCGACAGCCGCAGCGCGGCGGCGGCCATCTCGATCAGGTGTTCGGGCACACCGCGGTCACGCCAGCCATCGGGCTCGGCATCGCGGCTGGTGATCTGCTCGTGGCTGCTCTTGCACGAGTACTTGGCCACGTACGCCGCGACCTGATCCGCGCACAACTCCCCTTCCCCGCCGCCGGCCAGAACCCGCGTGTGCAGTTGCTCGCCGAAGCGCAGCTCGACCGTCTCGCCATCGCCGGCATCACCGTCGAGACGAGCCCCGGCGGCGGCCTCGCGGATCGCCTCGCACAGCTCCTCGGGCGACACCGCGACGCCGGGCGCCAATGCACGGTCCGCGGCGCCGTCGAGCCGCACGACGACATGGAAGTGCACGAGCCCACGCGCCTGGAACTCGGCGACCTTCGCGTACGCCACTCGCACGAGCTGGCGCCACCCGCGCTCGCTGAGACCGGCACGCGCGGCGAGGACCCGCACCAGCTCGATGACGAACCGGTTCCACAGCGCCGGCGCGTGCCAGTTCCACAGCGCCGCACCCTCGTAGTCATACGTCCTCGGCTCGATCGCGGAGCCCAGCTCGGGATCGGCGACATCGTGTCGCTTGCCGCACCGGCACGCCCGGCCGTCATCGGGCCGCGTGTGGACCGGCCCGAACGACGGCGCGGTCAGCGTGGCGAAGACCTGCGGATGCTCCGCGACGGACTCGGGCACGCCCTTGCGCCCACCGGCCAGGCCGGCGTAGACGAGCTGCCACATGTCGCCGCGGTACTCGTACGCGCACGACGGACAGCACGCCTCGCGCCGGTTGCCGCAGCGGACCATGAGCGCCCCGTCCGGCTCGTCGGCGGTCGAGTACGCGATCTCGCCGCCGCGGCGCACGACCCCGCGCAGCCGGACCGGATGACGGCAGGCGCCCGTGCGCCGGACCTGCTCCAGCCAGCGCTCGCGCTTCGGGTCGCTCACACGCGCGATCAGGCTCTCGCGGGTCCACGGGTCCAGCTCGACGACCGGCGACGCGCTCACCGGCCCGCCCTCCCGACGACAGCCGCTCGGCTGTCGTCCGGCTGTCCAACGCCGCAGAACGGCCGGAAACCAGCCCCAGACGCCGCCTGCCCCTGAACCCCTGCTCCGCGCCCGTTTCCGCAGCGTCTGCGTACTCCTGCGCACTCCTGCACAGACGCGGCTCGTAGTGGGCGATACTGGGCTCGAACCAGTGACCTCCGCCTTGTCGAGACGGCGCTCTCCCAGCTGAGCTAATCGCCCTGGGAGCGGCGAGGATAGCAATGCGGGGACGACGTTCGTGGCCGGTCGGCGGCGTGGACGGCTACTCTCGCGGGCGATGCGCGCCATCCTCCCGAAGTCTTGATGCGGATCACCCTCGCCCAGACCACGAGCCAGTTGGGCGACCTCGACGCGAACCTCGAGCGGGCCGCCGAGATCATCGCCGAGGCTGGTCGCGAGAGCAGCGATCTCGTCGTCTTCCCCGAGCTCTTCCTCACCGGCTATGCGCTCGGCCAGGTGGACAGGGACCTGTCGATGTCCGCCGACGATCCACGACTGACGCAGCTCAGCGCGATCGCGCCCGAGACCGACGTGCTCATCGGGTTCTACGAGGACGGGCTCGGCGTCCACAACTACAACGCGGCCGCCTACTACGACGGCGGGTCGCTCGTCCACACGCACCGCAAGCTCTACCTGCCGACGTACGACATCTTCGAGGAGCGCAAGCACTTCTCGCCCGGCCAGTCGATGCGGGCGTTCGACACGCGCCAGGGGCGCGTCGCGACGCTCATCTGCAACGACGCCTGGCAGCCACACCTCGTCTTCCTCGCCGTGCAGGACGGCGCGCGGGTGCTGCTCGTCCCGACGACCTCCGCCCAGAGCCGCTTCCCGGAGCAGTACGACTCGCGCACGTACTGGCGCGACATCACGGTCTTCTACGCGCGGATGTTCCAATGCTATGTGGTCTTCTGCAACCGCGTCGGCGACGAGGGCGAGCACCTGCGCTTCTGGGGCGGCTCGCACATCGTCGACCCCTGGGGCAAGATCGTCTGCGCGCTGCCCGACGACGAGGAGGCGGTGGTCACGGCGCAGATCGACCTCGCGATGGTGCGCAAGCGCCGGCGCGAGGTGCCGCTCGTGCGCGAGGCGCGTCTCGGGCTACTCGCGCGCGAGGCCAACCGGCTCGCCGAGGAAGGAGGCGACGCCTGAGCCGGACGCGGGCTCGCTACCCTTGGCCCGCCCTCGGCGCCGTGGCGGAGTGGCTACGCAGCGGCCTGCAAAGCCGTTTACTCCGGTTCGAATCCGGACGGCGCCTCTATTGGATTGGGCGTGGCTACTTCAGGATGGGTTGAAAGCGCCTGCTAAACGGCGGTTTCTGGCCGTTGCGGCGGTGCGGAGAGTGCGTGAAACCCGGGGATATCCGCGGGTCGGGGTGATATCGGGGGT
>Ga0136631_10000703_pt1 | contig 10465 bp, 11 predicted proteins | sample AntDrymUQ6012206_2_FD_104655 | JGI IMG/M metagenome (GOLD analysis project Ga0136631, IMG submission 104655) | Polar desert sand microbial communities from Dry Valleys, Antarctica - metaG UQ601 (22.06) | ecosystem: Environmental > Terrestrial > Soil > Desert | place: Antarctica: Dry Valley... | reverse complement strand
CTGAACGCGGGGGGGAAGGGAGTCTTGTCCCGTCATGGGATTTGGTGCCGAGACGCCCGACAGGGCCGTCACCAGCGCAAGAAGGGCGGATGATCTCAATCGTCTACGAGGAATGAGCGCCAATGACAGATCAGCGATCTCCGCTGACCAGGCGGGTAGGGGATGGAGCGGTGCCTTCGGCTGCCCGCCAGGGAAGCTTCCGGCTGATCTTAGCCCAGTAGACCAGGGGCCGCTCGGGAAGGCCGAAGTGCTCGTCCGCGGCGTTCTGCAGCCGGACAGTGTCGCGCCGGCCGGCGTCCTGGAGAACTCGGCGGCGCATCTCCTTGGCCGTCTTCAGCGGGCGCTCGCCCGAAGGGTCCAGGTGACGGGCTGCCGGCACCGAGTCGGCCAGGAGCTCCATCATGAAATCGAACGAGAGGCCGAGGTGACGCTCCACATCGAGGTCGGTGAGGGGCCAGCGGCTGTATTCCCGGGCCACCTGACTCGCGCGCTGCCAGCTCGTGGTCTCGGTCAGGTGCACCATGCCCCGAAACAGCCGGCGGTTGGTGCGCACACTGAAAATCGTCGGCGCGATGATGCGATCGAGATGGGCGTCGGCGGGGGCATGGTCCAACAGGATCACGTCCTTCGCAACCTTGGCGTACGCGTCGCCCAGATGGGCCTCGATCCGCGTCTCCCAGTATGAGTGGCCTACAGCGGCCGTGCTGCTGGTGAGCATCAGCTGGCGGGGCACAAAATAGTTATGCGCGATGGTATCGGCAGCGAGATGGCTGAGATAGCCCAGGCCAAAGGCGCGGAGGGAGTCGGTAGCCGCGAGATCGTGTATTTCCTGTCCGACGTGCCAGTAGTGGCAGTGCCGGCCCAGAGGGGCGTAGTGTTTGGCGATCGACGAATCGGCCGCGATGTTTCCGTAGAGAAAGTCGAAGGGATGAGCGCGGAGCAGATCGGCCACCGCCGCCGGCAAATATGGCAGGTTGGCGAGAACCGACTCTCCGAGGTAGATGTGGGTTCCCGGAGTCCAGGCATGGGCCTGCTCCGGTACTACGAGCAACACGAGCCCCACGCCCAGCACAGCGAGCGCGAGGCGGGTCAAGGTCATCAGCGGCTCGGCACCAGCATCCGGCGTACCCGCTTCAGGACCCCGCCGCCCCGGCGCAGGGAGCGGAAGGCAGCCGCGAGATCCAGCGCGCCGCCCTCGATTTCGTCGTGGACCACGTCGTACAGCGTCTCCAGGTCCTGGAGCTTCGCCTCGATCCGGTCCACAGCCCGCACCGTCTTGCGCCGGAGCCGGCGCGAGGTCTGGGCGAACGCACCCGCCTCGTGCCGCACCAGGACCATCACCTCCTGCGCCTGCTCCGTCAGACTGTGAACCCCCTTGAGGGTTCGGGCGATGTCATCCTGGAGGCCGTCTATCAGGGTGCCGATCTTCTTGGCCTGTTCCGCAACCCTGAACGCCGCAATGGCCACGGCGATGCCCATTCCGAGGAAGGAGAGCGCCAGGAGCGCCAGCGATATAGCTACGGTCGGCCCTACCCAGTCCTGGGTGGTACCGACCTGCAACACTGCCAGTGTCCACATATTCAGTACCTCCGACTCGCGACGCCAAGGATGGGCGGCCACCTCCCCCTGGCTAATACAAAGGGGTCTCGCCACCACCGCAACCCCCTGGCCTCCGCTTGACGCGATTCATCGGCCAGTTCAGCTTTGTCCATGCCTCCTCGTTTTCTGGTCCAAGGTGGACGCCCGCTTCGCGGAACGGTGCGCCCGGCCGGCAACAAGAACGCCGCCCTCCCTATCCTTGCCGCTACCATTCTGGCCGACGGTCCCGTCGACCTCGAGAACATACCGCGCATCCGCGACGTCGAGACCATGCTGGCGTTGCTGGCGGATCTCGGTGCCAGCGCAGAGTGGACTGGAGCGAACTCGGTGCGGGTGGACACCCGCAGCGTCAAGCCGAAGGCACTCGATCCCTCGCTCTGCGCCAAGATCCGCGCTTCGATCCTCCTGGCCGGCCCCATGCTGGCTCGCTTTGGCAGCGTCACGCTGCCACCCCCGGGCGGCGACGTCATCGGCCGGCGCCGGGTCGACACCCACTTCCTGGCCCTGGAGCATCTCGGTGCATCGGTCATGGTGGGCGATCGCTACGAGCTGGAGGCCAAGGAGCTCAAGGGCGACGACATCTTCCTCGACGAGCCCAGCGTCACCGGTACCGAGAACGCCTTGATGGCTGCCGTCACGGCCAAGGGTCGAACGGTTCTCCGCAATGCCGCGTGCGAGCCCCACGTGCAGGATCTGGCCCGATGTCTGGTGGCCATGGGTGCCGAGATCGGCGGGATCGGCTCGAACATCTATACCATCGAAGGCGGACGTCCACTCGTGGGCACGTCCTACACCATCGGGCCGGATCACATCGAGATCGGCAGCTTCATCGGCCTGGCTGCGGTCACCAATGGCGATATCGTCATCGAGCCGGTCCGCCAGGAGGACCTTCGCAGCACCATCCTCGGGTTCGAACGCCTCGGCATCCGCCCCAAGGTCGAAGGCAACCGACTCACGGTAAGCTCCGGCCAGGAACGGAGAGTCCGTCCCGATCTGGGCGGGCACGTGCCGAAACTGGAGGACGGGCCCTGGCCCGCGTTTCCTGCCGACGTCATGTCTACCACGATCGTCACCGCCACGCAGTGCTCCGGCATGCTGCTGGTCTTCGAGAAGATGTTCGAGTCCCGCCTCTTCTTCGTGGACAAGCTGATCGGGATGGGTGCGCGGATCGTGCTCTGTGACCCGCACCGGGCTGTGATCTCGGGACCGTCGCCCCTGAGGGGCGGCATCGTGGAGTCGCCCGATATCAGGGCCGGCATGGCCATGGTCCTGGCCGCCCTGGCCGCCGAAGGCCCCAGCACGATTCACAACGTGGGCCAGATCGAGCGGGGGTACGAGCGAATCGACGAGCGGCTGCGGGCCCTTGGCGCGGAGATCGAGCGGGTGGATGGGTAGGAAGCGGGTCAGCGGGTCAGCGGGTCAGCGGGGCAGCAAATCCGCACCAGATACTGCGGCTGAAATCGAATCCCAATCGTCACGGATCCGCGAGACCCCCCTTCCAGGCGCGGTCCCTCGTTTCGAAATCCCGACATGGCGCGAACGCTACGGAATCGTAGCCGGTATCACCGGGCGCGGCTCAGAGCCGGGTCGTGGGTTCGACCTCGGCCTCTGGAGCGACGCACCGGTCGGGGAGGTGATGAGCCGCTGGCGCGGGTTCCGCCGCCAGTTGCCTGAATTCGCGGCGGTTGCTTTGGGCAACCAGGTGCACGGCGTTGAGGTGATGAGCATAGATGCCGGCCGCGGGTGGCTCCAGGTCGAGGGGATCGATGGCTGGATCACCACCGCGCCCGGGATCCTCCTGACCGTGACGATTGCCGATTGCGTGCCGGTCTATCTGGTCGTGCCCGGCCGGGCCGTGGCGCTGCTCCACGCAGGCTGGCGCGGCACCGCCGGCGGGATCCTGGGACGGGGAGTGGAGCAGTTGCGAGGTGGGACTGGGTGCTCATCATCGGATATTGTAATGCATTGCGGAGTGGGTATTTGCGGTGCATGTTATGAAGTAGGTTCTGAGGTCATGCAGGGCTGCGGAGTGCCGGCCGAAGGACCAGGACCGTGGCACCTCGACCTGCGGGAGCGGCTGCGGGCGCAGGCCCAACGGCTTGGCCTCAATCACGTCAGCAGCTCCGGATGGTGTTCGGCCCACGACCGGACCTCCTTCTATAGTCACCGGGCCTCGGGCGGGACTGACGGGCGGATGGTCGCCTATATAGGAATGCCGGTGGGGCAGCGGGGCGGCGGGGCCGCAGGGCAGTCGTGAAGGAAATGGATTCGTGGTGTGCTTTGGCTGCCCGTCTGCCCCGCTGCCCATCTGCCCCGCCTAATTGACTCCAACCTGATTCCCGAGTAATATTTACCTGCTGTCCCGGGAGGCGCCTGGATCGGGCCGACTGTCGATGTGGGGGAGTTCCCCCACATTTTTTTTCTTTCTTTGCCGATGTCTGCCGACGCGCTTCTCACACCGATTCGCGATCACATCGCCGGGCTCGGATTCGAGCTGGTCGATCTCAAACGAACCGGAACGTCGCAGCGCCCCATCCTGCAGGTGCGGGTGGACCGACCCGACAGCCGACCTGGCCAGGGAGTGACGGCCGACGACTGTGCGGTGATCAGCCGGTCCCTCGAACGTTTCCTGGAAAACAGGGCGATGGTCGGGCCGCGCTACGTGCTGGAAGTCTCATCGCCCGGGCTTGAGCGGCCGTTGCGGTGGCCCGAGCACTGGCGGCGGTTCGTGGGGCGGCAGGCGCGAGTCCGCGCCTCGTCACTCTCGGGAAGGACCCGGGTGGAGATCCTGGGAGTTCCCGATGACGAGCATGTGCTGCTCCGGCTGGAAGACGGGTCCCAGGTGACGGTGGCGCTCGATTCGATTCGGGAGGCGGCATTGGTGGTGGACTGGGAGATACTCGGTAAACGCGGCAGGGGGTGAATGAATGGCTGGTTCGACTGAGATGTTGGCCGCGTTTCGCGAGCTGACCACGGCAAAGCAACTCGAACGCTCCGATCTGCTGGACCTTCTGCGGGACGGCATTCATGCCGCCCTGGTACGCAAGTTCGGACCCAACGTCCGCTTCGAGCTCAGCGTGGACGAGCTGCAGGGGACTATCAAGGTCGTCCGGCTGCGGCAGGTTGTGGAAACGGTGGAAGACGCCAGCTGGCAGATCACTCTGGAGGAAGCCCAGTACGAGGACACCGACTTCCAGATCGGGGACATGCTGGAGGAAGAAGTCCCCTTCGCCGAGTTTGGCCGGCTCGCGGTGCAGGCGGCCAAGCAGCGGATCATCCAGCGCGTCCGGGAAGGGGAGCGGGCCCGCATCCGGGAGGAGTTCACCTCCAAGGTCGGTGAGCTGCTCTCGGGCGAGGTGCAGCAGATCGAGCGCGGTAAGCTGGTAATCATGCTGAACAAGTTCCGCGAGGCCGAAGCGATCGTGCCCTACCGGGAGCAGAACCACCGGGAGCACTTCCATCAGGGCGACACCATCCGGGCCGTGCTGAAGCGGCTGGAGGAGACTCCTAAGGGGCCGCGGCTCATCCTGTCGCGGGGCGACCCGCTCTTCGTGAAGGCGCTCTTCAAGCTGGAAGTCCCCGAGATCCAGCAGCAGGTGGTCGAGATCCGCGCCATCGCCCGCGAGGTCGGCAGCCGCACCAAGGTCGCCGTGATCTCTCGCGATGACGCCATCGATCCGGTGGGCGCCTGCGTCGGCCTCAAGGGCTCGCGAGTGCAGGCGGTCGTGAACGAGCTGGGCGGAGAGCGCATAGACATCGTACCCTGGTCGCCCGATCCCGAGCGGTTCGCCCGGCTGGCATTGGCGCCGGCTCGCGTGGCCAAGGTCTTCTCCGATCCCGAAGCCAAGACCATCCAGGCTGTGGTCGACGAGGACCAGCTCTCGCTTGCCATCGGGCGGAACGGGCAGAACGTCCGCCTGGCATCCGAGCTCACCGGCTGGAAGATCGATCTCTACTCCAGCCGCGAGTGGCTGGAGCGCGGTGGCGAAGGCCCGCTGTTCGCGCCGCTGCCGCCGGAGGAGGAAATGGCCGGAAAGGTTCCGCTCAGCGAGTTGAAAGGCTTGTCGCCCGACCTCACCGGGATCCTGGAGAGCGCCGGCTACAAGATGCTCAATGACATCCTGGACCTGGAGCGCGAGGACATAGCCAAGATTCCCGGCATGATGCCCGAGGCGGCCGATCAGCTCCTGGCGTTTCTCTCCGAGCTTACTACGGATGAGGAGAGCAGCGAGGAATCCCGGCCCAAGGCATGAGCGGCCTGCTCGGCCTCATCGGCCTGGGATATCGTGGCCGCCGCATCGTCGTTGGCGTGGATGGGGTCAGAAGAGAGTTGCAGGGGGGAGAGTGTTGGTGCGTGGTGGTGGCGGAGGACGCCAGCCCGCGCGCCGTCGACAAGGTGGTCCGGCTGGCGGCCGCCAGGAATGTGCCGTTGTTGTCCGGACCGAGCGCCGCAGCGATCGGCGCGCAGTTGGGTAAACCGCCCGTGATGGCGGTAGGCGTACGGGACCGCGCGTTGGCCAGCGGCATGGTGCAGCTGGCGCCGGTACGCTCCTGATGGAGGCATGAGTGGTTAAAACTCGAGTTCACGATCTGGCAGCGGAGTTCGGCGTCGCCCCTGAGCAGCTCCTCAACATGCTCAAGGACATGAATATCTTCGTGCGTAGCCACTTGTCGGCCCTGGAAAGCGATCAGGTCTCCGCCGTCCGGGTGCGCTGGGAGAGGGACAAGCGGAAGAGCGCCGACGAGCCGGCCGCGAAGAAGGGACGGCGCAAGGCGGCCAAGCCCGCGCCTGCACCGGCGCCGGTCGAGGCAAAGCCGTCCAAGCGGCGCCGCACGGCGGCTGAGGTGGCACAGGTCGAGGCACAAGTCCAGGCAGAAAAGGCGGCAGAAATGGCCGCGCTGGAGCTGGAGCGCCCCGTCATCCACGAGCCCGAAGAGGCCGCCCCAACCCAGACGCTCGAGGAGCGGGCCCGGGCCTTGTTCAAGGACCTGCCGCCCGCGCCGCCCGAGACCGAAGAGATCGAGCCCGCCGCCGCCACGGAGGAGCCCGTCAACGGTGGCGCCCCCGAGCCCCGACCCGCCGTACCGGCATCCAGCGCGCCGCGCGCGCCGTTCATTCCGCCCCGGGTGCAACGGCCCGCTGCCGCGCCCAGTCGCGGACCAAAGCCGGTCTTCAGCAGCAGTGCACCCGCCAACCAGTCACGGCCCAGCAGTTCGCCCTCACGGCCGGGGGCTCCCTCACGACCCAGCGGCGGGCCGCCTCAGCGCCCGGGTAGCGATCGCAGCGCCCCACCGGTGCGGACCTTCGGGCCCGATGCCGAGAAGGGGGGCGGCAGGAAGCGGGGCAAGAAAGGTAAGCGCTCGTCAGTGGATCAGGACGCAGTGCAAGCCAACATCATGCGCACCCTCCAGGGCATGAAGGGCCCAGCCGGGCGGAAGGGTCGGCGCACCGATGAGCCCTCATTTCAGGCGGTCCAGGCTGGCCGGATGGCCGAGGAAAAGGAGCGGGAGAAGACCCTCGTCCGGGTCAACGAGTTCGTGTCGGTGTCGGAGCTCGCCGCGGCCATGAAGGTGCCCGCCACGCAGATTGTCCAGTTCGCGTTCAAGGAGCTGGGCTTGATGGTGACGGTCAACCAGCGGCTGGACTTCGACCAGATCGAGCTGATCGCGTCGGCCTTTGGTTTCCAGGCGGTCCGCGAAGACGAGTACGCCGCCGAAGCCGAGCTGGACCGGGCGGAAGAGAATCCGGAGGAATTGGTTTCCCGGCCGCCGGTGGTAACCATCATGGGTCACGTCGACCACGGAAAGACGTCGCTGCTCGATTACGTGCGCAAAGCGAACATCGTGGCCGGCGAGGCCGGCGGAATTACCCAGCACATCGGCGCCTATCACGTCGAGCTGCCGGGGGACAAGCGGATCACATTCCTCGACACCCCGGGACACCAGGCCTTCACCGCCATGCGGGCTCGTGGTGCCCAGGTTACCGACATCGTCGTGCTCGTGGTGGCGGCGGACGACCAGGTGATGCCGCAGACCATCGAGGCGATCAGTCACGCCCGGAACGCGGGCGTGCCGATGATCGTCGCCATCAACAAGATCGACCTGCCGACTGCCAATGTGCCGAAGGTGAAACAGGACCTGCTGCAGCACAATGTCGTGCTGGAGGAGTTCGGTGGCACCGTGCTTTCGGCCGAGATCTCCGCCAAGAAGGGGACCGGTGTCGATCACCTGCTGGAGCAGATCCTGCTTCAGTCGGAGATTCTCGATCTCAAGGCCAACCCGGGCGGCAAGGGGCACGGCACAGTGCTCGAGGCCACCCTCGATCCGGGGAAGGGTCCGCTGGCCACCATCCTGGTCCAACGGGGGACGCTCACCGGAGGCGACAACTTCATCTGCGGGCGGTTCTCCGGCCGGGTGCGCGCGCTGTACGACGAGCGCGGCAAGGCGGTCAAGACGGCCGGCCCCTCGATTCCGGTGCAGATCCTCGGCTTCGAGGGCGTGCCCGCGGCCGGCGACATCTTCGCGGTCGTAACCGACGCTGTGGAGGCCCGGGAGATCGCCCAGAAGCGCCAGCGACTGGAGCGCGAAGCCCAGAACCGGCGCAGCGCCAAGGGCACGTCGCTCGAGGACTTCAGCCGCGCCCTCAAGGAGGGCGAGGTCACCATGCTCCGCATCATCATCAAGGCGGATCAGGGCGGCCCGGCAGAAGCCCTGGCCGACGCGCTGGCCCAGCTCAGCACCAGTGAAGTCCGGGTGGACGTGGTCCACCGGGGCGTGGGCGCCATCACCGAGAGCGACATCCTGCTGGCCAAGGCCTCCGGCGCCATCGTGCTCGGGTTCCACGTCCGGCCCGATTCCAACGCGCGGTCAGCGGCGGAGCGGGAGCAGGTGGACGTGCGCACCTACCGCATCATCTACGAGGCGGTCGAGGACGTCAGGAATGCCCTCGAGGGATTGCTGAAGCCGGAGGAGCGGGAAACCGTGCTGGGCGACGCCGAAGTGCTCCAGCTCTTCAAAGTGAGCAAGGTCGGCACCATCGCCGGGTGCATGGTACGGAGCGGCACCATCGCGCGGACGGCCAAGGCACGCGTGGTTCGGGACGGCACGTCGGTGTACACCGGCTCGCTCTCCAGCCTCAAACGCTTCAAGGACGACGTGAAGGAAGTTCGCGAGGGGCTCGAGTGCGGCATCGGGATCGAGAACTTCAACGATCTCAAGCCGGGCGACCGGATCGAGTCATTCCGGATGGAAGAGATCAAGCGGACGCTGGCTCCTGCAGCGGGTGAGGCAGCTAGGAGCTAGGAGCTGGGAGCTGAGGTGATGAGAGGTACTGGCTCCAACCTCCTGACTCCCAGCTCCCGACTATGATAATTGCCATTGCCACCTGGGACCTCCATCTTCCCGCCTGCCACTCGCTCAAGGAGAAGCGGAGCGTGGTGAAGCCGCTTACTCTGGCGCTTCGGCGAAGCCTCAACGTCTCGGTGGCTGAGACCGGTCAACAGGATCTCTGGCAGCGAGCCGAGATCGCCTGCGCCGTAGTGGGGAGCGACCGCTCGGTGGTGGATGAGACCCTTCGGGCCGCGGATCGGATCGTCGAGGAGGCTGACGGCGTACGCATCGTGGATACGGCGACGGTGTTCCGATGAAGGGGTCGTCCCGCCGGCCGGAACAGGTGGCCGAGACCCTGAGGCAGGTCATCACCGACGCTCTCCTTCGCGGCGAGGTGCGGGATCCGCGTGTGGGCTTCGTCACCGTCACCGCCGTGCTCGCAACCAACGACCTGTCTCACGCGCGTGTCATGGTCAGCATTCCCGGCGAGGAAGCGGACAAGACCCGTGCGCTCGAAGGACTGCAGAGCGCTGCCGGCTTTCTCCGCACCCGGGCGGCTCGGGCCCTCACTACCAGGTCGGTGCCGCAGCTCCATTTCGAGCTCGACCGGGGCCTGGAGCACGCCGCCCGCATCGGAGAGTTGCTGAACGACATACGGCGGGAAGGCCAGGACTGATCGGCGCGGTGCTGGTGGACAAGCCGGCCGGCATGACCTCGCACGATGTCGTGCAGCGAGTGCGGCGCGTACTCGGAACCCGCGCCGCCGGCCACACCGGAACCCTGGACCCGTTTGCAACCGGACTGCTCGTGGTGTTGTTGGGACGAGCCACCAGACTGGCGCGTTTCGTCGAGTCCCAGTCCAAGCTCTACCTCGCCACCAGCCGGCTCGGCATCAGCACCGACACCGATGATCTCACCGGTCGGGTGCTCGAGACGTCGGATGCGGTGGACCGGCTCAGCGAAGATCAGGTGGCGGCGTCGCTGGCCGGCTTTCTCGGCTCCCAGGCGCAGCGTCCCCCGCAGTACTCGGCCAAGCACGTCGGCGGGGAGCGGAGTTATACCAGGGCGCGCCGAGGTGAAGTGGTCGACCTGCCCGAGGTGACCGTCACCGTTCGCCGGATGGAGCTGGTGGAGTTTCGGACGCCGATCGTGACCTTTCGAGCCGAGGTCAGCACCGGGACGTATCTTCGCGCCATTGCCCGTGACCTGGGCCAGCGGCTGGGGGTCGGTGCCCACCTCACCGCCCTGAGACGTGAGGCGATCGGGGCGCTCCGGGTGGAGGATGCGGTACCGCTGGAGCAGCTGAGCCCGGACTCGATTGTTCCGGCTCGGTGCGTCCTCGGCGATCTGCCCACCGTCGAACTTGACCAGGCGGAACGAGCGGCGGTTGTTCATGGACGGGCGGTGAGGGGCGGTGGGGCAGCGGGGCAGCCGGGCAGCGATTTGGTGGCATTGATGGCGGGTGATGAGTTGGTGGCGGTGGCACGCACTGCAGACGGGTGGCTTCACCCCACGGTTGTGTTGGAGACGCTGTGAG
>Ga0136631_10000702_pt1 | contig 10472 bp, 11 predicted proteins | sample AntDrymUQ6012206_2_FD_104655 | JGI IMG/M metagenome (GOLD analysis project Ga0136631, IMG submission 104655) | Polar desert sand microbial communities from Dry Valleys, Antarctica - metaG UQ601 (22.06) | ecosystem: Environmental > Terrestrial > Soil > Desert | place: Antarctica: Dry Valley... | reverse complement strand
GTCGTCAACCTCCTCCATCCTCGAGAACGGCCCGGCCCGCGCCGTGCGGTTCCGACGCGCACCGCCCTGTGCGAGGCCTTGAGCTGCCAGCGGGGCGACCTGCTCAGCTAGGACGACGGCGCCGGGGCGGAGAAGCGAGGTCGTAACAGAACACGCGCAGCTGTGTGTCGACATGCGCGCGGTCGGCGGGATCGGGCTGGGGCGGACGTACCGTCGTAGGCGTGAAGCTCGTCGCGCTCGTCCTTGCCACGTTCCTGTCGCTCGTTCCCGCCGCCTGGGCCGGGTCCTGGAAGCGGCCGGTCGAGGGACCTGTCCTGCGCCCGTTCACGCTCTCCGCCGATCGCTTTGCCCGTGGCCAGCACCGCGGGATCGACCTCGGTGCGCCGCTCGGCGCAGCGGTTCGGGCCGCGTGCGGCGGGCGGGTGCGCTTCGTCGGCCGCGTGCCCGGAGGCGGGCGGACCGTGAGCGTCGGTTGCGGCCCCCTCGTCGCCACCTACCAGCACCTCGGCGACGACGCCGTGCGCCGGGGGCAGCTGCTCGTGACGGGCGCGACCGTCGGCACGGTCGGCCGCTCCGGCCGCCCGCGCGGTCCGCGTCCTCACCTGCACCTCGGCGCACGCGAGGCGGCGAGCGGGCGCTACGTCGACCCGCTGACGCTGCTCGGCCTCGCCCCGCGTGCGCCGCCGCCGTTTCAGTCCGCGCCGCGGCGTCCCGTGCCGCTCGGCCCCGCGCCGCGACCGGCGACGCGCCGGTTCGCGCCGCGACCGGCCCCACCGACCGGGCCCGCGCCGGTCCCGGATCCGCGCGGCCGGTTCGCGCCGCGACCGGCCCCACCGACCCGGCCCGTGCCCGTCCCGGATCCGCGCGGCGGGTTTGCGCCGCGGCCGGCCCCACCGACCCGGCCCGCGTCGGTCCCGCATCCGCGCGGGACACCGGCGCCTGAGCTCCCGCTCGTCGTATGGGTCGGCCTCGCCCTGTTCGGCCTCGGCCTGCCGCTCGGCGGCCTCGTCGTGCGGCGTCGGCGCGGCCCCGCACCGGGAGGCGCGCGGGGGAGGAGGTGGGCCTCGGCGCCTCGGGGCCTATCCCGGTAGGTCCCGCACGTTGACGCGTCCGATGACCGTCGCCGATGCGGTGCCGCCACCGGTTTGCGTACGACCAGTACGAAAGCGGGCGGCATCGCCTCGCTAGGTCTCGCACGCGTCAACGCACATCCAACCGGCATGGCCGTAGGTAGCCTCCGCGACCGATGAGCTTCTATGTCACGACGCCGATCTACTACGTCAATGCGGCGCCCCACCTCGGGCACGCCTACTCGACGATCGCCGCCGACGTCATGGCGCGGCACATGCGCCAGCGCGGAGAGGACGTGTTCTTCCTCACGGGCACCGACGAGCACGGAGAGCCTGTGGCGCTCGCCGCGGAGACGATGGGGCTTACGCCGCAGGAGCTCGTCGACCGCAACGCGCCGCGCTTCATCGACCTCATGCCGCGGCTGAACGTCTCCAACGACTTCTTCATCCGCACGAGCGACCCCGAGCACGAGGCGAAGTCGCAGGAGGTCCTGAGCGCCATCCGCGCCAACGGCCACGTCTACGAAGGCGTCTACGAGGGCTGGTACTGCCCCCGCTGCGCGGACTTCAAGACCGACGGCGAGGCCGGCGAGGACCACACGTGCCCGATCCACCGCATCCCGCTCACACGCGAGAAGGAGGACAACTACTTCTTCCGCCTGTCGGCCTTCCAGGACGACCTCCTGCGCCTCCTCGACGAGCGCCCGGACTTCGTCATGCCGCGCCACCGCTACAACGAGGCGCGCTCGTTCATCGAGTCGGGGTTGCAGGACGTCTCGCTCAGCCGCTCGACGCTCACGTGGGGCGTGCCGGTGCCGTGGGACCCCCAGCACGTCTTCTACGTCTGGTTCGAGGCGCTGCTGAACTACTACACGGCGCTGTCGTACGCCAAGCCCGGCGAGGACCTCACCGAACGCTTCTGGCCCGCGCAGTTTCACATCATCGGCAAGGACATCCTGAAGTTCCACACCGTCTTCTGGCCGGCGATGCTCATGGCCGCCGGCCTGCCGCTGCCCGAGCACGTGTTCGTACACGGCTTCCTGCTCATGCGCGACGACAGCGGCGAGGAGCACAAGATGAGCAAGTCGCTGGGCAACGTGCTCGACCCGTTCGTCGTCATGGACGAGTTCGGGACGGACGCCCTGCGCTACTACTGCATGCGCGAGGTCTCCTTCGGCCACGACGGCTCGGTCTCCGCCGCCGGCTTCGCCGCCCGCTACGAGACCGAGCTGGCCAACGAGCTCGGCAACCTCGCCAGCCGCACGATCGCGATGGTCCACCGCTACCGGGATGGGACGGTCCCCGACGTCGAGCTCGATGCCGAGCTCGCCGCCGAGATCGACCGCGCGGTGACCGAGGTCAGTGCGCGCCTGGACCGCGCCGACCTCTCGAGCGCGCTCGATGCGATCTGGCAGCGCGTGCGCCGCCTGAACCGCTACGTCGAGGAACAGGCGCCCTGGACGCTTGCCAAGGACCCCGCGCGCGCCGCCGAACTCGATCGGGTGCTCGCCTCGCTGGCCGAGGCGCTGCGCGTCGTGGCGGTCCTGCTGCATCCGTGGATGCCGGAGAGCAGCGGCAAGCTCCTGGAGGCGCTCGGGTCGCCAGCGCTCGAGCTCGAGGGTGCGCGGATGCAGGCCGGCCGGCTCGGCACGATCTCCAAGCTCGAGCAGTTGTTCCCCAAGCCGCAGGCGTAGTCTCGGCGTGATCGACAGCCACACCCACCTGCACGTCTGCAAGCCCGACGATGCCGAGCTCGTCGCGGCGGCGGCTGCCGCCGGCGTCACCCGGATCCTCACGGTCGGCACGAACGGCGCGACCTGTCGCGAGGCACTGCTGGCGGCCGAGCGCTTCCCGCAGGTGCTCGCCGCGATCGGGCGCCATCCCAACGAGGCCGCCGGCTTCGACGATGCCGACGCCGCCGAGCTGCACGCGCTCGCCGAGCACCCGCGCTGCGCGGCGATCGGCGAGACCGGCCTGGACTACTACCGCGACCACGCGCCGTCCGCCGACCAGCGACGCGCCTTCGACGCCCACATCGAGCTCGCGCGCGCCACCCGCAAGCCGCTCGTCATCCACACCCGTGCCGCCGAGGACGACACGATCGCGACCCTGCGCAGCAAGGCTGCCGGGCTGTCCGTCGTCATGCACTGCTTCACGATGCCCGATCGCCTTGAGGAGTGCGTGCAGGAGGGCTGGTGGATCTCCTTCGCCGGCAACGTCACGTATCCGAAGGCGCAGGAGCTGGCCGCGGCCGCCGAGCGCGTTCCCGCCGAGCGGCTGCTCGTCGAGACCGACGCGCCGTATCTCACGCCGCAGGCCGTGCGCAAGGAGCGCAACCAGCCGGCGTACGTCGTCCACACCGCGCGCTTCGTCGCCGAGCGCCGCGGGATCGACTACGAGCAGCTCGAGGCGCTCGTCGAGCGCAACGCTGCCGCCCTCTTCGGATGGTGAGCGACGACACGCCGACGCCGAGCCAGCCGAGCCTGCGCCGCATGCGCGAGTTCGGCGTGCGGCCCAAGCGCGACCTCGGGCAGAACTTCCTCATCGACTCCAACATCCTCGGCGTCATCGAGCGGGCCGCCGAGCTCGAGCCCGCCGACGTCGTGCTCGAGATCGGCGGTGGGCTCGGCGTTCTCACCGAGCACCTCGCCCCGCGCGTCGCACACGTCCACGTCGTCGAGCTCGACGCCGCGCTGGAGCCCGCGCTGCGCGACGCGATCGCGCCGTTTGCAAACGTCACGCTGCATCTCGCCGACGCGATGCGCCTGGACCTGCGCGCGCTCGACCCGGCGCCGACGAAGGTCGTCGCCAACCTGCCCTACGGGATCGCCGCCGGCGTGATCCTGCGCACGATCGTGGAGCTCGACGGCGTTCATCGCTGGGTCGGCATGGTCCAGAAGGAGGTCGGCGAGCGCTTTGCCGCCGCGCCCGGCAGCGACGCCTACGGCATTCCGTCGGTGCTCGCCCAGCTCGCCTGTGAGGTGCGGGTCCTGCGCCCGGTGTCGCGCAGCGTCTTCGCGCCGGTGCCGCACGTCGACTCGGTCCTCGTCGGCCTGCGCCGCGCCGGTCCGGCCCCCGCGTCCGACCTGCGCGAGCTCGTCAACGCCGCCTTCGCCCACCGGCGCAAGGCGCTCGCGCGGTCGCTCGCGCTGGCGCCTGGGGCACCGCCTCAGGTCCGCGAACGCGCGCGCGCCGCGCTCGAGCGCCTCGGCCACCCGCCCGACGCCCGCGCCGAGCGCCTCTCGCCGCAGGACTTCCGCTCACTGCACGAAACCTTGAGCGCATGACCGAGCTGCGCACGCAGGCACGGGCAAAGATCAACCTCTGCTTGTTCGTGGGCCCGATGCGGTCGGGCGGCCGTCACGAGCTCGTCACGCTCATGGACTCGCTGGATCTCTGCGACGACGTGGGCCTCGAGGTCGGTCCCAAGGGCCTGCAGGCCGACGAGGTCGTGTGCCCCGGAGTCGAGGGGCCGAACCTCGCCGCGGCCGCGCTTGCCGCCTTCCGCGCACGCACCGACTGGGACGGGCCGCCGGTGCGCCTCCAGATCGCCAAGCGCATCCCGGTCGCCGGCGGCATGGCCGGTGGCTCGGCCGACGCGGCGGCGGCGCTGCGCCTCGTGGCGGAGGCCGCGGGCATCGGCGACCGCCGGCTCCTCGAGGAGATCGCCGGCGAGCTCGGCGCCGACGTCCCCAGTCAGGTTCGCGGCGGGCTCGTGCTCGCCACGGGAGAGGGGAGCCGGCTGCGCCCCCTCGTCGCGGCGCTGGAGTACGCCGCCGTCGTGCTGCCCGTGCAGGCTGCGCTCGCGGCGTGTGACGTCTATGCCGAGGCCGACCGCCTAGGCCTGCCGCGCGATGTCCTCGGCCTGGCTCGTTCGCTCACCCGCCTGCAGGCCGCGATCTCGGCGGAGACCGTGCTCGACCACGTCCATAACGACCTCCAGGACGCCGCCCGCTCGCTGTGCCCGGCGATCGACGAGGCACTCGAGGCGTCGATCAACGCCGGCGCCGACCACGCGATCGTCTCCGGCTCGGGTCCCACGGTCCTCGCCCTCTTCTTCGACGTCGGCCATCGCGACCGGGCCGCAACCGCCTACGAGATGCTCCTCGCCGAGGGGCGGACGCCGGCGCCGATCCTCGCCGCGCCGGCCTGACCGATCGACCAGTTCCATGGGCTTCGTCGGCAAACTGCGTCACACTTCATGAACGTGACGAACGCAGGAGTCACCTACCTCGTGGCGGGCACCTGTGGTGTGGCGGCGCTCGCTGCCTTCGTCTGGTTCATCGTCGTGCCGGCGTGGACGGCCTACAGCCGGGCTTGGGAACGCGTGGCGGCGAGTTTCCTCACGCTGTATGTCCTGGCGGCGCTGCTGCTGCTCGGGGGCGCCGGCGGCGTGGCGATCGCCTATTACTGGGATCGAATCGCGGCGTAGCCTATAGCGATGGCCAGCCCCGCCGAACGGACTCTGGGGCTCGATCTCGCTGCGCTCGATGCAATCACGGATGCGGTCGAATCGGGCGCCGGACTGCCGGATGTCGTCCGTGCCGCGGCGCGCGCGCTGGAGGCCAGCCTCGTGCTGCTCGACCGCACCGGCTCCGTGCTGGCCGTCGCCGCGCGCTCGCCGGCCGACGAGCGCTCGCTGCTCGACAGCGCCGCGGGCGTCGAGACGATCGAGCTGCGGGTTGCCGACGCGTCCGTCGGCCAACTGCGGATGCGCGTGCGGGCGCAGCCCCGCCCTGCGCTTGTGCGCCTCGTGACGACCCTTGTCGCGTCGGAGGTCGAGCGGGTGCGCGCTCCCGCGCGCGCGTCGCAGCAGGCCAGCAGCGGTTTCCTGCACGCGGTCCTCGCCCGCGACCTCGCCGATCCCGGCGAGATCGTCGCGCGCGCCGCCGAGCTTGGCATCGACCTGCTCGGGGGCGGCAGCGTGCTCGTCGCCCGCGCCCACGCTCATGTGCCGACAGAGGAGGGCTGGCGCGCGCGCGTGCTGGCGACCGCAGAGCGCGGCGCGCGCGCCGTCGTCCCCACCGCGATCGCCGCACCCGTCCAGCGCGAGTCCAGCGCGGCGGAGGTCGTCCTGCTGGTCCCGGGCGGCGAGGAGGCTGTTGCCAAGCGGGCCGCCGAGGGTGTCCTGCGCGAGCTGCAGGCGGGCCTGCCCGGGCACTCCTTCGCGGTCGGCCGCAGCCGCGTCGCGGGCGAGCCGCTCGACCTGCATCGCGCCGGCAACGAGGCGCTGCTGGCCGTCAACGTCGCCGAGGGCGACGACGAGCATCCGCTGCTGGCCTTCGAGCAGACGGGCGCATACCGGCTCCTGCTGTCGGCGATGAGCGAGGATCCGGCCGAGCTGCAGCGCTTCTATGCCGAGACCGTCGAGCCGCTCGTCGCCTACGACGATCAATACGAAACCGAGCTCGTGCGCACCGTCGAGGCCTTCCTCGACAACGACGGCAACGTCGCCGGCACGGCCCAGAAGCTCTTCACGCACCGCCACACGATCCGCTACCGGCTCGAGCGCGTGCGCGAGCTGTCGGGCCTCGACGTCGGCTCCACCGACGGACGGGAGAAGCTGTCGCTCGGCCTGAAGGCCATGCGCGTGCTCGGTGTCGCCACGCCCGCCGGCCCGGCGACCGAGCCCGGCGCCGGCGGCGGACGCGTCCCCAGTCGCTGAACTACCATCCCGCGCCATGCGGATCGGGATCCTCACGGGGTCGGGTACATACGCGCTCCCCGGCGTCGAGACCGAGGGCGAGCCCGAGCTCGTCGAGACGCGGTTCGGAGCGGCGCCGGTCACGAGCGGGCGCTTCGCCGGCGTCGACGTCCTGCACATCTCGCGGCACCGGACCGGTCACGAGCTGCTCTCCAGCGCCGTCACGCACCAGGCGAACATCGCCGCGCTGAAGGAGTGCGGCGCGGACGCGATCCTCTCGGTCACCGTCTGCGGCTCGCTGGACTCGAACCTCTCGCTCGGGAGCCTCGTCGTCTTCGACGACCTGCACTTCCTCGCCAACCGTCTGCCTGACGGCTCGCTCTGCACGCTCCACACCGAGCCCGGCGCGCGCGGCCGCGGGCACTGGATCTACGACCGACCGTTCTCCCAGCCGCTGCGCCAGGCGCTGCTGGCCGGCGCGCGCGAGGCCGGGTTCCACGTGCGCGACGGCGGCTGCTACGGGCACGTCGACGGGCCGCGCTTCAACACACGCACCGAGATCCGCATGCTCCAGAGCTGCGGCGTGACGGTCGTCAGCCAGACCGCCGGCCCCGAGACCGTGCTCGCCGGGGAGGCCGAGATTCCCTACGCGCTGCTCGGCTACGCGACCGACTACGCCAACGGCGTCGTCAGCCAGCCGACGCCCGTCTCCGAGCTCGTCCGGCTCATCGGCGCCAGCGGCGAGACGTTCGCCGCCACGCTCGCGAGGGCGGTGCCGAAGATCGACGCGAGCGCCCTGGAGCCGGTCGGAACCCACTTCCGCTTCGACTGACCGCGGCGCCGGGCCGCTCCCCTCCGGACGGTCTGCACCATGCGCGGCTGTGGCCTGCCGGTCGTCTGCAGCGGCCGCGCGCTCGCGCTCGTACTGCCGCACCCACTTGCGGATCGCGTTGTCCGATACGCCGTAGCGGCGCCCGACCTCCGACCAGCTGGTGTCGGCGATCTCGCGCAGGAGCTCGTCGTAGGGCGGGCGCTCGACGCGGCGCAGCGCGGGGTTGGCGACGCCGCGCGTCGGCCGGGGGGATCGCATGCCGCAGGCGCGCGAGCAGTAGCGCTGGCGCGGGTATTTCGCCCGGAACGTCGATCCACACAGCAGGCACGCCCGCTCCACCGGTTGGAGCCGGTTCTTGCGACCGCAATGTGTGTCGAGCGTGGCGGCGCAGTTGGGACAGACGATCCTCAGGTTCTCCAGTCGGTTGTCGTCGCGCACGCCGTTGGCGTGATCGAGGATGAGCCCCATCGGCTTGCCATGCCACAGCTCGCCCTGACCGCACAGCTCGCAGACGGGACGCTTGATACCGGCTTCATACAGCCGGGCCTTGAGGTTGCTGCGCGCGTACGTGGAGCCACTGACGAGGATCTCAGTCAGCGGCTTGCGCTGCGGGGCGCCTGCGTCACGTCCGTGTCGGGGGTCGAAATGCTCAGTCCCGATGTCCCAGCGCAGGAGCCATTTCTTGAGGAGCGCAGCATTGCCTCCTGCGGGGCAGAGCCCCAGCAGGCGCAGGGTCTCCGTGTAGGTGAACGACTGCGCTACCGCGTCGCGCGCCTCGGCTTCAGAGTATTTCGGCACGAACAGATGTTCGCATGCCGGTCGGACGGTTCGGCGAGCTGGGGAGGCTGGATTCGAACCAACACCTCACGGCTCCAAAGGCCGGCGGGCTGCCATTACACCACTCCCCAGTAAATCGGGCGGTCGGCCCAGGAGAAGACTAGCCTTAGGATCCCCCCATGGCAGATCTCACGGTCGTGATCCTCGCTGCGGGCCAGGGCACGCGCATGCGCTCGCGCCTGCCGAAGATGCTCCACGACCTCTGTGGGCGCCCGCTCGTGGGCTGGTCGATCGCGGCGGCGATCGAGGCCGGGGCCGCCAACGTCGTCGTCGTCGACTCGCCGGACGGCAGTCTCGACGCCCATCTCCCCGACACTGTGACCACCGTCGTGCAGCCCGAGCCGAACGGCACCGGCGGCGCGGTCCGCGCCGCCGCGCCCGCAATCGAGCCGGGCGCGACCGTGGTCGTGCTGCCGGGCGACGCGCCACTCGTGACCGCCGAGGCGATCGCGGCGCTCGTCGAGAGCCACACGTGGCAGGGGGCCGCCGCGACGATGGCGACGATGCTCCTCGACGACCCGGCCGGCTACGGCCGCGTCGTGCGCGGCGCCGATGGCGGCGTGGAGCGCGTCGTGGAGACGAAGGCGCCCGGCGACGCCACCGCGGAGGAGCTCGAGATCAACGAGGTCAACAGCTCGATCTTCGCGTTCGACGGCGACGCGCTGCTCGAGACCCTCGACGGGCTCAGGCCCGACAACGCCCAAGGCGAGCTCTACCTCCCCGACGTCCTGCCCGCGCTGCGAGCGACGGGGAAGACCGTTGCCGCGCACGTCCTCGACGACCCGTCGCTCGCGCTCGGGGTCAACGACCGCGTCCAGCTCGCCCAGGTGCGTCAGATCGCGCAGCGTCGCATCAACGACGCCCACGGCCGCGCGGGGGTGACGATCGTCGATCCCGGGGCGACGCTCATCGACGTCGGCGTCACGATCGGCGCGGACACGGTCGTCGAGCCGAGCTCGTTCCTCCGAGGCGACACATCGATCGGCACGGCCTGCACGGTCGGCCCGCTCACGACGCTCGTCGACGCCACGCTCGGCGACGGCGTGAAGGTCCCGCACTCCTACCTCGTCTCGTGTGAGGTTCGCGACGGCGCCACGGTCGGTCCGTTCGCCTACCTGCGTCCGGGCACGCTCCTGCGCGAGCGCTCGAAGGCAGGCTCGTTCGTCGAGATCAAGAACTCCGATGTCGGTGCCGGCAGCAAGGTGCCGCACCTGTCCTACATCGGCGACGCCGACATCGGCGAGCACACGAACCTCGGGGCGGCGACCATCACCGCGAACTACGACGGCGTCGACAAGCACCGCACGACGATCGGGGACCGCGTGCGCACGGGCGTCGACACCACGCTCATCGCGCCGGTGACCCTCAACGACGATGCCTACACGGGCGCGAACTCGGCGATCACGAAGAACGTGCCTCCCGGAGCGCTCGGAATCGCCCGCGAACGCCAGGTCAACCACGAGGGCTACGCCGACCGCAGGCGCCGGGACGGGGACTGAGCCGGGACCTTTCCCAGCGGTCTCGCACGCTGAACCATCCCGATCCCAACCGGGATAGGTCCTAGGAGGCTGGTGTCGAACGGGTCCCTGTGACTGTCGGATGCGCCGGCGGCGGCGCGGGGCGGCCACGGCGCGGGGCGTGACGTGTGGCGCCGAGGCGCCCGGCGGCGCCCAGTTTGGGCTTCGGCGGGCGACTGGCGGGCCTGGCCGGGCTGCTGGCGGCCCGGCCAGGGCCCGAGGCGGCGCTCAGGCGGGATTTGCCGCCCAGGCCCCGGCGCTGCCGGTCAGCCCGAGCACGGCGAGCCGCGCGAGGTTGCTCGCGGCGCCCAGCAGGTTGAAGTCGGCGTCGACCTTGGTCTGGCCGCGCATTCGGGCGCGGCGGCCGCCGTGCTTGCGGTGCATCAGGTGGCCGATCTTGCGCTCGACCTTCGGGCGCGTGGCGGCGTGTCGGCCTTCCAGGCGGGGTCGGCCCTCTCTGTCAATGTAGCGTGAGTCGTTTTCAACATCAGTAATTTTTTCCCAAGAAATGTGCATAACTGGGCGGGGAACGGGAGCTCTCAGCTAGATGACGGAGATCACGAGCAACGGGG
>Ga0136631_10000701_pt1 | contig 10473 bp, 8 predicted proteins | sample AntDrymUQ6012206_2_FD_104655 | JGI IMG/M metagenome (GOLD analysis project Ga0136631, IMG submission 104655) | Polar desert sand microbial communities from Dry Valleys, Antarctica - metaG UQ601 (22.06) | ecosystem: Environmental > Terrestrial > Soil > Desert | place: Antarctica: Dry Valley... | reverse complement strand
TGCCGTCGTCCACCAGGATGATCTCGAATGAGTCGGGATACGTCTCGAGCGCCTGCAGAATCCACTCTACCAGAGGGCGGACATTCTGCGACTCGTTGTAGAGCGGTGCGACCACTGAAAGCATCGGCAAAGACACGGTTGTGATTCTCGTCACCAGGTCAAGGTAACCACAAGAATAGGAGCGAAGTCCTGCCTACACCAGCAATCGTCATTCCGTCGGGAAGCCGCTCCCGGCACTTTACTAAGTCGTTGCGAGGCATGGCGGAGGGGAGGGGCGCTGCACCAGCGAGACCTGGGGCGAAGCCGACTGCGGCAAGCAGTGTGGCTCGTGCGCCACGGGCTATGGAAGAGGACGAGTCTTTGTTGGGTGAGGCCTACCAACCCCCCCGCCGGAGCAGGATGACGGGGACCGTCTTGAGCATGATGCGCAGGTCCTCCGTGACCGACTGGCGCCGGATGTACTCCAGATCGTAGTGCACCTTGGTCCGGACGTCCTCCAGCGAGCGATCGTAGTGATGGTTGATCTGGGCCAGCCCGGTGATGCCCGGCTTGGCCTTCTGGCGCAGCGGGTACTCGGCTATGTGCTCCCTCAGCTCGGCAAAGATGGTCGGCCGCTCGGGGCGGGGGCCCACGATGTTCATCTCGCCCTTGAGCACATTGAGCAGCTGAGGCAGCTCATCCAGCCGGTACTGGCGCAGCAGGCCGCCAACCGCCGTGACCCGAGGGTCCCGCTGCTGGGCCCAGACCGCTCCACTTCCCTGCTCGGCATCGACCCGCATGGTGCGAAACTTATAAATAGTGAACGGCTGGCCACCGAGGTCCTGCTCGCGACGATAGTTCTGGGTCCCGGTCGCTGGTGCACGGCGATCGAGGCCGATGCGCACCTGGGTGTAAAGGATCGGCCCGCGAGACGTCAGCCACACCAGCACAGCCACGCACAGCATGATGGGTAGCGTGACGATGACGGCGACGAGGGCGAGGAGAAGATTGATTCCACGCCGGGCCCATTCCGAAGCTTGGAAGCCATTGGTATCGGCATAACCCCAGTCGCGGTACTGTTGCCGAACAAGAGATGGCTCCAGTTCGATCGCAGGAAGCGAGGGATGGCTCCTTCGTACCCCGGACATGGCAATTCCCATTAGCAGACTCAACAAAAATTTGGAGAAAGGAAGCGGGTACCACTCAGGCCGGAACCTCGCTGCCGGCACCACCGGCAAGACCGACCATTATAATGGGTTCCCCCCAAATACCTTAATACCCACCAGCCAACTTCCCTGTGACGCCACTCACTCGGTCGTCGGGGACTACGAATTTCTCAGCGGTGGGGCCGGCGCTTGCTCGGGGGTCGCGTTTCGGTCAACAGCGGGTCCGGCGCTTCTCCTAAGCCGAAGCTCGCCAGTCGCTGACTGAATTCGGAGAGCTCGACGGGGAGCTCGGCCGCACCCGCGCCGTTCGAAACTTCGGCGCACTCGGCCGGGTCAGCTGAGTCGACGACGGGAACGGGGACTGGGGTGTCGGGCAGCGATTCGCTGGGCATCCGTCGTCAACTTCCGAAATGAGTACGTAGGACTGCTGGATGCCGGATTCCTCTTCAAGGATAGCGCCGCAAATTCCGGCGGCAGGTCGGGCAGCAGACCGTTCCAATCGTGACCATCAAACTTGTTAAATGGCAATCCGTTACCACTAACCACCGCGGTCAGAGCCAGGATGACGGCTTGGGACGGTCGTTGCTGGGAAACCACAGCGACCACGGTTACCTTACCACAATCTGCACGGTGTCAAGTGACGTGGCATCCCAACATCCAAACTGTGGCGCCCCTCCCGCGATCCGGGCGTGGACCCACCGGCGCTACAATCGGTAAGTGGGTGTACTCAAGTCGCTTACGTCTTTCGGTCGAAAGCGCACGAGTCCTGCTATCAGGGCTCGCACAACCCGGGTCTCCTGCTTCTCATCATTTTGGCAAACGCGATGGCTAATCGAGAAAAGGCTCCCTCAGCGCCACTGGTCCTGATTGCCAACGATCAGGAGTGGTCGGCACGGTCCCTCGAAAGCATTCTGGGACCCAGCGGCTACTCCGTCGTCCGGGCCTACACCGGCCAGCAGGCTCTCGAGAGGGTCCGCACGGCGCAGCCTGATCTCATTATCCTCGACGCTCAGATGCCCGACGTGCACGGATTCGAGGTCTGCCGGCAGCTTCGCAGCGATCCTCGGTTCAGTGCGACGACTCCCATCATCATCACCACCTCAGGTCCTTCCGGCCGCACCCAACGTCTCGAGGCCTACCGGGCTGGCGCATGGGAATTCCTGGGGCAGCCGGTGGATGGCGAAGCCCTCCTGCTCAAGCTGGCCACTTTTCTCCAGTGCAAGCGGGAAGTCGATAGTCTCCGCGACGAGAGTCTCCTGGACCCAACCACCGGACTCTACAACATGCGGGGCCTGGCGCGGCGCGCGCACGAGATAGGCGCGGACGCATTCCGGAGGCGGGATCCCCTCGCGTGCGTCGTTTTCGCACCGCACGCAGAGGGAGTCGGCGAGTCTGCGGACGAAGAAGTACAGCGCATCGCCGAGCAGGTCGGTCAGCTGCTGAAGCGGGTGGGGCGCTCCTCGGATGCCATCGGCCGCCTGGGGCAGTCGGAGTTCGCCGTCATTGCGCCGGCCACCAGCACCGAGGGCGCGTTGCGTCTGGTCCGAAGGCTCGGCGGCAGCATCGAATCCTCACCGATGCCGGTCCGCGGCGGCGAGCGATCGATCAGAGTTCAGGCGGGCTATTGCGCGGTAGCCGATTTTGCGGAGTCGACGGTGGACGCCGTGGAGCTGCTGCTCCGGGCTACGACCGCCCTCCGGGATCTCAAGCGTGACGGCGAGGCGGTGCAGGTGCGCGGATTCGACCAAACTGCGATCCATTTGAGCTAAAACCGCTACAGCTGTAGGGATAAGACAACGAACGCCGGTTTAAACGGTTATATCTGCTGTGGCCCCGTCCCCGCACCTGCTTGACTTTAGCCTCACTCTGTGGTAAAAATGTTACTAGTATGATGCTCCCGGGGGCTTCTCAAGCCAGCTCCCGCCGGTTTAGTGAGTCCACAGTTTGTCGGCTCTTCGCGTGAGCCGCGTCTGAGTCAAACCGACCGCCCAGCGGTCACCCCCCGGGAGTTTGCAGGATGGCGAATCCTCTCATCCAGCAGGATCGGAATAGCCCTTCCGCTCCTGAAAGCTCCGCCCGCGATCTCCTTTCCATCCCCAGTGAGGTCAAAGCCAGCATCCGGGTCCTCGTCGTGGACGATGAGCGCACTCTCCGGGAAAGCTGCGCCAGTGTGCTCCAGATGGACGGCTACAATGTGACGCTGATCGGTCGGGGCGAAGAGGCGCTGGAGACCGTTCGCCGCCGGAAGTTCGACATTATCCTGGTCGATCTGTACATGTCCCAGGTCTCCGGTCTCGAGATCCTTCAATCCACGCTCGAGGCCTACAAGGACACCATTGTCGTGGTCATGACGGGCAATCCGAGCGTGACCAGCAGCATCGAGGCGCTCCGCGCCGGCGCCTGGGATTACCTCCCCAAGCCGTTCTCCGCGACGCATCTTCAGGTCCTGATCGGCCGGGCCTCCCACGCGGTCATGATGTCCCGGGAAACCCAGGACCTGAGGGTTCAGCTCCAGAGGCAGAACGGGCACAGCGACAAGATCGCCCTGATCGGCATCTCGCCGCTCTTCCGCAAGGCCGTGGATCTGGCCCGCAAGGTGGCGGCAACCGACGCGTCGGTCTTCATCAGCGGTGAAAGCGGAACCGGCAAAGAGGTCATCGCCCAGTTCATTCACCAGAACAGCCGGCGAGCGAGCCGGGCCCTGGTGCCCATCAACTGCGCCGCGCTCCCCGAGCCGCTGCTGGAGTCGGAGATGTTCGGCCACAAGAAGGGGGCCTTCACCGGAGCCGATCGGGACAAGCCCGGGCTGCTGGAAACGGCCAACGGAGGGACCCTGTTCCTCGACGAGCTGACCGAGATGACCATGCCGCTGCAGGCCAAGCTGCTGCGCGTGGTCCAGGATGGCGTTGTTCGCCGGGTTGGCAGCGAGACCCAGGACGCGGTGGTAGACGTTCGGTTCATTTCCGCCACCAACCGGGAGCCTCAGGAGGCAGTGGACCAGGGACTGCTCCGGGGCGACCTGTTCTATCGTCTTCGGGTGGTTCCCATCAAGCTCCCGCCGCTCCGCAAGCGGCTGGAAGACATTCCGCTGTTGGCCAACCACTTTCTCACGTACTACTGGCAACGGCACCGGCAGATGGGAGACCGGCTCCCACGGCTGAGCGAGGCGAGCATCGGCTTCTTGCGTTCCCGTCCCTGGCGGGGCAACGTTCGGGAATTGCAGAATGTCATCGAGCATGTCGCGGTGTTGGCCGAGCCGGATCAGACCATCCAGCCCAACGACATCCCGGTGTATGACGATAGCGCCGAATGGCCGGCCGAAAGTGTCACGCCGCCTGGAGTCATGGACGAAGCGTATCACCCCGCCAAGGACCGCGTGGTGGTCCAGTTCGAAAAGGAGTATCTGGCTCGTCTCATCAGCCGAGCAGGGGGCAATATGTCGAAGGCAGCGCGACTGGCCAGCATCGACCGCACTACCCTGTACCGGCTGATGGACAAGCATGAATTCCAGAGAGATGAGACCTCGGGACCCGCGTGACACCTGAGACCGTCCTGACCGGCTCGACCGGGGAGCGTCGCCGGGCCAATCAGGAGCCCGCCGGAGCCGTCCGGGTCTGGGATCCAGCCGGGCCCTCCGCGGGGTCGGTTGCGCCGGCGCTGTGGGATGCACTCCGCGAGTCCGTGCTCTGGGCCGAAGCGGAGTGGGAGCGGGTCATCGAGCATGCCTCCGGGGCCGAGGAGGCCACGGCTCACCTGGCCCAGCTGTGCACGGCTATCAGGCAGGAAGTCGCGGGACTGCCGGCCGAAACCAGCGCCGTGCCTCGAAATGCTCTCTCCCGTCGCTGGCTTGGGCTCATCCGCACTGCATTCGTAGAACGGGCGCGCGCCCTGCCGGCCCCCGATCCAACTCAACTGCTCAACATCCTGCATGCCATCGAGCGGATCGGCCTGCATCTCGAAGCAGACTGGGCCCAGCACTTCACCGATCGCCTCTCCTCGCCCGACGGGCTGGAGCTGGTGGTGGAAGTTGCTCACGATCTTCGCTCGCCGCTGACCTCGATTCTATTCCTGGCGGAAACGCTCCAGCGCGGCCGTAGCGGCGCCGTCAACGCGGTGCAGGAGCGTCAGCTCGGCCTCATCTACAGCGCAGCGTTCGGTCTCAGCTCCGTCGCGAGCGATGTCATCGAGCTGGCGCGTGGTGGCGACCGGCTGGTGGATCTGGATCCGATTCCGTTCTCGGTGACCGACATTCTGGAGTCAGTGCGGGACATCGTACAGCCCATAGCGGAGGAGAAGAATCTCACCGTGCGGCTGACCCTGCCGGAAGCCGACTTCCGGATCGGCCATCCGGTTGCGCTGAGCCGGGTGTTGCTCAACCTGACCACCAACGCGCTCAAATTCACGGGAGAGGGCTTTGTCGAGCTTACGGCCATCCAGCGCGGGCCCCGCAGCCTCGAGTTCTCGGTCCGCGACACTGGCCGGGGCATCCCGCCGCAATCCATGGCGACGCTTTTCGAGCCGTTCCGGCGACGGCAGAAGCCGGGCGAATACGCCTTCTCCGGTTCGGGCCTGGGACTCTCCATCTGCCGGAAGCTGGTCGAGGCCATGGGGTCGGTCATGCAGGTGGACACCTCGCCGGGGTACGGCACCCGTTTCTACTTTGTTCTCGATCTCCCCGTAGCCGGCGAGCCGCGGTTCGGCTGATGCCGGGTTTTGAGCTCGCCCTTCCAACGCCCGGCCACTCCAGATAGATTTTGCCGCGCCAGCCACCACCTGTAGATGCCGTCCGTCGGGCCCGCAGTAGGCCGACCGGTCTCACGGTGAGCACGGCGCGCGTCGGCGACCCGGCCGGCGAGGCGCACTCCCGGAAGACGCTTTCCCTCGGCAAACGTGGTGGCGGCTGGCACGATCCTGGTTCGCTCCTGTGAAGCCTCCGCGGCGGATAGCCGCCGGCATGGAGCGGGCCCCCCACAAACGGTCTGTCGACCTCGTGGGCTTCCTCGATGCCCTGCCGCTCACCGGGTCCGGCCAGGCGCAACGAGGGGGCGCGCTGAGGCGGTGGACCCCGAACCGAGCGCCACGTGAATCGACCGCTGATTCGACCGGGCCGGCATCTCAGCCAGCCCCCAGTGCATGCCCCGCACGCTGCCCTTCTGATCGACTTCGACAATGTCACCCTTGGCATCCAGAAGGACCTGACCAAGGAGCTTCGCACTCTCCTCAACAGCGACATCATCAAGGGCAAGGTCGCGGTGCAAAGAGCCTACGCCGACTGGCGCCGCTACCCGCAGTACATCGTACCGCTGTCGGAGTCGTCGATCGACCTCATCTTCGCGCCGGCCTTCGGTTCGAGCAAGAAGAACGCGACCGACATCCGCCTGGCCATCGATGCCATCGAGCTGGTCTTCACCCGGCCCGAGATCGGAATGTTCATTCTGCTCTCCGGCGACAGCGACTTCTCGACGATGGTGATCAAGCTGAAGGAGTACGGCAAGTACGTAATCGGCGTCGGCATCCGGGAATCGGCCAGCGACCTGCTGATTCAGAACTGCGATGAGTACTACTCCTACAATGACCTGGCTGGCCTGACGAAAGAGGTCGATACTCCATCGACTCAACGCGACCCCTGGGAACTTGCCGCCGAAGCGGTAGCGCAGATGGCTCGCAACGGCGATGTCATGCGGTCGGACCGGCTCAAGCAGGTCATGCAGCAGATCGACTCCAACTTCGACGAGCGCAACGCCGGCTTTAATCGGTTCAGCAAGTTCGTCATCGAAGCCGGTCAGAGGGGGATCGTCCAGCTGACCAAGCTGGACAACGGACAATACGAGGTCGGTCCCGGCACGGTGGCGCCGCCGACCGCGGCTGCCGCGCCTGCCTCGGCGCCCAGGGGGCGGGCGCCGGCCGAAGCGGGTCGGGAAGAACTGGCCTCCAGTGGTGCGCGGAGCCGTGAGGAAGGCGCCCGGCGGGGACGTGGACGGCGGGGACGCGGTGGGCGAGAGCGGACCGGCGCCCGAGAGGGCAGCAGCGGCCGCGGGCGGTCACCGGACGGGCCGCGTGATGAGGCGGCGCAGCGCCCCGCCCGGGAGGAGCGCAGTGACGGCGCACTTACTCTGGCCCGCGCCTTCCAGCTGATGGCCCAGGCACTGTCGGAGTTCCGCTCTCCAGTGGGGCAGGAGGCGCTTCGGCTCCGCATGGTCGCCATGAATGGCCGGGAGGATCCACTGCTGGACGCCGCGCGATTCCAGCGGCTGCTGCGTCAGGCCAATGACGCCGAGGTGGCGGATGTGCGGAAGGTGGGCGACGACGATTATGAGATTGCGCTCCAGCGCTCGTCGTCACGTCAGGCGCCGCCACCGGCTCCGCGCGAGGAGACCCAGGAGGTGGGGCCTGGTGGAGAACCCGCCACTCCGGAACCGCCGGCCTCGGCGACTCGGGAGAACGGGCAACGGCTTGGGCTGCGCTTCCGCCGGGGCTCTCGCGGGCCGATGCGGGCAGCCGACATTCCTCGCGTGGGAATGGTGAGCATCGAGCCGTTTCCCGAGCCGGAAGGGATGACGTCGCCCGCCGAGCCGGCTCCGCTCGAAACCGAAGCCGAAACCGAAAACGAAGCCGCGCCCAAGGCCAAGCGGCGCGCTCCACCACGTCGGAAGCGGGCCACGGCGGCACCAGCCCAATCCAAGCCGGCCGAAGCCGACGAGAGCGCCGCGCCGGCGCCTCCCAAACGACCGCGAGCCCGTCCCAGGAAGAAACCGGAATGACGCACCCCCGACGGGCAGCCACGCTGCCCGTCGCTTTTTTCCGGCGCCCCGCCGAAGTGGTAGCCGCGGAGCTGCTGGGTATGGTGGTGGTGTCTTCCGTCGGAGGAGAGATCACCGAAGGCAGGATCGTGGAGACCGAGGCCTACCTGGGCTACGACGACCCAGCCTCGCACGGCTACCTCCACCGGCGGCACGCCCGCAATGAGGCGCTGTTCGGACCGCCCGGCTCCTGGTACGTCTACCTGTCGTACGGCATGCACTGGTGTGCCAACCTGGTGTGCCAGCGCCCCGGACTGGCCAGCGCCGTCCTGCTTCGCGCTCTGGAGCCTCTTGCCGGGCTCGACCTCATGCGCCGGCGCCGGGGAGGCGTCGTGGATAGAGAGCTTGGCTCCGGCCCGGGGAAGCTGACCCAGGCCCTGGGCATCACCCGTGATCTGGATGGCAATAGGATGCTCGGCAGCGATGTCCTGGTGCGGCGGCCGGGTGCCATGGAGGCCTTCGGGGTGACGGCCACACCCAGGATCGGGATAACGAAGGCGGCAGACTGGCCTCTGCGCTTTTGCCTGGCTGGGTCTCCCTGGACGTCGCGCAAAGAAACGGGCGGGGGATCACGAAGACCCCCCGCCCGTTGATGGATCGACCCGCCTGATCAGTAGCCGCCGCCGCTCGCTCTCTCACGGGCATTGCCGAAATTGAATCGCAGGCCCGCTGAGAAGGTGTGGGTAGGTCCGCGGAGCAAGCTCCCGAAGGCAACGATTCTCGTTCCATCGTCGAAGCGCTGGGTGTTGGTCCGGGTACCCGGTGCGCCGGTCACCTGGTACTGCCCGAAAGCGCTGAAGTGGCTGATCCGAAAGTTCAAGCCGCCGACCAGCGTCCCGAACCCCGAGCTGCCCATCGCTTCCGTAGCATCATCGCTGACGGAATGGCCGCCCGTGTGGAGGACGCCGACGCCAATGCCGAAGAATGGTGTGGCTGGTCCCCGAATCGGGAATGCCATCAGGATTGCCGAGTATTTCCGAATGTGATTGAACGTTGTTCCCACGGTCTGCTGAGCGACCGCTACGTTATCGGCGTCGATGGCCTGGACAGTGTAGGTACCCTGCCCGTTGGCATCGAAGCCCTGCTCAACCGAGAGGAACAGGCCGGTTCTCCGGGCCGTGACCAGGAGGTGAGCGCCGCCGAGCGGTGCGTTGTCCCTGCCAGTCGCCGTCCCGTAGTTGATGACGCCGCCATGGCCGCCGACATACCACTGGAAAGTGCCGTTGCCCGGCTGCTGGGCCGAGAGGTTGGCCGCCCCAAGGCAAAGGGCCAGCACGACCGGAATGCTTAGGGTGACCATGCGCATCAGACTGCCTCCGAAAGGTGTCCGCACCAGGACCATCCCGATGCTTACCGGGCTACTTCGCACGGTACGTTAAAATGCGGGAACTCATGCTGGAAAACGTGGGAGGGAAGTGGAGCCTGAGCCAAGAGGCCTCGTGTATGTCACTCGCGGACAACGACTTGACGTGTGTCCGACACCGCTTCCCCGACCGTTGCGAGAGGGGGAAGTGCAAGGACCGGGCCCGTCTTAAGGGGAGGCGGGAGTCAGGAGTCGGGAGTTCCGGTGCGAAGCCAGGCGGCCGCGTGTCAAACGGCGCTCGTTCTCGGTCGAACCGCGGAAACCGTCCCGCCCGTGTAAGGATTCGAGACTCCTGACTCCCGACTCCCGACTCCCATCAGATAAGCTGAAGCTGTCGGCCCACCTTCCTGAACGCCGCGAGGGCTTGATCGAGGTCTTCTCTGGTGTGCGTGGCGGATATCTGGCAGCGAACTCGCGCCTGGCCCTGCGGCACGACCGGATGCCCGAAGCCGGTCACGAACACGCCTTCGGTGAGGAGAAGGTCGCTCACGCGGATGGCGGCCGCGGTCTCACCCAGGATCACGGGAATGATCGGGGTTTCGCCCGCCAGCGGCTTGAATCCGAGGCTGACCAGCTGTTCGCGAAAATAACGAGCGTTGTTCCGTAGCTGGCCCACGCGCTCCGGATGAGCCTCCAGATACTCGATGCTTGCCAATGAGCTGGCGGCCACCGTCGGCGGCAGGGCATTGCTGAAGAGCTGAGGCCGAGCCCGCTGGGTCAGGTAGTCTGACACCGCGGCGGACGCGGCCACAAAGCCACCGGCGGCCCCGCCGAGCGCCTTGCCCAGGGTCGAGGTGATGATGTCGATCTCGCCGATCATTCCGAAATGCTCCGCCGTTCCCCGGCCATTCGTTCCCAGCACGCCCGTGGCGTGCGAGTCGTCCACCACCAACACCGCCTCGTGTCTGCGGCAAATCTCGGCCAGGTCCGGAAGCTTGGCGATCGCTCCCTCCATGGAGAATACGCCGTCGGTGACGACCATCTTGACCCGGCGATCCCGGGCGGCGGTAAGCCTGGCCTCCAGGTCGGCGAGATCGCCATGCGGGTAAACCGCGGTCTGGCACTTGGTGATGGCCTTGGCCAGCCGGATCCCGTCGATGATCGAAGCGTGGTTCAGCTGATCACTGATAATGAGATCGTTCTCGGTGAGCAGGGTGCCTGGCAC
>Ga0136631_10000700_pt1 | contig 10482 bp, 8 predicted proteins | sample AntDrymUQ6012206_2_FD_104655 | JGI IMG/M metagenome (GOLD analysis project Ga0136631, IMG submission 104655) | Polar desert sand microbial communities from Dry Valleys, Antarctica - metaG UQ601 (22.06) | ecosystem: Environmental > Terrestrial > Soil > Desert | place: Antarctica: Dry Valley... | reverse complement strand
GCAGGGACGAGGCCGGGCTCTGGCGGCGGCGCGGTGTCGGACCGGAGGCAGCCGGCTGGTCGCGTGGCACCACGGGCATCACCCGGGTCTGGTCGGGACGGGGCGGCTGGTTGGTGGGGATGATGCGGGTCTCCCGGTCGTCGGGCGAATCGTCCGCGGGACCCCGGGTCCCACCTTCGCCGTAGAGCCAGTCGTACTCCGGCGTGCCCTCCTCGGGGCCACCACTTCCCCGAGGACGGTCGTTCATGTCGAAGACGCTACCGTGCGGTCGTTGCCGATCCGTGGGCGAACCGTTCCGTCCCGGCGCGTCCTACCCGCGTGTGACGGGTGTGACTGGTGATACTGGGTGCTGCCAGCCACTTCCCCAAGCAGATTGGCCAGCCCTATGCATTTCGGGCCTTCCGGACACACCCGCCCTTCCGGGTCGCCCGACCAAGAGGACCGCGCGGCGCTGCGCAACCTCGACGACCGTGCCACGCGCGTGCGCTTCCGCCGGGCGATGTCGTTGATGGTGATGACGCTCCTGATCCCCGGCTCGGCGCAGCTGCTCGCCGGCAATCGGCGGCTCGGCAGGCTGGCCCTGCGGATCTGGCTCGGCCTCGTGGCGGTGCTGGTGGTGACGGCGCTCGTCGGCCTCGTGTGGAACGGCGCGGTCTTCTACCTGGTCTCCAACACGGTGCTGCTCGCGATCCTGCGGATCGTGCTGACACTGGCCGCGATCGGCTGGGTCGCCCTGTTCATGGACGCCTGGCGGCTGGGCCAGCCGCTGAGCCTCCAGCAGAACCACCGCCTCGCGATCGTCGGTCTCAACGGCTTCCTGAGCCTGTCCATGGCCGGCATACTGCTCTTCGGGGCGCACCTCGTGGCCGTGCAGAGAGACTTCATCGTCACGATGTTCGGCAGCGGAGAGGTCACCGGTGCGACGGACGGCCGTTTCAACGTGCTGCTCCTCGGCGGCGACTCCGGCGCCGGGCGCTGGGGGCTCCGGCCCGACTCGCTCACGGTGGCGAGCATCGATGCGGTCACCGGTCGCAGCGTGTTGGTCAGCCTCCCCCGCAACATGGCCAGCTTCCCGTTCCGTCAGGGCTCGGTGATGGACCGCGAGTTCCCGCAGGGCTTCGACTGCGACGGCTGCTATCTCAACGGGGTCAGCACCTGGGCGCAGGACCACACCGATCTGTTCGAGAAGCCCGAGCGTGCTGGCGTGGATGCCACGATCATGGCGGTCGAGGGCATCACCGACCTCGACATCAACTACTGGGCGATGGTCAACCTGCAAGGCTTCCGCGACCTCGTCGACGCCGTCGGCGGTGTCGAGCTGAACGTCCGCTCGAGGATCCCCGTAGGGGGGCTCGGCAGCGACGTCACCGGCTACATCGAGCCCGGCGTCCGCACGCTCGACGGCCACGACACGCTCTGGTTCGCCCGGGCCCGCGAGGGGTCCGACGACTACTCCCGGATGGCCCGCCAGAAGTGCGTGATGAGCGCGATGCTCAAGCAGGTCAGCCCACAGGTGGCCGTGACCAACTTCTCGGAGATCGCCTCCGCGTCCTCCGACATGATCTCCACCAACCTGCCGGCCAGCGAGCTCGACCGCTTCATGCAACTGGCCCTCAAGGCCCGCAACCAGCGGATCTCCACGGTCTCCCTGGTCCCGCCGCTGATCAACACCGCGGATCCTGACATCACCCTCATCCGGTCGACCGTCGCCGCGGCGATCGACCGGGCCGAGGGGACGACGCCGACCGCGGAGGCAGCCCCGGCGCCCGCGGCGCCCGCAGCGCCTGCCGAGGCAGGCGCGACCCCGGCAGCGCCGAAGCCCACGAAGCAGGCGCCCGCGCCGGTGACCGGTGGCTCGGTCGGAAGCCTCGGTGAGGGGTACGCCGCCAACCAGGCGGACGACCTCGCCACCACGTGCTGAACCGGGGTGCCCACGCCCTAGGGTTGGCCGGGTGAGTGCCGACGGCGAGCAGCGGATCATCGCGGTCGTCGTGACCTTCAACCGGCTGCCGCTGGTCGAGCGCCTCGTCGAGCGGCTGGTCGAGGTCGACGGACTGCACGAGATCCTCGTCGTCGACAACGCCTCCAGTGACGGCACGGGCACCTGGCTCGCCACCACTGTCCGGGGCACGCGCACGCCGGTCCTGCACCGGACGCTGACCACCAACCGGGGCGGGGCGGGTGGCTTCCACGACGGTCTCGGCTGGGCGGTCGACCGCGGCGCGGACCTGATCTGGCTGATGGACGACGACGGACTTCCAGCTCCTGACTGCCTCGAGCGCCTGCTCGCCCATGCCGACCTCGACTTCTGGGGACCCGCCGTGCTGGCCGAGCAGGACACCTCGCGGCTGTGCTTCCCCATCCGCCTGCCCGGGGGGTCGAAAGTCGTACACGACATGGGCGCCGTCCGGGCCGCCGCCCGCGACGGACTGATCCCCGACGTGGTCATTCCGTTCAACGGCGTCCTGGTCACCCAGCAGCTCGTCGACCGCATCGGCCTCCCCCGCGAGGAGTTCTTCATCTGGGGCGACGACGTGGAGTACCTCTGGCGGGCGCGGGAGGCGGGCGCCCGCTGCGCCACCGTGGTCGACGCCCACGTCCTGCACCCGGCCACCGACGATCTCGGGACGCCGATGATGGGCGGCCGCACGACGTACAACCACAGCCCGAGCGACCTCAAGCACTACTGCATGGCCCGCAACAACCTGGTCAACCTGCGCGACTACCGCGGCAACCTGCACGCCTTGGCCTTCGTCGTGAAGACCGGATGGTTCTACTCCTTGACCCGGCCCAGCCTGGCCCGGCTCCGGCTGAGCGCACGAGCGATGGTGGCCGGTCTGCGGGGCGACTTCACCGGGCACCAGAGGTACCTCCGGTGACCGAGCGGGTGGCCGTGGTCGTGGTCACCTACAACCGGGCCGACCTCCTGGTTCGGATGCTGGACGGGCTCGCCGCCCAGACCCGGCGCCCCGACCTGGTGCTGGTGATCGACAACGCGAGCACCGACCACACCCGGGCGGTGCTGGCCGGGCGGCACGACCTGCCGCTCGAGGCGTTGCACCTGGCGGAGAACACCGGCGGGGCGGGCGGCTTCCACACCGGGCTGAAGGTCGGCCACGCCCAGGGCTTCGACCGCCTCTGGCTGATGGACGACGACGTCGTGCCCGCGCCGGACTGCCTGGAGACCTTGCTGCGGTACGACGAGGCCGCGCTGGCCGCTGTCCGCGAGGACCTGCAGGGTCGCCTCGTCGAGAAGGCCGCCATCCGCTTCGACCTGCGAGACCCGCGAGCGATCAAGCCGAAGACGGCGATGGTGGAGACGACGTACGGCACCCGCGCGGCGATGCCCGAGCTCGTCGAGCTCGAGAACGTCGCCTTCGAGGGGTTCCTGGTCCGCCGCGAGGTGGTGGACGCGATCGGGTTGCCGGACCCCTCGTTCTTCATCTTCTACGACGACGTCGACTTCGCGGTCCGCGCCCGTCGGGCCGGCTTCCACATCTGGGCGGTCCGCGACGCCGTGCTGGTCCGCCAGCTCGACTTCGACCAGCAGCACTCGCTGGACGGTTGGAAGGGCTACTACATGTACCGCAATCTGTTCGCGGTGCACTTCCGGCACGGGGAGAACCGGCTGGTCCGGGCCAAGCCCTACGTCATCGCGGCCGCCGTGACCGCGCTGAGCCCGCTACGCGGAGGCCGGGCCGAGGCGCGCAACGTGCTGCGTGCCGTGCGCGACGCACGGCACATGCGCCGGGTCACCGCAGGCTGACGCGTTCCGGCAGCCCAGGACCCCGTTGCCACCCTGGCGCAGCCGCGGCTCGCGCGGGAGAGTGAGTCCGTGGACGAACCCGATGGCGCGCTGGCCCGCGCGCACGAGCACGCGGTGGCCTGGTTGGACTCGCTCGGAAGCCGCGCGGTGCCGCCGCAGGCGACTGTCGCCGAGGTCGTGGCCCAGCTCGGGACGGAGCTGCCGGACGGACCGACCGAGCCCGCCGAGGTGGTCGACCTGCTCGCCCGCGCGGCCGAGCCGGGGCTGACCGCGATGCCGTCCGGTCGTTTCTTCGGGATGGTGATCGGGGGCAGTCACCCGGCTGCGCTCGCCGCCGACTGGCTGGTCAGTGCCTGGGACCAGAACGCCGGGCTCCGTCAGGTCACCCCCGCCCACTCGGCCGTCGAGGACGTCACGAGCGCGTGGCTGCTGGACCTCCTCGGCCTGCCGGAGGGCTCGGCGGTCGGGTTCGTCACCGGAGCGACGATGGCCAACTTCACCGCGCTGGCCACGGCGCGCGACGAGGTGCTGAGACGCGCCGGCCACGACGTCGCCACGATCGGCCTGGTCGGGTGCCCCGCGGTCCGGGTGCTGGTGGGGGCGGAGCGGCACGACTCGGTCGACCTGGTGCTGCGCTACCTCGGCCTCGGCCTGCCCGAGCCGGTCGCCGCCGACGTCGAGGGGCGGATCGACGTGAGCGCCCTGGACGCCGCGCTGCGCCGCGAGCCGGGGCGGCCCACCGTGGTGGTGCTGCAGGCCGGCAACGTGCACTCGGGCTCGTTCGACGATTTCACCGGCGCGGTCCGGCTCGCCCACGACCACGGCGCGTGGGTGCACGTCGATGGCGCGTTCGGCCTCTTCGCCGCCGCCTCCCCGGCCCTGCGCCACCTGACTGCCGGCTACGAGGCGGCCGACTCCTGGGGGACCGACGCGCACAAGACACTCAACGTGCCCTACGACTGCGGGATCGTGATCGTCCGCGATCCGGGGGCGCTGCGTGCCTCGATGAGCATGCACGGCGACTACCTGATCCTCGACGAGAGCGGTGATCCCTTCGAGAAGGTCCCCGAGCTCTCGCGGCGGGCTCGGGCGCTCCCCGTGTGGGCGGTACTTCGCTCCGTCGGTCGGACCGGGGTGGCCGACCTCGTCGAGCGGCTCGCCCGTCATGCCCGGGCGTTCGCGGACGGTGTTGCCGGGATCGAGGGCGCGGAGGTGCTCAACGACGTGGTCTACACCCAGGTGTGCGCGTCCTTCGGCAGCGACGCGCGCACCCAGGACGTCGTACGTCGGATGCTCGAGGACGGCACCGCCTGGATGTCGGGATCGCGGTGGCGCGAGCGCGCCGTGCTCCGGATCTCGGTGAGCAACTGGTCGACCACGGACGCCGACGTCGAGGACAGCATGGAGGCGCTGCGGCGGGCTGCGGTGTGAGCAAGCCGGCGGCGCGGTGGATGCGGCCCGCCGCGTGCCGATCCGTAGACTGATCCATCGCGTCCACCCCCAAGGAGAATGCTGCGTGTCCACCCCTGACCTCGTCGTTGTCGGCTCCGGCTTCTTCGGCCTCACCATCGCCGAGCGTTGTGCCAGCGTGCTGGACCTGAAGGTCCTCGTCATCGAGCGTCGCTACCACCTCGGCGGCAATGCCTACAGCGAGAAGGACCCGGAGACCGGGATCGAGGTGCACAAGTACGGCACGCACCTCTTCCACACCTCCAACCAGCGGGTCTGGGACTACGTCAACCGGTTCACCGACTTCACCGGCTACCAGCACCGGGTCTTCGGCAAGTATCAGGGGCAGGTCTACTCCCTGCCGATGAACCTCGGCCTGATCAACCAGTTCTTCGGCAAGTCCCACACCCCCGACGAGGCCAGGTCCCTGATCGCCGAGCAGGCCAGCGAGATCGAGACCGGAACGGCGAAGAACCTCGAGGAGAAGGGGATCTCCCTGATCGGGCGTCCCCTCTACGAGGCCTTCATCAAGGGCTACACCGCCAAGCAGTGGCAGACCGACCCCACCGAGCTGAGCGCCGACATCATCACCCGCCTCCCGGTGCGCTACACCTTCGACAACCGCTACTTCAACGACACCTACGAGGGGCTGCCGGTCGACGGCTACACCGCGTGGCTCGAACGCATGGCCGACCACCCCAACATCGAGGTGCGGGTCGACACCGACTTCTTCGACGCCGAGAAGTTCGACGCGGCGGCCTACAAGGGCAAGGTTCCGATCGTCTACACCGGCCCCGTCGATGAGTACTTCGGCCACTCGGAGGGCCGCCTCTCCTGGCGCACCGTCGACCTCGAGGCCGAGACCCTCGACGTCGACGACTTCCAGGGCACCGGGGTGGTCAACTACAACGACCAGGAGGTGCCGTACACCCGCATCCTGGAGTTCAAGCATCTGCACCCCGAGCGCACCTACCTGCCGGGCAAGACGATCGTCGTCCACGAGTACTCCCGCTTCGCAGCAGACGACGATGAGCCGTACTACCCGATCAACACCGCCGACGACCGCGCCAAGCTGCTGAAGTATCGCGACCTGGCCAAGCAGGAGCAGATGGTGCTCTTCGGTGGCCGGCTAGGCACCTACAAGTACCTCGACATGCACATGGCCATCGGGTCGGCGCTGTCCATGTACGACAACGTGCTGCGGCCGCACTTCGCCGAAGGCGCCGCGCTGACCAGTGGGGGAGTGGACGCATGATCTCGACAGGCTCGATCACCGAAGGGACGCCCACCACGCGCCGGCTGCTGCAGCGCCAGGTCTTCCCGCTCGACAAGGACGCCGGCGTCTTCCCGCTCTACGTCGACCTGGACGAGGCCCAGCTGGACGCCGACCGCTACGAGATCGGCGGCAACAAGGCCGCCAAGGACCTCAACAACGCGGCCATCCGCCAGTCCACCTCGACCGGTCGCAAGCTGCACCCCGACCAGATCCTGTCGCGCACCTCGCTGGGGATCCCGCAGGGCCAGACCATCTCGTTCGGCACCTACTTCAACGCGTTCCCGGCGTCGTACTGGCGACGCTGGACCGTCGTCGAGGACATCGTCCTCGACCTGCGCGTACACGGGCGGGGCACCGTGGTGACGGTCTACAAGTCGATGTCGCGCGGGCACTCCCAGCGCGTCGAGTCGGTCACCGTGGACGAGTCCGGCGAGGGCGCGTTCACCTTCGACCTGCCGCTGGCCCCCTTCGTCGACGGCGGCTGGTACTGGTACGACGTGGTCGCGGGCGACGAGGACGCTGTCGTCGAGTCCGCCGAGTGGTCGGCCGAGGTCCCTGCCGAACGTGCCGACCACGGCACGGCCGACATCTGCATCACCACCATGAACCGCCCGGACTTCTGCGCCCTGCTGATCGGCCAGCTCGCCGAGGACGAGGTGCTGCGGCCCTACCTCGACACAGTCTTCGTGATGGAGCAGGGCACCAAGCTGGTCGCCGACTCCGAGCACTTCCCCGCTGCCGCCGAGTCTCTCGGCTCGACCCTGCGGGTCCTCGAGCAGGGCAACCTCGGCGGCTCCGGCGGCTACGCCCGTGGCCAGCTGGAGTCGGTCCGCAAGGGCACCGCGACGTACGCCCTGATGATGGACGACGACGTCATCTGCGAGCCCGAGGGGATCATCCGGGCGATCACCTTCGGTGACCTCGCCAACCGGCCCACCATCGTCGGCGGCCACATGTTCAACATCTACAGCCGGGCCCGGATGCACTCGTTCGGGGAGATCGTCCAGCCGTGGCGCTTCTGGTGGCAGACCCGCCTCGACGGCTTCAGCGACTGGGACTTCGAGGCCCGAAACCTGCGCTCGTCGCGCTGGCTGCACAAGCGGGCCGACGTCGACTTCAACGGCTGGTTCATGTGCCTGATCCCGCGCCGGGTGCTCGAGGAGATCGGGCTGTCGCTGCCCCTCTTCATCAAGTGGGACGACTCGGAGTTCGGGCTGCGCGCCAAGGCGGCCGGCTATCCGACGGTGACCTTCCCCGGTGCCGCGGTCTGGCACGTGCCGTGGACCGACAAGAACGACGGCGTCGACTGGCAGTCCTACTTCCACCAGCGCAACCGCTTCGTCGCGGCCCTGCTGCACTCGCCATACGTTCGTGGCGGGCGGATGGTGCGTGAGAGCTTCAACCACCAGGTCAAGCACCTCGCGTCACTGCAGTACTCCACCGCCGAGCTCCGCCACCTCGCGCTCGAGGACGTGCTGGCGGGCCCTGGCGGGCTCCACGCGGACCTGCCGACCAAGCTCGCCGAGGTCAATGCGTTCCGCAAGCAGTTCACCGATGCCCAGCTGCACTCCGACCGTGACGTGCTGCCTCCGGTGCGCCGCAAGAAGCCCCCGAAGAAGGGCAAGAGCGACATCGAGATCCCGAGTCGTCTGGGCACGCTCATCAGCGCCGGGCTCGCGCCGCTGCGGCAGCTGCGACCGGCGAGGCCGATGTCCCGGGAGTTTCCCGAGGCCGAGCTGACCGCCATGGACTCGGCGTGGTTCAACCTGGCCAAGTACGACTCGGTCGTGGTGTCGATGAACGACGGGGCGTCGGTGGCGCTCTACCAGCGCGACCCGGCGCGCTACCGCGACCTGCTCAAGCGAACGATGGAGATACACCTGCGCCTGCACCGCGAGTGGCCGCGTCTCGCCGCCGAGTACCGCGCCGCGCTCGGCGAGATCACCTCGCTCGAGTCCTGGGACAAGACCTTCGCCCCCTACGCCCATGAGCCGGAGTCCGAGGCGGGCACGTCGGGCGGTCCTGACCATGATTGATCGGGTCGCGGTCCGCCACGATCTCGAGCGCGTCCCGCTGGCGCCTCCGTCGACGACCAGCGGGCTCCTCGAGGCGTTCCGGCGCCGCTATCTGCTCCGGCTGATGGTGCGCCGCGAGATCCAGGCCCGCTATGCGCGGTCGTTGTTCGGCCTGGCATGGTCCTACATCAATCCGACGGTTCGGTTCTTCACGTTCTACTTCGTCTTCGGCATCGTCATCGGCCGCGGGATGGGGGTCGAGAACTTCGCAATCCATCTGTTCGCGGGGATGGTGCTGGTCCACTACTTCACCGAGACCGTGACCTCGGGCACCCGCTCGTTGCTCTCCAACAAGGGCGTTGTGCAGAAGATGGCTGTGCCGCGCGAGCTCTTCCCGCTGGCCTCGATGCTGGTCTCGCTTTACCACACCATCCCGCAGTTGGTCATCCTCACCATCGCCTGCCTGGCGACGGGATGGACCCATCCTGACCTGATCGGGTTTGCGGCGGCGCTGCTGGGGTTCGTGCTGATCATGGTCTTCAGCACCGCGCTGGGTCTGATGTTCTCGGTCTTCAACGTGCTGCTGCGCGACTTCGGGAGGATCGTCCAGACGTTCATGAACATGGTGCCGTTCGCGGTGCCGATGATGTATCCCTACGAGCTCATCACCGAGCGCTTCGGCACCGGCACGATCCACACCATCTACATGGGCAACCCGGTGGCCGAGGCGGTGCTGCTGATCCAGCGCGGCTTCTGGTGGACGACGACCGACGAGGTCTACACCGAGAACTTCCCCGACGACCTCTGGCAGCGGGGCTTCATCATGCTGGGGGTCTGCCTGGTGCTGCTGGCGTTCGCCCAGTGGGTCTTCGCCCGGCTCGAGGGCCGGGTCCCTGAGCTGCTCACATGAGCGTGACCTCGATCGTCGTCGACAACGCGACCAAGGAGTTCTCCCTTCAGTACTCCCGAACGCTGAAGAAGATGATGATGGCCAAGATGCGCCGTCAGCAGATCAGCGACAGCTTCCTGGCCCTCGACGGGGTGTCCTTCGAGGTCGAGCAGGGCGAGTCGATCGGGCTCATGGGACTCAACGGGTCCGGCAAGAGCACCCTGCTCAAGCTCGTCAGTGGGGTGATGAAGCCCGACTCGGGGACCGTGCTCACCCGGGGTCGCATCTCCGGGCTGATCGCGACCGGTGCCGGCTTCCACCAACAGCTCACCGGCCGCGAGAACATCTACATGAACGCCGCGATCCTCGGCATGTCCGAGCAGGAGACCGACGAGAAGTTCGACGACATCGCGGCCTTCGCCGACGTCGGGCGGTTCATGGACACCCCGGTCGGCAACTACTCCTCGGGCATGTTCGCCCGCCTCGGCTTCTCGGTCGCCGTCCACGTCGACTGCGACATCTTCATCGCCGACGAGGTGCTCGCGGTGGGAGACAGGCCGTTCAAGAAGAAGTGTCTGGCGCGCATGCAGGAGATCCGTGAGAGCGGGATCACGCTGTTCTACGTCTCCCATGCGGCCGGCTCGGTCAAGAAGATGTGCGACCGGGTGATCGTGCTCGACTCCGGCCGGGTCGGCTACGACGGCGACGTCGAGGAGGGCATCAAGTACCTCCACTACGACGGCCCCGATGACGAGCCGGACGCGGAGGAAGACCTCGACGAGGAGCTCGCCTCCGACATCTGACGCTACGTCGTTGGTCGAGGTGCGAGGCCGTTCGCGGCTCCGTCGTTGGTCGAGGTGCGAGGCCGTTCGCGGCACCGTCGTTGGTCGAGGTGCGAGGCCGTTCGCGGCCGAGCCTCGAGGGCTGGTGGCGGTGGCTGGGGTCGTTGGTCGGGTGCGGGGGTTTCGAGGCTTTTCGCTGGGGCTCCTCGCACCTCAACCAGCGGGTGGTCGTTGGTCGAGGTGCGAGGCCGTTCGCGGCCGAGCCTCGAGGGCTGGTGGCGGCGTCTGGGGTCGTTGGTCGGGTT
>Ga0136631_10000698_pt1 | contig 10504 bp, 6 predicted proteins | sample AntDrymUQ6012206_2_FD_104655 | JGI IMG/M metagenome (GOLD analysis project Ga0136631, IMG submission 104655) | Polar desert sand microbial communities from Dry Valleys, Antarctica - metaG UQ601 (22.06) | ecosystem: Environmental > Terrestrial > Soil > Desert | place: Antarctica: Dry Valley... | reverse complement strand
CGCATCTTCCGATGCCGCCCCAATCGATGGGGTGAAGAGGTCTCCCCTTCTGGGAGAAGCAAGCCACCACGGCTGTGTGATTTCACTGACGACGATCGACTCCACCCACCGGTAGCTGGAGTCCGGCAGGATGCGCTTGGGCCCTGAATCCACGAGAGCTCCGCGCGTCAGAAAAACGACTGGCGCTTTGCCGCGGTTGTAAATCGTTTTCGTCACCCGTATGGCTTCGCCCGGTGCAGCCGTCTGGCGATCAGCGACGGCCTGGAATGCGACCGTCCGTCTGAGCTCTTCCGCCCGCGCGCTGTCGGGAGAGGCAAAGTACGGGGCAATGTTCAGCCCGTCGAATAGCGACCGCTCGACGCCGGGTACCGCCGGCGCTGGGGTTCTCGCGTGCTCGAGGGTGACGTAGTCCCACACGACTCCCAGGCGGCGCAGCATTCCGAACCCCTGAGACTTGTGTTGCGACCGGCTTTCAGCGGCGATCTCCGCGTAGGACGCTCCCAGCACGGGATTGAATTCACCGACGTTGATTCTCAGTGTCGCGGCAGGGGGGGCGAAACGCGCGGTGCGGTAGAATTTGAGCGGAGTCCACGGCGGCCCGAATCCTCTGACCGCAAAACGAACGGTATCCGCCGCAACGTCGTATGCTTCGCGGGCGAGGATGGCGGATACCTGGTGCTGGCCGTGACCGCCGCGTTCCTGGAACAGGGCAATGATGATGTGAGGCCGGAACGCGCGGACGACCTTCACTACATCGCCCAGCAGCTCCTCCTTCGGCCAGTGCGAGAACGTCTCCGCCGCGCTTTTCGAGAAACCGAAGTCGTACGCGCGCGTGAAAAACTGGCGCGCTCCGTCGATGCGCCTGGCGGCCAGCAGCTCTTGCGTGCGGATCACACCGAGCGCCTCGCCGAGCTCGTTGCCGATGAGATTCTGGCCGCCATCGCCGCGAGTCAGCGACAGATACGCGGTCTCCACACCTCGGCCGCGCACGAGCCAGGTAATGAGCTGAGTATCCTCGTCGTCCGGATGCGCTGCGACGAGCAGCACCCGCGCGTCGACTCGCGAGGGCCCGCTGCTCTCGGTTTGTGGAGATGGTGGTGCCTGCTGCGCGTGCTGCCGCAGAGGGAGCGCCAGTAGTACGGCAACAACGGCTAGCGTTGCGCGCCATTTTATTGCCGAAACGAACAACCAGACCTGCGCTCTCAGGGCTTGAGCGCCACGCCCCGGCGCTTCGCCCCTGCCGGCTGCTGTACGGGAGCGTTTGCCTCGTTGACTATTCTCTCCTGCTCCGCCTTGTGCGCCTCCGCGTAACCCTCCGCTGGGCTCGCACGCTCGGGGCGGCCGATATACCGGAGAGGAATCGCGTTTCCTGTGGAGACGCGCAGCCGCGGCGCAGCGTACGTCCACGCGCCGCTGTTCTTGGGCTCTTCCTGCGCCCACACGACTTCACCGACCGATGGGTAGAGATCCACAATGCGGGCTACCTGATCCCCCGGCCAGGGATACAGCTCCTCGACGCGCACGAGCGCGACATGCGGCGCGCGCGACGCTGCCAGATCGTAGTAGATCTTTCCAGTGCAGAACACGAGTCGGGTTACGGCCTTGCGGCGCTCCGACGCGGTCGAATCATCGAGCACCGGATGAAACGTGTCGCTGCTCAGATCGTTGAGCGTGGACGCGGCTTCAGGAAGACGCAGCAGGCTCTTGGGCTGCATCAGGATGAGAGGCCTGCGCTCGTACATCAGCGCCTGCCGCCGCAGAATGTGAAAGTACTGAGCGGGAGTCGATGGATACGCGACCCGCATGTTCCCTTCGGCGCACAGCTGGAGGAACCGTTCGAGGCGCGCGCTCGAGTGCTCAGGCCCCTGGCCTTCATAACCATGCGGAAGGAGGAGCACGACGGACGAATCCTGTCCCCATTTTGCGCGATCGGCGGCGATGAACTGGTCGATGATCGGCTGGGCAACGTTCACGAAATCTCCGAACTGCGCTTCCCACAGCACGAGTGTGTCGGGGGCGGCGGTGCTGTAACCGTACTCGAAGCCCAGAACCGCGGTCTCGGATAGCGGGCTGTTGTAGATCTCGAACGATCCGTGAGAGTCCGCCTCTGCCACGTGCGCGAGTGGGACGTAGATCTCGCCGGTCTCCGCATCGTGAAGGACCGCCTGACGATGGGAAAAAGTCCCGCGCTCCACATCCTGCCCGCTGAGACGCACCGACTTTCCGTCGGTGAGCAGCGATGCGAAGGCGAGCGCCTCGGCGTGACCCCAGTCGATGCCGCCCTTCTCGCCCATCGCTTCGCCGCGGCGGGCGAGGGTTTTAGCCAGGCGCGCGTTGACGGTAAGATTCTCGGGCCAGGTGAGCAGCTGCTCGTTCAGCTCGCGCAGGTGTCCCGCGTTGACAGCCGTATCGCGGCCGCCCGCGCCGGATACGTCGACCTTCGCTTCGTTCGTCGGGCGATGCTCGGGCGGGTGAAGCTCTCCGCTCCTGGTTGCGGATTGGATGCGTTCCAGATTGGCGGCAACTTCAGCGTCGATCTGCTTGACGTCGTCCGCTGTAATCAGACCTTCTTCCACGAGACGCTGCCCCCACACCTCTCTGGGTGAGGGGTGCGCGCGGATTTTCTTGTAAAGGGTAGGCTGTGTGAACGAAGGCTCGTCGGTCTCATTGTGACCGTGGCGCCGATACCCCACTACATCGATCAGGAAATCCTTTCCGAAGCGCGCGCGATATTCGATGCCGAGTCGCACCACCTGAATGCACGAGGCCGCGTCGTCGGCGTTCACGTGGACGATCGGTACCTCGAATCCCTTCGCCAGGTCGCTGGCGTAGTGCGTCGATCGCGCGTCGGTGGGATCGGTCGTGAATCCGACCTGGTTGTTCACGATGATGTGCAGAGTTCCGCCGATACGGAAACCGGTGAGGCCCGAGAGATTGAAGGTTTCGGGAACGACGCCTTCGCCAGGGAACGCCGCGTCTCCATGCACGCAGATTGGAACAACCAGCGCTTCGTCGCGCTGCGCGGTCGAGCTCGCCAGTACCTGCCTCGCCCGCGCCACTCCTTCCAGCACCGGATTGACGACCTCGAGATGGCTTGGGTTGGGAATGAGCACGACGTCCACCTCGCGGCCATTGGAAAGCTTCCGCTTGCCCCGGGCGCCGAGGTGATACTTCACGTCGCCGGTCTCGCTCTCGGCGTTGGTCGCTGCGTGCTTCCCCTCGAATTCCTCGAAGATGGTGCCGTAGGGTTTGCCGAGGGTGTGCGCCAGAACGTTGATTCGACCGCGGTGCGCCATCGCGAGCCCGACTTCGCGCGCTCCGTGCGCGGATGCCGCTTCGATCGCCACGTCCAGCATCGGCACGAGAATGTCTCCGCCTTCGATCGAAAAGCGCTTGTAGCCCTGATACGCGCGTCCCAGAAATCGCTCGAGGCCATCGACCTCGGAAAGGCGGCGAAGGGTCGCTTTCTTCTCCTCGTCGCTGAGCGGTGCGCTGACCTTTCCGCTCTCGATCGCTTCGCGCAGCCACTCCCGCTCCGAGGCTTCGCCGAGGTGCGAAATCTCGAAGCCGATGCGCGACGAGTAGAGCTCGCGCAAACGCGCGACGACTTCGGCCGCGCTTCCACCGGTAGCGCCGAGGGCAATGCCGGGGATGCTCGCGAGATCTTCCTCGCTCAGCCCATGAAATTCCGGAGTGAGCTCCGCGGTTCCCTCGGGCTGGGTGCCAAGCGGATCGAGGGGAACGGCGAGGTGACCATAGCTGCGTATCGCATCGACCAGCTTGGCCGCTGCTGCCACATCGCGGAGAAAACCGGGATCGGTTTGTCCGGGTAGAACCGATTCAACGGGGGAGGTGGGAGTCGCACCGGCCAGACTCGCGGCGAACCTGAAGAACTGTCGCCACGATTCGTCGACCGATGACGGGTCACGGCGGTACGCTTCGTACGCTTCGCTTATGTACCCGTCGTTGAATACACCCGTGATCGGGTCGGAGCTCATACTTCTAATTTAAGGCGCTTGACCGGATTCCGGGAACGAGGGCCTTTCACCGGCGGGCGAGTCCCGGTGAACCTGATTACGCCAGGTCGCCTACCCTTGTCGCTCGCGCGCGAGGGGCGAGTGTGAAGCGGGAACGCGTAGCGGCAGCCTGCAGGATCTTCATCGCCGGTGCCTGCTCCAGCGTCGGCAGATAAAGGAACCCGGCGATACCGTTCACATCGAGCAGGTGCAGCTCCTGCGCGTGCCGGGTAAGACTCACGGCGATTACCGGGGTTTGCGAGAGAAGCTCGTTCGCCTCCCAGCTCTCGAGCGGGATGGTCGCCAGCAGATCGTAGTCACAGATGACGACGTGGGGCGACGTCTCGACAGCCCTCTCGAGCGCCGCTTCCAGACCGACCACAGCGGCGGTCTCGACACCCATAGTGGCGAAGTACCGAGCCAGATGAGCGCTTAGAAAAGAATGGCGCGCAATACAGAGCGCGCGAAGTGGGGTGGACCTGTCCGTAGCCGTACCCGGACTTGTCTGCTGATTCATCGCACGTCCATCGTAAAGAGAAAGGGGGCGCGGCACAAGGCATCAAACAAAAACGCCCTGCACGTGACGACGTGCAGGGCGTTCGAGTCGCAACTGGCGCGGTTAACGTCTTTCGACGTCGACGTTGTTGCCGATCACGCCACCGATGATGGCGCCGGCGGTCGCGCCGATGATCGCGCCCTTCACCTTGTTTCTGCTGGTTGCCGCGCCAAGGACTCCACCAGCGACAGCCCCAATGGCGGCGTCACGCTTGGTGTGCTTGATCACGCGCTGTGGCGCAGGGGCCGGAGCGCTGTAGACCGGCCCGGAAGAATAGGTCCCGCCCGAGCTGGAAGCTCTGCGCGTCGTGCGGCGAACCGGAGTCGACCGTCTCGGCGCTGGCGCAGCCGTGCTGGTCAGGGCCGGTGCGGCAGCGAGGGCCATGCCCGCCTGCTCGGCGGCAGTGATGCTGTCGAGCGGGCTATACGGACGAGCCTGGGCCGCCGTCATCAGGTCCGCGTTCAGCGCATCGTCGATCTTCTTGTCGTTTCCAGAGCACGCGAATGCGAAAAACGCGGCCGGGATAATCATCAGATTTTTGTACATAAAAAACCTCCAGAAATGACCACCGCGCAGCGCGACGGTGCACTCCTTAGGGGCAGGCGATATGCCAGCCGGGAGGGTGGGTTAAGCCACCGATGCGGTGCTTAACTCGGGGGCGGGTGAAAAGCTGTCCTCTAAAGAGGCCGGTAGGGTGAGACGGAAGGTGCTGCCCGTACCCAGAGAGGAATGGACCGTCAGCGACCCGTCCAACAGCTGAGCCAGGCGCCGGGAAATCGGGAGCCCCAGTCCCGTTCCCGGTTGCTTGGACTCCGATACCTGGACGAATTCCTCGAAGATCCGGGTGACGTCTTCCTGGGCAATGCCGACACCTTCGTCAGTGACCTCGACCTGGACCCCCCCGTTCTGGGTCTGCTTGCAGGACACCTTGATGGGCTTCCCCTCGCCGAACTTGATGGCGTTGGACAGGAGGTTCAGAAGTATCTGCCGCACCCGCCGGGGGTCGCTGATGGTGTTGAACGGCTCCCCCTCCATTTCCAGGCTGAGCGTGGAGCCGTAATCATCGGCGAGCGGACGGACGGTGATGAAAAGGTCCTCGATCAGCGACGGCCACATCACAGGCTGGAGAGCTAGCTCGATCTTTCCCGCTTCGATCTTCGACAGGTCCAGTACGTCATTCACGAGCTCGAGCAGATGACGCGCGGCTTTGAGCGTCCGCTGCAGGCCTTCTTTCTGCTTGACGTTCAGCGGACCGTAGATGTTGTCGAGCATGAGCGTGCTGTAGCCGATCACGGCGTTGATCGGAGTGCGCAGCTCGTGGCTCATCGACGCATAAAAGCGGTTTCTCGCACCCATTGCCTGTTCGAGAGCGAGCTGGCGCCGGTGCAGCTCCTCGTTCATCTGCGACAGCCTGGCGGCAGAGCGAGCCTCGGCCTCCAGCAATGACGTGCGGTGCTCGAGCTCGAGCTCCCGCTTCTGACTATCGCGCAGCAGGTCCCCCTGCCTTTGTATCTCCTCCTGTTTCAGGTAGAGGTCGACGAACACCGCCACCTTCGAGCGAAGAACATCGGGGTTGAAGGGCTTGAATACATAGTCCACCGCGCCCATCGAGTAGCCCTTGAAGACGTACGCGTCTTCCTTGTTGATGGCGCTGAGGAAGATGATTGGAATCGTCCGCGACCGCTCGCGCGACTTGATGATCTCGGCGACCTCGAATCCATTCATGCCCGGCATCTGCACGTCGAGCAGAATCGCCGCGAAATCCTGGGCGAGAACCTTCCGCAACGCCTCGGGACCCGAATCCGCGCGAACGAGATCCTGATTGAGGGGCTCCAGGATCGCCTCGAGGGCGAGGAGATTCTCCGGCCGGTCATCGACCAGCAGCAGGCTGACTCGCTCGAACGCCACCGGGACGATCTCCTGGCTCATCGCGGCGTTCTCCGGCCGGTGTGCACGGGCTCGAGAGTCAGCTCGATCAATCGTGCCGCGATCCCCTCGAGCGACAACACCTCGGCGGAAGGCACGGCCTTGATCGCCGCGGACGGCATGATCGGGATCTCGGCATTTTTCGGATCCTGCACGATGGCGAAGCCACCGCGCTTCACGAGGTGCTGGAGTCCTCGCGAGCCATCCTCGTTGGCGCCGGTCAGCACGATGCCAATGGTACCCTTCCGGTAGGTGTCAGCCGCTGAGATGAACAGAAGATCGATGGAGGGCCGGCTGAACCTTACCGGGTCTTCAACCGTCAGAGTTACCATTCCCTCGTCGATCAGGGCGTGGTAATCGGCGGGTGCGAGGTGGACGGTTCCAGGAAGGAGCGGATCCTTGTCGTCCATCTCGCAGATCTTCAGATCGGTTACATCCTGAAGCAGCTGCGGCAACAGCCGCTCCGACTCCTTGCTGCGGTGCTGGACCACGGCGATGGGAATGGGGAAGTCGCCGGGAAGCGCGCCAAACAGCTTGCTGAGCGCGGCAAGCCCGCCCCACGAAGTGCCGATCACGACGATCGAGTAGGCGCTCATTTCACTTTCCGGAAGATCTTCTCCGGTGGAGCGATCTGCTGGTAGCTCTCCTCGTGGGACATGAACCGCAGCGTCTCCTTGCTGCCGAGCACGAGGACGCCGAACATGGCGAGACTGTTGTAGAACAATCCGTGGACCTTCGACTGGAGGGTCTTGTCGAAGTAGATGAGCACGTTCCGGCAGAGGATTACGTTGAACTCGCTGAAGGACCGGTCTGTCACCAGGTTGTGCTGCGAGAAGACGACGTTCTTGGTCAGCGACTGGTCGAACAGCGCCCCGCCGTACTTCGCGGTGTAGTACTCGGAGAAGGAGCGCTTGCCGCCGGCCCGGATGTAGTTGTCGGTGTACTCCTGCATCCGCTCGAGCGGAAAGATTCCCGCCTTCGCGCGCTGGAGAACCACCTCATTGATGTCCGTGGCGTAGATGCGCGCCCTGTCGTACAGCCCTTCCTCGCGCAGCAGCATCGCCATGGAGTACACCTCTTCGCCCGTGGAACAGCCGGCGTGCCAGATCCGGATGAACGGATAGGTTCTGAGCAGAGGGACGACGTGCTCGCGAAAGGTCGCGTAGAAGTTCGGATCACGGAACATTGCCGTGACGTTGATGGAGAGATCGAGCAGCAGCTTCTCCATCATTCCCGGGTCGTGCAGCACCTGCTCCTGCAGAGCGCTGACGCTGGAGAGACCTTCCTCCTCTATCCGCTTCCACAGGCGCCGGCGCACCGATGCATACGCGTACGCCCGGAAATCGAACCCGTAGTGGCGGAAGATTCCCTCCAGCAGCAGCTCGATCTCGATACGCTCGAGATCGGGCTTGAACGACGGCCGCTCGGGCTCGATGGCGCTCTTGGGCGCCTCCGCTACCTGTACAGCCACACGCGCAGCAGTGACAGGAGCTGATCGGTGTCGACGGGCTTCGTGATGTAGTCCGAAGCCCCGGCGGCAATGCACTTCTCGCGGTCGCCCTTCATCGCCTTCGCGGTCAGCGCGATGATCGGCAGGCTCTTGAACTTGTCCATCTCGCGGATCGCGCGCGTCGTCTCATAGCCGTCCATCTCGGGCATCATGATGTCCATCAGGACCGCGTCGACTTCCGAATCCTTCTTCAGCTGTTCGAGCGCCTGCTTCCCGTTTTCCGCGAAGCGAACCACCATGCCGTGGTCCTCCAGCATGCTGGTGAGCGAGAAGATATTGCGCACGTCGTCGTCGACCACGAGCACCTTCTTGCCCGCGACGACCGAATCGGCATCGTGCAGGTGCTCCAGCATTTTCCGCTTCTGCTCGGGCAGCTTGGCCTCGATCCGGTGCAGGAACAGGGCAGTCTCGTCGAGCAGCCGCTCCGGCGACTTCACGTCCTTCAGGATGATCGTCTCCGCGTATTTCTTGATGCGCGTCTCATCCTGTGAGCTCAGCTCCCGTCCCGTGTAGATGATGATCGGGAGCTCCGACTTCTCAGGGTCCGATTTCACCTTTTCGAGCAGATCGAAGCCCGTCATCCCGCTCTTCAGACCGAGATCGAGAACCATGCAGTCGAAGTGCTTGTTCTCGAGCTGGAGCAATGCATCCTCGGCCGATCCGACTGCGACGATCTCGACATCATCGTGCGCGATCAGCTCGACGATGCTCTGCCGCTGAGCGTCGTTGTCCTCTACGACCAGCAGACTCTTCGGGGTGGTATCGATGAACGACGATATCCGCGAGAACGCGGTGTCGAGAGCCTCCTTGCTGACCGGCTTTGTCAGGTACGCCATCGCGCCAGCCTTGAGCCCTTCCCGCTTCTGCTCGACCCCGGAAATGATGTGCACCGGAATGTGCCGGGTTTCCGGATCGCGCTTGAGCCTGTCGAGAACCTCGAGCCCGTTCATGCCCGGCATGTCGACATCGAGCGTTATCGCGTCGGGGCGCACCTCGCGCGCCGCGGTGAGTCCGGCTTCACCATCGAGCTCCACGACTCCCTTGAAGCCCTTGTCGCGCGCCATGTCGAGCAGGACCTTCGCGAAATTCTGATCGTTCTCCACGATCAGAACCGTACGGTCTCCTTCCTCGATCATTTCGCGGTCGTCGGCAATGATCGTCTGAGCGACTGAACGGCGCTCGGGACGGTACTGCAGTGCGTCGCCGCCCGGCATGTTTCGTCGCTGGTCCCGGCGGGCGGGTGCCCGCTCCGGGGAGCTCGGGCCGGGTGTGGTTCTAACCGCGGCGTGCGGACTCTTCTGCGCCGCTGTCTGGCGGGTCGCCTGGGGTGCAGCCTGACGGCTCGACGATACGTATTCGCTCGTCTCGGACTGCTGCCACTCCGGGCCGCGAACGGGTGCGACGTATTTGGACGGGAGGAAAAGCGTGAACGTGCTTCCCTTACCCTCGGCGCTCTCGACCCGGATCTCGCCACCGAGCAGCCGCGCGATCTCACGACTGATGGAAAGTCCGAGCCCGGTTCCGCCGTACTTGCGGCTGGTGGTCCCATCGGCCTGCTGGAACGCCTCGAAAATCAGCCGCTGCTTGTCCTTCGCGATACCAACTCCGGTATCGGTAACCGCGAACGCGAGCACTTCCGCAGCTGCCTCCAGTACCGGGTTCTGGAAACGTCGTCCCTTCTCCGCGCGCCTGACCGTCAGCGTCACGCTGCCCTCGTGAGTGAACTTGAATGCATTCGAGAGCATGTTCTTGAGCACCTGCTGGAGCCGGCCCCCGTCGGTATGGATTGCCGCCGGGATGTCGCGGGCGAGCTCGACGTTCAGTGTCAGGCTCTTCTGCTCGGCCAGAGCGTCGAAGCTGCGCTGCACGAACTCCTTCACCTCTTCGAGCCGGAGGTCCGTCGGCGTCACGTCCATCTTGCCCGCTTCGACCTTGGACAGATCGAGAACGTCGTTGATGAGCGAGAGCAGATCGCTGCCCGATGACAGGATCGTCTGCGCGAACTCCACCTGCTTCGGCGTGAGATTTCCATCCTTGTTTTCGCTGAGCAGCCGCGCGAGGATGAGCAGGCTGTTGAGAGGAGTCCTGAGCTCGTGCGACATGTTGGCGAGGAACTCCGACTTGTACTTTGAGCTGAGCGCGAGCTGCTCCGCCTTCTCCTCGAGAGCGAGCCTCGCCGCTTCGACTTCTTCGTTCTTCGATTCGACTTTCCGGTTCTGCTCCGCGAGCAGCGAGGCTTTCTCCTCGAGCTCTTCGTTGACCTGCTGAAGCTCTTCCTGCTGGTCCTTGAGTAGCTCCTCGGAAGTGCGCAGCGTCGTCGCCTGTGCCTCGAGCTCCGAGTTGGAGCGCTTCAGCTCTTCCTGCTGGTTGCGCAGCTCCTCCGATTGAGTCTGGAGTTCCAGCGTCAGGCTCTGCGACTGCTCGAGCAGCTCCGCGGTACGCATGTTGGCGGCGATCATGTTGATCACCACGCCGACAGTCTCCGCCAGCTGATCG
>Ga0136631_10000697_pt1 | contig 10510 bp, 11 predicted proteins | sample AntDrymUQ6012206_2_FD_104655 | JGI IMG/M metagenome (GOLD analysis project Ga0136631, IMG submission 104655) | Polar desert sand microbial communities from Dry Valleys, Antarctica - metaG UQ601 (22.06) | ecosystem: Environmental > Terrestrial > Soil > Desert | place: Antarctica: Dry Valley... | reverse complement strand
TCAAGCAGCAGATCAATCAGATCGGCGGATACCTGACCTACCGGGCCCCAAGCTTCTCGCTCACGGGCTCGGCGTTCCATCGCACCCGATGGACTCCACTGGACGCGCGGGCGAGTTTGGGCTGGAACCCAGTCGCGCCATTCAGCGCCCGTGGAGAACTGGTGCACCTGCGGCATTTCGGCGGGCGCAGCAGCGATTATGCCAACGTTGCCGCAGGCCTGGAGGTGATGCGGGGATTGGCGATCACGGGGACCGCGCGACTGGGAAAGGTGGTGGCAGCGCCCGCGATCCTCACCGATCCGGAACAGGATGTGCGCGATCTTCAGGCGGCGCTGGCCTGGAACCGCGCCCGACTGGGCTTTCAGGTGGCATATGCCCGGACGTCGCCCTTTGCCCCGCCGGCCTATCCGGACTATCCCAGGATCGCCACACTCGCGGCCAGTCCCCGGACCGACTGGATTACCGCATCCGTCCGGCTGGCCCCTCTTCAATGGATGACTCTCGAGGGCTGGTACAGCGATCCGAGAGGAGTCACACCCGACGGCCTTCCCCCCACCCATTCAATGATGTCCGGGACAATCCGCTCCAAGTTCCTCCGGAAGTTCCCCAGCGGAATCTTTGACTTGAAGCTGAGGCTCGCGCTGGAGACCTGGGGGACCGGCGTCATTGGGCGGGACAGCCTTGGAGCCCCGGTCACCCTCAAGGGCGCCACCTTCCTCCGCAGCCTGGTTCAGATCCAGCTCGACAAGTTCACCATCTACTGGGATCGGGGGAATTTGACCTCTACCGCGCTCCCGTATGTGCCCGGGTTCGAGATCCCCGCGTATGGCAGCAACTTCGGAGTGAGCTGGGAGTTTTCGAATTGAGTCAGGAGTCAGGCGTCAGGAGTCACGCCTGCAGGGCTTAAGAATCCACATCATCTGTGGCGCCTAACACATTGCGCTTGGACGACTAAGGCACATCGATCCTCCGAAGTCCTGACTCAGATTGTCGGCTGGCGTCACTTGACTCTCGACGCCTGATTCCTGACTCCCGACTCCCGACTCCCTACCAATCTCCCCAATTTCGGACTAACATTCCCGGCTATCCCGGCTCCCTACGGAGGCAGTTTGCCGTACAGCATGACGGGCTTCGGTGCCGCGGAAGGCCCGGTGGCCGGCCGGCGGCTCCGAATCGAGATCCGGACCGTCAACCATCGTTACTTCAACCTGTCGGCGAAGCTACCGGGCGACTTGAGCGCGCTCGAGGGCGAGCTGCGCGAACGTCTCAGGCGCGACTTCGACCGGGGCCACCTGTCAGTGCAGGCACGCTGGACCGAGAGCGCCGATGGTGAGACCAGCTTCACTGTGGATCTCGATCGCGCCCGTATGGTGGCCGCGCGGCTTCGGGAGATGCAGTCCCTGCTCGGGCTCGGTGGCGAGGTGACGGTTGAGCTGGTGGCCCGGCAGCCTGACGTCCTCAACTCCGCCACCAACGGGATGGCCGAAGTGGCCTGGAGCGAGGTGGAGCCGGTGGTGGCCCAGGCCGGTGCCGACTGCCGGGCAATGCGGGCCCGTGAGGGCCAGGCGCTCACCACGGAGCTCGGACATCGGCTCGATCTGATGGAGCAGTCGGCCAAAGGCATCGCCGGCAGGCTGCCAGAACGGCTGACCCGGGAGCGGAACCGGCTCCGGAGTGCGGTGGCGGAGCTGCTCGACGGACGCACGGTGAACGAGGAGCGGCTGGCTCAGGAGCTCGCCTTTGTGGCGGACAAGCTCGACATCACCGAGGAGCTGGTGCGGTTCCGGGCCCACATGGCCGCCGCGCGCGAGGCGCTGAGGGCCGACAAGCCGGTCGGCAAGCAGCTCGGGTTCCTGGCCCAGGAGCTGGGCCGCGAGGTGAATACCATGGGCGCCAAGGCGGGTGATGCCGAGATCGCGCAGCTGGTGATCGCCATGAAGGGCGAGCTCGAGAAGTTCCGGGAACAGCTCGAGAACCTCGAGTGAAGCGGCTGTTGCTCGTGCTCTCCGCGCCCTCGGGCGGCGGGAAGACGACCATCGCGAGAAAGCTGCTCCAGGCGCGCAACGACCTCGGCTACTCTGTCTCGGCCACCACCCGGGCAATGCGTAACGGGGAAGAGGAGGGAGTGGATTACTACTTCCTGACCCGTCAGGAATTCGAGCGCCGGCGGAAGGCGCATGAGTTCCTCGAGTGGGCCGAGTACGGCGGCCAACTCTACGGCACACTGAAACGAGAGATAGAGCGAATTCTCTCGGAGGGACGCCACGCGGTGCTCGATGTCGATATCGAGGGGGCTCGGCAGATTCGGAAGAATCTCTCCAATTCCCTCCAGGTCTTCGTGCTGCCGCCCTCGGCCGAGGTGTTGATCGAGCGTCTCAAGGGGCGAAACACAGAGAACCGGGATCTGCTGCGGAAGCGGCTCACCCGGGCGTCCGAGGAATTGACCGCCGTAGCAGAGTACGACTACGCGATCGTGAACCAGGACCTGGTCACGGCGGTGGCAGAGGTCTCGGCCATCCTGGATGGGAAGGCGGATGACCGCCTGGTGTGCCGTCAAACCAGCCTGCCGTCACAGATCGAGCGGCTGAGGCGGGATGTGGTCAAGGCGGCGGAGAAGATTTGAGGAGAGACGTCGAGGAAAGTACGTCGAGTGTTCCTTGACGGTTACCTAGACTGTTTTCATCTAGACTCTTAACCAGGATTCCAGCATGCGCATCATCACCCCCAACGAAGTGGCCCGGCAGGCGGGCAACAAGTATCTCGGCGTGCTGGTGGCGGCCAAGTTCGCCCGCTATTTGAACGAGTTTCCCAAGGATCAGCTCCAGCAACCTACAGAAAAGCTGACCACGAAGGCGTTACAGGAGCTGGTGGACGGAGACCTGAACTACAAGCTCATCCGCCGCCGTCGTTCCGAGGCCTGATGCTGTGGGCCGGCCGGCACGTCGTTCTCGGCGTGTCGGGCGGGATCGCGTGCTATAAGAGCTGCATCCTCGCCCGCCGCCTGGTCGACGCGGGAGCCCGGGTAGACGCGGTCCTCACCGAGGCCGCCGCTGAGTTCGTGCGGCCCCTCACATTCGAGGCACTGACAGGGCGCCCCGTCCTGAGCTCTCTCTGGGAGCCAGGTGGGGCGCTCTCGCATGTCCGCCTGGGCCAGGACTCCGACATCATCATCGTAGCGCCGGCCACTGCCCACTTGATCGCCCGCGTGGCGCAGGGCCTGGCCGACGACGTGCTTACCGCGCTCCTGCTCGCCCGCACCTCCCCGCTGCTCCTGGCTCCCGCGATGAATGACGAGATGTTCGCCAGCCCTGCCACGCAGGCCAATCTCGAGATCCTGCGCCAGCGCGGGGTTGCTATCGTCGGCCCCGAGATCGGTCCACTCGCCGAGGGGCCTTCAGAGCGCCCCGGACGAATGAGCGAGCCGGAGTACATTCTGGCGCACGCCGCCCGGATGCTCGGGACTGGCAAGCTCAGAGGGCGGCGTGTGGTGGTGACGGCGGGACCGACCCGCGAGCCGATAGATCCGGTTCGGGTTGTCAGCAACCGCTCCAGCGGCAAGATGGGGTACCGCGTTGCCGAGGCTGCCTGGGAGCGCGGGGCCGAGGTGGTGCTGATTACGGGTCCCACTGCGCTGCCTGCGCCGGTCGGCGTCACCTTGCGCCTGGTCGATTCGACCCGCGATCTCGAGGCGGCTGTGCGTGCTGAGTTGCCCGCGGCCGATGTGCTGGTCATGGCGGCAGCACCGGCAGACTACCGTCCCAGCAGCCCGAGCGATAGCAAGCGCTCCCGGGTCGACGGCGCGCTCGCCATTCCCATGGAGCCCACCGACGACATTCTCGGTGCCACCAAGGGGCAGCGGAGGAAGGGCAGCTTCATCGTAGGCTTCGCGCTGGAGACGGGAGATGCGGTGGCGAAGGGCCTCGCCAAGCTGGAGCGAAAGGACCTCGATCTCATCGTGGTCAACGATGCGCTGGAGCCGGGCGCCGGCTTCGAGAATGACACCAACCGCGTCGCCCTGCTCGGCCGCGACGGCTCGAGACGGATTCTGCCACTGCAGTCGAAGCGGGAAGTGGCCGACGCCATCCTGGACGTGGTGGAGGAGTCCCTTGGCTGACGAATTGCGGCGGTACCTGGCCCAACAGATCGAGCTTGGCGGGGCGGAAGTGGTGTTCAGCGGGGCTGTGAAACTACCGGGAGCCAGCACATCGAGTCATTCCGAGCGTAGCGAGGAATCGGGTAGCGGGACGTCCCCTCGTGATCTCGATACGCCGTCGCATGGGGCGATCCCTCGCTCCGCTCGGGATGACGCGCGAGTGCTGGCACCTCAGCCTACCCCCGTCCGTCGAAGCGAGATCGTTCCAGCGGACCCGAGCGGCAAATCGCGCTGGCAAAAGGGCGCGCCTCCGATTCCCGGTCCTGGTCTCGCCATCGAATCTCCCAGCCACTCCCTGGGCGACGAGCTGCTCGCGCTCCAGACCCTGGATGAAGTCGCCGAGCGGATCCGCACCACGTATTGCTGCGGGCTGTGTCCCAATCGCACCACAGCGGTTCCGGGCGACGGAAACCCGAGTGCTCGGCTCGTTCTCGTGGGCGAAGGGCCGGGCGCCAACGAGGACGCACAGGGAAAACCTTTTGTGGGGCAAGCCGGGAATCTTCTCAACGGGATTCTGGAGGCTATCGAAGTGCCGCGCGAGTCGGTATACATCACCAACATTGTCAAGTGCCGGCCGCCCCAGAATCGGAAGCCCTTGCCCGATGAGATCGCGGCCTGTATTCCATATCTGCATCGCCAACTGGAAATCATTCAGCCGAAAGTGATCCTTGCCCTGGGCAGCACGGCGGCCGAAGCCATGCTGGGGGTGAGAAAGAGTCTGGGAGAGCTTCGCAACAAGGTGCACACGTACAACGGCATTCCGCTGGTCGTGACGTACCATCCCGCGGCGCTGCTCCGCAACCCGAACTGGAAGAAGCCGACCTGGGATGACGTCCGTATCGTCAGGCAATTACTCGACCGCTGATCCGTACGTCGGCCGGTCGGCCCCCTGGAGCCAGGAAGCCGAGCAGGCCGTGCTCGGTGCCATGTTGCTGGATCAGGATGCGGCGCTCCGTGCCGCGGAGCTGGTGGACGACTCGATGTTCTATCGCGAGCCCCACCGCCGGCTCTTCCGCGCGATGCTCGCGCTCACCGAGCAGCGGACCGTCATCGATCACATCACGCTTCGCGACGAGCTGCTCCGGCGCGGCGAGCTGGAGAGCGCCGGCGGACTGGAGTATCTCGCGGAGCTGGTGGATACGGTTCCCACCGCGGCCAACATCGAATTCCACGCCAAGATCGTCAGGGACAAGTCGATCATGCGCCGCCTGATCGAGGCCTCCACTTCGATCATCACCGAAGCCTATGATGGCCACTCCACGGCGAACGACCTTCTGGATGGGGCGGAGTCGCGGATCTTCCAGATCTCCCAGCAGCGGGGCGATGAAGGGTTCACCCGGCTCAAGGAGATGCTCTGGCCCACGATGGAGCGCATCGAAACGCTCCAGCGGAGTGGCAAAGCGATTACCGGCGTGCCGAGTGGCTTCACAGATTTGGATGAGATGACCTCCGGGTTCCAGGCCTCGGAGCTCATTATCGTGGCCGCGCGCCCGTCGATGGGAAAGACCGCGTTCTGCCTCAACATCGCCACCCAGGCTGCGGTGGATGGCTTCGGGGTGGCGGTCTTTTCCCTTGAAATGTCGAAAGAGGCACTGGTGCAGCGCATGCTCTGCGCCGAGGCTCGGGTGGACAGCCAGGCCGTCCGGCGGGGCAGCCTCAAGGATCCGGACTTCACCCGACTCGCGCGTGCAGCCGGTATCCTTCAGACCTGCCCGATCTGGATCGACGACTCGCCGGCACTCACGCTGCTGGAGATGCGCTCCAAGGCTCGGCGGCTCAAGGTGGAAAACGACGTTCGGATGATCGTGGTGGACTACCTGCAGCTGATGCGGAGCCCGGAGCACTCCGAGAACCGGGTCCAGGAAATTTCCGATATCTCCCGCTCGCTGAAGGGTCTGGCCCGCGAGCTGGACATCCCGGTCATTGCGCTCTCCCAGCTCTCTCGCGCCTCGGAACAGCGCGGCGGGGAGCGCCGGCCGATCCTGTCCGACCTGCGCGATTCCGGCGCCATCGAGCAGGACGCCGACGTGGTGATCTTCATCCACCGGCCCGAGATGTATCAGAAGGAAGACAGCGAAGGCAACAGCCTCCAGGGAATAGCGGAGGTCATCGTCGGCAAGCATCGCAACGGCCCGACCGGCACCGTGGATCTGTACTTTCACAAGCAGTTCACCCGCTTCGACAATCGCAGCGATCGGGAAGGGCCCGACTAAGGTGGCCAAGCCAAAATCCGTTTATCGCTGTACCGAATGCGGCCATGAGCATCCCAAGTGGGTGGGCCGGTGCGAGGCCTGCGGCGAGTGGAATGCGATCGCGGAGGAGCCGGCGGTCAGCGGGACAGCGGGACAGCGGGGCAGGGCAGCGACGAGGCGCGCCTCGCCCGTAATCGCCGCCGTTCGCCTTAACAACATCGCCGCTGAATCGCTCACCCGCTGGCGCACCGGCCTGAACGAGTTCGACTACGTGCTCGGCGGCGGGATCGTGCCCGGATCGATGACGCTGATCGGCGGCGAGCCCGGCATCGGCAAGTCCACACTGCTGCTCCAGGCGGCCGCCCGCCTGGAGGCCGCGGGGCGAACCGTGCTGTATGCCAGTGGGGAGGAGTCGCCCGACCAGATCCGGCTCCGGGCGGACCGGCTGGTAGAAGACGCTGGGCCGGTTCACGTACTGGGCGAAACCCGGTTGGAGGCCATCATCGAGGCGGTCGCCGCCGTGCACGCCGATGTGGTGGTGATCGACTCCATTCAGACCGTCTACACCGGCATGCTGGAGAGCGCTCCGGGTAACGTGGGGCAGGTGCGCGAATGTTCCGGCCAGCTGATGCGCTTCGCCAAGGAAAGTGGAACCTCGGTCATCGTGGTGGGACACGTGACCAAGGGCGGGGGGATCGCGGGGCCCAAAACGCTGGAGCACATCGTCGACACCGTGCTGTACTTCGAGGGCGAGGCCACGCTGGACTACCGGCTGCTCCGCACCACCAAGAATCGCTTCGGGTCGGTGGACGAGCTCGGGGTCTTCTCCATGACCGAAAGCGGCCTTGTGGCGGTGCCCAACCCGTCCGCCGTATTCCTGGCGGCGCGGGGTGTGGGGATCAGCGGAAGTGCGGTCACCGCACTCATGGAGGGCACCCGGCCGGTGCTGGTCGAGGTGCAGGCGCTGGCGGCCAAATCCGGCTACGGTACGCCGCAACGGGTCGCCACCGGGCTCGACCCCAGGCGGCTGGCCGTGCTGCTCGCTGTGTTGGAGCGACGGGCAGAGACCTCATTCGCCAACCTCGATGTCTTCGTGCAGGTCACCGCGGGCGTCCGGCTGAACGAGCCGGGGGCCGATCTCGCCATCGCGGCGGCGCTCCTCTCCAGCCTGAACAACCGACCCGCGCCCGCCGACGTCATTTTTCTCGGCGAGATCGGCCTCGGTGGCGAGATCCGGCCCAGCGGGGCAATCGAGCGACGCATCACCGAGGCGGTGCGGCTCGGCTTTCACCGGGTATTCAGCTCGTCCCGCAGCACGATGCAGGTGCCGGGGGCCTCACTGGTGGGGCTCGACCATGTGGAGCAGTTGGTGCGGGCCCTTGCCGCGTGACGTCGGGGTAATTGTCGTGGCAGCCGGAAGAGGACTGCGGATGGGCGCTGTTACCGCCAAGCAGTACCTGCTGATCGCCGGTATTCCCATGGTGCTCCGTGCGCTGCGCCCATTCCTCTCGCACCCGGACGTGGCTCATGTCGTGCTCGTTCTTCCTCCGGACGATGTCGGCTGCCTCCCGGAATTTCTGTCCGCCCTTTCCGCCCTTACCATCGTTCCTGGTGGCGTGCACCGGGGCGACTCGGTCCGGGCCGGCCTGTCCGCGCTGGGCCAGGAGTGCTCCGTGGTCCTGGTGCACGACGGCGCTCGGCCGTTCGTCGACATTGGAGTCGTGGACGCAGTGATCGGGCTTGCCCGGGCGGGCGAAGGAGCGGTCCCGGCGGTTCCGCTCAGCGACACGCTCAAGGAGGCCAGCGCCGCTGACTCGACGCTCATCCGGCGCACTCGCCCACGCGCGCGCCTCTGGCGGGCCCAGACGCCACAGGGCTTTCCTCGTGCGGTGTTGGAAGAGGCGCATGCCCGGGCATCGCGACAGGGCCACCGCGCCACCGACGACGCCGCCCTGGTCGAGACGATGGGAATCCCCGTGCGCCTGGTGCCGGACTCCTGCCGGAACCTCAAGGTCACCACTCCGGAGGATCTCGCTCTCGCCGAGCTGTTGGCCGACGCGTCGCCATGATCCTGCCCTTCCAGACCGACGCCGCGATCGCCGAGGCGATCCCGCAAATTGGGCGGCACCTCAGCGCCGGCAAGCTGCTTGCATACCCCACGGAAACGGTGTACGGACTGGGCTCGGCTCCCACCGTGCCCGCGCTAGCCGCACTGGCGCGACTGAAAGGCCGGCCGGAAGGGAAACCGTTCCTGCTGCTCATCTCCGGCCGCCGGATGGCGGAAGAGTGGGGACTGGTATTCACCCCCTCGGCCACGGCGCTGTCGGAGGCATTCTGGCCCGGTCCACTGACGCTGGTGCTGCGCGGCGGCGAGGGCCATCTGCCCGACGAGCTTCGGGGCAGGGAAGGTGGGGTCGCGGTGCGCTACACCTCGCACGCCGGCATCGCCCGGCTGGTGACGGCCACCGGCAGGCCGCTGACCTCCACCTCGGCCAACCGCCCCGGGGGGCCTCCGGCTCCGGGCGCTGACCGGCTGGTGGAGCTGTTCGGTCCGGAAGAGCGCAACGGCGAGCTGCTGGTGCTGGACGGGGGCGTGCTCGGCAATGTGCCGCCGTCAACACTGGTCGATTGCACCGACATGGTGCCTCGCCTGGTGCGCGAGGGCGCGATTCCACGGGCGGAGCTGCGAAGGGCGGCGGGGAGATTGGCACCGTGAAGGCGAGACAGCGGGTCAGCGGGACAGCGGGACAGTGGGTTCCTGAGAGAGAACTCGGCCGGCGTGCTGTTGCTGCCCCGCTGTCCCGCTGTCCCGCTGTTATCTTGTGACCATGCATGTCCTCTTCGTCTGCACCGGCAACACTTGCCGCAGTCCGATGGCCGAGGCACTCCTGCGTGAGGCGCTCGTGAGCCGAGGCGCCGACCAGGTAACCGTTGCCTCTGCCGGAACCGGCGCCTGGGACGGGGCACCGGTTTCGGAGGGCGCTTACCTCGTTGGCCTGGAGCACGGCCTCGATCTGAGCGGTCACCGGGCTCAGCTACTCAACCGCGAGCTGGTGCGTGCCGCCGATCTCGTTCTCACCATGTCGGGACACCACAGCGCCCGGGTGGCCGAGCTGGGCGGCGAGGACAAGGCCCACATCCTGGGCGAGTACGCCGGGCGGGAAGAGGGCAACCGCGAGGTCAGCGATCCGTTCGGTTCCGATCTCACCAGCTATCGCACCACCTACGACGAGCTTCAGGAGATGATCAACGGCGTGGTCGGCCGGGTGGCGGGCACCGTGCGGTGATCACCGGCTCCACGCGTGTCTTTGCGATTCTGGGAAATCCAATCGCTCACTCACTGTCGCCTGCCATGCAAAACGCCGCCTTCCGTGCTCTCGGAATCCAGGCGGTCTACGTCCCCCTGGCATGTGCGGTCGAATATGTGCCGCCTCTCATTCAGGCCCTCGTGCGAGCCGGCGGGGGAGGCAACGTGACCGTTCCTCACAAGGAAGCGGCGGCGCGAGCGGTGGACGTTTGCCGAGAACTGGCCAAAGTGGTAGGCGCCAGCAACACCTTCTGGGGCGAGAACGGCGAAAGCGTAGGCGACAACACCGATGTGCACGGCGTGCTCGAGGCGCTACGCCAGCTGGAGGCGCCGGAGGCTCCGTGGCTGATCGCGGGAACCGGAGGCGGAGCTCGGGCGGCGGCCATGGCGGCGAGAGAGCGCGGGGTGGATGTCGCGGTCACCTCGCGAGACGCCTCCCGACGGCAGGAGTTCGAGCAGTGGATGTCCTCCCGCGGCGTGGCTTTGGCAGCCGCTTCCGAGTGCCGCGTGCTCATCAACGCAACGCCACTGGGCCTCAAGGCCAATGATCCGCTGCCGATTCCGGACGACATCGCGCCACGAGCGGAGGTCGCGCTCGACATGGTGTACGGCGTGGACGAGACCGCGTGGATCAGGGCCGTACGCTCCCGGGTGCGGCGCGCGGCGGACGGCCGGGCCATGCTGGTGGCCCAGGGTGCGGCCGCCTTCGAGTGCTGGTTTCCCGGCAAGCGGGCTCCGGTGGAGGTGATGCGGGCCGCGGTCAATGCCGCCCTCCGGTCGTAGGGGCAACGCGTGCATCGCCATGAGATCGCGGAGGTACTGGCCGGGGTCGAGCGCTGGCTCCTCCCGGCTGCCTGC
>Ga0136631_10000696_pt1 | contig 10518 bp, 10 predicted proteins | sample AntDrymUQ6012206_2_FD_104655 | JGI IMG/M metagenome (GOLD analysis project Ga0136631, IMG submission 104655) | Polar desert sand microbial communities from Dry Valleys, Antarctica - metaG UQ601 (22.06) | ecosystem: Environmental > Terrestrial > Soil > Desert | place: Antarctica: Dry Valley... | reverse complement strand
CCCGAGGTTGCTGAGCGTCGCGGCTTGGTTGTTGAGGGACGCTGCGAGGTTGGGCAGGAAGGCGTCGGGGCGCGCGTCGGCGAGGTCGCGGTAGGTGTGGAGGGCTTCGTCGATCGCGGCGAGCGCGTCCTCGGGCCGACCCACGTCGGCCAGGCCGCGCGCCAGCTCGTACAGCGCCGCGGCGAGATCCGGTCTGCGGGTCGGGTCTCGAGCCGCTATGGCCCGCAGCTCCTCGACGCGCTCGGCGACCGTGCCGCCGCCGGAGTCGGCCTCGAGCCCGCCGCGCGCTGCGCGCGCGCCGCGTGCCTCTGTGATGTCGCCCGGGCGCGCGAAGAACTCGGCCAGCGCTTCGCGCCGCTCCGGCTCCTCGGTGGCCGCGATGACGCGGGTCGCCGCCTCGCCGACCTCGTCGCCGAGCAGCGCCTCGGCGATCCGCACGTAGTCGATGTGCAGGGCGGTTGCGTCGAGGACGCGCGTGCGGGCGAGGGCGAGGAACTCGCCGCGGGTCAGCGTCGGCTCGTGATGGAGAAGGTGGATGCGCTCGACGTTCAGCGTCGCGCGCAGCGGATCGGCCGGCTCGCGGAGGAAGAGCCGAACCCGATCGATCTGCGCGCGCTCGGCATCGGTCAGCGCGTACGAGCCGATCTCGGCTGGGCGCGCCGCGACGCGCGCGAGGACGACGTGCAGGGCCACCGGCTCATCGGTGCGCAGCGACGTCAGCGGTGTCAGCGAGCGCAGCACCGAGCGCGTGCCGTCGAGCTGCTCGCGGCGGTCAAGCGAGAGCGCGACGACATCGTCCGCCAGGACGCGCGTCGTGACGAGGTTCGTGGCGCTGATGCCGGTGCGCGCGTCGAGCAGCACGAGATCCGGGTCGACATCGTCGCGCAGCTGTGACTGCAGGTCGACGAAGGCGTCGATGCCATCGCCCGCCGCGATGCGCTGCTCGAGCCCGAGGTTCACGAGGTCCTGGAGGTAGTTCAGCGACGGGTTGCGGCCCGCGGGCATGAGCTGCAGCGACCCGCCGGCGACGAACGGGTCGCGGACCGGGACGTCGACCAGGAAGTCGCCGAGCGTCAGCGGTGCCCTGCCGGCTGAGAGACGGTCGCGAAGCCAGCCGACGAGCCCATCGCAGCGTGACGGCGGCTCGTCGAGGAGCTTGTAGGCGAGCCCGGGTGCTTCGAGGTCGACGTCGACTGCGACGACGCGCTTTCCGAGCCGCGCGGCCAGCAGCGCGATATTCGCGAGCAGCAGCGTGCGGCCTGTCCCTCCCTTGTAGGAGTAGAAGGTGACGGTGCGCATCTGCGGGTCGCGTCGTCAGGCCACCAAGCGCAGGACACGCTCGCGGGCGGCCTGCTTCACCGGCTCGGTGACCGCGGACGGAACCGACGCTGGGCTGGCGTCGAGCTCCTGGAGGAAGTCGACAACGCGGTCGTACAGCGTGTCGTCGATCCTCACCACCGGCGCTTGGAGCAGGCGGTGCGCGACCCGCCGTGCGCGCGGGACCTGCCCTCGCAGCCGGCAGCGCTCGAGCGCGTGCAGGACCCCCTCGACATCCTCGGCATCGAAGCGCTCGACGTCGACATGCACCGCGTCGAGCCCCTGGCCGGCGCGTCGCTGGCGCTCGGCGTCGAGCTGCGCCCAGCCGTCGAAGCGCTCCTCGATGAGCTCGAAGCCATGGTCGGCCACCGCGCGCTCGACGATGTCCTCGTCCACGCGTTCCGGTCCGCCTGCCCCCGGGGGGGAGACGAGCCAGAGCACCCCGTCCGAGTCGCGCGCCAGGAAGACCTCGCCGGAGGGGGGCATGGCCACGAGCGTGACGCGCCGGTCCGATTCGTCGTGCGACATCGGTTCAGCCTACGCCCTCGATCGCGATCCCGTGGGCGACCCGCCAGCGCCTCAGCGCCTCGTATGCGGCCAGCTCGCGCAGGGCCGTACCCGGCTGCAGGTCGTCGTCCAGTGCCTGCACCCTCAGGTCATCGAGTCGATCGCGGTACGCCTGCCGGACTCGGACTGCGCTGACGGAGTCAAGCGACGGGCCGGGGGCGATTACCGCCTCGAGATAGCGGCCGGGAGCGCAGATGACCTGCGGCCAGGCACCCGGCGGCGTCGCGAGCGCTTCGCTTGCTCGTTCGATCGTCGTCAGCGCGGCGCGATCGCTCCACGCGACGGCCTCGGCGCGCGCGCGGTCGCGATCGACGGCTCCGGCGGCCGAGCAGTAGCGCTCGGCGCTGTCGGCGGGAAAGACGGCGAGCGCGGACGGTGCACACGAGCCGGGATCGGCGATGACGAGGCAGAACGGACCGTAGCGACCCTCGGTGCCGATCCCGCCTGCGTTGAGCGCACCGTAGATGAACCGGCGTCCATGACGCCACAGGGCCTCGAAGCGTATTCGCCGGACCAACCAGTCGCGCTGCCGGAGGCGGAACGCCCGCAGCCCCGCGGTCCGATCGCCGCTGGCGTTGTACTGCTCGATCGCGCGGGCGTCGAGGATCGCGCCGTGAACGTCAAAGACCTCGATCTTGTCGGCGCTCACGTTCGAGCTGAAGGCCGATCGATCGGCGAGCTCGTGGAACCGGGACAGTGCGCCGCTTGAGTCGCGAGTCATGAGACGCGTTGCGGCGGCCCGCACGCGTGAGCCGTTGAGCGAAGCTGCACGGGTCACGCTGAGCGGCATGCCGCGATCGTCTCATAGCGGCCTCGAGCGGGGAGCGCAGAGCGCTGGCTCGAGGCCGCGCTGGGTCGAGCGTGCCCAGAGGCCGGCACCGCGGTGCATGTCGAGCAGGCTCTTTGCGGTAGAACGCCGGGCATGGAGGAATGGATCGCAGCGGCCGCCGAGCGGATCGCCGCACGCGCGCCGGATGAGCTCGCGCGCTTCGTCGCCGTCTCGTCGCCGTCCGGTGACGTCGAGGGCGCCGAGGCGGCCTTCGCAGTGGCCGTCTCGCTCGCCCCGCAGGGCGTTGGAGTCGAGCGCGCGCCCTGCTCGTCTCCCGGCCACGCCGAGGACCTCATCCTCACGCTGCAGGGCAGCGGCAGCGGCCGGATCGTGCTGCTCGGCCACGTCGACACCGTCGTCTCGCACGGCGACCATCGGCCGCTGCAGCGCGACGGCGAGAACCTGACGGGCTCGGGCACGGTCGACATGAAGGGCGGCAACGTCCTCGCGCTCGGCGTCCTGCGCGAGCTCGCGCTGCTGCCGGACCGCTTCGCCGAGGTCGCGCTGCTGCTCGTCTGCGACGAGGAGTGGCGCGCGGGGGACTTCGCTCACACCGCTCGCTACGCCGGCTACGACGCCTGCCTGTGCTTCGAGGGAGGCGAGCTCACGGCCGCGGGCGAGGAGGCGGTGGTCGTCCGCCGCAAGGCCGCCGGGACGCTGCGCGTCGTCGCGCACGGCCGCTCCGCGCACTCGGGCGCCAACCCCGACCGCGGCGCCAACGCGCTGCTCGCGCTGGCGGCCGCCGCGCAGGCGGTCGCGTCCCGCCACGACCCGCGCGGCAGCGAGCACCTCACGGCGGTGCCGACGGTCGTGCGCAGCGGCGAGGCGTTCAACGTCGTCCCCGCCGACGGCGAGCTGCTCTGCGACCTGCGCGCGGACGGGCTGCAGACGTTCGACGAGGTCTTGGCGGGCCTGCCCGCCAACGTCGACGGCGTGCGCCTCGATGCCGATCTGCTGCGTCGCTGGCCCGGAATGGACGCGAGCGCGCGGACGGCCCCGCTGCTGGCCGCGGCGAGCGAGCGGCTCGGGCGCCCGATCCGCGGCACGCACCGCGGCGGGGCGAGCGACGCGAGCTACCTGGCGCCGGTCATCGACGTGACGATCGACGGCCTCGGCCCGCGCGGCGGCGGCGCCCACACCCCGCGCGAGTACGTCGTCGAGTCCTCGCTGCGCACCCGCGCCGAGGTCGCCCTGGCGCTCGTCGATGCGACGCTGGAATGACCGTGCGGCGCGACAGTCCAATTTCCGGGGACCCCGCCGTGCATTCGTCTTGAAGCTGCGCTAAGGTTCCGCCGGTCAGTGACCAGCCGAGTCCATGCCGATCATCGGCAGGGAGCGGGGGAACCATTTGGGAGGCTTTTGCCTCCCGGGGGCGAATCGCCGTCTTGTGCGGCATAGCGCTAGCTCTTTCTGCGCGAGCCCGTCAGCTAACCCCGCAGGCACCCGAGGGAGAGGGGTCGTGCCCGCGTGAAGTCGTCGATCCGGTTCACCATGTTCCTCGTGGCGATCGTGCTGTTCGTGCCCGTGACGGGCGCAGCGGCCAAGAAGCGCAGCTTCAGCCTCGGTGATCGGACACTCAAGCAGGGGGACCGCGGGCGTGACGTCCGGCTCCTGCAGACGTACCTCACGCGCGCGGGCATGCGCACCGGTGTCGACGGGGTCTTCGGCAGCGGCACGAAGTCCTCCGTCCGCGACTTCGAGCGCGCCCAGCGCCGCCGCGTCGACGGGAAGGTCACGCACAGCGACGTCGTCGTCCTCATGGACGTCGCGCTCAACGGTGGCGCTGTCGCGTCGGCCGCCGCCACCGGCGGCGCCCTGCCGAAGAACAAGCCGCTGCCCACGCCACCTGCGCCGCAGCCGCTGCAACTCGGACCAGGGATGGTCGCCACCGTCGGCCCTGACGGGCTCGCGACGGCGCCCCTGCTCGCGCCTCCGGTCGTCCAGGCGATGATCAACGCGGGCAACCAGATCGCGACGAAGCCCTACATCTACGGCGGCGGGCACGGCAAGTGGGAGGACGCCGGCTACGACTGCTCGGGCTCTGTCTCCTACGCGCTGCACGGCGCCGGCCTGCTGGAGACGGCGATGCCCTCGGGGAGCTTCGAGAACTGGGGCGACCCCGGTCCCGGCCAGTGGGTGACGATCTACGCCAACCCCGGCCATATGTACATGGTCGTCGCCGGCCTGCGCTTCGACACGAGCGGGCGCGCGAGCGCCGGCACCCGCTGGCAGGCGGCCATGCGCTCCGGCGAGGGCTACGAGGTCCGTCACCCGCCGGGCCTGTAGCCCAGCCGGACTCTTTAGGGACGCAAATCGTGCGTTAGCTCGCCCGGCGAGCGCATTCGCTCGCGGCAGTGCAGAAGTCGGCGATCGTTCGGGGTACGGCCTCTTCATCGCGACCGAAGGAGACCACATGTCGGACGGAACGATCGACGACGCCAAGGGACGGGCCAAGCAGGCGGCCGGCGACCTCACCGGCGACGAGAAGCTCAAGAACGAGGGCAAGGTCGACCGCGCGTCCGGCAAGGTCAAGAACGCGGTCGGCGGGGTCGCCGACAGGGCGAAGAAGCTGCTGCGCAGGCACTGACGCTCCGCGCGCGGTCCTTACGTCGTGCTGACCGGTCGGAAGCTCGGGACGGTGGCCGTCGCGCTGGTCGCGATCGGCGTGACGCCCGCGATGGCGCAGGCGCGCGTCGCGCTCGTGGCGACGCAGAGCGCCGAATTGACGTTCGTCGACATGAGCTCTGACCGTGTCGTCGCACGGCTTGCGCTGCCCGGCCCCGGCCGGGCCGTGGCGGTCTCGCGCGACGGGTCGCGCGGCTTTGTCGCCGCCGGCGCGACGATCGTCGCCGTCGACGTCAACGAGCGCACGGAGCTCACGCGCCGGACGCACGGCAGCGCGCCGGTGACGTCGCTCGCGGTGGCACCCGACGGACGTCGCCTCTACGCCGTCCAGGGCCAGCGGCTGCGGATCCTCGACGCAGCGACGCTGGCCCTGCGAGGCTCGGTGGAGCTCGGCGGCCAGGGGCGGGCGATCGCGCTGCGCCATGCCGGCGACCTCGCGGCGGTCGTGCTCGCGGGCGGCGGGGTCACGATGGTCGACACGGTGGCCAGGCGGCGGCTACGGCGGGTGCGCGTGCCGGGCGCGCTCGGCGTGGCGGTCGCGGACGCCGGGCGCACGTTCGTCAGCGCGCGCGGGCGCCTGCGGATCATCGATCGTGGCACGGACCGCGCGCGGCGGCGCGCCATCCGCCTGCCGCGCGGCTCGGGCGGGCACCTCGCGCTGTCGCCGGGGCGCTCGCGCCTGGCCGTCGGCGCGCGTCCCGGCGGCACCGCCGGCGCGCTCGTCGTCCTGCGCAGCGGGCACGCGCGGCGCCTGGCGGCCGGCCCGGGGACCGGCACGCCGGCCTGGACGACCGATGCGAGCCGGCTCTTCTTCGCCAACAGCGGCAACGGCACGCTGACGCTCGTCAGCCCGTTCTCGCGCCGGCGCCTGGACGTCGTGCACCTGCGGACGGCGCCGGTCGGCATCGTCGTGCAACCGGGCCTCGCCCTCATCCGCGGCACAGCCGGCAACGACACGCTCACGGGCACCCGCGGCCGGGACCGCATCGAGGGCCTCGAGGGCGACGACCTGCTGCGCGGCGGGCGCGCGCGCGACGTCCTCGACGGCGGGCCCGGTGCCGACCGCGTCTCCGGCGGCTCGCTGACCGACCGGATGAGCGGCAGCGAGGGCGACGACTTCCTCACCGCCGGCACCGGCAACGACACGGTTGCGGGCGGCGCGGGCGACGACGGCGCCAACGGCGGCACCGGCAACGACACGATCGACGGCGACGAGGGCAACGACGCGCTTGACGGCGGCGACGGGGACGACACGATCCGCGGCGGCAAGGGCGATGACCAGATCGTCGAGCATGGGTTCGGCAACGACCCGCTGCTCTCGGGTGGACCCGGCGACGACGTCATCCGCGGCGGGCGCGGCGACGACCGGAGGATGCTCGGCGACGACGGCGACGACGAGCTCTTCGGCGAGGCCGGCTCCGAGCAGATGAGCGGCGGGCGCGGCGACGACGTGCTCGACGGCGGGCGCGGCGGCGACAACATGCTCGGTGACGAGGGCGACGACGCGCTGCGCGGCGGAATCGGCAACGACCGCGTCGGCGGCGGGCTCGGACAGGATCGGCTCGACGGCAGCTCGGGCGAGGACACGCTCGACGGCGGCGACGACAACGACGAGGTCGTGGGCGGACCGGGGCCCGACATGCTGCGCGGCGGGCCCGGCGACGACTCGATCCGCGCGGCCGACAACAGCCTCGACACCGTCGAGTGCGGGCCCGGCAACGACACGGTCTACGTCGAGGACGACGCCCCCGACCGCGACCGGCTCCTCGACTGCGAGCTCGTCATTCGCACGCCCCCCGAGCTCGCCAACGACACCGAGCTGCACTCGATCATCCGCGGGACGGACGGCGAGGACGTCCTCGAGGGCACCGGCGGCAGCGACTCGATCTTCGGCCGGCCGGGCATCGACCGCCTCTTCGGCCGCGGCGGCGACGACTACGTCGACGGCGAGGACGGCGACGACGAGCTCTCCGGCGGCCCGGGCAACGACATCATCGCCGGGCGCAACGGCGCCGACCTCATCCACGGCGACGGGGGCGACGACCGCATCACCGGCGACCGCGGCAGCGACCGGATCTTCGGCGGACCCGGCAACGACGAGATCTTCGGCAACCTCGACAGCGACGTCCTCGACGGCGGCGCGGGCGACGACCGCATCAACGTCGTCGCCGGTGGGATCGACATCGTCACCTGCGGACCGGGGAGGGACACGGTCTTCGTCGGCGTCGGCGACGTCGTCTCCCCCGACTGCGAGGACGTCAGGCGCTGACGCAGCCGTGTCCGCGATCGGGGAGGATGGCGGCAACGATCGTTCGTCACGGGGAGGCACGCATGCGGTTCGAGCACACCAACGTCCGCGTTCGCGACATCGATGCGTCGCTGCGCTTCTACGAGGCGCTCGGCTTCGAGCGGCGCGGGCGACTGCAGTTCGACGGCGCGTACAACCTCTACCTCGGCCTGCCCGGCGACGGCGACACGCTCGAGCTGACGGTCAACGAGGGTCGCGAGGAGCCCTACGACCTCGGCGGCGGCTACGGGCACGTGGCGCTCGCGGTCGAGGATCTCGACGGGCTGCTGGAGCGGCTCGCCGGGCAGGGGATCGAGCCCGAGAAGCCGCCCTACGCACCCGGCGGCAGGGAGGAGTTTCGGATCTGCTTCGTGCAGGACCCGGACGGCTACCGCGTCGAGCTCATCGACGGCGAGTTCGACACACCCCAGGATCCCGACCAGTGAGGAGAAGGGCATGCTGTTCTTCGTGCGCTTCGACGTGACGCAGCCGGCCAGCGTGAGCAACGAGGATCTCGTCGAGATCTGGAAGCGGGAGGCGGCCGCGGCGATCGGCGCGATGGACGCCGGCGCCGTGACGCACCTCTGGAAGGTCGCCGGCCAGCGCGTCGTGCTGGGAGTCGTCGACCTGCCGACGGCCGAGGATCTCGACCGCGCGCTCGCCTCGCTGCCGATCATCCGCGAGATGGGCGCCGGCGTGCGCACGGAGGCGCTGGCGATCTACGACTACAGGACGTTCGCGCAGGACCTCGAGGACGGGGCCCACGGGCCGTCGTAGTGCCGGCCGTCCGCCCGGGGGGACCGGGCTCCGGACCGTCGGCCACGACGGTCCGGGGTGACCGGGCCCCGGACTGTCGTGGCCGTTACTCGTCCGACGCCGGGCGCCGGCGGTCGCGCTTGCGCTGGGCGTCGCGGCGCTTGGCGTCCAGGCGCCGGCGGTGGGAGGCCTTCGTCGGCTTCGTCGGGCGCCGTGCGCGCGGAACCTCGAGCGCGCGCTCGATCCGTTCCGCCAGGCGCTCGAGCGCGAGCGCCCGGTTGCGCGTCTGGCTGCGAGCGTCCTGGGCGATCGCCCGGACGACCGGGCCACAGCGCGCGATGACGCGCCGCTTCTGGGCGTCGTCGAGCGTTCCCGACGCGGCGACGTCGAAGCTCGCCTCGATCCGCGACTCGGTGACGTTCGCGTGCTGGCCACCGGGGCCCGAGGAGCGGCTCGCGCGCACGCTGACCTCGTCGAGCGGGATCGCGACGTCGCGATTGATCAGCAGCAGTTCGCGCATCGATGCATCATCCCGTCCGTTTGGCCGGCGTCGCCCGGTGGGCGGATGGCTAGGCTCCGACCATGTCCCATAACCTCGCCTTGAACCTCACCCGCACTGCTGCCGAGCATCCCGATGTCGTCGCCTGCAAGCTCGACGACGCCGCCTTCACCTACGAGCTGCTCGACCACGCGAGCGCCCGCGTCTCGGCGATGCTCAAGAGCAAGGGCGTCGGCGCCGGCGATCGGGTCGGGATCATGCTGCCCAACGTCCCGTACTTCCCGGCGATCTACTACGGCGCGCTGCGAGCGGGCGCCGTCGTCGTGCCGATGAACGTCCTGCTGAAGGCGCGCGAGATCGGTTATTACCTCTCCGATTCGCAGGTCAAGGTCCTCTTCGCATGGCACGACTTCCTCGGCGCCGCGGACCAGGGGGCCAAGGACGCCGGCGGGGTCGAGGTCGTGCCCGTCAAGCCCGGTGAGATCGAGGGGCTGATCTTCGCCCACGAGCGCGACGACGACGTCGCCGAGCGCGCCGGCGACGACACGGCGGTCATCCTCTACACCTCCGGCACCACCGGCCAGCCGAAGGGCGCCGAGCTCACGCACGACAACCTGCACAAGAACGTCGAGGTGGCGGTCGGCCTCTTCGACATGGGCGTCGGCGACGTCATCTTCGCCGGCCTGCCGCTCTTTCACTCCTTCGGGCAGACCTGCACGATGAACGCCGCCGTCCACGGCGGCGCGACGATCACGCTGCTGCCGCGCTTCGATCCCGGGAAGGCGCTGGAGATCCTCTCCCGCGACCGCTGCACGGTCTTCGAGGGCGTGCCGACGATGTACGGCGCGCTGCTGCACTACCCCGACCGGGCGAACTACGACGTGTCGTGCCTGCGCGTCTGCGCCTCCGGCGGCGCCTCGATGCCGGTCGAGGTCATGCGCGGCTTCGAGGAAGCGTTCGGCTGCAAGGTGCTCGAGGGTTACGGCCTCAGCGAGACCTCGCCGGTGGCGTCCTTCAACCATCCCGACCGTGAGCGCAAGCCGGGGTCCATCGGCACCCCGATCGCCGGCGTGGAGATGAAGCTCGTCGACGACGCCGGCGAGGAGGTGCCGATCGGCGAGATCGGCGAGATCCTCATCAAGGGCCACAACGTCATGAAGGGCTACTGGCAGCGGCCTGAGGCGACCGCCGAGGCGATCAAGGACGGCTGGTTTGCCACCGGCGACCTGGCGAAGGTCGACGAGGACGGCTACTTCTTCATCGTCGACCGCAAGAAGGAGCTCATCATCCGCGGCGGCTACAACATCTACCCGCGCGAGGTCGAGGAGGTGCTCTACGAGCATCCCGCCGTCCGGGAGGTCGCGGTCGTCGGCGTGCCGCACGAGGAGCTCGGCGAGGAGGTCGGCGCCGCGGTCGCACTGAAGGACGGCATGGAGGTGGACCCCGAGGAGCTCAAGGCGTTCGTCAAGGAGCAACTGGCCAGCTACAAGTACCCGCGCAAGGTCTGGCTCGTCGACGATCTCCCGAAGGGGCCCACGGGCAAGATCCTCAAGCGAGAGATCTCACCGCCCGAATAGGCCGCGCGAAGAGCGTTTGGCGGCGCGGGGTTGAGGGCGAGCGTTGGTTGGGGGCCTCGGG
>Ga0136631_10000695_pt1 | contig 10527 bp, 11 predicted proteins | sample AntDrymUQ6012206_2_FD_104655 | JGI IMG/M metagenome (GOLD analysis project Ga0136631, IMG submission 104655) | Polar desert sand microbial communities from Dry Valleys, Antarctica - metaG UQ601 (22.06) | ecosystem: Environmental > Terrestrial > Soil > Desert | place: Antarctica: Dry Valley... | reverse complement strand
CTCGCACTTGCGCTGGAAGGCCTCGTCGCCGACCGCGAGCACCTCGTCGATGAGCAGCACGTCCGCGTCGAGGTGCGCGGCGATCGAGAACCCGAGGCGTAGGAACATCCCCGACGAGTACGTCGCGACGGGCGCGTCGATGAAGTCGCCCAGCTCCGAGAAGGCGATGATCGCGTCGAGGCGCTCCTCGATCTGTTCCTTGACAAGGCCGTGCAGCGCGCCGTTGAGGAAGATGTTCTCGCGCCCCGAGAAGTCGCGGCCGAAGCCGGCGCCGAGCTCGAGCTGGGCGACCACCTGCCCGCCGCAGGCGACGCGCCCGGAGTTCAGCGGCACGATCCCGGAGAGCACGCGCAGCGTCGAGGACTTGCCGGCGCCGTTGCGCCCGACCATCCCGACGGTCTCGCCGGGGTCGATGCGCAGCGACACGTCGCGCAGCGCCTGCACCGGCGCCGGGCCGCCCGCGCGCGCTCGCCCGATGAGCATCTCCTTGAGCGTCCGGCCGCGGTCGGCCTTGACGCTGAAGGACCGCGAGGCGTGCTCGAGCACGATCTCCCCGGGGGCGACGCCCTCGTCGAGCGCGGGTCGGCGGCGGCTCACACGACCACCGCGAGCTCGCCCTGCATGCGCCGAAACAGCGCCAGCCCACTCGCGAGCGCCAGCAGGGCCGCCACGACGATGTAGACGACGACCGCTTCGGACGGCAGCACGCCGCCGTAGACGACGTCCCGCACCGCGACGATGAACGGCGCGACGGGGTTCAGCCATTCGAGCACGAAGATCGCCGTCGTCTCGTCGCTCAGGCGCGGCAGCGTCGCCGGGTCGAAGAAGATCGGCGAGAGAAAGAACCACGGCAAGAGAGCCGCGGACAGGATCGGCGCGACGTCTCGGAAGTATGCGTGCAGGACGCTCACCGCAAACGCGAGGCCGAGCACGAAGCCGAACAGGCAGAGGAGCACGAACGGCAGTGCCAGCAACGCCGGGCCGGTCCCCCGGATCGCGATTGTGATCGGTGTCAGCAGCACGATGAGCGCGAGGAACGTCACGAGGTGCACGGTCACGACGGAGCCCGGGATCGTCTCGCGCGGGAAGCGCGCCTTGCGGATCAGGGCGCCCTGATCCAGCAGCGACGGCGCCGAGCTCAGCACCGCCTGGCTGAAGAAGATCCACACGACGAGCCCGACGAGCAGAAACAGCGGGTAGTGCTGCGGCTGGTCGGGCCCCGCGACCTTGAAGAGGACCCCGAACATCAGGTAGTAGGCCCCCATGAGCACGACCGGGTTGATGAGGTACCACAGCACCCCGAGGGCCGAACCCTTGTACTTCTGGCGCAGCTCGCGCCGGACCATCTGCTCGAACAGGTACCGATAGGCCACGCGGCGATTATCGTGGCAGGTCCCCGCGCGCGAGCCCGGCCGCTCGTGCGGACGCGGCGAAGCAGCGGCACCGATGCGCGCCAGCCGCGCGGATGCGCCGAGCCTCAGCGCGCGCGCAGCGCCGCGAGCCGGGCCTCGATCTCGGCGCGCTCGTCGGGGTCGGACTCGTGCTGAAGCGCGGCCGACAGATGGCGATCGCCTCGCCGCTGCGATCGGCGTGCTCGTAGGCCAGCGCGCGGTTGGCGAGGATCGTCGGGTCCGGCCCGCCGGCCTGAAGGCCCCGCGCACGAGCGCAGCGCCGTCGGGCGGGAAGTAGGCATAGCTGTCGATGTCGCGGCGCCCGATGACGACTTCGTCGCCGTCGTCGAGAAACGACAGCGGGTGCAGGGACAGTGACGAGGACATGGGTGAGGGCCGGGATCGTTGCGAGAGCGAGGTCCCACGGTGCGCCGGAAGGCCGGAGCGTCGGGCGTGATCAGCGCGCGCTGAGCACGCTCTGCACGGCGCCGAACGCCGGCTTCGGACGCAGCTTCTCGTCGAGCAGCGTCGCGGCACCCACCCCGGCCTGCGTCTCGGAGATCCACGAGCGCCCGTCGGTGAAGCCCCAGAACGTCAGCGACGCGCACCGCACAGTCAGGCACGCGCGGACGATCTGCGCGTAGATCTTCGCCTGCTGCTCGACGTCGGCCGCGCTCGGCGGCAGCTTCAGCGCCACGTCGGCCTCGGTGATCGCGATGTCGAGCCCGAGTGCCCGGAAGCGCTGCATGTTGGCGACGAAGTCGGCCGGCAGGCCGGCGAGGTTCGCGTGCACCTGAAAGCCGACGCCGTCGATCGGCACGCCGCGCGCCTTGAGGCCGCGGGCCACCTCGTACAGGCGGTTGGACTTCGGGCCGATCCCCTCGGCGCCGATCTCGTTGAGGTAGAGCTTCGCGTCGCGGTCGGCGACGCGCGCGGTGCGAAACGCATCCTCGATGAAGCCCGGCCCGAGCCGGCGGGCGAAGACGGACGGGCGCAGGCCGCCGCGATCGGAGATCGGCTCGTTGACGACGTCCCAGACGCCGACGTCCGAGTCGTAGTGCTCCATGACCGTGCGGATGTGCTCGCGCATCGCCTGGCGCAGGTCCTTGCGGCCGAGCTCGCGCACCCATTCGGGTAGCTGGAAATGCCAGACGAGCGTGTGCCCGCGGATCTTCTGGCGGGCCTCGCGCGCACGCTTCACGATGTCGTCCGCCGAATCGAACCGAAACTGCCCGCGCTCGGGCTCGATCTGATCCCACTTCATCTCGTTCTCGGGCGTCACGGTCGCGAACTGCGCCGCGACGAGCTGGCGGTATGCGCGCACGCGCTTGAGCACGTCGCCGCGGACGGCCGTTCCCAGCTCGATCCCGCGCGCCTTGGCCGCCGTGCGCAGCGCCGTGCCCGGCAGCGGCTCGGCGTCGCCCCCGCCGCGGATGGCCCACATTGCGGCCGCGATCCCCACGACCGCGACGAGCGCCGCGACCGCGATGTTGCGTGGCTTCAGAACGCGCCCTTGCGCGTGAACACCGCGGGCACCGTCTTCACGAGGATCGAGAGGTCGAGGAACACCGACCAGCGCTCCAGGTAGAGGAAGTCGAGGCGCACGAGGTCGTCGAAGTCGAGCTCCGAGCGGCCGGAGACCTGCCACAGGCCGGTGATCCCGGGGGTGACGAGATAGCGCTTCTTGTGCCACTCCTCGAGGCGAGCGAAGTCACGCTCGGGCAGCGGTCGCGGGCCGACGAGCGACATCTCGCCGCGCAGGACGTTGAACAGCTGCGGCAGCTCGTCGATCGAGTACTTGCGCAGGAGCCTGCCGATCGGCGTCATGCGCGGGTCGTCGCGCATCTTGAAGAGTGCCCCGGTGGCTTCGTTGAGCGACTCGAGGTCGGCTTGGCGCTGGTCGGCGTCGCGGTACATCGTGCGGAACTTCAGGCAGGCGAATGGCTTGCCGCCGATCCCGGGGCGTATCGACTTGTAGACGATCGGCCCTCGCGAGCTGAAGCGCACCGCGATCGCGGCCGCCACGAGGATCGGGCTCATCATGAACAGGAGCATCGACGAGCCGACGATGTCGAACGCGCGCTTGAGCGCGTAGTCGAAGCCCTCGAACACCGGCGGCTTGAGCTCGAACAGCGGCACCGCCTCGCCGGGCACGAACTCGGCGCGGTGGACGAGCAGCTCCATCGTCGATGGCGCGATCCGTACGCGGACGCCGTGGTTGTGGCAGACGTCGACGAGCTCGACGGCCTTCTGCTGGGGGAAGTCGGGGTCGGCGATGATGACCTCGTCGATGCGGTGAGCGTCGACGACGGCGGCCAGCTCGTCGAGCGTGCCGAGCGAGACGAGGCCGTTGTTCGGCCGCGGCGTGAGCGAGATGAAGCCGACGACCTTCACCGTCGGCGTCGCGGCGTCGCGCAGCGCGTGCCCGACGGCCTCGATGTGCTGGCCGCTGCCGACGAGCACCGCGCGGCGGTGGTAGCCCGCGAGGCGCAGGAGCATGCCGCTGAACTTCTCGTAGCCAAGCCGCAACAGCGAGACGTAGATGACGGCGAAGAACAGCGTCCCGTAGAAGAGGTAGTAGGAGTCGTACTCGTGGCGGTTGCCGGTCGAGAGGACGAAGACGAACGCGACGAGCGCGACCTGAAACAGCGACGAGACGATGCGAGTCATGCCGGGCCGCTCGCCGCGCGTCGAGTACAGCCCCGAGCGTGCGAACAACAGCACGGTCGCGAGGAAGGCGAACTGGAACTCCGGATCCATCGCGGCGGCCTGGTGGCTCGGGTTCCAGTCGTCGTTGAGCAGGCCCGCCTTGAGCACGAGCGCCGTCAGCAGCGCCATGTAGATGCCGAAGAAGTCCAGCGTGCCGAGCGCGCTGACGCGCACGACCTTGCGCACCGTGTCGAGCTTCAGGAGAAACGCCATCGCGGGCGGCCGCTTGCGGCGCACGTCGCGTTGCGACAGCGTGAAGTCAGGCGCCGTCTCTGACCCCTGCGCCTTCCCCGTGCCTTCCCGTGGCTGCTGCTGCGTCGACGGCATCTCCCTGCTCCTAACGCGACACCATGGCAGATGTTCCGGGTTCGTGCCGCGGCCTGGCCGAACGTCGCCGCCCGCCGTGGGCGGCAGTGCGGGCGATCAGCTTCCGCCGGTGCCGACGAGCGCGTCCGTGCCGGATCGGTCGATCGTGCGCAGCAAGCCGTCGCGCAGATCGATCTCGGGCTCCCAGCCCAGGAGGTCGCGGGCGAGGCCGATGTCCGGCTGGCGCACCTGCGGGTCGTCGGTCGGCAGCGCCTCGAAGACGATCTCCGAGTCCGACCCGGTGACCTCGATGATCGTCTCGGCGAGCTGCAGCAGCGTGAACTCGTTCGGGTTGCCGATGTTGATCGGCCCCGCGTGGCCGGACTCCGAGAGGGCGATCATGCCTCGAATGAGGTCGTCGACGTAGCAGAACGAGCGCGTCTGGCTGCCGTCGCCGAACACGGTGATGGGGCGGTTCTGAAGCGCCTGGCGCATGAACGTCGGGATCGCGCGACCGTCGTGTGGGCGCATCCTGCTGCCGTAGGTGTTGAAGATCCGGATGATCGTCGTATCGACGCCCTGCTGTCGGTGGTAGGCCATCGTCAGCGCCTCGGCGTATCGCTTGGCCTCGTCGTAGACGCCGCGCGGGCCGATCGGGTTGACGTGGCCCCAGTAGCTCTCGGGCTGCGGATGCACCTGCGGGTCGCCGTAGACCTCGCTCGTGGAGGCGAGCAGGAAGCGCGCGCGGTGCTTCTTCGCGAGGCCGAGCGTGTGGTGGGTGCCGTGCGAGCCGACCTTCAGCGTGTGCAGGGGCAGGCGCAGGTAGTCGATCGGCGAGGCCGGCGACGCGAGGTGGTAGACGACGTCGATCGGCTCGTCGACGAAGTACGGCGAGGCGATGTCGAGCAGCTCGAAGCGGAAGTCCGGCGAGCGGATGTGCTCGATGTTCTTCAGCGAGCCCGTCTCGAGGTTGTCGATGCAGACGACGCGATGCCCGCGACGCAGGAGCTCGTCGCACAGGTGCGAGCCGAGGAACCCCGCGCCACCGGTGACGAGGCAGGTGGCCATCGGCTGAGGCTAGCGCGAGCGCGCCGTCAGTGCCGCGCGCGCGCGGCCTTGAGCTGCTTCTTCGTCGCCTCCGGCGAGATGACGATGATGCCGTCCTTGCGCCGTCTGGCGAGGCCGCGCGTGACCAGCCGCTTGGCGACGACCGGGCAGCGCTTGCAGCGTGGGTTGCTCTTGCAGCAACCCTTCTTCGGCTTGAAGCGCGTCGCCATTAGGGGAACCTAACGGCTGGGCGTCCCCTGTCAAGGTAAAGTTTGCGCCATGCCCGCCTCCGCCTTCGTCGAGCGCCTCAACGAGCAGATCGGACACGAGCTCGCAGCGTCGCAGCAGTACCTCGCCATCGCCGTCTACTACGACGACGACACGCTTCCGCGCCTCGCCGCGTTCTTCTACGCGCAGGCGCTCGAGGAGCGCAACCACGCGTTGATGATGGTGCAGTACCTGCTCGACGCCGGCGCCGAGGCGCCGATCCCCGGGATCGCGGGGCCGCTGAACGAGTTCGACGACGTCGTCGCGCCCGTCGCGCTCGCCCTCGACCAGGAGCGGCGGGTGAGCGATCAGATCAACGGCCTCGCGGCGATCGCGCGCGAGTCGGGCGACTACACGAGCGAGCAGTTCATGCAGTGGTTCATCAAGGAGCAGATCGAGGAGGTCGCGACGATGAACGACCTCCTGAAGGTCGTCGAGCGCGCGCGCGACAACCCGCTGCTCGCCGAGGAGTACATCGCGCGCGAGGGCTTCGGCGCCGGCGACGGAGCCGACCCGACCGCCCCGCCTGCCGCCGGCGGCGCGCTCTAAGCCGCTGCTCGGCCGGGTCCTCAGCACCGTCGCCGGGGTTCGCGCCCGGGCGGGCAAGGCCAAGCCACCGCGCGAGGCGCTCATCGCGCAGCATGTCGCCGGGCGCTCGTTCGCCGACGTCGGCTGCATGTGGACGATCCACGGCGCGCTGTGCTTCGCCGCCGAGGATGCGGGGGCGGCATCCGTGACGGGCGTCGACGTCATGACGCCGACACCGCAGTTCGAGGCGGAGGTCGCGCGCCGCTCCTCGAAGGTCCGCTTCGTGCAGGGCGACGTCCACGAGCCCGCGACGGTCGACGAGATCGGCGCCCACGACGTCGTCTGGTGCTCGGGCGTGCTGTACCACGCGCCGCATCCTTTGCTGACGTTGGGACAGCTGCGATCGCTGACCGGCGACACGTTGCTCCTCGCGACGGAGGTCGTGTCCGAGACGCCCGGCCGGCGCAACACCTGCGTCATCGCGCCGGGCCGCGACGAGCACCCCAACTCCGAGCCGGCCACTGCGGCGGGCCAGGGCTTCGGCCCGTGGTACTGGGGCATCTCGCCGTCGGCGCTGCGCACGATGCTCAAGCTCTCCGGCTTCGAGGTCGTCGAGGAGCACCGCACGCCGTTTCACGTGACCGTCGTGGCACGGTAAGCGGCGGGCGCTTCGGCCGCAGTGGATCGCCCGTCGCTTCGCGGGCTATAGCCGGGCACGTGATGCGTCCAACCATGCCTGAGGAAGGTTGCCGACGATGAGGGCCACGCTTGTGCTCGAGGACGAGCTGCTCGCCGAGGCGCAGCGCCTGACGGGGATGACGGAGAAGACGCTGCTGGTTCGGAAGGGCTTGCGGCGCTGATCGAGCGCGAGAGCGCGCGCCGCCTTGCCCGCCTTGGCGGGACCGAGCCGGGGCTGAGCTCGATCACACGGCGACGGCCCGTTGGCCGTTGATCCTCGTCGACACAGCGGTCTGGATCGATCACTTGCGAGACGGCGAGGCACACTTGGTGGGGCTGCTTGACCGCGGGCTGGTGCTGGCCCACCCCTGGGTCACCGGAGAGCTCGCGCTGGGCGGCATCCGAAATCGCGCCGAGATCCTCCGCCTGCTCGACGACCTGCCGCAGGCCACGGTCGCGACAGCAGCCGAGGTCCGCGAGCTTGTCGAGCTACACGAGCTGTTCAGCACGGGCATCGGCTATGTCGACGCGCAACTGCTTGCCGCGACGATGCTGAGCGCCGAAGCGGCGCTGTGGACAAGCGATAGACGCCTTCTCGGACCAGCCCGGCGGCTGGGCGTGGGCCACACGCCGGAGAAGAGGTGAGCTGTTGCTTCGCGCGAGACGGGAGGGCTGAGCGTGCGCTCGTCGTCGTGGCGACAGGGGCGATGCGGTGGCCTGGTGCGCTCGCGCGATGACTTCGCGAGTCCACAGCGGTCTACACAGGACAGACAACGCCTCGGCGGCGGTCGCGGTTCCGACCGGCCGAGACCGGACAAGCAAAGGAGATTTCACAGATGCCGGCACGGATCGTTGTAACCGAGTTCGTCTCGCTCGACGGCGTGATGGAGGCCCCGGGAGGGGAGCCGAGCTTCAAGTACCCGGGGTGGACCTTCGAGTTCGACCGCGGCGACGACGGAAGCCGGTTCAAGCTCGACGAGACGCGCGACGCCGACGCCCTGCTGATCGGACGGCGCACATATGAGAGCTTCGCGGGCGCCTGGCCCGGGCGCGAAGGCGAGTTCGCCGACAAGTTCAACTCGATGCCGAAGTTCGTCGTATCGACAACGCTGAAGGACCCGGAGTGGCACAACACGACGGTTCTCGACAGCGGCGACGCGACGGCCCAGGTCGGCAGGCTCAAGGAGCGCTTTGACGGCGAGCTGCAGGTGCCGGGCAGCCACCGGCTCGTCCAGGAGCTCATCGCGAGCGACCTCGTCGACCAGATCAACCTGATGGTCTTTCCCGTCATCCTCGGGACGGGCAAGAAGGCCTTCGAGGAGACGCCGGATCGACGCAACCTCCGGCTCAAGCAATCGAGCGTCGTCGGCGACGGCATCCTCGCGCTGATCTACGAGCGCGCAGCCTGAACGGGCGCAAGAGCCGTCAGCCAACTCGGACATCGGCCACCGGGATTGCGTCGGCGCTTGGCATCCCGTACCACGCATGGCGGCAGGCTCGGACGTGATCGGCCGGCGGGCCGCGCTAGCCGTCGGCGGTGCTGCCTGGCGCGAGATCCGACAGTGCCGCCCGCAATCACGCGGCAGCAGCACTCCGGCGGCGCCGGCGCGTGGCCTACTCCGTGGCGTGGGGAGGGGCACTCTGCGATTTTGCGACTCGAAGCTCGCGCGAAAAGCGAGTCTGTGCCGGTGCGCGGCCGACTGCTCAGGCGCGCAGAAGTGGCAGCACGATGGGTCATGATCGCCCGATGCAGTCAAGGTCCACCCGACGTAAACGCGCGCAGCCGGATGCACGGGTACCTAACCCAGTCGAGCAGGACCGAGACGCACAAGAGCGGTGGAGCGTCGTGGCAGTTCGGCAGCGCACGCGGCTGGCACGGCGAGACCGCCTACCGCATCGGTGGCCTGAGCCGCTGTGTCAGGGCGTGACCTCCGAGTTCTGCAGTGCGCCCACGCGAATCGCCGTGACCTTGGCGTCGCCCCCGCGGACGCTGGAGCCGACGGGCGTCTCGATCGTCAGCGACGCGGCGCCGGATGCGGCGAACTCGTGCACGGTCTGCATGTTGCAGGAGTAGCCCCCTTCGCCATCGATCGTGGTCAGCACCTTGTCGGTGGCGCTGCCGGCCTGCAGGCGGCACGTTACGGTGACCGGCCCGGCCGTCGCGTCCATATCGAGCTTCGCGAAAACCACGTACTTTCCGGGCGGAAGCGGCAGCTCCAACAGGCTGACGGTCGATCCCGCCGGGATCACGGGGGGTGAGATGGCGTTGCGCGAAATCTGAAAAGCGTCGCTCAGGCCGGTGTCACCCTTATCGCCCTTGGGTCCCTGAGCGCCGGTGGCACCCTTGGCACCGGCCGGCAACTGCCCAGCCCTGAAGTCTCGGGCGAGCAATGCTCCGTTACGAACCTTGCTCGACGTGACCGCATTGGCTCGGATGTCTGAGTTGGTGACGGCGCGGCTCTTGAGTTGCCTGCTGCCCACGCTGTTGGCGGGCAGGGTGATCGCGGCATAGCTCGTGCCGCCGAGCGCCACGACCAGGGCGATGGTGGCCGTGACGTTCGCGTACCGGCCGCGACCGAAGACTCGCTTCATGATCTCCTCCTGACGATGTTGGGCTGGGGAACCCGACCAAGGACCCCGCCGGCGCAGCCTAACTGTGATCCGCCCCACAGGTCCAGCCTTGCTCCGCGGCCGCAGGGCCGATGCGCGGCCTCGGATGCACCGACCCAGGCCGGCGCGGGAGTCGCCGTCCGGCGAGACGATTTCTTGCTACTCAGAGCCGAGATGGTCTCGCAGTCGGGGTCGCGGATGTCCTGGGAATCACTGGATGTGCTGTCGATCTCGCTGCCGCAGATCAGCCGGTCTCGGTACGGAAAGCGGTCGAGCGCGTCGATGCTGTCCGCGCCGGCTTGGCGTACAGGACGTCGTTGCCGGCGTTGCCATCGATCACGTCGTCGCCGCCGGCGCCGTAGATGACGTTGGCGTTCCCGTCACCGGTGAGGATGTCGTCAGCGCTGCCGGCGCGCAGGCGCTCGAGGTCGCCCCGGATGTCGTCGCCCTCGCCGGCCTCACCGTCGATAGCGCCGTCACCGATCGACGCCGCTGACCGGCGCGCCGCGCGTAGTCCGCCAGATCTGACCCGGCGTCACCGTGCAACAGGTCGGCGCCAACGCCGCCCTGCAACGTGTCGTTGGCGTCACCGCCCCGCAGGATGTCGGCGCCGTCTGCGACCAACGTGTCGCTGCCGCCACCGCCGGTCCGGGTGTCGTTGGCGCCCTGGCCGATCAGGATGTTTGCGTTGTCGTCACCGATCAGCACGTCGGCGGCGCTGCCGCCGCGCAGGCGATCCATGTCGCCCGGGATGTCATCGCCCTCACCACCCACGAGCGTGTCCTTCTCAGCGCCACCGGCCAGCGAGTCGCCGCCGTCCTCGCCACAGAGGCACTCAGCAGCAAGTCGGCGCTGCCGCTCTGGACGAGATCCGGCAGTGTGGCCGGCGCCGGTGATCGACAGGCGGTCGTCGAGGCGTAACGTGAGCCCATGTCCGATTCCCGGGTGCACCAGGTGCATGTCGTCGCGCTGGTGGTGACGCTTCTGATCT
>Ga0136631_10000694_pt1 | contig 10530 bp, 11 predicted proteins | sample AntDrymUQ6012206_2_FD_104655 | JGI IMG/M metagenome (GOLD analysis project Ga0136631, IMG submission 104655) | Polar desert sand microbial communities from Dry Valleys, Antarctica - metaG UQ601 (22.06) | ecosystem: Environmental > Terrestrial > Soil > Desert | place: Antarctica: Dry Valley... | reverse complement strand
CGTGAACCCGTCGACGCGCTGCGCACCGGAACAGCGAGCGCGTCCCTTGGCACTCACCTACGCCGAGTGCCAGTGTACGCGGGCACTCCGCCGCTCGGGCGGGCCGATTTTGTCGATTCGGCGCCGCACCGAGCACCGGAGGTGTATCAACAGAGCCACTCGCGTCCTCTTTCATCATCGCCCTGTCCTAACCGGAGGACCGTCCGCGTCGGGCGAACAGATCATGCGAGCGAGGAAGGAGCCCGGTCCGTGGCGGTCCGTCAACGTCTCGCGATCGTCCTCGCGGTCCCGCTGATCCGCCGGGTCGCGTTCCACGCTCGACGCATGACCGGCAACCTGAACAAGCGAGTGTTCGGACGGCTCCTCCTCGGACTGACGGCGTTCGTGGTGGTCTCTGCGCTGCTGGTGACGCTGATCGAGAAGCCGAAGGGCAGTGCTGGCGAGTTCTTCTACTGGTTGGGCAAGAGCTTCTACTGGGCCGTCTCGACCGTGATGGGCTCGGGCCAGTCCGAGTACGTGGACACACCCGGGGGCTGGATCGTCGGCTGGCTTCTGGTGCTGTTCGGCGTCGCGATCGTCGGGTCCGTGACCGGTCTGCTCGTGGGTTTCGTGATCGACTTCCTCATCAAGGAGGGTCAGGGCATGGGTGCGTCGGGCTATCGCGACCACATCGTCGTCTGCGGGTGGAACCCGACCGCGCGCGAGCTGGTCGAGGAGCTCTCGACTGACGACTACGAGCGACGCATCGTGCTGCTCGACGACGTGCCGAAGAACCCGGCCGGCACCGACGTCTACTTCGTCCAGGGCGAGATCACCAAGACCGAGGACCTCAAGCGGGCCGGCATCGAGGACGCAGCCGCAGCGATCGTCTTCCCCAAGGACGGCTCGAACGAGTCGGACATGCGCTCGCTCGTGTCGGTCCTGGCGATCGAGGCTCTGGCGCCCCAGGTCCGTACGGTCGTCGAGGTCAACAACCCTGGTCACGTGGAGCACTTCCGCCGGGCCAAGGCCGACGAGATCCTGGTCACCTCGCGGCTCACCTCGCGCCTCCTGGCCCGGTCCGCGCTCTACCCGGGGCTCACCGAGATCGTCACCGACATCGTGAGCGGCGGTGAGGGCTCCGAGCTCTACCGCGTCCAGATGCCGACTGCCTACGTCGGGCTGGCCGCGAACGACCTGTCCGCGCGGCTGCGCTCCGACCACTGCGCGACGCTGCTGGCGATCGCGCGCAACGGCCACACGTACGTGAACCCGCCGGAGGGCTTCACCGTCGAGGCCGGCGACGACGCCGTCGTGGTGGCCGAGTCGCTGGGCGCGCTCTCACCGCTGCAGATGGACAACGCGCTGGACTGAGGCGGCGCACCGGTCAGGGTTTCCCCTGGTCGGTCCCCCGGTCGGCCCTGGCGCATCCCTCGGAACGGCCGATCAGTGTGCCGGCCGGTTCTATCGTCGAGGACGTGAACCCTCAAACGGACCCTCGACCGACCGACTTCTCCACTCCGCCGTCGCCGCCGGTGCAGCCGTACTCGACCACGCAGCCGCCGGTTCAGCCGACCAGCGACGACCGCACCTTTGCCGCCGGTGCCCACGTCGGCTCGTTCCTCGCCGCCTGGATCGCCCTCGGCGTGCTGGCGCCGGTGCTCGTGCTCGTTCTGAACGGCAACCGATCCGCGTTCGTCCGCCACCACGCGTACGAGTCGCTGAACTTCCAGCTCAACACCTACCTGTGGATGATCGCTGCGTTCCTGTTCGGCGTGGTGACGTTCGGGATCGGGTTTGTCAGCTTCCTCGGGATCGGCGCCTGGTACGTCGTGCTCGTGATCATCGCGACGCTGGCTGCGAACCGCGGCGAGGTCTACCGCTACCCGATGATCATCCGCTTCCTCCAGCCGTAGCCCGGCCGGTGAGCGTCAGGGCAGGAGCGCGCGCACGACTGTGTCGGTGAGCAGGCGGCCGCGCAACGTGAGCACTGCCTGGCCGGCGTCGAACGGGTCACGGGCGAGCAGGCCATCGGCCGCCAGCCGACCCGCCGCCGTCACCGCGACCGCCGGCAACGCGTGGAGCGGAAGGCCGTCGATCAGGCGGACCTCGAGCAGCACGCGCTCGCTGTGCCTGGCGTCCGAGTCGAGCACCTCCCGAGCGTGCGCCGGTGAACGGTCTGCGGCGAGCCGCTGCGCGTACGCGGCGGGGTGCTTCACGTTCCACCACCGGGTGCCGCCGATGTGGCTGTGCGCACCGGGACCGATCCCCCACCAGTCGGCGCCACGCCAGTACCCGAGGTTGTGGCGACAGCGGGCGTCGTCGTCGAGCGCCCAGTTTGACACCTCGTACCAGCCCAGGCCGGCTGACGTGAGCACGTCGTCGGCCATGAGGTAGCGGTCGGCAAGCAGGTCGTCGTCCGGCGCGGCCAGCTCGCCGCGAGCCACCTGGCCCGCGAGCCGGGTCCCGGCCTCGACGATCAGTGCGTACGCGCTGACGTGATCGGGGTGGGCGTCGAGCGCTGCGTCCAGGCTGGTGCGCCAGTCGACCTCGGACTCGCCCGGCGTCCCGTAGATGAGGTCGAGGCTGACGTGCTCGAAGCCGGCCGCGCGCGCCCAAGCCACGCACAGCTCGGGCCGACCCGGGGTGTGCTGCCGGTCCAGCGTGCGGAGGACGTGCGGAACCGCGCTCTGCATGCCGAGGGAGATGCGGGTGAAGCCTCCTCCGCGGAGCGCGTCGAGCGTGCCGGGGTCGACGGACTCCGGGTTCGCCTCGGTGGTCACCTCTGCTCCGGGGGCCAGGCCTAACTCGTCCGCGTTGGCCGACACCAGCCGGGCCAGATCCCCCGGCGGCAGCATCGTCTGCGTGCCGCCGCTGACGAAGATTGTCTGGACCGGCAGGTCGACTTCGCCCAGGACGCGCCGTGCACGTCGCAGCTCGGTCAGCGCGGTGTCGACGTACGAGCCCGGGTCGGCACCCGGACCGAGCTCGTCCGAGGTGTAGGTGTTGAAGTCGCAGTACCCGCAGCGCGTCCGGCAGAACGGAACGTGCACGTAGAGCCCGAAAGGCCGGGTACCGAGGCCTTCGGTCGCGCTGGTCGGCAGCGACCCGTCATCTGGTGCGGGATCCCCTTCGGGCAGCATCGATGGCACCGGGCCATCCTCCCAACCGCCCCCGGACTCGTCCCAATGACCATTGGGTCAGGCGGGAGCCTCGCGGGCCCGGCGGGTGCGGGTCGCCTTTCGGAGCGCCTTGTCCGCGAGCTCGATCTCCCCGGCCGTGTGCGCGTCGACGAGAGCCTGCGCCGCGGCCGGTTCGAGCCGCCGGAACAACTGGCCGATCGTGACCCCGTGAGCCGGCCGGTGCAGCACCTCGACCGGGTCCCCCGCCAGCACGGTGCCCGCGGTGATGACGCGCAGATACGCGCCGATCTTGCCGTGCGCGGTGAACCGGCTGACCCAGCGCGGCTCCCCCATCCAGGTCGCGAACGTCGAGCAGGGAGTTCGTGGCAGGGTCGCCTCGACGACGACTGCGTCCGACCGCTCCCCGCCGATGCGCCACCGCTCCCCCACGAGGGCGTCGCTCACCTCGACCCCCTCGGTCGTGAGGTTCTCGCCGAACGAGCCCGGTGTGAGCTCGCGTCCGAGCTCGGCCTCCCACGGAACGACGTCCTCCCGGGCGAAGGCGTAGAGGGCCTGGTCGCGGCCGCCATGATGCTTGGTGTCCATCTGCCGGTCGCCGGCAAGTCCCAGCAATGTGACACCGACGGGGCCCTCGACGGGACGCTTGTCGATTGCGGTGATGCCCGGCGTCCCGCCCGGGTCGGGACGGATCTCGGCGACAAGGTTGACGGCCAGCAGGTGTCCGGGAGGTGGGATCACTGCTGCACGGTAACCCGCGTCGAGGGGCAGACTGGTGACGTGGACGTCCGGCGCGTGGTCGTTGCGGTGATCGTCGCCGGCGTGCTCGTCGGCTGCGGCGGTGCGCAGAGCCCGGTCGCGCGGCCGCCGACATCCTCGTCCGCCGGCAACGAGACTCAGACCACCACCTCGCCACCGACCCCGGCAGCATCGACCAGTGCTACGGCGTCGGCAGAGGCAGACCCATCCACAGCCGCCGCGACACCGACCTGGCCGCCGTACGCATGGAGTGCGCGGCCGGTCACAGCCGATCGCCTCGGGTCGACCTACCAGGCTGGGTGTCCCGTCGGCCCGGAAGGTCTGCGGCTGATCTCGGTGTCCTACGTCGGGTTCGACGGCAAGCCGGCGACCGGCGAGCTCGTCGTGGCCGCCGAGATCGTCGAGGACGTCGGTGAGACGTTCCGCGAGCTGTACGAAGCGCGGTTCCTGGTGCGGAAGATGATCACGATCGAGGCGTATGGCGGCGACGATGACGCTTCGATGGCCGACGACAACACGTCTGCCTTCAACTGCCGGCAGACGGCCGGGGGCTCGGGCTGGTCGCAGCACTCGTACGGGACGGCGATCGACATCAACCCGCGTGAGAATCCGTACGTCCGCGGTGACGTCGTGCTTCCGCCCCGCGGCACGGATTATCTCGATCGGGCCGACGTTCGCCCGGGCATGATCGTCGATGGCGACGTCGTAGTGCGGGCTTTCACGTCGCGCGGCTTCGAGTGGGGCGGCGCGTGGACGTCGCTCAAGGACTACCAGCACGTCGAGGTGTCGCGTTGACGCGTGCGCGAAGGAAGCAGCACCAGGCGGACGGTCCGTAGTCGGTACGGTGGATGGGTGGCTGAGCTGCGCGACCTGGTCTTCGACGCACGGCATCCCGCGTCCATCGCCCGGTTCTGGGCGGTTGCGCTCGACGGACACTCAGTCGCTCCGTACGACGAGGACGAGCTCGATCGGCTCAGGGCTGAGGGGATCGACAACCCCGAGGACGACCCGTCTGTACTCGTAGCTGCAGCAGATCACGGCCCGCGGATGTTCTTTCAGCTCGTGCCGGAGTCGAAGGCGGTGAAGAACCGCGTCCACCTTGACCTGCGGTGCGACGATCTCGACGCCGAGGTCGCGCGGCTGGTCGAGCACGGCGCCCGGGTTGAGTCTCGCCGGGACGACTGGGTCGTGCTGATCGATCCCGAGGGCAACGAGTTCTGCCTCTCGCCACGGTGAGCTGAGGCAGCCGGGCCCGGGCCTACTTGCGGACGGTGGTGACGGCGTCCTCCGACGTGGACAGAGCGGCGATGAAGGCCTCCTGGGGGACCTCGACCCGGCCCACCATCTTCATCCGCTTCTTGCCCTCCTTCTGCTTCTCCAGCAGCTTGCGCTTGCGGGTGATGTCACCGCCGTAGCACTTGGCGAGCACGTCCTTGCGCAGAGCGGCGATGCTCTCGCGCGCGATGATCCGCGAGCCGATCGCGGCCTGGATCGGCACCTCGAACTGCTGGCGCGGGATCAGCTTGCGCAGCTTCGACGTGAGTGCGACCCCGTAGGCGTACGCCTTGTCCTTGTGCACGATCGCGCTGAAGGCGTCGACCGGCTCGCCCTGCAGCAGGATGTCGACCTTGACCAGGCTGGCCGGCGCCTCGCCGGTCGGCTCGTAGTCCAGTGAGGCGTAACCGCGCGTCCGAGACTTCAGCTGGTCGAAGAAGTCGTAGACGATCTCGGCCATGGGCAGCGTGTACCGCATCTCGACCCGCTCGGTCGACAGGTACTCCATCCCCTGCAGAAGTCCTCGTCTCGCCTGGCACAGCTCCATGATCGCGCCGACGTACTCGCCCGGGGAGAGCACGGTCGCGCGCACCATCGGCTCGTACACGACGTCGACCTTGCCGCCGGCCGGGAACTCGCTCGGGTTCGTGACGGTCGCCTCGGTCCCGTCCTCCATCTGGACGCGGTAGACCACGTTCGGTGCGGTCGAGATGAGGTCGAGGCCGAACTCGCGCTCGAGCCTCTCGCGGACGATCTCGAGGTGCAGGAGGCCGAGGAACCCGCAGCGGAACCCGAACCCGAGCGCCGCCGAGGTCTCCGGCTCGTAGGCGAGGGCGGCGTCGTTGAGCTGGAGCTTGTCCAGCGCCTCGCGCAGCTCCGGGTAGTCCGAGCCGTCGATCGGGTAGAGGCCAGCGAAAACCATCGGCTTCGGGTGGTCGTAGCCGGCCAGCGGCGTCGTCGCCGGTCGTGAGGTCAGGGTGACCGTGTCGCCCACGCGCGACTGCCGGACGTCCTTGACCCCGGTGATGAGGTACCCGACCTCACCCACGCCGAGCCCGGCCGTAGGCGACGGGTCCGGAGAGATCACCCCGACCTCGAGCAGGTCGTGGGTGGACCGAGTGGACATCATGATCGCCCGCTCCCGGGGACGGAGGTGTCCGTCGATCACGCGGACGTAGGTGACCACCCCCCGGTACGAGTCGTAGACGGAGTCGAAGATCAATGCCCGCGCCGGTGCGTCCGGGTCGCCGACCGGCGCCGGCACCTCCGCGACGATCTTGTCGAGCAGCTCCCGCACGCCGGCACCGGTCTTGGCGCTCACCCGGAGGACGTCGTCCGGCGAGCCGCCGACGATGTGGGCGAGCTCCTCGGCGAATCGGTCGGGCTGCGCCGCCGGCAAGTCGATCTTGTTCAGCACCGGGATGATGTGCAGGTCGTTCGCCATCGCGAGATACAGGTTCGCCAGCGTCTGCGCCTCGATCCCCTGCGCTGCGTCCACCAGCAGCACGGCACCCTCGCAGGCGGCGAGCGACCGGGACACCTCGTACGTGAAGTCGACGTGCCCAGGAGTGTCGATCATGTTCAGGATGTGGTTCTGGTTTCCCACCGTCCACGGCAGCCGGACCGCCTGGCTCTTGATCGTGATGCCGCGCTCTCGCTCGATGTCCATGCGGTCGAGGTACTGCGCGCGCATGTCGCGGGCGTCCACCACCCCGGTGAGCCCGAGCATGCGGTCGGCCAGGGTCGACTTGCCGTGGTCGATGTGGGCGATGATGCAGAAGTTCCGGATCAGCACCGGGTCGGTGCGATCTGGCTGCGGGGCCATGGCGGTGCTCACAGGACGGGGCTCACAGGACGGGCTCACGGGTTGGGTAGGTCCTCGGCTGTCGATCGGCGGGAGTTGGCTGCGTGCAGCCTGGCAGCGAGGCCCGCAGCGACGCTCCATCGTCGCACGCCGCGCAGCGCCGGCGGTCGCGAGGAGCGATCCGCTCCTCGCCCCCCGGCCGGCGGGCCGGAGGAAGTCGGTTGATCACGGCTCCTTCGACCGTCATCCTCGACCGATGACCTCGGAGCGGCTTCAGGTGCTCCGACGAGGCAGCCCACGGATTGCACTCGGCGCCGCACCCGAGCGGGTCCACGCCTGGGTGGAACGCGTCCTCGGCTCCCCGATCGTCGCCGCCACCACGCAGACCGGTGGGTTCTCGCCGGGCGTCGCCGCCCGGGTCCGCTGCGCCGACGGGTCTTGCGCGTTCGTGAAGGCGGTCGGTACCGAGCTCAACCCGGACTCGCCGAAGCTGATCCGCCGGGAGATCGAGGTGCTCACCCATCTCCCGGAGTCGCTCCCGCGCCCCACCATGCTCGGCTCGTACGACGTCGACGGCTGGGTCGGGCTGCTGCTCGAGGACGTGGACGGCACCCTGCCCGACCTGCCGTGGCGGGCTGATCAGCTCTGGCGGGTCCTGGACGCGCTGTCCGAGCTGGCCGTCGTGACGCCGGAGCCGCGTCTGGCGGCGGCACTCGCCGACGAGGATCTCAGCCCCATCCTCACCAGGTGGGAGGACTTCCGAGTCGCGGACCGGGACCAGCTCGACGCGTGGTCGCGCACGCACCTCGAGGCGCTCATCGACCAGGGCCGGCGAGCTGTGGCCGGCCTGGCCGGCGGGCAGACCCTGTGCCATGTCGACGTGCGCTCGGACAACCTCCTGCTGACGAACGACAGGGTGGTCCTGGTCGACTGGAGCTGGGCGGCGATCGGACCGTCCTGGTTCGACCCCGCCCTGCTCCTGCTCGAGCTGAGAACCGCGGGCGGACCCGACCCGGACGAGGTCGTCGCGACGCACCCGCTGCTGCGCGCCGTCGACCCGGACCTGATCACCGCCTTCGTGGCCGCGGTCACCGGGATGTTGCTGCGCAACTCGCGACGGCCGGCTCCACCAGGACTTCCAACGCTGCGCGCCTTCCAAGCCGCATACGCGGACGCCCTTCTCGAGTGGACGAAGGAGCGCACCGGCTGGACGTGAGGTCACGCCGGGCGGTAGACGGTGACCAGGACGCCGTACCGCGGCTCGCCGACAGGTGCTTCCTCGAGCCCATCGACGATGCGAGCCAGCTCGGCCCGGACGGATGCGGCCTGTGCCTCGGTCAAGCGGATGCCGCGAAGGTAGAGCAGTGGATCCCCGCCATCGGTGGCGACCTCGGCGCCGACGGCCTCGAGCAGCGCCGCCGCGGCGGCCCCGGTGTCCGGGCCGCTCGCCACCAGCCTTCGCGTCGAGCGCCCGTAGTACCGCTCCGTGCCGCCGCGCACCGTGCGGGTCCCGTAGGGGCGCACGAGGCCCGCGTCGAGCAGCACCTTGAGGTGGTGCGCGACGTTCCCCTTGTGCGTGCCGAGGTCGGCCGCGAGCCGGCTCACCGTGGAGGGCCGCGCGCCGAGCGCGATGAGCAGCCGTTGCCGGGTCGGGTGGGCGAGCGCCTTGTGCTGGGCTGCGCTGGTTGCCTGGAAGACCTCGGGTCGGTCGTCATCGACGCTTCGGGCCGGGACCATGACACAAGCGTCAAGGGGAGTTGACGCTTCTGTCAAGACCCGCTTCACTCCTCGGATGACGACGAACTCCACTGCCACCGCCGTCGATCCGGCCCATGTCGTGGGACGTGTCCTCGACCTGCTCCGCGAGCACTACGTGTTCCCCGACGTCGCCGCGGGCATCGCCTCGCACCTGGAAGGGCGGTGGGCCGACCGGGCGTACGACGGTCTCGAGAGCGAGTCCTTGGCGGCAAGAGTCACCGCGGATCTGCAGGCCGCGAACGGTGACCGGCATCTGCGCCTGGTGTTCCATCCGGAGCCGCTGTCGGACGAGGATGACGACGCCCGCGACGACGCAGAGATGGCAGCGTGGGCCGCGTCGACGGATGACGGCGTGGTGCGCGCCCAGCTCGACGGTGCGGTCGGACTGCTCGAGCTGGCGCCGATCCTCTTCCCGCCGTCGATCGCCGCCGAGACCGTTGGCGCCGCGTTCACCAGCCTGTGCGACGCGCCCGCGCTCGTGCTCGACCTGCGCGAGTGCCTCGGTGGCGACCCGGAGATGGTGTCGTTCGCCTGCACGTACCTGTTCGGCATCGAGGCGGTGCACCTCAACGACATCGTCGAACGGGCCGGCCGCGAGACCCGGCAGTTCTGGACGCTCCCGTACGTGCCCGGCACCCGCTTCGGGCCGGACAAGCCCGTGTACGTCCTCACCAGCAACCGCACGTTCTCCGGCGGGGAGGAACTCGCGTACGACCTGCAGCAGCTCCGACGCGCGGTCGTCGTCGGCGAGACCACACGCGGCGGTGCGCACCCGCGGCGCGGTTTCCGGCTGACCGACCACCTCGAGGCGACCGTCCCGGTGGCACGGTCACGCAACCCGCACTCCGGCCAGAACTGGGAAGGCACCGGGGTCCGGCCTGACGTCTCCGTCGCCGCCGACCAGGCCCTCGACGTAGCCCTCGCCCTCGCCAGGGAGGCGCTCGCGTGACCCGCGCGCCGTCGTGGCGGAGGGAACGTGCCTGCCGGGTGGTCGGTCCGAGCAGTCGACGACGCCCTGGACGTGCACGAACCGACCAGCCGGCGCCCGGTAGATTCGACCGGTATGGGGGCAGCGACGTGGCAGCGGCGCCTGGCGAATCTCGCCCGATCGGTTGCCCGCTCTGACCGCCGGTCCCCCGGTTCAACCGACCCGGCTGCGCCGACGGAACCGGCGCGGCCTGCCTACGCGGGTGACTTCGAGGGTGTGCCGTCGGTGACGTACGCCCCGGCCGACGACGGCGACCCGGATCCCGGCGAGGTGGTCTGGGCCTGGGTGCCGTACGAGGAGGACCACACCCAGGGCAAGGACCGGCCAGTGCTGGTCGTCGGGCGCGACGGTCGGTTCCTGCTCGCGCTGGCGTTCACGAGCAAGGACCACGACCGCGACGCCGCGCAAGAGGCACGGGCCGGGCGGATCTGGTTCGACGTCGGCTCGGGTGACTGGGACAGCAGCGGTCGCCCGAGCGAGCTCCGCCTCGATCGCGTGCTGCGCCTCGATCCGGGAGCCGTGCGACGCGAGGGCGCCGTGCTCGAGCGGACTCGCTTCGACGCGATGGCCGAGCAGCTGCGCCGCTCCGGCGGTCGGTGAGCCAGGGGTTCTGCGGCCGTTCGCCGCACGCGGATTTCGGCCCGGCCGGGCGCCGCTGGTAAGATGGCCGGTCGCGCCCAGCGCCGTACGACGGGTGCTCGAGCACAGACATTCTGCACCCCATCGCACTCACCGAGATCGAGGCTGCTTCGTGGCGAACATCAAGTCCCAGATCAAGCGCAACAAGACGAACGAGAAGGCGAACGAGCGCAACAAGGCGTTCCGGT
>Ga0136631_10000693_pt1 | contig 10539 bp, 10 predicted proteins | sample AntDrymUQ6012206_2_FD_104655 | JGI IMG/M metagenome (GOLD analysis project Ga0136631, IMG submission 104655) | Polar desert sand microbial communities from Dry Valleys, Antarctica - metaG UQ601 (22.06) | ecosystem: Environmental > Terrestrial > Soil > Desert | place: Antarctica: Dry Valley... | reverse complement strand
GCGCAGGCGTCCGTCCACCGGGGCCGCGTCCACGCCCTCGGCGCCGGGGCGGTCGGCCCAGAAGTCGATCGCCTTCGCAGAGCCCACACGCCACACGATGCGGTGGACCATGCCGTCGCCGGCACGGCCGGGGGCGGCCCCGGGGTACTCGAAGAGGTCAGGTCGGCGCCGGGGCTGCCCTTCTCATCCGCGTAGAAGAGGTGGTAGACGGTTGGGTCGTCCTGGTTGACCGTCTTCTTCACCAGGCGCAGGCCGAGCACGCGGGCATAGAAGTCGAGGTTGCGCGGCGCATCGCCGGTGATCGCGGTGATGTGGTGGATGCCCTCCAACTTCATGCGCGCCTCCTCGGGGCTAGGATCGGTTGCGAGAACGACTGTAGTGAAAGGTAATTGTGTCTGCAACTACCCAGAGGAACGGGTCCCTCCTCACCCCGAGCGAGCTCGCCGGATGGCGCGGCATGCTGCGCGTGCACGCCGGCCTGATGAAGGAGCTCGACACCGATCTGGCAGCGGGCCACGGGTTGTCGTTGAGCACGTACGAGGTGCTGCTGTTCCTCGCCGACGCGCCCGGCGGGAAGATGCGCATGGCTCAGCTCGCCGACTCCGTCCTGCTCAGCCGCAGCGGGCTCACCCGCCTGGTCGACCGTCTGGAGCGTGCCGGCCTGGTGGAGCGCGAGCCGTGCCCCTCCGACCAGCGCGGCTTCAACGCGCTGATCACCGAGGAGGGCCGCGAGGTCTTCGACGCCGCGCGACTGACCCACCTGAGCGGCGTCCGCGAGCGCTTCCTCAGCCGCTTCTCGGAAGAGGACCTGGCGACGATGGGCGAGTTCTGGGACCGCGTGCAGCCCGGCGCGTCCAGCGAGGAGCGCAGCCCGATCGTCGATCGGGCGAGCACCGCAGCGGGGGTTTCCGCCGACGGCGGCGGCGACTGCTGATCTCCTAGGAGAGAGGGGCCGCGACCGCCGTCCGGGCGCGACGCCGCACCTCTCGTAGCGCTCGCGCCAAGCGCTTGACGCCCTCCTCCAGCTCCTCGGGCTCAACCAGTGAGAAGGACAACCTCAGGCTGGTCTTCTGCTGGCGCTCCACGGTGACCGCGCCACCTGGGGTGAACGAAACGCCGTGGCGGATCGCCTCGGAATAGAGGGTCCGCTCCTCCACCGGCCGGCGCAGCGTGACCCACACATGGTGCCCGCCGCGCGGCGTGACGGCGTCGTACTCTCCCTCGAGATGGCGGTGCAGCGCGGCCATCAGGGCGTCGCGACGTTCTCGGTAATAGGGCACGCTCCGGGCCAGCTCGCGGTCGTAGGCGTCGGTGGCCATGTAGCGCGCCGCGATGTGCTGCACGAGCGTGGGAGTGTGGAAGTCAGACGCCTGCTTGAGCGTGATCAGCCGTTCCCTCACCGGCCCGCGCGCAGCGATCCAGCCCACGCGTAGCCCGCCGCCCACGACCTTGGACAGTGAGTTCACGTACAGCACGTGGCCGGGCGCCTCGCGCCGCAGGGAGGGGGGCCGCTCACCATCGAAGCGCAGGTCGGCGTACACGGCGTCCTCGAGCACGAAGAAGTTGCGCTCCATGGCGAGCTGGGCCAGCCGTGAGCGCCGCTCGGCCGACAGATCCGCGCCAGTGGGGTTCTGGCATGCGGTCTGGAGCGCGCACAGCTTGATCTCGTGCCGTGAGAGCACCTGCTCGAGGGCGTCCACGTCGAGACCGTCGTCGTCCACGGGCACTCCGATCACGCGCGCGCCGGTGGAGCGCAGCGCCAGCAGGCTGCCGGCGAACGTGGGCGATTCCACCACCACCACGTCCCCGGGCTCGAGGAGCGTCCGCGCGGCGAGGTCGATCGCCTGCTGGGCCCCGGAGGTCACGATGATCTCCTCGGGATCCGAGGCCGACCCGCGGTCATGCGCCCGCGAGGCCACGATCTCGCGCAGCTGGGGCAGCCCCTCGGGCGGAAGGTAGGACAGAGCCCGCTCGGCCTGCTCCTCGAAGACCTCGGCGGCGATGGCCGCGATGTCGGTGGACGGGTGGAACTCCAGCGAGGGCCACCCTGTGGCCAGAGAGATCATTCCCTCGCGCGCGGGGAAGCGGAACGCATCGGAAAGGATCTCGTCCTGGTAGGTCATAGGACGATCGGGTAGTACATACGTCTGCCAATCGTCGCCGCGCTCCTCCGCGGCGGCGGGCACCAAGGAGCGCACGAAGGTCCCCCGGCCCACGCTCGCCGTGACGTAGCCATGCTCGGCCAGCCTGCGGTACACGCGTGCGGCCGTCAGGTGGTTAATACCTGCTTCTGCGGCCAAAGCGCGGGTGGGGGGCAGCTTCTCGCCCGGCTCTAGGAGCCCGCTCTCAATCGCCTCCGAGAAGCGGTCGGCGAGCTGGCGGGTGAGCGATACGTCGCCATCCCGTTCGAGACCGGTCAAGTCCACTTTGTACGACATTGTCAATGCAATCACCCTAGGGCGATACTACATGGGCAAGCCGCAAGGCACAACTTGTAAGACCCGAAAGGATCAGTCATGTCGTACGTGAACAGCTCCAGCAGGACCAGGGCCTTCCTGCCTCCGGTAGGACAAGCGGGCGACGTGACGGTGCGGCTCGCGGATTACTCCGATGCTGCCGCGCTGGTCAGGCTCGCCGATCTCGATGACGCGCGGGTGCCGGATGGACCCGTGCTCATGGCCGAGGCGGGCGATCGGCCCGTGGCCGCTCTGCCGCTGAACGGCGGCCGCGCGATCGCGGACCCGTTCCACCGCACCACCGCGTTGATCGAGATGCTCGACCTGCGTGCGCGCCAGCTGCGCGGCTCCGACCGGCAGCGCGCCGGCCTGGGCGAGCGCTTCCGGAGCGCCATGCGCGCTCCGCGGATCCGCCCGCACGCGTCCTAGTTCCCTCCCCTCCAAGGGAGATCGCCGCCGGCCCCTCCCCCGGGGGCCGGCGGCCTGTCGTTCCAAGCAGGGAGCCGGCCGGTGTAGCTTGCCGTGCAGGATGAGCTCCGACCGCCCGAGCGATTCGCCCGAGCGGCGGGGCCCGGCGAGGTGCTGGTCTCCGATGCCACCTGCACCGCCTCGACACCGGCGCGCTGGAGTTCAAGCGCCGCTATCGCTTCAGGGGCAAGGGAGCGCCGAAGGACCTCAAGGTCTACGCGGCCGAGGCCGCCGACTAAACCGAAGCCAGGAGACAGGAGCCCAATGCCGACCGAGATCGTTCCTCGTGTGCACCGTCTGGGATCGAAGTTCGTGAACTTCTACGTGGTGGAGGCCGAGGGCCGGCTGACCCTGGTGGACGCGGGCGTGCCCGGCTTCGCCTCCACCCTGGAGGCCGACCTACGCGCCATCGGCCACACGCCGGGCAACGTGGACGCGGTGGTGCTCACGCACTCCGACGCCGATCACACGGGCGTCGTGCTGACCCTCCGCAATGCCGGCGCACGGGTGTTGATCCACTCCGCGGACGAGGCCGCGCTGGCCAAGCCCGGGCCCAAGGGCGGGGACGCCAGCCCTCCCCACCTCCTACCTTTTCTGTGGCGCCCGACGCTGTGGAAGTTCATCGCTGCCATCGCCACTTCGGGATCGCTGAAGCTGCAGAAGGTCCGGGACGCGGAGACCTTCTCCGACGGCGATGTGCTCGATGTGCCCGGCGCGCCGCGCGTGATGCACACGCCCGGCCACACCCCCGGCCACTGCGTCTTTCACTTCGCCGATCACGGTGTGGTCTTCGCGGGCGACGCCCTCTGCATGTGGAACCCGGTCACGGGCAGCCGCGGCATCCAGCTGATGCCCCGGCAGATGAACGTGAGCAACGCCCAGGCACTGGAGTCGCTCGCCCGCGTCGAGCAGCTGGAGGCGGGCGCGGTATTGGTGGGCCACCTCGAGCCATGCCGCGAAAGTCTTCGCGTGGCAGTGGCTCGCGCCAGGGAGAAGGCGGCGGGCTAGGGCTCCGCGCCGTCGCGCGAGGCGTGGCTGTCGGGCAGCGTGTCGAGCTCCTCGTCGGGCGGAAGGCACACCCGGCAGAAGTCCTCGCCGAAGGGCGTGAGGTGGATGCTGCGGCGCACGGTCCGCCCGCCACGGCCCGCCTCATCGAGCGCCTCGCCCACCTCGGGCTGGGCCTCGAGGACCTGGTAGCGCAGCGGGTCCACCAGCGACTCGCGCGAGAACCAGATCAGCCCGAGGCGAGAGAGGTTGTGCAGGTAGGCCGGCACGCGGTCCAGGTAGCGCGCGCCCGCCCCGGAGCCGAGCATCGACAACCCGGGGGCCACCAGTTCCGAGTTCACCAATGGCACGCGCGTGGCGCGAACGTCGACCGCCGGCTGGGCTCCCTCCCGGCTGAGAAAGCGCAGGATGCGGCCCTCGTCCGGCGCGAGGTCGGACAGGATCCGCCGGTAGGCGGGGTGCGCCTCCTCCTCGTAGGTAACGTCGGCCGACTGGCGCAGGAGCTCCTCCCCTCGGCGGCGCAGCGACTCCGGATCGCCCGGGCGTGCCGGCCCCGAGCCAGGCGCCTCGCCCGCCGCGGCCGCTTCCATGGCCTCGGCCAGTCCAAGCAACTGGCGGGCGTAGCCACGCACATCCGTGCCCGCTTGCTGGAGCAGGTCGGTGGCCGACTCGCCCGTGCGCGCGGCGTCGATCACGCGTGCGCCGGCTCGCACCGAAGCACCGGCGGTCCACTCCGTGGTGCGCCACGCGGCGCCCAGCGCGAGCTTCGCCAGCGTGGGGGCGGCCGCCAGCAGGCCGGCCTCGGGCGACTCGTATGCGTCGAGCGGATCGTCGCCGCGGTCGTCGGGTGGGGGATCGGTGGTGGTCATACGCCGAAGATCGCGAGGTGTAGGAGGCCGGCGCCGAAGCCGAGCACCCCGCCGTGCAGTACCAGGAGCCATTCATCCTCGCGCATGGCCGAGCGCAGCATCTCCGAGAAGTCGGTGGCGGGCAGCTCGCTCATCCGGGAGGAGATCAGCTCGCGGATCTTCGCGCTCTGCTGCTTGTTGAACTTGGAGTCGGTGAGAGGGGTCATCGTGTAGTCCACGCCCTCGGTCGCCACCGAGTCGCGGATGGTGTCGTACTCACGCGAGCCCACGGCCATTCGCACCGCCGCGCGCGCCGGCCCGATGGCGCGATCCATCGCCGGGCGGAGTGCGGTGGCGATCATCTGTCGCGTCCGGTCCGAGCGCGGGCCGTGCAGCAGCTCGTCCCCGATGTTGCTCAGCGTCACGATGTCGTCGGCGATCACGGTGGCGTACACGTCGGCGGCTTCCCGCTGGCGCTTGAGGAACAGCCCCTGAACGGTGAAGCGGCCGATCCTCCGCGGGTCCGCGGGTTCGAAGATCATCTTGAGCGCGAGCCAGTTGGTGGTGGCGCCGATGACGACGCCGGCGATCGGCAACACCCACCAGTAGGGCAGCGCGTGGGTGAGGAAGATCACCGGGATGCCCAGCGCGAAGCCGAAGAAGAAGCCGAAGTTGATGATGAACTTCAGCTCTCGCTCACCGGTCTCCTGGTACACGCGGTTCACGAGCCCGGGGTGCTCCTCGAGGTGGCGGATCACCATCTGCTTGATGTCGAGCAGCTGATCGATGTTGTTGCCGATCTCGTCGGTCACATCGTGCACGATCTCAGGCAGCTGATCCTGGACCCGCCGGTGCACGGCCTCGCGCAGGCCCTCGGGAAGGCTGTCCCACAGCTGCGGATCCTCGCGGTGCATCACCCGCTCCACCAACTCGCGGATGTCGTCGCGCGAGGTGTTGAGGATGTGCTCGGCGAGCACATCCGGCTCGAGCTGCTCGTAGAAGTCCGCGGGGCTGCCCACCTTCGCGATCCCCTTGTCCACCGCGATGCTGCCCATCTTTGCCGCGCGGGAGGGGAGGATTCCCTGCCAGCCCACTCCGCCCTGCATGATCCCCGGGATCTGCTGCACCCTGCGCGGGAGGATGCTCGCCAGGAGCTTCAGGCCGGGTAGCCGCAGGCCCCTGAAGGACACCGGATAGAACAGCATCCAGACCCCGGTCCAGTTCGTGGCATAGCCGATCACCCCCGAGAACACCGGGATGGTGAGTGCGCTTATGAGCTCGCTGCTGATGACCCGGGAGTCTCTCACGCGCGCGAGGCCGCTCGCCTGTTAGCTTCGCCCCATCACTGGCCGGGTCAGCCCTCTAGACGATTTGCTGCGCAAGGCCGGAGCCACGATGGTCGAGGCCGAGGGAGCCGTGGTGGCGGCGCACTTCGGGTCGGTGGTGGGCGAGATGGCGGTGCTGTGGCACGCCGTGGGAATCGCCGACCGTTCCGAGCTGGCCAAGCTGGAGCTGCGCGGTGCACCGGAGTTCGTCTCCCAGTCGGCCGAGTATCTGAGCGGCACCGCGGTCCGCGCCGGGAGCGTGATGCGCACGAAGGGCGCGTGGTGGCTGCCGATCGCTCCCGACCGGATGATGATCCTGTGCGAGCCGCGCCGTCGTGACGAGTTGGCGGACAGCCTCGAGGAGATCGCCGGCCCCACCGAGCGCGCCTCGTGGGTGGATGTGACCGGCGACTACGCCGCCATCGCGCTGGTGGGCCCCAACGCGGAGGCGCTGCTCCAGGCCGCGGGCGCCGGCGACGACGTCCAGGTGCCGCCGGAGGGATGTCTGCGCGACACGCGGCTTGCCGGCCGTGCCGCCCTGCTCGTGAGGGAGACGCCCTGGGAGTTCCTCCTGGTGGTCCGCCGAGCCGAGGCCGTGGACACCTGGCTCGCGCTCGACAGCATCGGAGGGGACCTGGGGATCGGCAACGTGGGACACGAGGCGATCGAGCACTCCGAGATTGGCACGGCCACCATCGCGCGCCAGGTCCGGGCCCAGACTGCCCGCTGAGCCGGCCGAGCGCACGCTGCCTCATAAGGCGGCCCTAGAAGTCGCCGCCCCCGCCGAAGTCGCCACCACCACCGAAGTCACCGCCGCCGAAATCGCCGCCGCCGAAGCCCTCCGCGCCGGGGTCGGCCCCGTAGGCGTCGCTACCCCACCCGCCGAACATGGCACCACCGAGCATCGATCCCACGAATAGGCCCGGCAGGAGGCCTCCCCCGAAGAAGCCGCCAGCCCAGGGGCCGTACGCGGGTCCGGCGTTCCAGTACGGCATCGACTGCCCGCCGATGGCCACCTGGCGCGCGTCGGGCTCGTAGCCGTCGGCGATTCGCTGAGCGTCGGCTGCGCACACCGGTACCTCCCGCGGGCTGCCTCCCGGGGGCGCCCATTCGGCGTCGGTGGTGGAAGGCCCGTGGCGAGGGTCGAAGAAGCAGGGCGCGCGGTGCTCCGGGATCGGCTCGCCCGCGAGTGCCGCCTTGGCGGCCGTCATCTCGTAGCGACCCTCCTCCAGCAGCGAGGAGACCCGCTCCATGTCCTCGACCCGCCGGGCGGCGTCCCACGCCTCGTCGGCGGCCTGGTAGCACTCCACCGAGCGGCCGTAGTGCTGCTTGGCCTCGGAGCTGGCCGAGGGCATCTCCACGTCCAGATCGAGCGCCCTGATGTCATCGCCGAGAGCCACGAGGTCGTCGCGGGCGAACTCCTTGACCTCGACCAGGTCCTCGCTCTCCTGGCGTCGGCGGCGACGGCGGCTCAGCCCGAAGAGCACAAGCGGGATCGCGAGCAGCACGAGGAGGAAGAGGCCGCTGCCGCCACCTCCACCGCCCGGCTCGCGCCCTCCCGGCGACGAGCCACCCCGCTGTGCTTCACCGACCCGGTCGACGAAGTCCGACAGCACCGCTGCGGTGCCGTCGGAGCGCTTGGCCTGCAGCGCCTCAGAGGCGAGCTGCGACACGGGCAGGTCGCCCGTGTCCCCCGCACGGAAGGACTCCCCCACGATCACGGCGTAGGTGCCCGGCTCGCCGACGGCCCCTGCGATCTCGCGCGCGGCCGCGCTGGCATCACCACCAGCCTCGTCCTTCGCGCTCTCGGGGAGTATCGCGACGCGGATGGGGCCGGCCTTGGCGTTCCTGATCTGGTCGCGAAGCCGCTGCGCCTCGTCGGAGGTGAGCGCGCGCTCGGCGTCGGGGTCCACGTACACCGGATCCGAGCGAAGCTCCTCGGCGGCGCGTGCGAGGGATCCGCCTTGGCTCTGCGCCGCGGCGAGCGCGGGGCTGAGCAGGCTCAGGCAGACGAGGAGCAGGCAGGTCGGGAGCACGCGCACGGAAGAGTTGTCTACCCGGGCCCGCGCCGGTCAATCTCCCGGCGCGGGCGCTAGTGCATCTGTCCAGTCCACTAAGGCGGCGGCGCGCTCCGCACCGCCGCCTTGCTTCGTCGGTTGTCAGGCTCTGCTGGTGCCCCGACCGGCACCTCCTGCACCCCTTCGGTGGTGATCGGGCGGCCGATCTACACCGGAGCGCCGAAGGTCGCGGACACACTGTGTTGGCGCCTCGCGGCTGGCGAGGGATGTGATGGTGCACGCCGGCGCCAGTTGTTGGCGGCGACGGTCTGTGCTTCTCGCAGCGGTTCGAGCACGCCCAGGCGGTCGAGGATCTTTACCCCCGAGGGCTGTACGCCGTGGGTGGAGGCGGTGTCGCTGGGAAACCGCGCGCGGTCGACTACACACACCCTCAGACCGGCCCGAGCGAGCAGGATGGCTAGCGGCGAGCCTGCACACCGGGCGCCCACGATGATCACGTCGAACCGTTCAGCCATCAACGCCCCCAGGCTCCCACCGACGGGTCGCCTTGTCGATTACCTCGGGGTAATCGACGGGCGGCCGCTGGGCCACTAGGGTCGCCCCCGAATGGCGACGGTGACGTCACAATCGATCGGGGTCTTCCTGCGTGAGTGGCGCGACCGACGGCGGGTTACCCAGCTTGAGCTGGCTCTCGAGGCTGGGGTCTCGGCCCGCCATCTGAGCTTCGTCGAGACCGGCCGCTCGAAGCCGGGTCGCGAGATGCTGCTCCGGGTCCTCGAGCGGCTGGAGGTCCCGTTCCGCGAGCAGAATCGACTGCTGCTCGCCGCGGGCCACGCGCCAGCCTTCCCCGAGCGCTCTCTCGAGCACGCCGAGCTGCAGCCGGTGCGCGATGCGCTCGACGTGATCCTCCATGGCCATGAGCCCTACCCGGCCGTCGTCGTCGACCGAACTTGGAACCTGGTCGCCGCTAACTCGCCGATGTACGCGCTGACCGCCGGCGTCGATGTCGATCCGGCGCTCCTTGAGCCTCCGATCAACGTGATGCGCGTCGGCCTCCACCCGCGGGGGCTGGCGCCGCTGATGGTCAACCTCGGCGACTGGCATGCGCACTGGCTCGAGCGGCTTGAGCGGCAGCTCGCGGTCACCGGCGACGAGGAGCTCGCTGCGCTGATCGAGGAGATCGCGGGCTACCCCGTGCCGGAGCCGGAGCGCGATCGGGCCTCCGGGCTCGGCGGTAGCGAGATCCTTGGCCCAGTCAGGTGGCACGGCCCCGGCGGCGGCGAGCTGTCGTTCTTCGGCATGTTCGCCACGTTCGACACCCCGTTCGAGGTGACCACCTCCGAACTCGCCATCGAGCTGCTGTTCCCCGCTGACCACGCGACCGCGGAGCTACTCAAGAACCTGCCGACCGACCCTGACGAACCGCTCACGCCGGCGCGAGAGCTAGGAGGAGCGCAATGACCTCGACCAAGCACGGTCTCGGACAGCTCATCTGCGGCACCGGGGGTGCCCTGGTGATCGTCTCCCTCTTTCTTCCCTGGACCGAAGGCGCGGCCGTGGACCTCAGCGGCTGGGAGCTGTGGACGATGGCCGACGTCTTCCTCCTGATCGTAGGACTGGTGGCGATCGCAATGGCTCTCACGGGCGGGCGCGTCGGCCTCTTTCGCCCCGACCTTTCGCTGAGCGGCGCGGCCGATCTGCTCGGGCTGGTCGCGACGGTCTTGCTCACGTGGCTCGTCATCTTCGACTTCCCCGAAGGCGCAAGCCGTGAGATCGGCGTCTTCCTTGCGTTGATCGGAGCGATGGCGGTCGCCGGCGGGGCGGGCGACTACGCGCCGCTGCGCGGCGCGTCCTGGTTTCCGGAGACGTCGGAGCCCGGCCCGCGAACGGAGTAAACGAGACGATTCACCGCGACTCTTCCGGCGCAAGGAGCCGTGAGCATCAGGTGCTGCTGGCCTGCGGCTGCTCTGCGCGGGCAGTTCCGCAATGGAGCTAGTCGGACTCGAACCGACGACCTCCTGGGTGCGATCCGGGGGGTGCTGATGGATGGCGGGCCGGATCCCGCCGGGCGTCCCAACGACCATCATGCCCTGAGCTGCAGCCGTCTGGGGCCGCGACGACAGGGTCCAGGTCCTTCCCTCAGCGGGAGCCCTGCGGCTCCGCCGGCGATCGTAGGGTCGAGGTGGCTGGTCGGGGGGTCATACCGGTGTGGCGGAGACGAGGTCGCGGTGGCTCGCTCCGTCTCGTCCATTGGCTTTGACGGTGTACAGCTCGAGGTCTGCGGCGTGGAGGACGGAGTCGGGCGTCCATGTTCGGTCGCCGGGCGGTAGGCAGGTGATTCCGCCGATGCTGGCGCACGGCGTGAGGGTCGAGTCTCCGGACGTGACGCGGATCTCGCGCAGAGATCGGAGCAACTTGT
>Ga0136631_10000692_pt1 | contig 10542 bp, 3 predicted proteins | sample AntDrymUQ6012206_2_FD_104655 | JGI IMG/M metagenome (GOLD analysis project Ga0136631, IMG submission 104655) | Polar desert sand microbial communities from Dry Valleys, Antarctica - metaG UQ601 (22.06) | ecosystem: Environmental > Terrestrial > Soil > Desert | place: Antarctica: Dry Valley... | reverse complement strand
AGGGCGAGATCCGCTTCCGCCAAGGCGAGGAAGACTTTGTCGCCGGCTCGGGCACGCTCGTCTGGACGCCCCCCGGAGTGCCGCACGCGTTCAAGGTCACGTCCGCGAGCGCGCGCGCGCTCGTGATCGTCACCCCGGGAGGGTTCGAGCAGATGTTCGCCGACGGCGGCGTCCCGACGAGCGAATCGAGCGAACCGGCCGTCCAGCAGTACGACCCAGACGCGGCAAAAGCGCTCGCGGAGAGATACGGCTTCGACGTCGTGGGCCCTCAGCTCGACTAGAACTCTGACGAGCCGCGCCCTGTGACGACTGCGAACCTCCGCAATCCTCAATCAGCGCGCTCTCTTGTCGAGGGAGGGGGTCACATTTTCGCCTAACTAGACAACAACTGACTCATGTTTGCAGGGAGATTCATTGAGAGCGAGCGTCTTCGCTGTGGATGAACTGTGTGTCGCAAGGCGACAATAGAGGTCGCGCTTGACCGCGAATGCCCGCCAGTCCCGGAATGTGTACCCGTCTCGTACCCGCGCATGCAGGACGTGCCACAACAGGCAACACAATAGTCCAATTTGCAGGTATTTTGTTCCGAGACAACGAGAGCATCAGCTAAGCAGGAGGAACCTCGAAGCCCTCTGACGGACTCGAACCGTCGACCCCCTCCTTACCATGGAGGTTGAGGGGCGTCACGCGCGTACACGCGCGATCACGCGCGGCGCAGTTCTTCCTGCAAATCGGGCCGAGTGACGCCTCGAGGATGCGTCGCGAGACGTCGCGCGTGTCGTCTCTGATGTGTCCGTTTTGTGTCGGCCGTTGTTGCTGCAATAGACAGCGTGGTTCAACGCGCCAGTGTGGTGATGGTGCCGAGGCTCAAGAGGTTCGCGTTCTGCCACGGCCGCAGCGGGTTCCCGACGTCCGGCCGACATGAGCATCTACTCGCCGCGCGGGCAGGCGCGCTGCAGGTACCGGCGGCACTCCTCGTCGGTGAGTTGGCGCGTGACTCGCTCGCGCGCGATGCGTAGCAAGTGCTCCGGGTCGAGCGCCCATATGCGCACGAACGGCGTCGGGAGCGGGCGCGCGCCTGCGAGCAGCTTCCCATCGTGGCTAAGGGCCACCCACCCGGCGTCCGCGATCGCGAGCAGCTCGCTGCGCGGCGGCCAATCCCAGATCCTGGCGGCCTGCTCCGCGCCGCGGGTTCCGATCGCCAGCCGCGTTCCGTCCCCGCTGAAGACGATGTCGGACACGGCGGCTCCCGTCTCGACCGTGCGCAGCAGCTTGCCGCTGGAGGCGCCCCAGACCCTTGTGCCGACGCCGGACTCTGTGAGCACCTCAGTGCCGTCCGGACTCCACCTTGCCGAGAACCCCGGCCCGCCGGACGGCGGAAGCGCGAGCAGCTGCCGGCCGGTGCGCGCATCCCAGATGCGCGCGCCCGCGGGGCCGGCCGCGAGCAGCCGGGTTCCGTCGCGCGTCCACTCGACGGGGTAGGTGCCGACGCCACCGACGGGATGACCGCGAAGCACCCGCAGCGCGCGCCCGTCGCCGGCGTCGAAGATACGAACCGTTGCGTCCCACCCGGTCGTTGCGAGCTTCGTTCCGTCCGGGCTGAAGACGGCACGGTTGACGACGCAGCCGCGCCCGCGGACGCAGTGGGGGCGGCGGATTACGAGGAGCTGCTTTCCGTTGCGCGCGTCGAAGATTCGCGCGCTCCCGTCGGCCCCGGCAGTCGCGATGCGCGCGCCGTCGGCGCTGACGTCGATCCCGATGACTGCGCGTGCCGGCGCGTCCGCGCGCGCATGGTGATCGATGACGAGCAACTCCTCGCCCGTCGCGACGCGCCACACGCGCACCGTGCCCTCGGGGCCGGAGCTCGCGACGAGGCGGCGGCCGTCGGGGGTGAAGGCCAAGTGTGGCCGCCACCCCGGCTCCGTTTGCGGGCCGGGCAGCGTGAGCACCTCTCCGCGGCCGGCCGCTGAGATATCCCACACCCTTGCCTCGCCCGAGACCTGTCCCCAGGTGACGAGTCGCGTGGCGTCTCGGTTGAACGAGACGCTCGCGACGGGGTTCGTGTGGCCGCGCAGCGTCAGGACCTCGCGCAGCTTCCCGCGGCTTACCTCCCACACCTTCGCGAACCCGTCCACGGACCCCGTCGCGACGCGCGTGCCGTCGCGGCTGAACTCGACGTCGAGGATCGACGCGCCGTGGCCCTGGACGGCGTCGACGGGCGCGCCATCGGGCAGCCTGTACAGCTGGAGCAGCCCTTCCCATTGTCCAGCGACGAGCAGCTTTCCGTCCGGGCTCACGTCGATGTCGATCGCGCGCGTGGGGCCGGCGGGGTCGTCGACCGTCGCCACCTGCTTGCCCGTCGCCAGATCGAAAACGGTGGCGGCGGTGGGTGAAGGCACTCGGCTCGCGAGCGCGAAGCGCGAGACGGCGACTCGGCCCCGACCGGCGAACGCGACGCCCTCGCCCCACGCGACTTGCGCTCCGACGCGATCGTGAACGTTCTCAATCGCCTGCAGTGCGCGCCCGGTGCGGACGTCCCAGACGCGGACGGCACGGTCGTTGCCGAGCGTGACGAGCCGTTTGCCGTCCGCGCTGAAGCGGCTCGCAAACACGCCTCCCCGATGCGCCTGCAGGACGTGCAGCGCCTCGCCGGTCGCCGCGCTCCACACCCTGGCGGTGCCGTCCGCGCTACCGGTCGCGACCAGCTTGGCGTCGCGACTGTAGTCGACGGCGAGGACCGCTGCCGCGTGCCCTTCAAGCGTGACCCTCTTCTCGCCAGTGCCGACATCGCGGACGCTGGCCGTCGGCCGCTTCAGGTCGGCGGCGACGAACGTCCGGGCGTCGGGTGCGAGGGCGACGACGTGCCCGATGCCTGTCGTCCGCCCGATGTCCGGAACGGCGGAGAGGACGCGCGAGGCGCGGAGGGCGTCGTGCAGCGCCTGCTCCGCCTCGCGAAGGATGCTGCCGTCGTGCCGCCGGGTCGTCTCGGCGGCCTCGATCGCGAGCAGGATGCTCCGCTCCGGGTCGACGTCCAGGTTCGCCTGGGCCGAGGCAGCAAGCTGCCGCGCGGTCGCGAGGCGCGCATCGTCTCGCGCGTCGCCGCGCAGGACGAGCGCGAACGCGGCCAGCACGCAGGCTGCGGCCGCGAGCGTCGCGAACCCCGCGAGCGTGGCTCGCCGCCCGCGCGCTCGCCTGCGCGCGGCCTCGTCAGCCGCGACCCGCGCCTCGGCGAGCAATTCGCGCTCGCCCGCCGTCAGGGCGAGATCGGTCGCGGCGGCCCACGACTCGAACTGCGCCAGGCGGCCCTCGCGCGGCAGGTACTCAGGGTCGCGCCCGGCATTCTCCCAGTCCTCGACCGCCTCGACGACGCGCCGGTGGAGGAGGAGGTCCTCGCGCCGCTCCTCGATCCACGTGCGGAGCCGATCCCACTGCCCGAGGATCGCCTCGTGCGCGACCTCGACCGTTGGCGCGCGCGTCAGCGGCTCACGGTCGAAGGAGAGCAGGCGATGCTCGCCGTAGCGGGCGAGGATCTCCTCGAGCGCGTCCGGATCGAGCTCGAGCTGCCGGAGCTCGCGGCGGCGCACCCTTCGTCTCGTGTCCTGCGCCGCCGGGTCGACGCTGACCAGGCGGAGGAAGATCTGCCGGCAGGCCGCCTGTGCCGCCGGGCGGAGGCGCGCGTACAGCTCCTCGGCGCGGCTGCCGAGCGCACCGACGACCCCGCCCGTCGCGAGGTAGCCCTGGAGCGTCAGCACGTCGCTGGTGCGCGCGGAGAAGAGCTCAGTCAGCGCGTACTGGAGCAGCGGCAGCGCGCCCGGCTGGTCGCGCACGTCGGCGACGATCTGCGAGACGAGGCCGGGCTCGAAGCGGACGCCGACGCGGTTTGCCGGGCGTTCGATCGCCTGCGCGAGTTCGTCCTCGGAGGGGGCGACGACGGCCACCATTCCCGCTCGCAGCAGCTCGCCGAACTCCGGGTAGCGGAGTGGATGGTCGAGGAAGTCGGCGCGGAGAGTGAGGAGCACGCGCACCGGCGCGCGCGCATCGGCGGCGAGCGCAGTGAGGCCGTCGAGGAAGCGCCGCCGAGTCTCCTCCTCCGCGGTCAGGGTGAACAGCTCCTCGAACTGGTCGACGACGAGCAGGAGCTCACTTCCCTGCGGGAGGATGCGCTTCGCGATGCGCCGCATCCCCAGCTCGTCGCGCGACAGCTCCTCGGCGAGGTCGTCCGGGCGCTCGACCGCGACGCGTAGGAGCGCGGCGGCCAACTCCTCGAACGGGTACGACCCCGGGATCATCTCGCTGATAAGCCACCGGTTCGACCCTGGCAGCGCGCCCTCGCGCAGCGCGGGCACGAGCCCGGCCTTGACGACCGACGACTTCCCGATTCCAGACGGGCCGACGATGGCGACGAGGCGGTGCTCGCCGACGTTGCCGACGAGCTCGCCGACGAGCGCGTCGCGACCGTAGAAGTCGTCCGCGTCCCCCTCGCCGAACGGCTGGAGGCCCTTGTACGGGTTCTCGGCCGGAGTGTACGGCGTGGCTGCGGCCGCCTCGCCGCCGGCCGCAGCCCCGAACGCCGCGAGGAACGCGTCCACCGACTCGTAGCGTTCGTCGGGATCGGCTGCGGTCGCGCAGGCGATGACGTCGTCGAGTGCCACGGGCAGCTCCGGCCGGAGCGCGCTTAGCGATGGCAGCGAGCCGTCCATCGGCGGCCGCTGCCCCGTGAGCAGCTCGAACGTCAGCAGCCCGAGACCGTAGAGGTCCGAGCGCGGCGTGTGCGGCAGCCCCGCCAACTCCTCGGGCGGGACGTACGCTGGGTACGAGGTCACCGGTCGCCCGCTGGTCCCAACGTCGGCGACGCGCGCGGCGATCCCGAAGTCGGACAGGTACGCGTTCCCGTCCTCGTCGAGCAGGACGTTGGCGGGTTTGACGTCGCGGTGCACGACGCCCTGGCGGTGCGCGTAGGCGAGCGCCGCCGCGACCTGCGCGAGGAGGCGAGAGGCGGGCTGGAGATTCCACGGCCCTCGCTCGAGCGCCTGGCGCAGTGAGCCACCGCGCAGCCAGCGCATCACCAGGTACGCGCCGTCCGGGTCCCGCCAGTAGTCGTACAGAGGAACGAGATGCGGGTGCTCGAGTTGTGCGACGAGCCGCGCCTCCGACTCGAACCCGCGCACGAACGACGGCTGGTTGACGAGCTCCGGCCGGATGACCTTGACGGCCACCTCTCGCCCGACCGACGGCTGGTACGCGCGGTAGACGATGCCGAAGTCGCCGGTCCCGACCTGCTCGCGGAGCTCGTAGCCGCGCACCGAGCGCCCGAATGCATCAGCGGCGACCGGCGGCGGCGCGCGGTCGATCCGGAGCGGTGGAAAGTCGGAGGCAAGTCCTTCGAGCAGGAGCTGGAAGACGTTCTGGGGCGCGCCGATGCCCTTGAACCGGAACTCGCCGAGCGCCTTCGCCTGCCAGCCGGCGCGCGTCGCCGCCAGCGCCGCATGGGCGTCCGCCGACAGCAGCACCTGGCCGCCGTGTGCGGCCGCGAGTAGCCGGCCCGCCCGATTGAGCACGGGACCGAAGTAGTCACCGCTGCGCGCCTCGACCTCGCCGACGTCGATCGCCATGCGAACCCGCAGCGGCCCTGTCTCGCTCCACTGGACTGCGGCGAGGCCGCGCTGGAACTCGCTCGCGGCGGCGACGGCGGCGCCGACGTCGGCGAACGCGACGTCGACGCCGTCGCCGACCCGCTTGACGACGTGCCCGCCGGCCGCCTCTACAGCGGCCGAGACGACGCGGTCATGCTCCGCGACGGCCGAGCGCATCGCCTTCGTGTGCAGCTCCCACAGCACGGTCGAGTCCTCGATGTCGCTGAGTAGGAACGCGAGCGTCTGCACCTGCGGCTCCGCCTCGAGCAGGAGCGCGGCGTCCTGGTTGAGGATGCGCCGCTCCAGGTCCTGCAACTGCGGCGACGGCTCGAGCCCGATTTCCTCCGCAAGGTAGGTGCGCGTCTTCTGGTACGCCCGGAGTGCCTCCGCCTGCCGGCCGCAGCGATAGAGAGCGAGCATGTGCTGAGCGCGGAAGCGCTCGTAGACCGGGAACTCCTCGCAGAGCACCTCGAGCTCCGGGATCAGCTCCGCGTGACGCCCGAGCGCGAGCTCGGCCTCGAGCCGCGCCTCGACCGCGCGCAGGCGCAGCTCCTCCAGGCGGCGCGCCTCGACCTCGAGCGGGAACGACCCTCCTGCGACGTCGGCGTACGGATGGCCTCGCCACAGCGTGAGCGCCGCGCGCAGCCGCTGCGATGCCTCTACCGGGTCCGTTTCGACGAGCTCGGCGGCGCGCGTCACCGCCTGCTCGAACGCGACCGCGTCGACGTGTTCGGGATCAGTCGCGAGGCGGTAGCCGCCGTCCTCCCGCACGATCACGTCGCCGATCGCGGTCCTCAGGTTCGAGACATACGTCTGCAGCGTCGAGCGCGCGCCCGGAGTCGGGTCCTCGCCCCAGACGGCGTCGATCAGGGCGTCGACGGCGACCGGCTTCCCGACCTCGGCCGCGAGCAGCGCGAGCACGGTTCGCTGCTTCCGCCCGCCGAGGCGGACGTCGACGCCGTTGTTCAGTACCTCGAGCGGCCCCAGGAGGCGAATCTCCACGTCCGGTTGAAGATACGACCGTTCGGCGCGCGTGCCTAGGGTGTCCCGTCCGCGAGCCTGCGTCGCGGTCATCGCCGCCACTCCTGAGCAGCTCCCGTCACGGGAACGTGATAGTCCCCGGCGCCGTGACAATCGGCGCCGGCGCAAGATTCAAGCGGCCGGTACCGCTGCCGGTCGCGCCAGCGAAGATCACGGTGCCGCCAAGGATCGGTGCGAGATCTCGAGAAACACCGGTGCGTTCTGGCCGGCTGACGACGACCTCCCGGGCGAGGAAGTCGCCGCCGAGGCTGATGCGCCGGGTGGCCGCGTTCGTCCAGCTCCCTTGGCCACAGGGCGTGACCGCCCGGTCCTGCGTGATGCTGACGACCACGGTCGCCGCCCCGAAGCCCTCCTCCGAGCCGCTGCCGGTGGTGATCAGCTGGAGCGTGCCGAGGTCGGCGATGCGGTTCGTCACGGATTCCGCGGTCTCCGTGAACGTCGCCTCGAACCGGTTCGCATGGTTTGGCGCCGCGGTATCGGAGGCCGATTCCGTTGACCCTTTAGGCGTTTGCCGGCCCCCAGGGCAGGGAGATCGTCCCCTCAAAAGTACCGACGGTCAGTCCGCCTACGCCGGTGGCGGCGTCGGCGAGGCGTTCGACGGTGAACGTCCCTTCTGCGCCGGCGAATCGGCCCGTCGAACGGTCGGGGTCGATGATGGCGTGTTCCGTGATCAACACGATGCCAGGTCCGACGAGCGCCGAGAACCCGGTATGGTCGGCCGCGAGCTGGTCGCCATTCGCGGCGGTGAATGTATACGTCCCGGCTCCTGCCACTGGCCGGGCCCCGAAGTTCACGGTGGCCTCGATGACCAGCTCGAACTGTCCGAGTTGTGTCGCCTGTCCGCCGGTTTCGAACCGGTCGAACACGAAGGGCGGGTCGAGGGGTGTCCTGCTGATGTGGCGGCCCTCCAGCGTACCCTTGAAGGGGAGCGAGTCTGCTGCCGCCACCTGGCCCGCCAGGCCCGAATCGTTTGGCGTCCCGGCTGCAGCCTGCAAGGCGAAGCCGCTCGCCAGTCCGACGAGCACCATGAGCACGAGCGTGAGCTTGAGTGCCTTGTTCATGTCTTTCCTCCTTGTGGATTGCAGATCACTGCAACCCGTCGCCAGTGCCGACGCCGCTTCGCCCCGGCGCCCTCGCCGAGACGTCATCCGAGCTGGCGGAACGGCCGAGCTCGACGGGCGAAGTTGCGTCGCGGTCATGCCTGCGACCGTACGCCTGACCGCTCCAGAAACGCTCCAAAGCCGGCCGCGGATTCCCGCCGCGCTGACCGACGCCGCTTGTGCGATGCGCAGTCCGGCGCCCCCGCTCTTGTGTCTGTCGGTCCCGGGACTGCAAGCTGACGGGCGCTCGCGTCGAGCGCGGCGGGCTCGGGCTATAGCTCGCTAAGCGCCACTGCCAGTTTCACCTGACGCCCTCCCTGTGGAGAAGGGGTCACAGTCGCGCCTGATCGGACAACGCATCAGCCCTTCTTGCAGGATCTTCGTGGTCCGTCCGTCCGCCTCTGCCTTGAGGCACGCGTCAGGAGGCGTCGCGAGACGTCGCTGTGCGTCGCGCTTACCGGAGATGTGTCCAAAATGTGTCCGTGTGTTTAACGGACAGACAACGCTAAGTGCAGATTTGCAGGCACTTTACGGAAGCCCTCTGACGGACTCGAACCGTCGATCCCCTCCTTCCATGGAGGTTCAGGGGCGGGACAGGCGGGCACGGTGGGACACTCGTGACCGTGTTTCCTGCAAATTGACCGATCACTCTGTGTCGTGAGTGTCCGCGCGTGCCCGCGCGTGGCCGATCCGTTGTACTCGTCTCGTACCCGCGTTCGTTTGCATTCTAGTAAACGGATGCACCGAGAACGACTTTGCCCAGACCCTTCGGACTGCCTCTCGAGCTTGCAGCCCTCGACATCCAGCCCAGCGGGGGGGATACGAAGGCCTCACCACGCCCGGGGCGACGCGTCGTCGGGCGCGCACACCGGGCTGGCCGCGGTCGACGTGACACACTGGCAGATCGTGGAAAGCACGGCGACGGAGCCGCGATCGAGGGTGGGGGCGTTGCCGGCGGAACGCACCCCGCTAATTGGGCGGGAGCACGAGGTCGCGCAGGCGCTCGATCTGCTCCGTCGCAGCGAAGTGCGGCTCCTGACCCTCACCGGTGCGGGCGGGGTCGGGAAGACCCGCCTGGCGGTCGAGGTCGCCCGTCAGGGGCGGGACGACTTCGCCGACGACGTGTGCCTTGTCCCCCTGGCGACGGTCGACGATCCAGCGCTCGTCGCGCCTGCGGTTGCGCGGTTCCTGGGCGTGGGCGACGCTGGCGAGCGGCCGGCGCTCGAGCGGGTCAAGCTGTACCTGCAGGACCGCGAGTTGCTGCTCCTCCTGGACGGGTTCGAGCAGGTGGTGGACGCGGCGACACTGGTGGCCGAGTGGCTCGAAGCCTGTCCGGCACTGAAGGTGCTGGTCGCAAGTCGGGCGGCGCTGCGCCTGTCCGGCGAGCACGAGCTCGCAGTGCCGCCGCTCGCGTGCCCCCGCACGCGCGGCGAGCCCGTGGACGAGAACCGGCTGGCTGCGTTCCCGTCGGTCGCCTTGTTCGTCCAGCGTGCGCAGGCGGCGAGGCCGGACTTCCGCCTGCGCGCCGAGAACGCCGGCGCGGTAGGTGAGATCTGCGCCCGGCTGGACGGCCTGCCGCTCGCGATCGAGCTGGCCGCCGCCCGCGTCAAGCTGCTCGAGCCGGAGGCGATGGTCGCCCGCCTCGGGCGCCGTCTTCAGCTCCTGACCAGCGGCCCGCGCGACTTGCCTGAGCGGCAGCGGACGCTGCGCGACACGATCACGTGGAGTTACGACCTGCTCGCTGCGGACGAGCAGCGGCTCTTCAGGCTGCTGGCCGTTTTCGTCGGCGGATGCTCGCTCGAGGCGGCGGCGGCCGTCGTGGACGATGCCGGCGGCATCGACGCGGACATCTTCGAGACGGTCGCGTCTCTGATCGACAAGAGCATGCTGCTCAGGCTCGAGGCAAGCGGCGAGCCGCGCTTCGGGATGCTGGAGACGATCCAGGAGTACGGCACCGACCACCTGACGGCCGAGGGCGAGGAGCCGGCAGTCCGCCGCGCGCACGCAAGCTACTACCTCGCCCTCGCCGAGCAGGCCGAGCCACACCTCCGCGGGCCCGAGCAGAGCGCCTGGCTCGAGAGGCTCGAGAGCGAACAGGGCAACCTCCGGGCGGCGCTGCGCCGGCTCCTCGACGACGGGCAGCCAGAGGCCGCGCTCCGGCTCGGCGGCTCGCTGGGGCGGTTCTGGTACGTGCGCGGCCACCTCGCGGAGGGGCGCCGCTGGCTCGAGGAGGCGCTGGAATATCGCGGCGCTGATCCGGCGGAGCGGGCGCGTGCCCTCCGGATCGCAGCGATGCTCGCGAACTACGTGGGCGATCTCGATCGCGCCGAGGCGCTCGCCGAGGAGGGGCTCGCGCTCTCGCGCGAGCGGGGGGACGAGCGCGGGATCGCCGGCTCGCTGGCGGCTCTCGCGCTCGCTGCGCGCTCAAGGGGGCGCTACGACGAGAGCCGCCGCGCGTACGAGGAGAGCGTCGCGATCTTGCGCGGTCTCGGCGACCACTCGCAGCTCGCCGAGGTACTCGCGCGGCTGAGCACCACCGCGCTCCAAGTGGGGGACTTCGTGGCCGCGCAAGCGGCCGGCCAGGAATCGCTCGACCTCTGCCGGAAGCTCGGGGACGCGGAGGGCGTTGCGTACTCGCTGGGCGCACTGGGCTTCGCGCTCCTCGGTCAGGGCACGGAAGCCGAGGGCGAGCGCCTCCTGGAGGAGGCGCTCGAAGCGGCCAAGGCAGTGGGGAACAGGCGCCATACGAGCAGGGCGCTCCAGGGTCT
>Ga0136631_10000691_pt1 | contig 10553 bp, 9 predicted proteins | sample AntDrymUQ6012206_2_FD_104655 | JGI IMG/M metagenome (GOLD analysis project Ga0136631, IMG submission 104655) | Polar desert sand microbial communities from Dry Valleys, Antarctica - metaG UQ601 (22.06) | ecosystem: Environmental > Terrestrial > Soil > Desert | place: Antarctica: Dry Valley... | reverse complement strand
CTGGAAGGTGAAAATGCGCCCGGGAGCGCCCCTGGCGTTCGGGATGTTGAACGACGTTCCATGGATCGGAATGTCGGGCAACCCGGTCTCGGCGATGGTGAGCTTCGAGCTGTTCGTCCGGCCTGCCCTGCGCAGAATGCAGGGTCATTCTTCGCTGTTCAGACGCGTCGTGCCGGTGACGACCGAAGAGGATCTCAGGATATCGGCCAGGCTCACTCACTTTCTGCGCGCCGTGGTAACGCGGCAGGATGACGGCACGCTCAGGGCGAGGCTCACCGGAGCGCAAAGCTCCGGGGCGCTGACGTCGATGGCGCGCGCCAACGCGCTGCTGATCGTCCCCGGCACGCATCAGACCGTAGCGAAGGGCACAGCGCTCAGGGCGATGATGCTCGATCAGAGCCTCGAGGAGTCCTCGGTGTTCAGCCTGTGACGCGGCTGGGCGCAGCGACGGCGCAGCGGGTGTCGCCGCTCTCGGGCGACGCCCTCGTCGATGCGCTGGAGCGCCGTTTCAGGACCTCGGTCGCTGATGCAACGATCGGAAAACGTATCTTCAGCATTCTGAAGCCCGCGAACGCCGACGATCTGATTCGAGAGGAGGATTTCGTGAAGGACGAGCGGCTGCCCTACTGGGCCGACGTCTGGCCGTCCTCGATCGTGCTCGCGGAAACACTGCTCGAGCTGAATGGTCGGGGGAAAGCTGCACTCGAGCTCGGGTGCGGGGTCGGAGTCAGCACGCTCGCGGCGTGCGCGTCCGGCTTCGATGTGCTGTCGACCGATTACTACGAGGATGCGCTGGACGTCACGCGCGCGAATGTCTTCCGCAACCTGGGCATGGCCGCGCGGACGCGGCTCGTCGACTGGAGGCACCTGCCTGAAGATCTGGGCCGCTTCGACCTCGTGTTCGCGTCGGACGTGCTGTACGAGAAAGAGTACGCCGCCCTGCTGCCGGTGATTCTGGACGGCGTGATCGGCCCCGGTGGTATGGCCTTGATCGCCGATCCCGGACGCGTCGCGGCGCCTGATTTCGTCGAGGGGTGCGCCAGTGCCGGGCTGGTCATCGAGGGGAAGGAGACTAAGCCGTTCGAGGCGGGAGAGATCAGGCAGTCGATCGACATCTATCAGATTCGGAAGCGATAACCCGCGGCTGGTTACAAGTGGCGGCGACCGAACGGATAAACGGATAACGCAACAACGGTAAACTCACAACGCAAAAGTGCCGTCAGCACCGCGTCGGGACGTCACGCGCCGAACTACATGTTTCGGTATTTCGGCCCGCTCCCCCCTTCGCGCGGCGTCCACCTTGGCCCGATCACATCGGTGGCCTTGCAGTCGATGCAGTTGGCGGGGCTGACCACCAGACGCTCGCCGTCGCGCTCGTAAACTCCCGCCGGGCACATGTGCGCGTAAAGGTCCGCCACGTCGGGCGGAATATCCTGGCCTACGATCAGATGCGATGGGATGTCGTCGCGGGTGGCGTTGCCCGACTTGAACACGGCGTCGAGCTTGCTGAAAGTGAGCTTGCCGTCGGGCGCGACCGGCGCCGCAGGGGCGGGAGCACGCGGGACCCGCGCGTCGGGCTCGGAATCGATCTTGCCGCCCGGGAACCGCCCGCCCGTAACCGTCATCAGCGATGCCATCAGGCCGCCGACGACGAAGCCGTGCTTCTGGAACGCAAGCCGCATGTTGCGGCGACGGTAGAGATCCTTTCTGATGAAGCTCGCGTCCACCGCCTCGTCATACTGCTTCAGCGCGCCCGCCGACGTGTCACCTTTTTTCAGTGCGGCGAACGCGGTCCGCGCCGCGAACATCCCCGACTGCATGGCGTAATGAATTCCCTTGAGGGACGCGACCTCGACGTATCCGGCTGAATCGCCGACGATCATCACCCCGTCGCCGTGCCGGCGCTCGGGCACCGCATAGTAGCCACCCTCGGGAATCGTCTTCGCTCCCCACTCGATCATCTCGCCGCCTTCCAGATACGGCCTGAAGAGCGGATGCAGCTTCAGTCGCTGGAGCATCTGATGGACATCGGTCGTCGTCTGCCGATAATCGAGTCCGACGACGAGACCGAGCGCGACGAGATTCGGCGTCAGCGGATACATGAAGCTTCCGCCGAAAGCGTCGAGAGGCACCGGCCAGCCGAGAGTATGAATGAGGGCGTCGAGCGGCTTCTTCGTCTCCCAGACTTCCTTGACTCCCAGAGCGAAGATCTGCGGGTTCTCCGCCGGGACCTTCTGCCACTCCAGATAAGCCTGCGACAGAGCGCCCCGCGTTCCCTCGGCGAGAACGGTTATCTGCGCGGTGATGTCCGTCGGCGGCGCGTAACCACTTCCGGGCTCGCCGGTGCGCCCCAGACCGGTCGGAGTCGTGCGTACACCCTTGACCCGATTTCCCTCGGTAAGAAGCGATGCCGCGGGAAATCCGCTGAATACGTTGACACCAGCCGCTTCCGCTTTTTCTCCGAGCCAGCGCACGACTTCGCAGAGCGACGCCACGTAGTATCCGTGATTCTTCATCGTTGGCGGTGTCGGGATGCGGATCGAATGGCGGCCGGTGAGGAGGTAGACGCGCTCACCGTCCACCGGGGCGCGGAAGGGGAATTCGGCGTCCTCGAGATCGGGGAAGAGCTCCCGCATCGCGACCGGATTCACGATGGCGCCAGAAAGTGAGTGCTCGCCGAGCGCGCCCGCCTTGTCGAGGACTCCGATCTGGACATCGCCCAAGGTTCCACCGGCCTCGTTGTCGCGGCGCACCAGGTTTGCGAGCTCGATCGCGCCGGCAAGTCCTGCCGGGCCGCCACCGACGAACAAAACATCCATCGGTACGGCCTCGGCATCGGGGCTGTCCGTAACGAGGAGCTGTTGGAGCGGAAGCGGTGCCTGGTGCCGGCTCGGTATCACCAGACGGGTCTGGTCAGGCATCAGTGGTGCTTCTTCGCCTGGCGCACCGCTTCGGTGAGCGCGGGAATGATCTCGAAAACATCGCCGACGATCCCGTAGTCAGCGACCTTGAAGATCGGCGCGTCCTTGTCCTTGTTCACCGCGACAATCGTTCTGGAAGTCCGCATGCCGGCGAGGTGTTGCACCGCGCCGGAAATTCCGACGGCGATGTAAAGCTCGGGACTCACGAGGCGTCCGGTCTGCCCGATCTGATCGCTGTGCGGCCGCCACCCATCGTCGGTGACCGCGCGCGTAGCACCGACCGCGGCATTTCCGAACGCCGCTGCCAGATCTTCGACGAGGTTGAAGTTCTCGGCTGCTTTCAACCCGCGTCCACCCGCGATCACAACGGGTGCTTCCGCCAGGTCGAGCTTGCCACCTGCTCCCTGCTTTGTCTCCTTGACCACGACGCGAGTGGACTTCGGATCCATCGGCGGCTGAATGCTCTCGACGCGTCCGGCCTTCGCGTTCTGCGCCGGTGAAATGACATTGGGCCTCATCGCGATCACAGCAGGTTTGCCGGAAATCGCGAGAGTCGCGATGACCTTCCCGATGTTCACCGGATGCGTGACGACGATCGCCTCGCCTTCCACCTCGAACGAGAGCACATCGGTGACGAGGCTGACGCCGAGCCGCGCTGCGACCCGCGGAGCAATATCCCGCCCTTGAGCAGAAGTGCTGAAGACGACCGCCCGGTACCCGCCCGACTTGATCCGATCAGCCGCGACGGCGGTTGCGACTTCAGGATTGTAGTTGGCGAGGTCCGGATGCTCGACGACGATCACGACGTCGGCACCGTGCTGTCCTATCTGCGCGGCTTTGCCAGCGATTCCAGGCGGGCCGAGCACCAGCGCATGGACTTCGCCGCCTCCTGACGCATCGGCGAGCATTCTCGCGGCAGTCGTTGCCTCGAGCCCCACTTTGCGGAGATCGCCGCCGCGCGATTCCACGAATGCGAAGACGTTCGCCATCAGAGAACCTTCGCCTCGGTCTGGAGCAGCCTTATCAGCTCCGGTACCGCCGCTGCACCTTCACCGACGATGCGTCCGGCCTTCCGGTCCGGCGGAAGCTCGAGCTTCCGAACGGTGACCTGCGGAGTGGGAAGTACCGCCGGCTTCACTTCGAGCGGCTTTTTCTTGGCCGCCATGATCCCCTTGAGCGAGGGGTATCGCGCGGTATTGAGTCCTTCATCCACGGTGAGGACAGCCGGCAGCGGAAACTCGACCATCTCCTGCGCGCCCTCGAGCTCGCGCTTGGCCGTGCCTCGCCCACCGTCGATCGTAAGGGAGGAGATCGCCGTCACGCATGGCAATCCGAGCAGCTCCGCGACCATCGGTCCAACGACGCCATTGGAAGAATCGGGGGATATCTTGCCGAACAGGATCAGATCGTAGCCGCCTGTCTTCAGCTCGGCAGCAAGCGCCTGCGCGATGACGAGACCGTCGAAGGGCACGCGGTCAGCCTTCAGATGCACGCCTTTATCCGCGCCCATGCTGAGCCCCTTGCGGATCGTCTCCTGTACGACGTCCGCGCCGAGCGAGATCACCGTGACCTCGCCCGCGCCCGCCTTCTCCTTCAGCTGCAGCGCTGCCTCGACCGCCCACGCATCGAAGTCGTTGATATCGAATTTGAGTCCGGCTTCATCGAGCGACGTACCATCTCCGCTGATCTTGAAGCGGACGTCCATGTCGGCGACACGCTTCACGCACACGGCGATCTTCACAGCGAAATCTCCCTGGAGAACTTCGCCCAAAGATACCATAAGAAACGGGCCGGCACTCTCGTGCCGACCCGTTTCTTATTCAGCAATCAGTTCGTTCAGCGGTATCGCGGTACCTCTGTACGCTCTGGCAACGCGCCGCGGTCCAAAGTTACGGCGCGCAAGTCCCTGTTGTGCCGTTCCCCACAACGCACGTTCTGGCCGCTGTCTGCTGAGTGGGAGTGGCGTTGTCCTTTACGGTCAGCGTGACGGTACGGGTGGTACCGGTGGCGTACCTCTTGGTCACCGTCACCCCGCTACCCGTGGTGTTATCGCCAAAGTTCCAGCTATAGGAGGTAATGGCCTTGTCGTCCGTCGAGGTGTTAGCGTCGAAGCTGCACTGTTTCCCGCCCTTCGCGGTGCAGTTCCAGGTGAACCGGGCAACCGGCGGCGCGTCGGGCGGTGAAGCAGTTGTTGCGGAAGCAGTGTTCGAGTTCGGCGAGTCGCCGCTCGCGTTATTGGCGCGGACGCGGTAGCTGTACGAGGTACCGTTCGACAGGCCAGTGTTGCTGTAGGTCGTAACGTTGGCGCCCACTGTCGCGATCTGCGCGAAGCTGCTGCAGCCCGCACCCTGGCACCGATCGATCTCGAATCCGTCTTCGTTGTTGGAGTTGTCCGTCCACGCGAGGTTGATCTGTGTCTGGCCGGCCGCAGTAGCCGCCAAGCCGCTTGGCGCGAGTGGTGGCGGTGGGGGTCCAGCCTTGGTCGTGGCGGTCGACGTATTGGAGTACTCCGACTCACCGACTGTGTTGGATGCCCGTACACGATAGTTGTAGGTCGTACTGCTTGCGAGACCCGTGTCGGAGTAAGTGGTCTCGTTCTCGGGTAACGAGACTATCTGGACAAAGTTGCTGCATCCGGCGCCGGTGCAGCGCTCGATCTCGAATCCGTCTTCGTTGGTGGAGTTGTCGGTCCAGGCGAGGTCGATCTGCGTCTCACCGGCCGCGCCGCTCGGGGTCGTGGCCGTCAGAGCTGTCGGCGCAGCTGGCAGCGTCGGTGGGGGTGGAGGATCGAGGGTAGTTGCTTGCGAGCTGTTCGAATACGGCGAGTCCCCGGCCGAGTTATAGGCCCGCACACGGTAGTTGTAGGTTGTGCTGGCGGCGAGACCCACATCGGAGTAAGAGGTCGCGTTCGAGGGTGCCGTTGCTATCTGCAAAAAGGCGCTGCATCCGGCGCCTTCGCAGCGCTCAATCTTGAAACCACTCTCGTTGGTGGCGTTGTCCGTCCAGGACAGGTCGATTTGGGCCGAGGTCGCCGGAGTGGCTATTAGCCCGGAAGGCGCCGCCGGCGGTGTTGGCGGTGGCGGTGGCCCGGCGACGATGCCGCCCATGTAAACCAGCTTGTTCTGTCCCGGGACGAAGGCGGGCTTCACACCGAATGGGTTGTTCGGTATCACCTTGTCCGGCGTTGCGTCTGCCATCATGCCGGTCCGCACCTGCGCCGGCGTCCAGCTGGGGTTGGCCTGGCGGTAAAGAGCGGCAACGCCGACGATGTGCGGCGTCGCCATCGACGTTCCGCTGATGTTGTTCGTGGCGTTGTCCGCGGTGTGCCAGGCAGAAATGATGCCCACTCCCGGCCCCCAGATATCGACGCACGGTCCGCGATCCGAGAAATCCGCCTCGCGATCATTGATGTCGGTTGCCCCAACCGTCAGCGCCGGATCGCCCGTGCTGGCCGGCGAGCCGTCGCACGCATCGGCGTAACCGTTCCCGGCGGCAAGACCATAGCTCACACCGGCCGCCATCGAATTCGTAACCGCATCGTTGAGCGCCTGCGAGAAGCCCCCTCCGAGCGACATATTCGCCACCGCCGGAGAGACCTTGTTCGCCGTTACCCAATCCACGCCGGCGATGACGCCGCTGTTCGAGCCAGAGCCGCCGCAGTCGAGGACGCGCACGCCGTGCAGAATCACGGCCTTTGCCACGCCATAAGTCGTTCCACCCACAGTGCCGGACACGTGCGTACCGTGACCGTTGCAATCATCGGGGATCAAGTCGTTGTCTATTTCATCCCGACCATTGCCGACTCGTCCCGTAAACTCGGTGTGCGTACTGCGGATGCCGGTGTCGATGATGTAGGCGTGAACCCCCGCACCGGTAGCGTTGTAAACGTATTTCGTATCCAGCGGCAGATTACGCTGATCGATCCGGTTGAGCCCCCAGACGGGATTGTCCTGCTGGTCGATCGCCGTCATCGTCTGGTCCTGCTCGATGTAGCGGACCAGCGGGTGCGCGGCAATCGCGCGGGCGGCGGCTTCAGGAATAGCGCCGGCAAAACCTTTCAGCGCGCTGTTATAGACGAAATCATACGATCCCCCATGTGCGGCGACGATCGCGCGCGCCACCGTCACGACATCCTGGACTTCCGGCTTGAGGACGACGATGTAGCGTCCCGGAATCGGCACCGAGGCCGCCGCTGACTTACCTGACGGAGCATTCAACGATCCTGTCGGCGGAGGTGCGGCGGTATCCTGGCATGCCGCAATGAAGAGTGCGGCAACGGGAAGGGCAAAACGCTTCATCTGTGAGCGTCCTCTCTGGGCGGGTTGGTGGATTGGCGCGGAGGAGCGAACTGCATCGAGCAACCATCTACTTCGTACTGCAGCCTGCTGCTTCTATGACTTCGCGACGCTCGCGCTCGGGCGGGCTCTGGGCCAACCTTGCGCGAACTTCTGATAAGCCCCCCAAACAGGAGAATGTCACCGCCCGGGCGCACGGCGAATAATCTCCGGAACATCTGAACAAAAAATGCGATACTCCGGAGGCCACGTCAAGGGGGATGCTTAACAACCGTCATTGACGGCAGATCGTGCGCAAACACATCTTCGAGCTCATACTTCCTACCTCCTGCGATGCGCCGTCCTGACAGTCTGAGCTCAAACAACTGGCGAGGCTTCACTCTCGTCGAGATCCTCGTCGTGCTTATCCTGATGGGACTCATGGCGGGACTGGTCGCGCCCGCGGTCATGCCCCCGGGGAAAGATGACGACCCGGCCTATCGGTTGAGCGAGCTCGTTCGCTCTTCGCGCGCGACCGCAGTAAAGCGCGGCGAGGTGGTCCGCCTCTCACTTCATTCGACCGGAAAGTGGGATCTCACGGGAATGGCATCCGATCCCCCCGACGCCGTCGCTGACGGGCAGCTCGACATCCGCGGGGTCACCATGACTCTGCTTTTCTCGCCGTTGGGCACATGCGCTCCTGATCTCGTGAGCGAGAGGGCCACCGCCGCGCTCGCCTTCGATCCGCTCACCTGTGAGCTGCGCGTAACGGAAGCCTCACGGTGATGAGCTTCGCGCGAACGTCGCGGCCCGGCCTCACCCTCCTCGAAGTCATGGTCGCGCTGGGAATACTCGGGCTCGTCGTCCTCGGTTATCTGCAGGCTTTTGCCGGCACCTTTCGTCTCGCCGAGGATTCCGCTGAGTGGACGCGCGCAGTTGGCTACGCGGAGGAGGTGATGGAGGAGCTCAAGATCACCCCCGCGCTGGCGGAACGGAGGGAGGACCCCGACGAGCCGGCGCCGGGCTTTCAGCGCTGGGTCACGCGGAGCGACTGGCGCGACCGCACGGAAATAATGACCGTGATAGTGACCATGCCCCGCGGCGCCCGCCTCGAGCTCAGTCGCGCCTTTGCCACGGGAGGCCAGTGACAAGCGCGCGACTGACCTCGAGCCGGGCGCACCCGGGCTTCACCCTGCTCGAGCTGTTGCTGGCACTCGTCCTTACCACCGTCGTCGCGCTGCTGGTTTACGGGACCGTGCAGGCGGGCTTCGACACGCGTGAGCGGCTCAGCGCCTCACTGCAGGAGCGCCAGCGGACGCGGGCGGTGCGGGCCATTCTCGAAGACGGGCTCAGAAATCTCCGCGGCCCTTCCGGATCGGGCGACAGTGTGTTCTCGGTTGTTGCGGGCAGGGGCCCGGGAGGCCAGCCCGCCGACCGGCTTCGCTTTCTGACGGGCGGAGGTTTTCCGCCCCTCTCGGGCGAAGCCGACTGGATTGTGACGCTGGAACCTACCGCCGGCGGACTGCGCATATCGATCCGCCCGACGGGCGTTGTATCGACTGAGCGTGTGCTCACGCTGCTTCCCGCGGTTGTGGGCCTCGAAGTGCTCGTGCAGGCAAGCCCTGCGGCCGAGTGGACTCGCGGCTGGTCAGATCCCGCTCTGATCCCCAGAGCGGTGCGCATCAACTTCCTTTCCGCCTCCGGCACCACCGCGGCGCCGGTTCAGGTTGCGATGCCGCTCGGAGGGCGCTCGTGAGCAGATCGACCTGCTCTCCTGCCATCGGGAGGTACGATGCGGAGTCACAGGAGCGTCGCGGCGTCGCGTTGATGCTCGTTCTCTGGCTCATTGTCGTCATAAGCGCAGTCGCCGCCGCTGCGACCGCAGCCGCTCGCACTGACGCCGGAATCGTAGTCAACGTCCGCTCGCGCGCCGCCGCGCGGTATGCCGCCGAGAGCGGAGCGGTAGTGGCGCACGCTCGTCTCGACTCCCTGCTGCAGGGTACCGCCCGCGAGGATCTCCCTCTCCTCTTCAAGAATCTCGACGCCGAGCTCACCGATCTGCGCGAGGTCGAGCTCGGCCAGGCGCGATTCGGAATTGCCGTCGAGGATCTCAGCGGGAGACTCGACCTCAACGAGGCGAGCGAGCGTGCGTTGCGCAATCTTTTCGCACAGTTTACCGGCACACGGGAGGCTCGGCTCGCCGTTCTCTCCATTCTCGACTGGAGGGACGCCGACAACATCGGCGGAATGCGCGGCGCGGAGGCCGATGCCTATGAGCGGGCGGGGTCGCCGTTCAGGCCCACCAATCGCGGCATCCGCCGTATAGAGGAGCTGGGCAGGATGTTGAACGTCGGTGACTCGCTGATGCAGAGGGTGGCGCCGTATGTAACTGTTCACGGGGGCAGGACCATCAACATCAACGCTGCTCCGGAGACCGTACTCGCCTCCATTCCCGGTTTGACGAAGGAGGGCGCGAGAATCCTGGTGGATCGCCGGCGCGCGGGCGAGGTGTTCACGTCCGTGAACAGTTTGTACGAGCTGCTCGGCAATCGTTTCGCGGAATCCGCCTATTTCATCGACCAGCGCACGACGACTTATCCTACCCGGCTGCTCGTGGTGAGCAGGGGCTGGCAGGCCGGACACGCGCTCACGCACGAGATAAGAGCGGTCTATGATGTAAGCGGTGGCCGTCCGACTCTCCGCGCCTGGCAGGAGCGTGATCTGTGAGCGGCATCCTTGGCGTAGAGCTCACCGCAAATGCGTTGCGGGCCGTGCGCATTGCGGGATGGAAGTCGCGCCTCAGCGACGCCGCCGAAGCAGAGTGGGATCCGGCAAACCCCGGCCCGGGTGTCGCCACTCTCCTCGAAAAGCTGGGTGGAGCGAGAGCGACGCGAGTGGTGGTCGCGATCGATCTGTCACTCCTTTTCGTCAAGCGGCTCAAGCTTCCGCCGGTCTCGGCGGCGGAGAAAAAACGCATTGTCTCTCTCGAGCCCGACCGGTTCTTTCCGGTCCGCGGGGACGAGGAGCTGGCGGTCGTGATGCGTGATGCTGACGCGCTTGCGTTCGCCGCCACCGAGGAGCGGCTGGCGGGTTGGCTCACCGCGATGGAAGCGCTCGGTCCCCTCGATTACGTCGAGCCTGCACCGGCGTCGCTCGCCCGGGCGCTGGCCAGCAAGGGGACATCTGAAGCCACGGTACTGCTCGACCGCGGTGAATCCGGAGTTGTAATCGTCGAAGTCGCCGGCGGCACAGCGCGTGACGCGCGGCGCGTCCCCGGTACACTGCTTCAGGCCGCAACGTTTTTCGCCGAGGCAGATCCCGAGCCCAGTCGCCCTCGCCCGCTCTACCTCCACCCCTT
>Ga0136631_10000690_pt1 | contig 10566 bp, 5 predicted proteins | sample AntDrymUQ6012206_2_FD_104655 | JGI IMG/M metagenome (GOLD analysis project Ga0136631, IMG submission 104655) | Polar desert sand microbial communities from Dry Valleys, Antarctica - metaG UQ601 (22.06) | ecosystem: Environmental > Terrestrial > Soil > Desert | place: Antarctica: Dry Valley... | reverse complement strand
GGCGAACGATCCGCTCCGTCCGGCGTAGAGGCCCGTCCCTCCGACCAGCTCGGGATACTTCGCCTCGACCCGCTCTACCGCGTCAAGTATGAGCTTGACGTCGGCAAAGTTCGCCCGCCCATCCCCATTGAGGTCCGACATTCTTCCGGTCCCTTCCTGGTCGATGAACACGTCTACCGCATCGCCGAACTGGTGGCGGCTGTCCCGGGCGCTGCCTTCACCACGAACGGCGCTGTTGTGCGCGGGCGTTCGGAAGCCGGAGCGGATTCGCATGCCCTCGGCGTTGATTCCGCGCGAGTTAAGGTCCTGGATCACGAGCTCGAGCTTGTCCAGCAGGGGCTCCCGGATTACCACGTATTTGGGCCACACATTCGCCTGGCCGTGGGAGACGAAGTCGCGGAGACGGAAGTGCTCGGAGACGCGGGTGTCCTCGTTGTCACGGGTGACCTCGACGAAGCCATCCGGGTTGCGGTACGCTTCGGACCGGATACGGCCCTTTTCGGCGGGCCAGTAACCCAGCTTGTACCCATTGAGGGAAGCCCGAACCTTCTGTCCGAACGAGCGCATGGTAAACACGGTCTGAAAGCCCATGTTGGCCGGACTTCTCGAGTCAGTGTGGTATTGGTCCCCGGGAAGCGAGGCCAGCAGCAGCCAGTCCTGAGGGAGAAGAAACCGCGCGTACACCTTGCCGCTGAGCCCCGCTCCGTGAGGGCCTGCAGGGACTTTTCCGGGATCGTCCGAGGCCTTCGGGTTAGCGGTATTGGGCGCGGAAGCCGAAGGGCTGGAGATCACCAGGAGGGAATCCGAATTTGCGCGTACGGCACCCGGGATCACTGAACCCGCCCGCGCGAAAGACTGCTGCGCGGAAGCAACCGTTGCGGTCGCCACGGAGGTAGTGATCGCTACTATTACTAGTACGGCTGAGCTTACACGGGTGCGAGTTCGGTGCATGCGGCTCCTCTTCGGTGGCTCGACTGGCTTTGCGGTGGACTTTAGCCGCTTTAGCCTCGTAGCTTTGCGTCGCCGCCTTTCGACGGTTTTGCGGTTATCGGAGGCGCCCGAATTAACCTACTCGGGGCGCGTATTCGTTATTTGACTGGTGGGAGGAGAAAGCGCAACTGCTGAGCTTGGCCGGATGTGAGGTGTTACTTCGCTCGTTGCGGCTAACCCTACGCGGGCGAACGCCTTAGCATTGTCTATGTGAGGAATAACGAGAGATCGGACGGAAGCTCTTCCGGACGCTTCCCAAGCCCCTCTAAACGGACGTTTAGGACCCGGCCTTGGGTTTCAGCGAGGCCGTCTTTCTGACCGGCGGTGCCAGTGGAATCTCCGCCGTGTAGTCGCCCTTCACATCGGTGGCCGCGACGGACCCCGACAGCACCTGCTCCCCTGCCTTCGTACCCATCTTCCAGGTAAGCTCCGCACGCCCCCGGGCATCGCTCATCGCCCGCTTTGGGTTCACCGTCCCCGACGTCGCCCGAAAGCTGACCCGGGCATCGGGAACCGGGTTTCCGTAGAGGTCAGTCACCACGGCGTAAAGACGCTTCGTGCGTTCGCCAATCCGGGACGCTTTCGCTTGCCGGACGACGTCGTCAAAGGCGAGGTTGGCGGGTGGGGCAGGCTTCGCGTTAATGACCATCTTGACCGCTTTCTTGAGCCCCTTAACGTGGACCCCAAGGGTATGGGAGCCGGCCAAACGTCCCATTGTCCAGCTGATGCGGGCGCGGCCGAGTGAGTCGGTTCGGATCGCGCTGTCGGAGAGAACACCCGCCGAAGCCGAGAGCTCGATCTCCGCGTCGGCGACGCCGCTGCCATTTACGTCGACGACCCTCATCACGACTGGCTTGACCAGCGCTGCGCCCGCGGTTCCTCGCTGGTCAGCGCCGGACTCGACCACCACCGTCTCAGGCGCACCCGCGAGTGCATTCGCCGTAAGCGTGACGGGCAGCAGGGCGCGGCTCGCCGGCCCGTTCCCGACCTGAACCCTGAGCCTCTGTGGGCCGGTTTTCTTGTTGAGAGTCCATTTTACGTGCGCCAGACCGAGGGAGTCGGTGCGCGGAGCCAGTGGCTCGATCGCGCCTCCATCTATCGCCGTCCAGCGCACCGGCACGTCTGGAAGCACCCGGCCGGCGCTATCGGTCACCCGAATTGCCACACTCTCAGCCACGGCCTCGCCGGCTCGGCCGCTCAGCACTGCCGCAATGGGTGCAATACGGGTGTTCTCCGCGACGGGCTCCGCCTCCGCCACGATTCTGAGGGAGCTGTCGACGTTCTCGACGGAGGCAAGGAGGGTCTGCCGGCCGGGGTACCCGCCAAGAACCCATACCGCTCGGGCCCGTCCGTCAGCGTCCGTGCGAATCGATGCGGGCTCCACCCGTCCCTGTCCCTCGCGCAGCCGGAACTCGACCGCCTTGCCAGACACCGGTGCGCCACGGCGATCGAGGGCCCGGACCACAATCGCCTGGGGCAGCGCCGTGCCTGCCACCCCGCTCTGGTCGGTACCCGCGACGACGCCAAGGCTGGCGGCCGGAGTCAGCACCGAGAGGGTGGCAAGCCCCGAAACCCCATCGACCCGTGCATGAACCGCGGTGCGGCCTGCATTCCGTGCGGTAAGCAGGCCGGCAGTATCCAATACCGCGACGGTGGTGTCGTCTACCCGCCAGTCCGCGCCCAGTCCGCCGATGTTATACCCACGCGCATCGAGGGCGCGGGCGTGGAGCAGGACACGACCGCCTTCGGGCATCGTGAACGCGGTGTCGCCGGCAGGCTGAGTAACGTGGACCGTGGCTACTTTTTGCTGGACGATAAAGCGGGAGTGCGCCACGAACTTCCCCACCACCACGGTAACTATTGTACGGCCCGGGCCTTGGGCGATAACCGACCCGTCGGGCAAAACTTTGGCAACCGTCGAGTCTCCGGTCGTCCAGGTGGGGCGCGCGCCGACCAGAATGCTGCCGTTCTTGTCTGTTACGGTCGCGGCATAGTGCACCGTATCGCCTATGGCGGAGGCGGTGTCAGCGAACGGACGGAGCCCAACCCAGGCGGCGCCGAGGTTACCGATCGACTGGTGGGATTCTGATTGTCCGAGCACTCCGTAGGAGTACAGTGCGGTAAGGATGCTGACGATTGCCGCACCGGACGATGCGGCTACCGCTACCACCTTGCCTACGTGACGAAACCAGATCGCGTTCTTTGGTACCAACAGTGGGCTAGCCATTAAGTAATGGACTGAAGCTGAGCGGTTAGGGTCACGCTTTTTCTGGTCGATTTTAAGCCGTAAAAACCAAAGCCGCACCCAACGAAGGTGCGGCTTTGCGGGAAGACCGCGGAGGGAGCCCGCGCCCGGCGTCTAGGTGCAGCCCTGGGTGGGGGCAGGAACCCGAGCCAGGCATTCGGCCTCAGGGAACGGAAAGCGGCTCATGATGGTGTGATTGGGTAGTGCGTTTGGAAGGGTTGCGAGCCTTCCGAATCGGCGGGCATCTATCCAGCGGTGCCCGCCTTCGAACAGCAGCGAGTAACGGCGTTGCCGGAGGAGCTCCGTGGTGAAATCAGCCGCGCTGACGAAGGGCCCGCGCGCGGCCAGTCCGCCGGAGTTTGTCCGAATGAAATTGATATCGTTCAGCGCCCCGACCGGATCGCCGGTGAAGTAGCGCGCCTCGGCACGCAACAAAATCAACTCCTCGTTCCTGATGATTGGAATCGGAGTGACATTGGAGTTGTAGATCGAAAACACGTAGTCGGTGGTAATCCCCTGCACCACGCGGGGCGCGGGAAGCTGCGCCACCTTCTGCAGCACGCGATTGTCGCGGGTTCCGTCCGGCTTCGTCTCTGCATCCGTGACGATGGAGGGATTTGCCACGATCGCGCGACCGGTCGGATCGAAAAGCGCATTCTGAGTGTCGCCCGATCCGGTGGAATAGGAGTGGTAAGCTCCGAGTGTGAGCGGCGCGGCGAGATCGATGAACGATGCATTCACGGCCGTCAGTGCCGCCGCGTAGTTGCCCCGATAGGCCTCCACGCGCGCCTTGAGCGCGCGGTTGAACCTGACGAATGTCGCCGGGGTGCTGAAGCCGGCGAATCCGGGGCTGAGGCCGAACGGGAACGTAGTCCCACCAGCCTGGAGGTCCGTCTGCGCCTGATCGAGCAGCGTCGCGATGTACGTGAACACCTCGGCCTTGGTTGCGATCGGCGCCGGAGCACCGATCGGGTCGATGTTGACGTCGAGCGGTGCGCCGAGATCGTCGCGGGTGTTGATGACGTGCAGATAGTCCAGCGCCTGAATGGTCTTGGCAAACCCCCGGACCGCTGCCTTCTGCTCCGGGGACATTCCAAGGACGCCCTCCACGGCGCCGAGGACGAGGTTTGCGTTTCGGATGTTGCGGTACGGCGCGGCAAACAGGTTTCCACCGAAGGCAGGACTGCCGCCGTCGAGCGGCCCGATCACCATTTCAGTGATGAAGCGCGGATCGGCGGCGTCGAAGTTGTACGACTCACGCCCAAGGATGCCGAGCAGCGAGACGTAACCGTTTTGTGCTCCCATTCCCACCCTCGTACCCAGCATCAGCCCCTGCGACGCCTGAGCGATCTTGGTTGGAGTCGGATTCGCCACGAGGTCGTCCAGGCTCGTGTTGTTGAAATCGGGCACAACCAGATCGTTGCATGCGGAGGCGACACACAGCATCGCCGCCGCGGCCATTCTCGCGAGCTTCATCGATTTATGGTTCGTGGTTGTCATTTCAGAACCCCAGGCTGACAGAGAGCCAGAAACTCCGGCTCGGTGGGAAAGGGGCGACGTCGATGTTTCGCGCGATCTGTTGATTTCCGAAGTTGCTCACCTCGGGGTCCATCCCGGTGTAGTCGGTGAAGGTGAGCAGATTGCGCCCGCTCAAACTCAGCTGCGCCGACCTCACGCCCCTACCCAGTCGCGAGACCATCGTGGAGGGCACTTCGAAGGAGAGCGTTACCTCACGCAGCTTCATGAAGGACGCGTCCTCGACGTACACCCCGGTCTGCCTGCCGAACACCCTGAGCCGATTGGCCCCGACAGTGGTCTGAAGCGTACCCACAGTGATGGGATCGGCGTAATCCGCCGTGTTCTGTCCCAGATCGTACAGGAACTTGGTGAGATTAATGATGCTGCCGCCGTGCTGCCAATCGAGCAGCCCGTAAAGTCGCACCGCTTTGAACCTCAGGTCGCTGCTGAACGACATGTTGAAATCCGGATTCGCGTCGCCGATCTTGCGTACGACCGTCGAGCCGTTGGCGAGGCTGTCGTTTCCGACGATCTGCGTCGCCGAAGCACCTTCGGCAATCTCGAACGCACCCAGGGCCGTTCCGAATCCTCCCACCCTGAACGGCGGGACGGGAAGATCGACGATCTTGCTCCGGGTGGAAGCATACGAGGTGCGGAATATCCAATCCGTCTCGGCTGACTGAATCGGGACGATGCTGACGCCGACTTCGACGCCTGTCTTCCGCAGCTTGCCCCCGTTGAATATCTCGACCCCGAACCCGGATGACGGGGCCAGAGTGCGCTGCAGCAGGAGGTCGGTCACATCCGCGCGGAACGCGGTGAGCTCGATCGCGCCACGCCCTCCGGCTAGCGTTATGTCTGCTCCGCCTTCAAGCTCGCGCTGTCGTTCCGGACGTAGATTATCTGATCCTACCGGGCCGGCGGCCGGAACAACGAGACCTGGCAACCCCGCAATGTTTTCCACCGCGCTGAGCGGGGTGAACTTCTGGCCAAACAACGGCTGGTTGCCGGTCTGACCATATGCCGCACGCACCTTGAGCTCCTCGAGCCCGCGGAATGGCTTCGGAAACCGGAATGAGCCGGCAACTTTCGGATAGAAGAAATACTTCTCCGTGTCGCTGTTGGCGCTGCTGCGATCCGCGGTTATCCCAGCGGTAAGAAGGAGCCGCTCATTCAGCGTCAGGAATTCCTCCTGCGCGAAGAGGCCGAAATCCTCGACGCGCTGGCGCCGCTCAAGCACCTGCACGTTCGTTCCCGCGCCGACGATGCCGAGCCCGCCGACGAGATTGCGACTCACGATGCGCGAGATACGGAGATCGCGGCTCGATCCGCTCACGCCAACCGACGTCGTCGCGGTGAACGCGCCGCTGACCGGAGCGAACGTAAGGACTCCGTTGGTGCCGATATTCAGGTTGAGATTGTTGCTGTTGCTGAGCAGGGATGTCCCCGGCTGGCCATCATCAAGCGGCTCGAACTGCAGCTCGGGTGGGAAGAGCAGCGAGTTCTCCTGAGCGAAATGATCGGCGCCGCCGTTGGCGGTGAACTTGAGGCTGAAAGACTGGCGCTGCAGCGCGGTAAACGCCAGCCGTCCCGCAACGGTGGAACGGTTGACCTTCTCGTCGTTATCCATGAGAGCCGCGGTCTGCAGCGGATTGCTGATGTTCCCGAACCTGTTCAACGGGAAAGTGCCGTCCGGATTCTGATTGAGGTTGATGAAGCTCGGCGTGAATGGGAACACCATCCACCAGCTCACTCCAGCGTTGTCGTTGTTCGTGAGACCGCGCTGCGCGACCGATCTGGTGATGTTCGTCTGCAGACTCAGGTTCAGGCGCTGGCCGAGATCCTGATCCAGGTTCGCGCGAACGGCCTGCTTCCGGTAACCGGTGTTGTCGATAATTCCACCGTCATTTTTCCAGAGGCCCGAAGCGAAGTAGCGGGTGTCGGTATCGCCCCCACTCAGATCGACAACGCTTTCGCTCGAGACCGGCGTACGGCCCGCCAGCTCGCGCTCGTGATCGTACACGACTCCCGGAGTGTAAACGGCTGCCGCCGCGGGACCCCATGTGGCAGTTGCTTCAGCCAGCGTGTTGAACGTGCGTGACCCTAGCGTATTCGAGATCTTCGAGACGCCAATGCGCTGGATAGCGTTGATGCGCCTCTCTCCTGCCCTGCCGCGCCGCGTCGTAATGATCACTACGCCATTCGACGCTCTCGACCCATAAATGGCGGAGGCCGAAGCGCCCTTGAGAACCTCAATGTTCTCGACGTCGTTCGGGTTGAGGTCCGCGATGCGGTTGACCTGACCATCCTGGGTGAGCGCCGGATTGGACCCGGACGCGGCTTTTGTAACCGCGTTCTGATTGGACGGAATCGCAACGTTGCTCAATACGATGCCGTCCACTACGTAAAGCGGCTCCGAGCTGGCATTGATCGACGTCACGCCACGCAGGCGCATCTGCATTCCTCCGCCTGGCGCTCCGGAATTGGACTGGATCGACGCGCCCGGGACCTTGCCCTGCAGCGCCTGCTCCACAGTCTGCGCCGACACGCGCGATACCTCCTCGCCACTCACGGTGGCTACCGCGTTCGCGAGATTGCGCCGTTCAACAGCCGTCGCCTGTCCGGTGATGACGACTTCGGCCAGACGCAGCGGATCGCGCGTAAGCGCCGCGCGTAGATCGTTCTGTCCGGAGGTCAGCCTGATCTCCGCGGGATTGCTTCCAATTCTCCTGATCGTGACGGTGACGTCGCCGGCCGGAATACTACCGAGCGTGAACTGGCCGGTCGCGCCGGTCGATGTCGACAGAGTGGTTCCGCGCACTGAAACCCGCGCACCCTCGAGCGGCTGCCCGGTCTGGGCGTCAGTGACAGTGCCCGTCACAGTGCGCGTCTGCGCATAAACGGGAACGGAGCCGAGGAACAGGACAATCGCCGCCAACGCACATCGCAATCGCATACAACCTCCGAGAATGGAGAAAGAACCCGCGGGATGGCCGAGGCTCAATTCATCTCGACCGCACCGCCGTCGAGTAGCCGCGTGGATTCAGGCGCGGCAATTAATTACACGGATACGAATTAGTGGACAATCTGTCAATACCAACTTCGGCTGACCGAGACAGCCTGGCGCGCGTTGTTTCGCTCCGAACCAGATTTTTCCGCCGACGCCGCCGTCGCCGTGACAATCCCCCACATCGAGTTTCGCCAGACGCAGTCGATCTCGGCGAATCGCGCTCCCGACAGGAGCGCAAAGTGATCGGCGAGCGTCGTGTAGTGGTCGTGCGCAGCCGAATGCTGCACGAGGCTTTCGATCTCTTCCTTCGAGCAGTGGCCGGGCAGCGCACAGAATTCCAGCCATGTCCGCCAATTCAGCTGATGGTTTGATTCCGGCTCTCCACGAATCTGATCGGCAAAGCAGAACCGGCCACCCGGCCGCAGCAAGTGGCGAATGTGCTCGTACAGGGCGGCCTTGTCATCGACGTGATGGAGGCTGATCGAGCTGACGACGAGATCAAAGGACCCGGGGACTGGCGAGAGATCCTCGAATCTGGCGGCGATGAATTCGCGGGAACCGCCTGCGGGCGCGCTGCCAGCCCCGAGTCGCGACCGCGTCACAGCGATCATCTCGTCGGATCCATCCACGAAAACGATTGACGCACTCGGCAGATTTTTCGCCAATCGCTCGGAAAGGTTTCCGGTGCCGCATCCCAGCTCGAGAACCCGGCCGGCATCGACCGGGAGGTATTGAGCCAACCGATCAGTCATCTCGTCGTAGCGTGGAACCGACCGGCGTATCAGCGAGTCGTACGACTCGGTCATTGCGCCGAAGTAGTCGGACGCGGACCCGTCCAGGGGCGCCTCGCCCACTGAGGTGTCTGGCCGGGTGTCGTTAAGCCTTATCGCGGAACGTCGCAACAATGAGAGAGCCCAGCGGCCTAATTCGCCTTGGCCTGCCGAGCTCTCTGCGCCGACTTCACTTCCACGGCGATGACGTGGGCTTCGCCGGAGAGTAGCTCCCAGGAGTGCTCTGCATTCTCCATCCATATCACCTGTCCGGGATAGGTATCGAAAATGACGGTTTTACCATCCGGGAGCGCCAGGCTCATGCGTGCAGTGCCCAGGCTGACGAACGCGAACGGTGGATGGGAATGCATCGGACTCTTCCTGCCCTTTGCCGCACGCCCGTCAAAGACGCGGACGTGATCGTTCTCCAGGAGCACATTGTGCACGTCGGGGTCCGCAGCCACTGCGTCATTGGCTTTCCGGGTGACAGCAGGGAGCGCCCCCGCGGCCGGCTTCAGAGCCGATTTCACCTCCACCGCGATGACGCGCACCTTTCCCGAGATCAGCTCCCAGGAATGCTCGAGGCCGTCGCCGGCCCAGAAGACCTGCCCCGGATATACGTCGAACATCACCTTTTTGCCGTCAGGCAGGCCCATCTTGACCCGTCCGGTCTCCAGGCCGATGAAGACGAAGGGTGGATGGCTGTGCATGGGGCTGGCCACCGGCATCGAAGCCCGTGCCTCGAAGACCCGCACGTGATCGTTCTCGAAAAGGACGTTATGGACCTTGGGGTCGACGATGACCGCATCCTTTGCCTTCTGCGCAGCCGCGGAAACCGTCAGGACCAGAGAGAATGCCAGCCCGATAGCGAAGTAGCGCTTCATCGCAACCTCCAGTAGAGAGTTCGCCATACGTTGGAGGCGATCCTCGTCACCGTCAATGCCGCAATTGCAGGTGTGACGCCGAGCGCGATCTCCTGGAGGTGTCGCCGAATGACAGTTTGCGGATCACCGTCGCCCGGTCTTGACGCATGGGGTGGGCGGCAATACCTATGGCTGGCGCAGCCGTTCCAAAGGACTCTTTGCTCTCCCGTCGCCGGCTGCGAACCGTGCAACCACGAGGTAGCTGATGTCCGCTTCCCGGCTCCGACATCTGTTCATTGTTCTCGGTCTCACGCTTTTCGCGGTTCCCGCGGCCGCACAATCTGGATCCATCACCGGACGAGTAACCGAATCGGAGGGCGGCCAGCCTATCGCCGGCGCGAGGGTCGAGGCTATGGTCGCCGGTCGGCCGACCCGCACCGCGACGACCAATGACAACGGCCAATTCCGAATCGTGGATCTCGCCGAAGGGTCCTACTCCGTTACCGCCACCCGGATCGGCCATCGCATGCAGCGCGTCGAAGGGATCCGGGTAGAAACGGGCATCGTCACGGCGGACATGGCGTTGTCTACCCTCCCCTCCATTCTCGACCAGGTCGTGACCACCGCTTCGCGCGCTCCAGAAAAAGTACTGGACGCGCCGGCGTCGGTCTCGGTCGTCACCGAAAAGGAGATCAACGAACGGCCATCGATTACGGTGACTGACCACATCGCCACGCTCCCGGGAATCGACGTGGCGCGGGGCGGATTGATGCAGGCCAACGTCGTCGCCCGGGGGTTCAACAATATTTTCTCGGGAGCGATGCTCACGCTCACCGACAACAGATTCGCCTATGTACCCTCGCTCCGGGTCAACATCCCCTACCTGATCCCGACGAACAACGAGGACATTGAGCGGATCGAGGTCGTGCTCGGGCCGGGCGCGGCTCTCTACGGACCGAACGCCGCCGGCGGCGTGCTTCACCTCATCACGAAATCGCCGTTTACGTCGCAGGGAACGACTCTCACCGTGGACGGGGGCGAGCGGGATGTTTTCCGCGGCGCCGTCCGCACCGCGGGCGCGCTCGGGGAAAAGTTCGGATACAAGCTCTCCTATGATTCTTTCCGCGGCAACGATTGGAGGCCCGCCGTGCCCGATACCCTGGAGATGGT
>Ga0136631_10000689_pt1 | contig 10574 bp, 7 predicted proteins | sample AntDrymUQ6012206_2_FD_104655 | JGI IMG/M metagenome (GOLD analysis project Ga0136631, IMG submission 104655) | Polar desert sand microbial communities from Dry Valleys, Antarctica - metaG UQ601 (22.06) | ecosystem: Environmental > Terrestrial > Soil > Desert | place: Antarctica: Dry Valley... | reverse complement strand
GGCGGCCGCGGCCGCCCTCTGGTCTGCCGGCGTCGCGATCCGCTGGGACACCCTGCCGGGGCTGCTGACCCGCGCCGGGGCGCTCGGTGGCGCACCCGGCGCCCGGCTCCCGAGCTACCCGTTCGGGGGCGAGCGCGCGTACCTGCCGTTCCACGCCGCGGAGGTGCCGGCCTCGGGCGCGGGCGCGGGCGCGCAGAGCGCGGGAGTCGGGGCGCCCACTGCCGACGGTGAGGCGGTGCCGGCCCCCACCAGCGGCGGCTCCGGCGAGGTCCTCGCGACGGTCCTGGACGTCTGGAGGGACGTCTTCGGGGTCGAGGCAATCGAGGATGACGACGACTTCTTCGACCTCGGCGGGACGTCGCTGGCGGCCGCCCAGGTTGTGACGCGGCTGCGCTGCGAGCTCGACGTCGCCTTGCCAGTGAGTACGATCTTTACCGCCACGACCCCGATCGCGCTCGCCGAGGCGCTGGCCGCGCCCCTCGCGACCGTTCCGGCTCAGGCGGCGCAGCCGGTCGGCGGCACGGCCGACGGTCTCGACGGCCTAGAGGAGGCGGCCGTGCAAAGCCTGACCATGGAGGAGCTCGATGACCTCGAGCGCCTGCTCGAGGTTGATGCGGGCGCCGGCGGGGGCACGCGATGAGCGTCGCGGGCGAGGAGACGGCAGGCGCCGCCGCACCCGACGGCGCTGGCGGCGACGACGTCGCGCGGCGCATCGAGCGCGCCGTACGCGAGGCCGGGCCGCGCCCCGTCGACTTCGGGATCTTCTACTTCGCGGGTGAGACGGCTGACGAGCCCGACAAGTACGGGTTCCTGCTCGAGTCGGCGCGGGTCGCCGACCGGCGCGGCTTTACCTCGGCGTGGCTTCCCGAGCGGCACTTCCACGGCTTTGGCGGGCTCTACCCGAACCCGTCGGTGATCGCGGCCGCATTGGCGGTAGCGACCGAGCGCCTGCACCTGCGCGGCGGCAGCGTCGTGCTCCCGCTGCACCACGCTGCGCGGGTCGCAGAGGAGTGGGCGGTCGTCGACAACCTCTCCAACGGGCGCACCGGCGTCTCGTTCGCTCCGGGCTGGCATCCGGGGGATTTCGTCCTCGCGCCTGACGCCTACGAGGAGCGCACGGCAGATCTGGTCGCGGGCATCGACCAGGTCCGCCGACTCTGGGCGGGAGAAGAGCTCGCGTTCCCCGGCCCGGGCGGCGGCGACCGGCTCGTGCGGACGTTCCCGCGGCCCATCCAGCCGGCCTTGCCGCACTGGATCACCGCGTCGAGCAATCCGCAATCGTTCGCGCGCGCAGGCAAGACCGGGGCGAACGTACTGACCGCGCTGATCGGCCTGTCGGTCGAGGAGCTCGTCGACCGCGTCGCGGTCTACCGCAAGGCACGCGCGGCCGCCGGGCTCGACCCGGCCGCCGGGATCGTGACTGTGATGGTCCACGGCTTCATGGACCTCGACGAAGCGGGCGTGCGTGCGGCGGTGCTCGAGCCCCTGCGCGACTACCTGCGTTCCTACCTCGCCCAGCAGCGCGACGCCGACCTCAAGCTCCCGGACGCCGACGACCTCGAAATCCAGGTCGAGTTCGCGGCAGAGCGCTACCTGAGCGGGTCGGCGATGCTCGGCACGCCCGAGCACTGCGCGGGCGCCGCGGCCCGGCTCGCGGCGTGCGACGTCGATGAGATCGCCTGCCTCGTGGACTTTGGGGCAGCGGAGCCGCGGGTGCTCGAGAGCGTCGAGCTGATGGGCCGCTTCGCCGAGACGTGGAGCGCGCAGGCGACCGCGTGCGTCGCCGAGGCGGCAGGGGACGGGGCGGACGGCACGGCCGGCGCCGCGACCCCGTCCGCCGAGGCGACCCCGGCGGACCTGCACGAGCGCCGCGAGCGGCTCGCGCGCCGCCTGCGGGCCGCATCGCCGGTCGAGCGCGAGGTGGTGCGCGACGCCTTGCGCCAGCGCCGCGCCGCCGCGCCGGAGGGGGCGACGGAGCGGCCGTGCGGGATCGACCAGGGCCGGCTCGTGCTCGTCGAGCACGAGCATCCCTCGGGCGCCGGCAACAACGTCGCCGGCGGGCTGCTCTTCAGTCGCGTCCCCGACCCCGCGCTGCTGCGCCAGGTGCTCGAGGGGGTCGCCGCCGCGCACGAGTGCCTGCACAGCCGCTTCCGCATCGACGGCGGGGTGCGGGGGGAGCCGGTGGCCACGCGCGTCGTCGACCCGGCGCTGCGGCCGTCGTGGGAGGAGCGCGACGTCCGCGAGCGGATGGCTGCGGACCCCGAGGGGCTCAAGCCTCTGCTCACCGAGGTCGCCGGCCGCCCGTTCGACCTCGTCGCCGGCCCCCTCGTGCGGGCCGCGTTTCTGCGCACCTCCGAGGAGGCGTACTGCCTGGCGCTCGTCGTTCACCATGCAGTCACGGACTGGGTCACGATGAACGTCGTCGTCGAGGAGCTGTTGGCGGCGTACGCGGCGGCGGTTGGCGCCCGGCCGGCGCTCGGCGGCAGCGGTGGCGGCGACGACGGGCAACTTCCGCGTTCCTACACCGCATTCGCCGAGCACGAGCGCTCCCCGGCGGCGCGCGAGCAATTCGCCGAGCACGTCGCGTTCTGGCGCGAGGAGCTAGCCGGGGCGGCGGAGCCCGTCACCGTGCCCTACGACCACGAGCCGGAAGAGCCGCGGCGCTACCGCGGCGGCCGCCAGTGGTTCGCGCTCGACCCCGAGACGAGTGCAGCGGTCCGCGCGCTCGCCCGCGAGACGCGCTGCACGCCCTACGCCGTCGGTCTCGCGGCGTACGCGGCGCTGCTCGCGCGGCGCACCGGCACGCACGACGTCCTAGTCGGGGCGCCCGGCGCCAACCGCGAGGCGCCGGGGACGGAGCGCACGGTCGGGCTGCTGATGACGATGGTGGTGCTGCGGACCCGGCTCGAACCCGCGCGGCCGTTCGCGGACGCCGTCCGCACCGCGCGCGACAGCTTCAACCGGATGCTGGCCCACCAGTCAGTGCCCTACGACGAGGTCATCCGCGATCAGCGACCCGGTGCTCGGCTCGATCACCTTCCGCTGTTTCGCAGCCGATACCTGTACCTCACCTGGCACCCCCCGCTGCAGCTCGGCGACCTCACCGTGAACAGCGTCGATGTGGACCCGGGGGCGACCTTCTACGACGGCACGCTCGCGTTGTGGGAGAGTCCGCAGGGGTTCTTTGGGCGCTGGGAGTACGATGCCGACCGCTACGACGAAGCAGGAGCGAGCGACCTCGCCGCCTCCTTCTGCGGGCTGCTCGCTGCCGCGGCGGCCGACCCGTCGACGCCGCTGGCCGACCTGCCACTCGCCCCGGCGCGCGACCGGCTCCTGAGCCACGCCGGGCTCACCGCTCACCTGCGGGCGCTGACCAACGCCACGGCGGAGGGCACCGCGTGAGCCGCTGGCGCGACCGCGCGGGCCACCGGCCGCGGCGTTGGCAGGGCGCGTTCGCCACCCGTGACTTCCGGTTGCTGTTCGCGGGCCAAGCGACCTCGCTGCTCGGGGACGGGATCGTGCCGGTCGCCGTTGCCTTCGCGGTGCTCGAGCTGACCGGCTCGGCGACCGCGCTCGGGCTCGTGCTCGCCGCGGGGTCGGTCCCGACCGTGCTGCTGGTGCTCGTCGGCGGGGTCACGGCCGACCGGCTGTCGCGGCGGCGGGTGATGCAGGTCAGCGACGCGGTACGGGCGGCGACGCAGGGCACGATCGCAGTGCTGCTGCTCACGGATGCCGCGGAGCTGTGGCACATGATCGTGTTGACCGGGGTGTGGGGAACGGCCGCCGCGTTCTTCCGGCCCGCCTACAGCGGGATAGTCCCCGAGGTCGTCGCGCCCGAGCACCTCCAACAGGCCAACGGGCTACTCGGCGTGTCGCGCAACCTCGGCACCATCCTCGGGCCGGCGGTGGCCGGCGTCCTTGTCGCGACGATCGGCCCGGGCTGGGCATTCGCCGTTGACGCCGCGACGTTCGCGGTTAGCGCGATATGCGTCGCTGCGATGTCGCAGGTGCGCACGTCGGCGAGCGGCTCCTCGGAGACCATGCTGACCGAGCTGCGCGAGGGGTGGGTCGAGTTCACCTCGCGCGGGTGGCTCGTCGCGGTCGTGGTCTGGGCGGCGCTGTTCCACTTCGCCGTGCTCGCCCCGTTCCAGGTCCTCGGGCCCGTGGTCGCGGAGTCCTCGCTCGGCGGCGCGGGCGCGTGGGGCGTGATCTCCGCCGCGCTCGGCGCCGGTTCGGTGACGGGCGGGCTGATCGCGCTGCGGCTGCGGGTGACCCGGCCGATGGTCACCGCCTGCATCGGGCTGGTGACCTTCGCGGCGCCGCTGGCGCTGCTCGCGATCCCGGCGTCGACCGCCGCCATCGCCACGGGCGCGCTGTTCGCAGGGGCGGGCGTGAGCGTCTTCGGCGTGCTGTTTACGACGGTGATGCAAGAGCAGGTACCGCTCGAGTCGCTGTCGCGCGTGAGCGCGTACGATTGGCTCGGGAGCCTCGCGCTGCTGCCGGTCGGGCTCGCGATAGTCGGCACGGTCGCCGACAGCACCTCCCCCTCGGCGGTCCTCATGTTCGGCGCGATCTGGATGGTGGCCTCGACGATCGCAGTGCTCTGCTTCGTCGGCGTCCGACGCATCACCTCGGGCTCCGTCGTGGCACCACCCGCGTGGCAGCCGGGCAATCCATGACGTTGACGGGAGCAAAAAGCATGCGCATTCTGGTGATCGGCGGGACGCTTTTCCTGGGCCGGCACGTGATGACCGCGGCCGCGGCCGCAGGGCACGACGTCACGGTGCTCCATCGGGGGCAGACGACGTGCCCCCTACCCCACGGCGTGGAGGAGCTGCTCGGCGACCGCACCGCCGACGTCGCCGCCACACTCGGCGACCGCGAGTGGGACCTCGTCGTCGATACGAGCGGGCAGGACCCTGAGACTGTCGGCCTCAGCGTCGCGCACCTCGTGCAGCGGACCCGCCGCTACCTCTTCGTCTCGACCGTCTCGGTCTACGCGGACGTCAGCCGGCCGGGCATCACCGAAGATGACAGCCCGCTCCACGAGGTGCCCGCCGACGGCGACCGCACGCCGACGCCCGAGCTCTACGGCGCGCTCAACGCCGCCGCGGAACGTGTCGTGCTCGACACGTTCGGTGATCGCGGCATCGTCGTGCGCCCCGGGCTCATCGTCGGCCGCTGGGACCCCACGAACCGCTTCGGCTACTGGGCGGAGCGCGTCCTCGAGGGCGGCGAGGTGCTCGCCCCCGGCGCCCCGACGCGGCCGGTCCAGTTCGTCGACGCCCGCGACCTCGCCGAGTGGTTCCTGCGGCTGGGCGAGAAGGGACCGGGCGGGACGTTCCTCGCGGTCGGTCCGGCTGGTACGCTGACGATGGGCGAGTTCCTCGACTGCGCGAGCGCCGCCGCGGCGGCGCTCGGCGCGCCCCCCAGCACCCTGACCTGGGTTGAGCAGGCGGCGCTCGAGGAGGCCGGCGTCGGCCCGTGGATGGAGCTGCCGCTGTGGCTGCCCGAGGGCGGCGAGTTGGGCGGCTTCCTGCGGATGGACGGCCGCCGCGCGATCGCCGCCGGGCTGACGTTCCGCCCGCTGCGCGAGACCGCCATGGACGTGATGGGCTGGCTCCGCGAGCTGCCCGTGGACCGCGAGCGCCGCGCGGGGCTGGCACGCTCGCGCGAGCGCGAGCTGCTGGCCGGCGCTGCCGAGGGGACCGCGGCGTCGTGAGCACGACGGACTCGACCGCGACGGCGCCTGCCCGATCGGCGACGGGGTCGGTCTCGACCTGGGTGCGCTTCCGTGCGCCGGTGCCGTCGCCGCACCTGCGCCTGCTCTGCTTCCCCCACGCGGGCGGCGGCGCGTCGGCGTACCGCGCGTGGCCCGGGCTAATGCCCGAGGGCGTCGAGGCGTGCCCCGTCCAGCTCCCGGCGCGCGAGAGCCGGATGGGCGACCCGTTGCCCGCGACGCTCGACGAGCTCGTTCGCGAGGCGGCGGAGGCGCTGATGCCGCTGCTCGACGTGCCGTTCGCGCTTGTCGGGACGTCGTTCGGCTCGCTGCTCGCATACGAACTGGCCCACCGCCTGCGCGGGACGCATGGGTTCGGGCCGAGCGCGCTCGTGGTGTCGAGCGAGTGGGCGCCGTCCGAGCATCATCGCGAGCGCGCGACGGGCGTCCCGGCCCTCTCGGACGAGGCCTTCCTCGCCGAGCTGCGGCAAGGCCAGGTCCTTCCCGCCTCCGTGCTCGACGACCCCGACCTCCTCGCGCTTGCGCTTCCGCCGCTACGCGGCGACTCGGCGCTGTCGGCGGCCTTCCGACACCGACGGCGCGAGCCGCTCGACTGCCCCGTATGGGCGTTTCACGGCGCGCACGACCCGCGGGTCAGCACGGCCGACATGGAGCCGTGGGGCGAGGAGACGACGGCCGGCTTCCGCCTCCACGAGGTCGACAGCGCACATCTCGTGCTCGACGCGTCGGAAGCCGAGGTCGTGCCGGCGCTCGTCGCGGACCTGCTCGCCGAGGGCTTGCTGGCTTGAGCGGCTCGCGCCGCTGGCTCTGAGATGATGGCCGCAGCCGACACGACGACGCGGGAAGGGGAGGCGCCGCTGGACGCCGCGCGCAGCCTCGCCGAGCTGCTCGCGCTGCGCGCGGCGGCGCACCCGGAGCGGTGCGCGATCGATGCGGGTGAGGCCGGCGGCGCGACCTACGGCGAGCTGCACGCGCGTGCCAGGGCGGTCGCGGCGCTGCTGCGGGCGCGCGGCGCCGCGCCAGGGGAGCGCGTCGGCATGGCGCTGCCGCGCGGGACCGACGCCGTCGTGGCCATCCTCGGCATCCTCCTCGCTGGGGCGGCCTACGTTCCGCTCGACGCGACCTACCCGGCCGCGCACCTGCGCTTTGTCACGTCCGACGCGGGGCTGCGGACGATCCTCGCGGCGCCTGGGTGGGCGCCCGACGCGACGCCGCCGGGCGCCGCGATCATCGATCCTCGTGGCGCTTATCCGGTGGTGGGATCGGCGAGGCCGGCCGCCGGGGAGGCGGAGGCGGAGCCGCGCGGGTCCGACCCGGCCTACGTGATCTACACCTCGGGCTCCACGGGCCGCCCGAAGGGTGTCGTCGTCGCGCACGACAACGTGCTCGCGCTCATGCGGGCGACCGCCGGGCTCTTCGACTTCGGGCCCGACGACCGCTGGAGCCTCTTCCACTCCCACTCCTTCGACTTCTCCGTTTGGGAGATGTGGGGCGCGCTCGGGCACGGCGGCCGGATGGTCGTCGTGCCGCCCGAGGCGTCGATGGAGCCCGCGCGGACGCTGCGCCTGCTGGCCGACCGGGGCGTGACCGTGCTCAACCAGGTGCCGTCGATCTTCGGGCACCTCGTCGCCGCCTACGCCGCCGAGCCTGTCGCGCTCGAGCTGCGCTACGTCGTGTTCGGGGGCGAGGGGGTCCGGCTGGCGTCGGTCGGCGCGTTTCTCGACGCCTACCGGGGCGGTCCACCACCGCAGATGGTGAACATGTACGGGATCACCGAGACGACCGTGCACGCGACCTTCAAACGGCTCGACCGTGCCGCGCTCGCCGACCCGACCCGCTCCCCAATCGGTGTCGCGCTGCCCCATCTCGATCTGCGCGTCGTCGGTCCGGACGGCGGCCCGGTGGCCGACGAAGAGGTAGGGGAGCTGCACATCGCGGGCAGCGGCGTAGCGGTCGGCTATCAGGACCGCGAGCAGCTGACGCGTGAGCGCTTTGCAGTCGCCGACCTCGGCGGTGGGCCGCGGCGCTACTACCGGACGGGCGACCTCGTGCGTCGGGAGCCGGGCGGGGGACTCGAATACGTCGGGCGTGCGGACGCGCAGGTCAAGGTCCGCGGTTTCCGGATCGAGCTCGGCGAGGTCGAAGCGGCGCTACGGCTCCACCCCAGCATCGCCGACGCGGCGGTAATCGCGGTTGACAGCCGGCTAGGTGAGCCGATGCTCGCGGCGTTCGTCGTCCTCACCCCGGGGGAGCCCGCCGCCGGGCCGCCGCTGCAGCGGGTGCTGCGCCGCCACGTCGGCGAGCGGCTCCCGGCACAGTACGTGCCTGGCCGCGTAACGGCGCTCGCGTCGCTGCCGCTGACGCCGTCCGGGAAGGTCGACCGAGCCGCGCTGCGCAGCGCGCCGACGGTCGCAGACAGGAGCGGGCCCGCTCCGGAGGGCGGCGGCCCGTGATGGCGCCGGCGACGGCAGGGGGCCGCTGGCTCCGTCGCTTCCACCCCGCGCCGGACGCGACCCACCGGCTCGTGTGCCTCCCGCACGCGGGCGGAGCGGCGGGCACCTTCCACCCGTGGTCGCGCGCGCTCTCACCCCGCGTCGATGTGCTTGCCGTGCAGTACCCCGGGCGCCAGGACCGACACGGCGAGCCGCTCCTCGGCAGCGTCCGCGAACTCGCGAACGGCGTCGTGTCGGCGTTGGAGCCGTGGACCGAGCGGCCGTACGCGCTGTTCGGGCACAGCATGGGCGCGAGTGTGGCCTTCGAGGCCGCGCGAGCACTCGAGGCGCGCGGTGCTCGCCCCGCCCTCCTCGTCCTGTCCGGCCGGCGGGCGCCGCCGCCATCGCCGGCGGCGGCGACGGGACGGCGACACCTACTCGACGACGATGCGCTCAAGTGCGAGATCGAGCAACTCGGCGGGACCATGCCGGGCATGCTCGCCGACCCCGAGCTCGCGCAGATCGTCCTGCCGGTCGTGCGCAGCGACTACCGCGCAGCGGAGACGTATTGGGCGCCGCCGGAGGCGGTGGTGCGCTGCCCGGTCGTCGGCCTCGTCGGCTCCGACGATCCGCTCGTGTGCCCGGAGCAGGCGCGCGACTGGCGCTGGCACACGAGCGGCCCCTTCGAGTTGCACGTCCTCCCGGGGGGCCACTTCTTCCTCGACCGCCACCGGGAAGCGATCCTCGGGCGGATCGCGGCACACCTCGGCGCGCCAGCGGCCGACGGGGCGCGGGCCTCATAGGCTGGCGCCCAGCCGCCGCCAAGCACGACGGCCTCGGTCGCGAGGTCTTCGTTACGTACGCCGGCGACGGTGAACCCTGCCCGACCGACATCGCCGGGGCACACAAGATGTTCTTCCGCCGCAGCGGGCCGATCCCCCGCTTTGATGCACACCACCGGCTGCGGCCGGGGTACGAAATCGTCCAGGCGCGCACAGGCCCAGACACGTATACCGTGTGCCGCCCTGAGGGCGGTAGGCACTTCGACTCGGCGACCGCGCTCGCTGGGATGGGGGCCTTTATCGCCGGCGACTCTTGCAACCGGCCCGCTTCAGCCGCTCTCAGCGCGACTCTGTAAGGCCACTCGAGCACAGGGTGCCACGCATGCGGGCGACTCTTGCTCCATGCAATGCAGCGCTGCTGCTTGTCGGATAACCCGGAAGTGAGCGGGTGGTGTACCTAGGGCGGCGGCAACCGGAACCGCCACCAGGCCAGCATCAACGCGACGGCTGCGAGCGCGAGCCCCGGGGACAACTGGGAGTCCAGGGCGAACCCCACCCCTGCGGCCGCGACCACGAGCGCAAGCACGACTTCCAGCAGGCGACGGGACGATGTCACGACGCGCATTGTCCCAGGACTGCGCCGTCGCGGCGCACTCCTGCTTTCCGCGGAGGGTGTCGCGCAAACGGTCGTGTCGTCCGGCGGGTTTAAGACGATGCGGGCATGCCTCAGAACTTCATCGGGTGTGATCGTGATCAGGAGTTGTTGCTGCCGCCGAGCCTGAGGGAGTGGCTGCCCGAAGAGCATCTGGCGTGGTTCGTGCTCGAGGCGGTCGGCGAGCTTGATCTGGATGCGTTCTATGTGGCGTATCGCCAGGATGGCTGGGGCAGGGCGGCGCATGATCCGGCGATGATGGTCTCGTTGCTGATCTACGCCTACGCGACCGGAGTGAGGACGTCTCGGGGGATCGAGCGACACTGCTTTGATGACGTCGCGTTCAGGGTGATCACGGCCAACCAGGTGCCCGATCACGCGACGATCGCCAGGTTTCGCGTCCGGCATGAGACAGCGATCGCGGGGCTGTTCGGAGGGGTGCTTGAGCTGTGTGCTCGTGCCGGCATGGTGAAGGTCGGTGTCGTTGCGGTTGATGGCACGAAGATCGCGTCGGTCGCGACGCATCACGCGACCCGCACCTATCAGCAGATCGCTGAGGAGATCCTGCAGGAAGCGGCTCGCTTGAACGCGGCGGAAGACGATCTGTTTGGTGACGCTCGGGGTGACGAGTTGCCCGAGGGGCTGCGCACGAGTGGTGACCGGCGTAAGTGGATTCGTGAGGCCAAGCGTCGGGGTGTCCGTCGATCACGAGCAACGGCGCCTGATGCGTCACCTGCGAGAGCCCCGACTCTGTACCACGATCCCGACGCCGGCGCGGCTGTCGAAGGTCGTAGAGATGCTCGACGACCTGCGATCGAGGGCCGCGACACCACAGGCGACTTCTACGACTATTACGGCGCGCGGCAAATATCGCGGTGTAACACGGCGTTAACAGTATGCCTTGGCGTGGCCGGTATCATGGCGGTGTGAGTGAGTCTGGTGATGGGCGCAACTTGTCGGGCTCGGCG
>Ga0136631_10000688_pt1 | contig 10581 bp, 6 predicted proteins | sample AntDrymUQ6012206_2_FD_104655 | JGI IMG/M metagenome (GOLD analysis project Ga0136631, IMG submission 104655) | Polar desert sand microbial communities from Dry Valleys, Antarctica - metaG UQ601 (22.06) | ecosystem: Environmental > Terrestrial > Soil > Desert | place: Antarctica: Dry Valley... | reverse complement strand
GTTCGCCAACGCCCGCAAGCTCCGCGCGCTCAACGCCCAAATAGAAGCGCTCTCACTCCACGCCGCCAGCCGCGCCGAGGGATGGGGGGAGAAATAGGACCCGAGAAGTGCGGAAAGGGAGTCGTCATGCTCTTCTGGACCGCCAATGGAGCGGATGACATCGCCACCCGCGACGCGATCGGAGACCTCGACCGCCACGACGGCAGGGTCGCCGTCCACGTCGTCCCCATCGGACAGGTCGCCGACTATCCCTCGATCACGCAGGGCGTCACGATCGCGCAGTCGCCGACGACGCTCGTCATCGGCCGCAAGCGCCGTACCCGCGTCATCACCGGCCTCAGCGAGCCGGGGGAGCTGTCGCAGGCGGTCGGCGACGCCGTCGCGGGCCGAAACTAGGGAGAGCCCAGCGCGGGCGGCGGCGCGGTGACCGGGGCGACAAGCTGCTCCTCACGTGCGTAGAAGTCATCGAGCGCGGCCTGGCTCACCGGGGCGTGAGCGAATGGGATGGTGCCTGCTGCCATCTGGATGTCGTCGACGTACGCGGCCGGGTTGGCGGCGCGCATCGCGTTGGCGACGTCGCCGCCTGCTGGTACGGGACGTAGGGATCCTCAGCGGAGAAGCCCTGCAGGACCCGGGTGTTCCTGAGCGTTGCAGACGCGTGCGCGGCGGGGCTGTACTCGGGTAGGTTCTCCTCGCCAAACGCCGCGGCGGCGAGGTTGTGCACCCAACGTCCGCCGCGCGTCTGGTCGTGCAAGCCCGATGCTGCGTTGTAGGCGACTTCGCCTTGAATGGTGCGCAGGTCGGTTGGACCGGCCAGGCTGACCGCGCAGTACAGGTCCGGGCGATAGGCGCCGATGAGCAGCGCCAGGTGGCCACCAGCGGACTCGCCGAGCGCACATATCTTCGTGCCGGGGGGGAACCACGCGCGCGCCTGGTCGTAGAACCACAGCACGTCTGCGGCGCTCTGTCCGCACATGCGGTAGTTGAGGTTCACGGTCTGCCAGCCGCGAGCGCGCCAGCGGTCGGCATCGGGGCGCCTCCACTCGATGGCGCCGAGGCCGGACAGCGCCCAGCCGCCGCCGTGGATGACGAGCATGACGCCGCGCGGCGGCTGGCCGGCATAGGCGCCGGTCGGCGGTCCGACCTCGTAATACTCAGGTGCGCCGCGAAACGCTGGGTGGCTCACGCTCACCCCGGCGGGTAGCGCCGAGCCGTCGGACGCCAGCGGGATAACGGTGCAGATGCTGTCGGGCTGCCCGCTGTTGACCGCGCTGTCGAACGTGCCGTCGAGCGTCACCGTCGAGTTGGGAGGCAGCATGCCGGTCTCTTGTTCCTGCGGCGCGACGGCGATGCCGGCGCCCTGCAGGCCGTCGTCAGGCCAGCTGTGTGCATGTACCGGCCACAAGCCTCCGTCGAGGTACATCACCTCGGTGTAGGCGGTGAAGTATCCCCACGGCTGGGTTGTCGGGCGTGGCTGTCCGGGCAACGTGACGCGCGGTGCGTGCGTGTAGACCGTGGCCGTGTTGGAGCGCGTGTCGACGTTGCGTTCGGCGCAGCTGGACACCGGCGTCTCAGCGTTCAGGTGATAGGCCACACAGGTGCGCAAGCGGAACTCGAAGCCCCTGTCCAGACCGATGGTGTTCCGGGTGTACGCCGCGGCGGTCGCGTGCGTGTCGGTGTAGGTGACCTTCGTGGTCAATCGGCCGTTGGCCATCTGGCCTTGCGCCTGGTCGCGCACCGGGTTGGTCTTCGTGACCGGGGCCGGGATGTTGGCTGCGACGCTGGGAGCGAAGACCGTGAGCGCAAGCAGCGCGAGCGCGGCGTCGTGGAGGCGATGACGTTTGACCAGCATGGGCAGCATCGGTGTGGCCGCCGCCAACGCGTCAGCCTCGCGGCCCGCACGGGAACAGCACGTAGCTGCCGTCCCGGCAGGCCGGCGCCGTGGTGCCGTTCACCTGGATCGAGGAGACCGTCTGGGGCGCGAACACGCGATAGGTGTTGGCGCTGTTGCCGGAGGCCTGAACCTGGTCGCCGCTCACCGTCACCGTCGCCGGAGCGCCCGACACGCTGACGTAGTCGCGGCCACGGGCCGAGAGCCGCGTCCCACCCCGGATGACCGTCTCCCCGGCCTCGCTGGTGAACTTCGCGATGTCCGCATCGGTCTGGACCTGGCCGGTCACCGTACGGGCAGCGGCGAGCTTGTGGACGAGGACGTCCTGAGCGCCGCGCCAGGTCACGCTGACGGCGTTGCCGCCGGTTACGCGGAGCGTCTCGGTCGTCGCCGGCTCGGAGCCCGCCGGCGTGAGGGCCATCACCGCCAGGTGGTCGAATGCCCGCCGCCTCGGCGTCGTGCTGGAGACGACCGGCGCGGGCGATCCGATGTCGGTGGTCGGGTTGTTCAGGACCAGCGTGCGAGTCTGCACGACCGGGTCGGCGCCCGGGCGGCCGCCGGCGGCCATGCGGCCGGCGAGGGTGGCGCCGTTCTGAGCGGTGATGGTGAACGCGGAGCCGGCCGTCTGCACGCTGTTGCGCTTGTCGCTGAGCATCTGCCACGTGTAGCGGTGACGTGAGGTCTGTGACCGATCGCGCTGCAGCCGGTCGGCGATGCCGACGATGACCGGCCGGCCAGGCGTGCGCGAGAGGAGGTGGTCGCGGCCGGCGTACGGCGGGTCGAGCCGCGCGTGCGGGTCGGCCGAGTAGGCGTAGCGAAGGTCGGCGTGTGACAGCGACAGGTTCGGCGCGTTCACGAAGCCGTCGATCGTGGTCCCGCGCCAGTAGCGCAGGTTGGGGCTCTGGGTCGCGCGTGCCCCGTCGACCACGACCACGTTGTGCGCCGTCGCGTAGGCCTCGTCCAGATCCTGACCGCAGGCCACGCAGGCATTGCCGGGGTCGATCGCGAAGCGACCGCCCATGCCGTAGATCGTGAAGTTGCCGGCGTCGTACTGGAAGTGCCCGCGGCCGTCGCGGAGCGCCTCGAACGTCGAGATGACCTCGTCGCCGCCCCGCGCGAAGCCGGTCCGCGCGTCGACGAGGCCGCGCTGCGCGTAGTGCACCGACAGCGGGCCCACGGCGGCCGGGTCGATCTCGGGAGGCTCGGTGGGGGATCGGTAGTAGAGGATCGTCGACACGTACTGCGCCGTGTAGTACCGACCGAGGTTGTCCAGGTAGCAGGCGAAGAACATGCTGAGCGGGTCGGTCGGACATGCGACGGGCCCGGTCTCCGGCGGGTGGGGCTCGCGGAAGTAGTCGTTCCCCAGCGGCCCCACGGTCCGCTGCCAGAGCCACTGGGCGACGCCGTTGTCCGGCGCGATGGCGAACATCATGGCCGCGAAGTCGACGATGGACTCGCGCTGGGAGTCGTTGAGCGGCACGTAGTTGTTGGCCTCGCCGGGCAACTGCTCGAATGCCGCCCAGCGGGCCATGCCCGGCAGCCCGGTGCCGGCGATCAGGTCGCCGAGACCGTCGCGGCGCGCGGCGAGCGCGAACGGAACCGAGTTCTTCAGTCCGTAGTAGGCGTAGCCCATGCCCTCGTGGTTGGCGCCCAGCGGGTCGACGCCGTGCACGAAGTAGGACCTGGCCCGGTCCAGAGCACGTGTCAGATATGTGTCGAACGGCCGGATCGTGTCCGTCGGGATGCCGGGCTCCCCGCGGACCGCGAGCAGCATCAGGCCGGCACCGCCGGCCGTGACACCCATCCAGTTGCTGATCTCCAGGTTCGCGGCGAGCGGGTTGGCCGGGTTGTACCCCAGCGTGCGGCCGAACAGGAAGGACTCGTGCTCAGGCGTCCACATCGCCGAGACGATCTGCTGGCGCTCGTCAGGGGTCATCAACTCATACGACCAGTCAAATCCCAGTCCCATCCCATAGAGCAGGTCGCCGACGCCCAGATCCTGACAGCACCAATACGGGTAGTTCGCGTCCTTGAGCGCGAGCAGCAGGTCGACGACGCGGCGGCCGTAGCGCACATCTCCGCTGAGCTGATACGCGAGCCCGAGATTGAGCAGGTCCGTCGGCATCTCGTTCTGCAGCCCGTAGGGCCCCATCTGATCCACGCTCTCGCGTACCGCGTCCGGTTGCACCTGTGCGAGCAATGCCTCGGCATGCTCCTGCAAGCGCGCCCAAGCCGATCCCGGCACCCCGCCCGCCGCGATGCGCGCCCGCAGCCACGGGACATCGGCCGCCGAGAACAGCAACCGGGGGTGCACCGTGGCAGGTGCGCTCGGGACGTCGGGTGCGACGGCGTGCGCAGGCGATGCCCGCACCACGGTGGTCAGGAGCACAGCAATCACCACGGCCGCGACGGCTAGCCGCCAACGCATGGGAAGCGCCCAGACAGAGGTGCCCTCAACCCCATGGGCCGAGCATGCCCATGCGTCTCATCGGTTCCTGCGTCGCCGCATGGCGCCCGCTCGTCCCGACGTCGAATGCCTGGACCCCCGGCGCCGTAGGCTCGCGGGGGCAGAACGTGTCGTGCAGCACGCCATCGGCCAGGAACGCATTGGCCGCACCGTCTATGCAGGCGTCGGTGTTGTAGGACCAGGCGAGCGAGTGCGAGCCCCCACCCGAGACGACCATGCGCACGCGCCGGCCGAGCGCCGCGCGCATCTCCAACGCACCGAGCATGGGGGTGGCAATGTCGCGCAGGCTCTGGATGAGCAGCACATCGCTCTGAGCATCGCCGGCAATCTCCACCAGTGGCTTGCGGAGCTCGACTGGCCAGAAGGCGCAGGGAAAGATGTTGGCCGCCATGCGTCCCGCGACCGGGAAGAGCCGGCTGTCGCGCCGTACGTCGCGCCGGTACTGCTCGGGATCAGTCGGCCACTGCGCGTCAGCGCACAGCAGGCCGAAGCCGCCGGCGACGAGGTTGTCCTCTGGGACATCGGGGAAGTTCGGCCCGGGGGCGGCGGCCGGCGCCGGCTCTGGAGCGGCCGCCGGGGCAGCGGGAGGCGTGGCCTCGGCACGGTCCAGGAGGCGCCACAGGTCGGCAAGGCCCGCGAACATCGTCTCGGAGTACAGCGTCACACGTGTGGCCTCCCGGAAGAAGTTGCCGTTCACGACCAGCCCCGTCGGCAACGTGACGGGCGTGGCGTCCAGCCGGACACCGAGATCGAAGTACTTCGCCCGCACCTCGTCCGCGGTTGCACCGAGGCCGTAGACGTCGTTGCGCTCGGCGGCAAAGCGAGCGAAGTCGGGGAAGCGCACCTCGACCGCTGGGCCCATGCGGCGATAGGTGTCGCGCCAGATCGCGCGCGGGCTGACGACGCTGTCAAGGACGAAGCGGTCGCTGCGGTGAGGGAAGAGGGACATGTACACGGCGCCCAGGTAGGTGCCGTACGAGTAGCCGACGTATGAGATCTTGTCCTCTCCGAGCGCGACACGGATACGGTCCATGTCCCGTGCCCTGTTCTCCGTGGTGATGAACGGGAGCAGGTCGGAGGTCGATGCGCTGCCGCATGACCGCGCCACGAAGCGCGCGAAGTCGACGTTCTCCTCAAAGCCCCGCGGATCCAGCCAGGGAATGACGCGCTCCACCGGGAGCTGCGACAGGCTCAGGCCACAGGTCAGCGGAGCGCTGCGCCCGTTCCCGCGCGGGTCGAACCCGATCAGGTCGTAGCGCTCGAGCACGCTCTGGGGCATGAACTGCGCGAACCGCGTGGGCATGTCGAGTGAGGCATTTCCGGGTCCACTCGGAACGAGCAGCAGCACTCCGCGACGCTTCTCGGGAGTGGCGGTGCTCAGGCGCGACACTGCGATGTCGATCCTGCGTCCGCCCGGCTCGGAGTAGTTCAATGGCACCGAGACGTTTGCGCACTCCTGGCCCAACTGCGGGTACTCAGGGTACGCGGAAGGAGGGCACTGACCCCATTGCGGCGCGGCGTAACCCGAGGTCGCGCCCTCCGCGGCCGTGATGCCGAAGATGGCGAGCGTCGCCACCATGGTTGCGCGGAGTCTGCGAGAACGCGTCGTCATGCCCAACGATCCTTCATCGGAGACAACTTCCCCTCCTCGTCGGCGAACCTACCGGCGGCGTCGAACTTAAGCAACGTGATTTTATTTTGGGTTACCGTCGCGACATCGCCTGCCGGCGTGAAGCGCGCAGCACTACTCCGCGCTGACCGGCGCGACGAGCCTGCGCTCGCGGGCGTAGAAGTCGTTGAGCGCGGGCCGGGTGACGAGGCCGTGACCGAACGGGATGGTGCCTGTCGCCAGCTGGACGTTGTCGACGTACGCGGTGAGGTCGGCGGCGTGCATCGCGTCGGCGAGGTCAGCCGCCTGCTGGTAGGGGACGAATGCGTCGTCCGCCGAGAAGCCCTGCAGCACCCGGGTCCTCGTCAGCGTTGGCAGCGCCTGCGCCGCAGGACTGTATCGGGGCAGGTTCTCCTCGCCGAACGCCGCGGCGGCGGCGTTGTGCACCACGCGTCCGCCGAGCGTCTGGCTGTACGTGCCCGACGCTGCGTCGTACGCGCCCTCGTCCTGGATGACGCGCAGGTCGGTCGGGCCGGCCTGGCTCACGACGCAGTACAGGTCCGGGCGATAGGCGCCGATGAGCAGCGCCAGGTGCGCGCCGGCGGACGTGCCAAGCGCGCAGATCGTCGTGCCTGGGGGATACCAGGCGCGCGCCTGGTCGTAGAACCACAGCACGTCCGCAGCGCTCTGTCCGCATGCGCGGTAGGTGAGGTTCACGGTCTCCCAGCCCCGCCCGCGCCAGCGGTAGGCGTCGCCACGCATGGTCTCGACCATGCCGACCGCCGTTGATATCCAGGTGCCGCCGTGGATGACGAGCATGACCCCGCGGGGCGGCTGGCCGGCATGGTTTCCCCTCGGCAGTCCGACCTCGTAGTAGGCCGGCGAGCCGGGGAACGCGGGATGGCTCGTGCTCACGCCGGCCGGCAGCGGCGAGCCGTCGGTCGGCTCCGGGTCGGGGGTGCAGATGCTGTCGGGCTGGCCGCTGTTGATGGCGCCGGTGAACGCGCCGTCGAACGTCACGGTGGAGTTGGGAGGCAGCGTACCGGTCTCCTGTTCCTGCGGCGCGACGGCGATGCCGGCGCCTTGCAGGCCGTCGTCGGGCCAGCTGTGCGCGCGCATCAGCCAGGTGGTCCCGCTGAGATACTGTACCTCGGTGTAGGGGGTGAAGTACCCCCACGGCTGAGTGGTCGGGCGCGGTTGTCCAGACAGCGTGGCGCGAGGCGCGTACGTCGCGACGGTGGTCGTGTTGGAGCGTGTGTCGAAGGTGCGCTCGGCGCAGCTGGACACCGGCGTCTCGGCGTTCAGGTGATACGCCACGCAGGTGCGCAAGCGGAAGAAGAAGCCCTTCTCCAGCCTGATGGTCCTCCCGGTGGACGCCGTGGCGGTCGCGTCCGTGTCGGTGTAGGTCACCGTTGTGGTCAGGGTGCCGTCGCCGGGGTCCGGCGCGGTGAAGCGCACGGCGTTGGTCTGGGTGACCGGAGGGGGCACGTTGGCTGTGGCGCAGGACGCGAACACCCCGAGCGCGAGCAGCGCGAGCGGGACGCCGGAAAGTCGCTTCGCCAGAGAATGGATCAAGGCCACGCCGCAGGCTAACGCGTCGGCCAGTCAGTGTCGATGGCTCGCCTTTCTTGACACCTTTTAACCGTCGTGCCGACCGATGCTCGCGACCAGCGCCTCCCGTCCACCCTGTACACCGTGGCCTCTGGCTCTCGCTGTGGGTTGCGTTCGGGAGCTTCGTGCTCGCGCTGCCCGACGGCCTGGAGTCCCCCACCAGGGGTGGAAAGTGGGGAGGGACGCCCGCTCGCCGGCCGGCGCCCACGGGTTGACGGCGCGCGGCCGATCTAGACTCGTTGCCATGCCCGACGAGCGCTTCGAGGACCACCTGCGCCACCCGCGCGGACGCGGGCGCGAGATCGCGGGCGCAGCCAGCGGCGCCGCCGGCGGGGCGGCCTGCGGCGACCTCGTACGCCTGTCGGTCGCCGTCGACGGCGACCGCGTGAGCGCGGCGGGCTTCGAGGCGTCGGGCTGCGGGGCGACGATCGCAGCCGCGAGCGCGGCCGTCGAGCTCGTCGAGGGTGCGGACATCCTGGCCGCGGCACGGATCGGCGCACCACGGATCGCCGACGAGCTCGGTGGCCTGAGCGCCGGCAAGCTCCACGCCGCCGACCTCGCCTCCGACGCGCTGCACCGCGCGCTCGGCGCGGCCGTGCGTGCGCACGGATCGCTCCAACCCAACCCCGACCGCACGCTTGTGGCGATGTCCGGCGGCGTCGACAGCGCGGTCGCCGCCCTGCTGTGCGTGCGCCACGGCCACGACGTCGCGGCCGTGACGCTCGAGCTCTGGGCCGATCCCGACAACGACGGCGAGCGCTCGTGCTGCTCGGCGGCGGCGGTGCGCGGCGCGCGCGTGGTGGCACACGGGCTCGGCCTGGCGCACTTCACGCTCGACCTGCGCCACGAGTTTCGCGCCGGCGTCGTCGAGCCGTGGCTGCGCGAGCACGCCGGCGGGCTGACGCCGAACCCCTGCGTGCGCTGCAACGGCCATGTGCGCCTCGACGCGATGCTCGACTTCGCCGACCGCGTCGGCGCCGCGACGCTCAGCACCGGTCACTACGCCCGCAGGACTCCCGGCGGGCTGCTGCGCCTTGCCGCCGACGCCGACAAGGACCAGACGTACATGCTCGCCGCGCTCTCGCGCGACGCGCTCGCGCGCCTGCGCTTCCCGCTCGGCGAGCACCGCAAGCCGGAAGTGCGCGCACTCGCGCGCGAGGCCGGCCTGGCCGTCGCCCGCAAGCCCGACTCGCAGGACCTCTGCTTCCTCGCCGGCACCGGCCGCGCGGCGTTCCTCGCCCGCCACGGCGGCCTGCACGAGCGGCCGGGCGACATCGTCGACCGCGACGGCGGCGTGCTCGGCCGCCATGGCGGCCACCACGGCTTCACCGTCGGCCAGCGCAAGGGCCTCGGCGTCGCGGCGGTCGAGCCGCTCTACGTCCTGGCGACGGACGCGCGCACGAACACCGTCACCGTCGGCCCGCGGGCCCAGCTCGCCACCCAGACCGTCCGCGTGCGCGGCTTGAGGATGCACGGCCGCGAGCCCGACGCGGTGCGGCTGCGCTATCGCTCACCGGCCGTCGGATGCCGCCTGGACGGCGAGGAGATCCGCCTGACCGAGCCCTTCGACGGCGCCGCCCCCGGCCAGACCGCAGTCTTCCTCGCGGGAGACGCGATCGTCGGATGCGCCACAATCGCCGCGTGAGGACCGACGAGATCCGCGAGACGTTCCTGAGGTTCTTCGAGGCCCGCGACCACAAGCGGCTGCCCTCGGGCTCCCTGGTGCCCTCGGCGTACGACCCGTCGGTGCTGCTGACGACCGCCGGGATGCATCCGCTCGTCCCGTACTTCAGGGGCGAGGAGCGGCCGCCGCATCCGCGCCTGACGACGTGCCAGAAGTGCTTCCGGACGACCGACATCGAGAACGTCGGCAACACCGCCCGCCACCTCACGTTCTTCGAGATGCTCGGCAACTTCTCGATCGGCGACTACTTCAAGCAGGAGGCCGTCGAGTGGGCGTGGGAGCTGTCGCTCGAGGGCTTCGGGTTCAAGCCCGAGGACATCTGGATCTCGGTCTTCGAGGGCGACGAAGAGCTCGGCCTCGGCCCCGACGAGGAGGCGATCGAGGCCTGGTTGTCGGTCGGCGTGCCGCGCGAGCGCATCGTCCTGCTCCCGCGCTCGGAGAACTTCTGGCAGGCGGGCACGAGCGGCCCGTGCGGCCCGTGCAGCGAGCTGTACCTCGACCGTGGCCTGGAGTTCGGCACCGAGGACGACCTGCCCGGCGGCGAGAACGATCGCTTCCTCGAGTACTGGAACCTCGTCTTCACGCAGTACGACCTCGGAGCCGACGCGGAGGGCAGGCCGACGCTGACGCCGCTGCCGGCCAACAACATCGACACCGGCCTCGGCCTCGAGCGGATGGCGGCCATTCAGCAGGGCGTCGCAACGGTCTTCGAGACCGACACGTTCGCGCCGCTCATGGACCTCGGCCGCGAGCTTGCGAGCAAGCAGCCCGACGAGCGCTCGCTGCGGATCCTCGCCGACCACTCGCGCGCGATGACGTTCCTCATCGCCGACGGCGTCGTGCCCTCCAACGAGGACCGTGGCTACATCCTGCGCCGCGTCATGCGCCGCGCGATCCAGCACGGCCGCCGGATCGGCATCGAGCCCGGCTTCCTGCCGCGCTTCGTCGAGCGGGTGATCGCGATCATGAGCCGCGCCTATCCCGAGCTGGAGCGCGAGCGCGAGTCGATCCTGCTGTGGGCGCGCTCGGAGGAGGAGAGCTTCGGGCGCACGCTCGAGCAGGGCACGCGCCTGCTCGAGGAGATCGTCGAGCGCTCGCGGGCCGCTGGCACGATCCCCGCCGCCGACGCCTTCCGCCTGCACGACACGTTCGGCTTTCCGTTCGAGCTCACGACCGAGCTTGCCGCCGAGCAGGGGCTCGAGGTCGACACCCCCGGCTTCGAGACGCTCATGGAGCGTCAGCGCGCCCAGGCCCGCGCGGGCGCGCGCGCCGAGCTCACCGGCGACCTGCGCGAGCGCGCCCGCGAGCTCGCGGGCGCG
>Ga0136631_10000686_pt1 | contig 10596 bp, 7 predicted proteins | sample AntDrymUQ6012206_2_FD_104655 | JGI IMG/M metagenome (GOLD analysis project Ga0136631, IMG submission 104655) | Polar desert sand microbial communities from Dry Valleys, Antarctica - metaG UQ601 (22.06) | ecosystem: Environmental > Terrestrial > Soil > Desert | place: Antarctica: Dry Valley... | reverse complement strand
CTCCAAGGCAGCGTCCTTCTCGATGTGCTTGCGGTACTCATCCAGCGTCGTGGCGCCGACGGCGCGCAGCTGGCCGCGGGCGAGCATCGGCTTGAGGAGGTTGGCAGCGTCGACCGCGCCCTCCGCCGCGCCGGCGCCGACGATCGTGTGCAGCTCGTCGAGGAACAGCACGATCTGACCACCGGCGTCGGAGACCTCCTTCAGCACGGCCTTCAGGCGCTCCTCGAACTCGCCGCGGTACTTCGAGCCGGCGAGGATCGCGCCGATGTCCAGCGCAATCACCCGGCGGTCGCGCAACGACTCCGGGATGTCGCCGGAGACGATCCGCTGCGCCAGCCCCTCGACGATCGCGGTCTTGCCCACGCCTGGCTCGCCGATCAGGACCGGGTTGTTCTTCGTGCGGCGGCTGAGCACCTGGATGACGCGGCGGATCTCGTCGTCGCGGCCGATGACCGGGTCGAGATCGCCCTCGCGCGCGGCCTGCGTCAGGTCGCGGCCGTAGCGCTCGAGCGCCTGGATCTTCTCTTCGGGCGACTGGTCGGTGACGCGGTGCGAGCCGCGCACCTCGGCCAGCGCCTGCAGCAGGCGCTCGCGCGTGGCGCCGGCGCCGCGCAACGCCCTGGCCGCGGTGGTCGCGTCCTTCGCCCCGGCGAGCGCGAGCAGCAGGTGCTCGACGGACACGTATTCGTCCTTGAGCTCGCGCATCTCGCGCTCGGCGCCGCGCAGGGTCGCAAGCAGCTCGGGCGACATCGTCGGCTCGGACTCGTTGCTCAGCGTGGGCAGCTCGTCGAGCGCCGCCGAGACATCGGCGCGCAGCGCGTCGGGCGCGACGCCGATCTTGCCGAGCACGGGCGCGACGACGCCGCCCTCCTGGTCGAGCAGGGCGGACAGCAGATGCAGTGGAGTGATCTGCGCGTGGCGCTGCCCGGCGGCAAGCTTGAGCGCCGCCTGCAGGGCCTCCTGGGTCTTGATCGTAAAGCGGTCGGCTTGCATAGATCTGAGTGTAGCCGACTCAGATTTAGTCACTCAAGGGGGAGACCGGAGTTTTACCGTCTGGCGCGCGCCTCGGCCTACGGCGAGGGCGTGACGGACACCGTGGCGCTGCCGTGCACCAGGCTGCGAAGCCGCGGTCGTCCGGGGTCTGACAAGACCACCTTGACCGTGTAGCGGCCCGGGCGAAGGTCGCGCCGCAGCCGCCACGTCGCGGCGAAGCTGTGCGTGCTGTCGAAGCGCAGTCGGCGACGATGCCATGCGCGCCCGAAGACGAGCTTGCCAGAGGGAGCACGCACCTCGAGGTCGACGCGCCGGCGGACCGTCGCGGGCACGCGCAGGCGCAGCTTGATCCGCAACCGTGAGCCCGCTCGTGCCCCGCGCAAGACGGTGATCCGGACGCGGGCAGCCGGTCGCTTCACCGCGGCCGGCGCGATCTGCGCGGGCGCCAGCGGATCGTCGAGCGGTGCAGCCATCGCAACCGCCGCGGCGCGAGCGGGAGTCGGTGCGGACGGCGGCGGCGCCACCGGACCGGCGGGCACGCCGCGGACCCCGGCCGCGTAGTAGGCCGAGATGCGGTCGCGTGCGAAGCCGCCGTCGTCGTCGGCGCTCAGCGAGGCTGCGTTGTTGGCGTTGATCGGCTCCGGGTTCGTGATTCCGTCTGCCTGTTCGTCGCAGGCGCAGGTGGCCTGCGGCACGGCGTGGCCAAACAAGAACGCCGCGACGCCGGATCGCACGTAGGCCTCTAGGTGCTCGTCGCGCTGCGCGCCGAGCAGCCACTGGACCTTGTTGTCCTGGTAGTGGCCCGGCGTGTTGTTCATCGCGCGCATCAGCGTGTTGCCGAGCGGCACCTGCCACATGAACAGCACAATCCGGATCTGGCTGGACACGCCGCTGAGGAAGCGGACGTTGCGCCGAAAGTCCTCGTCGTCCCACCACGCCGCAGTGCTGCCCTCGCGGATGGTGCGCAAGCCGGCATCACGATCGGTGTACTCGACGAAGACCAGGTCGAAGGCCGCATGCAGCGATGCGTAGGCGGCTGACGCACGTCCCGCGAGTGCGTCGACCTCGCTGTCCGGCGGATCGGAGTAGGCGATGTCCTGGCCGGTGCCCCACATGCTCAGCTGGTAGCCGAGCACGACGTTGGGCGCGCTTGCGTCGCGTAGGCGCACGACGGCCTGCGCGAGCCCGGCGACGCTGTCGGGCAGCCCGGCCAGCTCGGGGATGGCGGTCGCGGCCACCTGCGCGGGAACCCGGCCAAGGTCATCGCCGGGGGCGTCGCGCTGGGCGTAGCCCCAGAGGTCGGGCTCCACCTGCAGCACGATCGGGCTGCCGCCGAATGCGCCGGCGCGGGTGAAGAACAATCGCAGGTCGGTGAACCACGCGCGCATGGCCTGCACATCGTTGAGGTTGATGCGCACCCGGTCGGGCTCTTCGGCGGCGTCGCGGCCCGGCAGGCTCTCCTGCAGCTGATACAGCGAGAACACCGGCACGAACCCGTTGCGCAGCGAGTCCTGCACGTAGCCGGTCACGAACGATCCGCCGCCGTCGGCCCAGGTGCTCCAGCCGCGGCCGGTGTTCGCTCCGCCGGAGAGGTAGTGGTAGCGGTAGCGGGCCGGAACGCTGCGGCGCAGCGCCGACGCCCCGTGTTCGGGATCGCGCAGCCCCAGCTGCAACCCCTCGGGCAGGCCCAGCTGCCGCAACGACGTCTGGGCGGCCGCGGTGCCTGGCGCCGCGAGTCCAGCGGGCATCGCGACCGCGCAGAGCAGCGCGATCGCGAGCCTGGTGGCGTGGACGGTGGAGCGCCGCAGCACGAGTCAGCCTCAGCCGGCGACGACGACCGCCGACAGGCGGCAGAAGTTCTCTGCGGGGTCGGGATCGTTGACCTTCCAGCGAGACGCGACCAGCAGCCGCAGCGGTCCGCCGGACGGGGTCGACGCCTCGACGAGCCCGCTGTTGGGCAGCGGCAGCGTGTAGGGCGTGTGCCCCAGCGCGCGGTCGCTGCGGTCCGAGCCCTCGTACGTCGTCAGCACGAGCCCTGGGAGCGCTGCGTCGGGTTCGACGACGAGCTGGCGAACACCCTCCGGGCGCGCATCGCAGCGCAGCCGCACCGTCCCCAGGCCCGGCACCGGCGTCGCGGTGGTCGTGTCGGCCGGCACGGCATCCGCGCCCCGCCAGGCCAGCGAGAGTCCACGCGCGACCGCGCCGGCGGTGCCCGGACCCTGGCTTGTGAGCGTCGCGACGACGGCGCAGCGCGCGTCGGCCGGATCGGTGAAGTCCCAACTCCAGGTAAGGCGGATCTCGGTCGGCGAGCGCCCGCTGCCAAACGCTCCCGCGGGCGGCAGCCCATCACCCACGATCCCCACGAAGCTGCCGTGCGAGCGCTTCTCGCTCGGCGTGAACTTGTTCAGGCCCTCGTTGAAGTCCGGGCCGGTGAACTGCGTCATCTCGGGCTCGCGGATCGCGACCTCGCTGCCACCCTCCCAGTCGCGGAAGGTCCACAGCGTCATCGCGACGTCGCGCGAGCGGTCGGCCGGGAAGAAGCGGATCCACTGGGCGTCGGGGCGGCACAGGATCTGGCCGTCGCCGATTCCCGGCGCGAAGAAGCCGGCGCTGTCGCTGCCCTGCCAGCGGCCCGCGGACCAGCTGAGCGAGACCTTCTGGACGACGGCGCCCGGCGGCGGCCCGGGCGCTGGTGGTGACGCGGCGGGGGCAGCGGCTTCGGACCCCGCGGCCGCCGGCAGGTCGAAACTGGCCGCGTGGACGCCGCGTCCCGGCTGACCTCGAACGCCGGCGGTGACGAGTAGCCAATAGCGCCCCCCGGCCAGCGCCCGGCGCGGCGCGAACTCGAGCCGCGCGCGCGTGCGCAGCGGCGAGCGCCGCGTGACCGCGGCGATCGTCTCGCCGCCCGCGTCGAGCATGCGGGCGCGCAGGTCGGAGATCGGTCGCTTGGCGGCGGAGCGGACCGTCACCGTGACCCGGCCGTTGCGCACGTCACGCCCGGCGGCGATCACGCCGACCGGCAGGTCGCGCCCATCGAGGCGTAGCCCGCGCCTGGTCCACCGCCTGCCGGCGCAGCCGGCCTGCCGGCCGGACACGACGAGGCTGACGCGCCCCGGCCTGGCCCTGCGCCGGAACGCGAGCCGCACCCGCGCTGTGCCCGCGAACGCCTGCGCATGCGAGCCCTGCGCGATCATCCGCCGGCCGCGCTTGAGCATTACGTGCAGCTGACCGACGCGTGCGCCGGCGCCGGAGGTCACGCGGACGACGCCGAGGCGCTGCAGCGCGGTCGCGTTGGACGTCAGCGTCTGCACGTGCAGCGGCAGCTCGCGCGGGCAGCTCGCGGCCGCCGCCGGTGCCGCCGTGAGAAGGCCGCCGACCGCGCCGGCTGCCATCAGCAGCGCCGCGCGCCGCAGCCCCGAACCGAGCGTCGTGCCGCGCAGCGACCGGCGCGCGGCTACTGAAAGGTCATCGTCGCCTGCGCCTTCGCCCGCGGGCACGAACGTGGCTGATCGCCGATCAGGCCATCCGCGATCACGTTGTAGCGGCCCGCCAGCAGCGGTCCTGAAAGCTCGTGGTCGAGCGTCTGCTGACCGAACAGCGCCGCCAGGTTCGGCGCGCTCCCATCAACGAGCCGGCGAAGCCGTACACCGAGCTGCGAAGGTCGCGGATCAGCGGCCCGCTGCTGCGGATCGCCACCGACAAGAAGCCACCGTAGTCGGAGGCACGACCAGCGGGCAGGTTCGGGAAGGTCACCGGCAGCTTGTCGGCGCAGGCGCGAAAGCGCAGGATCCGCGTCGCCTGCTTGGGTCCGCAGGAACGATCGCGGTTGGGTTCCCCCGTCAGCACGAGCGTGAACGCCCCCGCCTGCAGCGGTCGCACCATGCGCTGCAGGCGGACGGTCAGCGTGGCCGTGCCCCGCACCGCGGGGCGTGGCCGGCTGGCGCCGAGGCGCTGGCCGCTGAACGTGTACAGCACGGCGCGCAGGTTGGCGATCCGGGGACTGCGGGGGCTGACGCGCACGCGAATCTGCTTCGTGTACGCGCCCGCGTAGGGACCATCGGGCAGCGAGACCTTGACCGCCAGGCGCGTGATGCAGCCCGCCTGCGCGGCCTGCGGCGCCGCGAACACGATCGCCGCGGCCAGCATCGCCGCTGCCGCGCGCGAGCTCGAGACCGGTCGGCTGTGCAAACGGCGGCGAGTCGTCGATGACGGGGTCCACGATGGCATCCGGGCGCCCCGTGTCAGCTCGCATGCCGTGCCCGCACGCGGGGTCCGCAGCGGGGGCGCGGCTTCGAGCGGTTGGCGAGGTCATCGATCGGTGCGCTCACGGCGACTGCTCCCGGGTCGCCGATGCGCCGCTCGAGATGCCCGGGACGCTGCTGCGTGCAGCTGGATTCGGGCTTCTGTCGCGGGTCGTGCGCCGCGTCGCGGACGCCTGCGGTGTGCTGCGGCGCGGCTGTGAGCGGCTTGTGGCGCCGCCCGTCGTGGGCTCACCCGGCAGCCGCCCGGTCTTGGGCTCGATCTCGGAGCCCGTCACGAACTTGTACTGGTCGGCACGCAGCCGGTTGGTGATCGGCACGAGCCGGCTGTCGGTCGCCAGCTGCTGTGAGTTGCGCAGCGTGTAGGCAAGGAAGGCGCGAACCTCCGCGCGCTGCAGTCCGCGCGTCGAGGTGTAGAGCAGGATCCGGCGCGACAGCGGGTACTCGCCGGTCGTAATCGTCAGCTGCGAGGGGAAGATGCAGTTCGGGGTCCTGTTGCCGTTCTCGTCGACCGCGGCAAGCCGCTTGGGCGGCGTCGCACCCGCGGCGCGGGTGCGCCTGTCGGCGGCGGCGATCGCCGCGTCACCCGCCGCCCCCGGGTCGATCTCGAGCGGGCGCAGCTGGTCCTCGTAGGCCTCGTAGTAGCTGAAGCGCACGAATCCGACGACACCGCTGCGCCGCGCCCGGGCCAGCAGCTCGCGCGAGCGGCTGGCGCGCAACAGCTCGAAGCGGCGGTCGAACCTTCTGCGCGCGCGGTTGCGGGCCAGCCGCTTGGCGTTGTCGACGCGCCGCAGGTTGCGCCGTGCGAGCGCGGCGGGATCTGCGACGGCTTCCTTGCGCCGTGCGCGGCGGCGGTTCTGCGCGCGGATCGAGCGCAGCACGCGCTCGCGGACGTCGATGACGGCGCCGGCGACGTAGATCCGGCGCCGGCCGGCCAGCTCGTTGCGCGCCTTGCGCAGCTCCTGCTCGACCAGCATAGGCACGCGCCGGACCCGCTCCGCGCCGATGATGTCCAAGCGAATCTCGTCGTCGGAGCGGTGCGGGTCATAGCCGCTGCGCAGAAGGGTCGCGTTGCTGGGCACGCCGAGCACCTGCGAGGCGAAGTTCGAGAACGCGTTCGCGTTCTGGCCGGGACCGGTGGCCTTCAGCGGCAGGTCGTCGAAGCCCAGCTCGTTCCAGTTGTCGATCGTCGAGCCGCGGCGGTAGATGGCGCCCACGTCCTGGACGGTCAGGCAGTCGCCGCCGACGTCTGACTCGTTGCGCGTCGCGAGCACGATCGCGTCGGAGGCGATCTGGATCGGCGTGCGGATCTCGAGGCCGTTGCCGTTGCAGACCGCCAGCTCGGCGCTCGAGATCCGGCGCGAGGAGTCGACGATGTCGACCTCGCCACGGCAGAGGCGAGCGAAGCCCTCGGTCGCGCCGACGGCGCTGTAGCGTGGCTGCACCTGCTTCTGGGCGTTGGAGAAGCGCTTGACCGCGTTGCTGCTCAGCGAGCCCTGCTGCTCCCCGGCGATCAGCAGTCGGCCCGCGCCGCGCGTCGGGAGATGTGCGGCGGGACGCTCGGAGGGCGTGCTGCGCTGGACCGGCGTTGGCTCGTCGACCTATCCGCTGGCGCCGATCTCGACGCCGCAGCCGGTCAGCACGACGCCGAGGACGGCGACGCAGCCTCCGGTTGCCAGTGCACGCGTCGCAGGCCTCATCCCTGGACCTCCTCGTCGGTGCTCTCCAGCGGTGGGAAGCGCAGCAGCGGTCCGCTCTGAACGACCTCGAGATCGGACAAGCGGATGCCCTGCAGCTCGTTGCCGAGCAGCAGCGTCCCGTAGTTGCTGCTGCGCCGCGCGTACAGCGTCGGCGTGATCGAGCGATCGACGACGATTGCCCCGTAGGTGCGCAGCGCCGTGATGAGCGCTTCGGCGGAGCGGCGGTTGGCGCCGCGCGGGAGCTTGCGCATCGTGTAGGCGGACTTCAGGCGCAGCCGGGCTCCCTCGGGCAGCGAACGGATCACGTTGACGCCGTTGGTCACCGATGCCGGCGCCACGAAGATCCGCTGCGCGGCGCCCGGAACCGAGATCGCCAGCGCGTGCTCGATCCTGCCCCGGCGCAGCTCGCTGGGCTGGATCACGCCGGCGAACAGCGGTAGCCCGGAGCCGCGCGCGCCGACGGCGGCGACCGGGTCCTGCGTCGCCGGCGGGCTGAAGCCGGGTCCGTCGAGCAGCCAGCGCTTGATGAACTGGTAGGAGATGACGTCGCCGACGCGGCGGGCTCTCCACATGTCGTAGCCGACGCCCGCGGACTGGTCGACGACGCTGTACCAGCCGTCGAACTCCGGGAACGGCTTGATGCCAGGCGCAACGCGCAGCGTCTTGACCTGTTTGGCGACCGGCCCGCAGTTGCGCTGGCGGCAGATGACGCGCACCGTCTCGCCGCCGTCCTCGCCGACGATCGCCGGCGTCCAGGCGCACGTGTTGACATACAGCCGCAGGTCGCGGGCGCGACGCTGAGCGGTGCCGACGCTGTGCTGGTCGGCCGCGGCGACGGCGGCCACACGGCGCGAGGCGCGCGCGATCCAGACGTCGGAGCGCGGGTCGACGGCGCGCGTGTCAGCGGGGGTGTTCCACGGGCTGCTGGTCGAGAACGGCCGCGGCAGCGCGACGTCGTCGCGCGCCGGTGCCGCCGCGCGGGCGCCGCTCGTCGCGGCGGGGGAGCTGGTCGTGGCGTCCGGGCCGCCGACTGCTGCCGGGTCGGTGTGCAACCCGATCGGGTTGGAGCAGTTCTGCGCGGCCGTTGTCGACGCGGCCGGCGTGGACGTGCTCGCGGCCGCGCCGGTCGTGGCGGCGGTCGTCGTCGGTGCGCCGGCGGGCGCCTCGCCCTCGGCTGCGCAGGCGGCGAGCAGGCCGGCGGTCAGCACGGGCAGGAAGAGCGCGGCGATGCGGTGGCGCGCGCGATCAGGCGACATCGGCAGGCTCCTCCGGACTCGGGTCCGCCAGCGGCTCGCTCGCCGCCCCGGGGCGTATGACGCTGCGACCCGTGGCGCGCGCGAGGCGCTCCCCGAGCGTTCTGGGGCCGGCGACCGCGGTCTCCCCCGGGGCGTCCTGTGGCGGGTCGGCTGCGCTCGCCTGCCCGGCGATCGCCGGGGGGCGCGAGAGCTCGGGCAGGTTGGGACTGTCACGTCCTGCTTCGACCGCGATCAGCTCGCAGGCTGCGCCGAGCGCCGCGCGCAGCTCGTTGAGTTGACGCGCGACCTCGTCGCTACGCATCAAGCGGTCGACCAGGGCCTCTGCCTGCGCGGCCAGGCGGTCGCCGATGTCGGCGATCCGGCGCATCCGCTCTTTGGAGAACTCGTCGACGAGCCGCCTCGAGGCCGCCATGTACTGCTGCGAAGCGGCCCGCGTCTGCGCGTGGACGCGGTCGGCCTCGGTCTCGGCGCCCATTCGTACCGCGTGCGCCCGCCGCGCAGCCGCCGTCTCGAGCTGCGCTGCGCGCTCGGTCGAGGCTCGCTCGACGTCGGCCTGCAGCTGCGCCGCGGCCTTGCGCGCGGCGGACATGATCTCCTCGACGTGCGATCCCATCCGGGTCTCGATCACATCGGCCCCGAGCTCGCGCCCGTCGCGCGCTTCGTCGCTCATGGTGACGCCGTCCGGCCCGTTGCGGGGGTCGCCCGGCCGCCAACCTGGCTCCCGGCCTCGCCGCTGCTGCTCGTCGAGATCACGCCCCGCGGGCGTCTCGGATCGCGGTCGGCCAGCTCCAGCAGCAGGTAGCGCTCGGTCTCGAAGACGGGCGTCAGCCCCGCCGCGACGCGACTCGCCGCCGTCGGATAGCGACGCCGGATCAGGTCGCCGCTGGCCTGCTTGGCCATCAGCACGTGGCTGACCCGCCCGTAGGGCCGCAGGACCGTCTGCCGGAAGGTGCCGTCGCCCTTGTCCACGCGATCGAAGAACCGCTCCGGGCGGCCGCTGAGCAGGATGACGCCGAAGGTCTGGGCGTTGTCGGTCAGGATCGTCGAGCGACCGCGGACGTGTGCGTTGACGTAGGCCGCCATCCGCTGCTCGGGCTTGGTGCCGACACGAAAGCCGCCGATCGAGTTCGAGCCGTCCTGGTCGGCGCCGCTCTTGATCGCGCGCACGAAGGCCTGCTCCTGGCCCTGGAAGGGGTAGCGCTGCATCGCGTTCCAGGACCCGATCGCCGTCAGCCCGAGCCCGACCAGAGCCGCGAGCCAGATGATCGTGCGCAGGTTGGGAAGGATTCGGTAGAGCCATCCTGCTCCGGCCACGCAGACGATCAGCACGGGCAGTGCGTTGCGCATCGCGAGGACGTTGAAGTCCTGCTCGATCAGCGCGCCAGCGCCGATCACGACGATGGCCGCTAGCGCGAGGATCGACAACCAGCACGACATCTCGTCGCGCTTGCTGACGGCGGTCGTGATCAGCGCCGGCACGACGACGATGCCGAGCGCGACGACGCCGAGCGTGAGCTGGCCGCCGCGCGTCAGCACGTCGAGGATGCCTACGTCACCGGTCGCGCCGGCCTGCGGGGCGTTGACGGCGAACGTGCCCGAGCTGCTCAGCCAGCCCAGCAGGTCGCCGACGATCAGCCAGTTGAAGAGGATCCAGACGCCGAGCGCGTACACGAGCGGCGCGAGGAAGGCCACCAGCGTGCCCTCGCTCTCGTCGCCGGCGGCGCCGCGGCGGCGCAGACCGAGCGCCATCATCACGGCGATCACGATCGCCCAGATCCCGAACGAGTAGCGCAGCAGCACGAGCAGCGAGAAGGCCAGCGCCGCGGCCACGAGGAAGCGCGGCTGCGCCGTCAAGAACCAGGACACGAAGCAGTACAGCGAGAACGTCAGCAGCGCCAGGTAGACGACCTCGCTCATGCCGTTGCCGGCGTAGAAGATCACGAGCGGGTTCAGCGCGAAGAGCGCGAGCATGAGCCAACGCCGACGCCCCGGCATCGAGCAGCGGGCGAGCAGCCGGTTCATCGATACGACCATCGACCCGCCGAAGATCGACGAGATCAGCGGCAGCGCGACGAGCGATGTCGCCAGCGGCTTGACGATCGTGAACGGCAGGAAGCTCATCGTCGTCAGCGGCGGGAAGACGAAGCCGATCGCGGCCAGCTTCGGCGGCTCGTTGTGCCAGACCATGTAGGCGCGGGTCAACCGTTCCAGCGCGTCGAAGACGACGACGCCGTCCTCGACGACCGTCTGGTAGCCGATCCAGAAGTAGTCAGTATGGACGCATGGGGCTGGTCCTCGTGCGTCGCATCTTTCGCGGGTTGACAATTGCGGATGTCGAGGGCCGCAAGGCCAGAGCCGCATACGACCTGTGGAGGACCAGCCGTGTCT
>Ga0136631_10000685_pt1 | contig 10605 bp, 10 predicted proteins | sample AntDrymUQ6012206_2_FD_104655 | JGI IMG/M metagenome (GOLD analysis project Ga0136631, IMG submission 104655) | Polar desert sand microbial communities from Dry Valleys, Antarctica - metaG UQ601 (22.06) | ecosystem: Environmental > Terrestrial > Soil > Desert | place: Antarctica: Dry Valley... | reverse complement strand
GGCCGGCGCGTCCTGTGACGGCTCGGCGTTCTCGTCGATCACGAGGGGTGGATCTCCATCGGTTGCGGTTTCTGAGCCACGTGAGGATGCTCGGGCCCGGCGTAGATCTTGAGCTTCGTGATCTGCTTGCGAGCGAGCCGATTGCGGGGCAGCATGCCCTTGACCGCGAGGCGCAGGACCTCCTCGGGCCGGCGCTCGAGCATCTCGCCGAGCGTCCGCGTCTTCAGTCCACCGGGATAGCCCGAGTGGCGGTAGTACTTCTTGTCGGCGCGCTTGTTGCCGGTGACCGAGATCTTCTCCGCGTTGACGACGACGACGAAGTCGCCGGTGTCGACGTGCGGGGTGTAGGTCGGCTTGCGCTTGCCGCGCAGCGCGTCGGCGATCTGGGTCGCCAGACGCCCGAGCGTCTGCCCGGTCGCGTCGACGACGAGCCAGTTGCGCTCGCGGTCGTTGGCATTGGCGACGTAGGTCTTCATGGCGTGAAAAATGCCACGCGTTCTGCCGCGCGGCGGACATGCAGCATAGGGAATCGCCGCTGCGTGCGGAATCCCACGGGGAATGGCCAGACTTCCGCCGCCTCATCGGCTACGGTTGCGCCCATCGAATGGCCGAATCCATCACCTCCCGGTGATGGAACGGGGGAACCATCGGCGGTCGCGTTCGCGTGGGCGTCGTGGGGCGGATCCAGCTCGTGATGCTGGTGGCGCGGACCTTGCGTGCGCGAGTCCGACCACCGGCATCCGTGCCGGCGGTGCCCCTAACCCCGTAGGCCGCACACAAGGGGGCGGATCGAGCTGAGACGAGTGCTGGGGATGGTGCTGTGCGGGCTGTGCGTCGTCGTGGGCGCCCCTGCCGCCGCCGCGAGCTCCAACTCCGCGAGCTCGGGCGGTGCCTCGGCCTCCGAGGGCGCGGCCATCGCCAGGGTGTCGTGCATGGCGCGCTGCGCCACCGCCGGCAACGTGCGTGCGGGCAGCCTGCTGCGCCTGCGCGGCAGGCGCATGCGGGGCGTGCGCAAGATCGTGTTCCTCGGCGCCGCCGGAGCACCGGACGACGTGCTCGTCCAGGCCCGGCGCCCGCGCGATACGAGCGTCGACGTGGTCGTGCCCGACAAGGCGCTGACCGGCCCGCTGCTCGCGATCAACCGCGACGGCGCACAGTCAGCCGCCAGCCGCGCTGCCGTGACCGTTCAGCGCATCGCCACCAGCAACGCGGCGCTCGACGTCAGCATCGTCGGCCAGCGGGTGTTCCTCGGCGCCGCCCGGCAGGCGCGCGTGGATCTGCTCGCGCGCCAGCCGCTGAACGCGGCGCTCGCGCTCGTGCGCCTGAGCGACGGCGCCGTCGTCATGGGCTGGCCGCTCGGGCTGCTCGCGCCCGGCGTCGTGCGCACGGTGACGTGGGACGGGACGATCTCCGGCGTGTCCCAGCCCGCGGGCACCTATGAGTTTCGCGTCTTCGACCAGCCCGCGGCCGCGCAGGCCGCGCAGGCCGCGCAGGCCGCGCAGGCCGCGCAGGCCGCGCCGCCTGCTCCGCTTGCGACCGCCTCCTTCGACCTCGTGGACCACAAGTTCCCGGTCCGCGGAAAGCACGACTTCGGGGAGGGCATGGCCGCGTTCGGCGCGGGGCGCAACGGCCACTCCCACCAGGGCCAAGACGTGTTCGCGGCATGCGGCACGCCGCTCGTCGCGGCGCGCGGCGGGGTCGTGAAGCTCAACCAGAACGAGGGCAACGCCGGCAACTACCTCGTCATCGACGGGGACGGAACCGACGTCGACTACGTCTACATGCACATGCTCGAGCGCTCGCCGCTGAAGAAGGGCGAGACCGTGCTGACCGGCCAGCTCATCGGCCAGGTCGGCGAGACCGGCGTCGCCAGCGGCTGCCACCTGCACTTCGAGATGTGGGGCGCCCCCGGCTGGTACACCGGCGGCGCGCCGGTCGACCCGCTGCCGTCGCTGCTGGCCTGGGACGCCTACAGCTGATGGACCCTCTCATCCCGGCAGCTCACAGCGCCGCCGGCCGTCGCTGAAGCCGCTCGCGAGCGCGGCCGTGTTGGCCCGCAGCGAGCCCAGGTACGTCGCGCCCGGGGAGCCGGGCGGTCCGAGCGAGTCCGCGTACAGCGCCGAACCGACCGCCGCCCCCGCGTCGCGCGCGATCGCCCGCGTGAGCTTCGGGTTGACCGAGCGCTCGGGGAAGATCGTCGACACGCCGGCAGAGCGGATCGTGCGCACGAGTCGCGCCACCTCGCCGCCGGACGTCTGGGCCTGTGTCGAGAGCGCCGGGATGACGGTGCCGATCACCTCGATGCCGTAGCGACGGGCGTAGTGGCCGAGCGCGTCGTGGTCGGTCACGAGCCGGCGCCGGCGCGCCGGAATCCGCGCCATGCACGCCGCGATCGCCTGGTCCAGCGCGCGCAGCTCGCGCAGGTAACCGCGCGCGTTGGACTCGTACGCGGCACGACCGTCCGGGTCCGCGTCGCCCAGCGCCCCGAGAATAGTCTTGACCGCGATCGCGGCCGCGCGCGGATCCTGCCACCAGTGCGGGTCCTTCCCGCGGCTCTCGCTCCCGGGCCCGAGCTCGTCTGCGACCGTGACGGTCAGCGCATCCGATCCGGCGTTGCGCAGGACGTCGCCGAGCCACGCATCCAGATCGCCGCCCGAGCGCACCACGACCTGCGCGCCGCCGATGGCGCGCACGTCGCTGGGGCGCGGCTCGTAGGCGTGCGGATCGGCGCCGGGGTCGAGGATCGTCCGCACGGTGGCTCGCCGGCCCGCGACCGCGCTGGTGAGGTCGCCGACCTGGGTCGTCGTCGCGACGACGGTCCGGCCGCTGGCCGAGCCGTCATCGGCGGCGCCCTTGGCGCACCCGGCGAGCGTCACTGCAGCGAGGACCGCCAGAGCGGCCAGGATCCGAAGCGCTGGCATCCGAGCGGATGCTATCAGCGGGAATGATTCTCATTAGCTGTTCGACGGGGTCGCGGCCGGTCGAGCAGAAGGGCGTCAGCTGGTGGCGCCCGAGGGCTCCGGCTCGGCCTCCGCATCTGGATCATGGTCGGCCTCGCTCTGGCCGGACGCCGACGCGCCCCTGCCCTTCTCCGAGCGCGAGCTCGCCTCGTCGCCGCCGACCGCGACGGCCGCCTTGGCCGTCACGAGGTGGTAGAGGATCAGCACCTGCACGATCGCCAGCGACTCCGAGCGGCTCGACTCGCGGCCGATCGTGAACTCGCCGAGGCGCTCGGTGCGCAGGTGGCTGGCGAAGTGCATCTTCTCCCAGATCGCCTCTTCGATCGCGGCCCCGCGCTCGCGATCGACGCTGCCGGGAATGAACAGGCGCGTCTCGTTGTTCTTCTCCTCGAGCGTGATGCCGTCGCTGCCGCCGGCGTCGACGACGACCGAGAGGTCGGGGTGCGGCAGGCCCTCGCGCAGCGTCAGGACCGCATCGAGGTGATCCTGCTCGCCGCGCTCGTTGGGCCGAAACGATACGACGATGTCCCCCCTGCCCTGTTGGGGGCGGATGAAGGCCTCGGAGTCGGGCTCGCGCTTGTCCAGGTCGTCGAGCACGCCCTGCTCGGTGTAGCCGCGCTTGCTCGTGTCGCGCTTGATCTTCCAATCGCGCCGCATCTCCTCCGGCGGCGCGAGGTACACGCGCACGTCGTAGGTCTCGGCGAGCTCCTGGGTGTGGTAGCCGAGCAGGCCCTCGATCACCGCGAAGCGCTTGGGCATGACGTACTGCGGCGGGCCGAAGGTGCCGTCGGCGTGCTGGTAGACGGGCTTGAGGATCGGCTCGCCGTTGCGCAGGTGCACGAGATGCTGCGCGATGATGTCCATGTAGTTGCAGTCGGGGTGCAGCGGCGTGATGTCGTGCTCCGCCCGCCCTGCGCGGTCGTACTTGTGGTAGTCGTCGAGCCCGATGTGGGTGACGTTCTCCCTGCCGAGAATCTCGACAAGGCCCTTTGTGATCGTCGTCTTGCCGGTCGCCGAATCGCCGACGACGCCGAGGATGATGGGGCGCGCCATGTGTTCCTCTCCATTCCGAGTCGCCGAGATCGGCGAAACATAGCGCCCGGTCGGCAAACACGGCCTGCGGCTTAACAGCCGGGGCGGCGCGCGCGCTGCGCGAGCGGCCACGCGACCCACAGGATGGCCGCCAGCAGCGCGATCGTGCCAGCCCCCGCGACGAGCCATCCGGCCGTGCCGACCTGACGCGCGAGGCCTGCCTGCCAGAGCGCGAGATGGCGTCGATAGTCGTCGTCGCGTGCCGAGCGATCGCCCGCGGCCGCGATCGAGCGGCGCGTGAGCTGTGGCAGCTCGGTGACCTGGCGGACGAGCTGTGGCCCGTCCGCGCCCGCGTCGCGGTGCAGCAGCTGCGTTCCCGCCGGAGCGATGACGGCGGGCAGCGACAGCACGAAGCCAAGCGCGAACAGCGCGGCCGCGACCCGCAACCGGGCGGCGTGCTCGCCGATCCACGGCCCCAGCGCGACGAGCAGGACGGCGACGCCCGGGATCACCAGCCGCGGTCCCCAGCTCCAGCCGCCCATCCACGAGTGCCAGGTGGCCGCAAGCACGAACGTCGCGACGAACAGCGCTGCCAGCAGGCCCGCGGCCGGGCGGTCGCGGCGCCACAGGGCGGTGAGCGCGAACGGCACCAGCACCAGCGCGGGCGCGAACAGGACGAGCGCCTTCTCCGGCGACAGCAGCAGGCCGCCGGCGCCCTCGAGCAACGGCGTGGTGAAGCCCGGGTCGACGGGAGGGCGGTAGCCGAACTCCAGCGGGTCGCCGAAGCGCACGAGGTTGTAAGCGACCGTGACGGCGGCGGCGGCGGCCAGCGGCGCCGACGCGCGCGCGATCATCCGCAGCCCCTCGCCGCGCAGGCCGTGGCGCACCGCGAGGAACGCGAGCAGCAACGGCGCAAAGGCGGCCGACTGGGGACGCGCGAGCACCGCGAAGGCGAGCGCCGCACCCGCCTGCATCCCGTGCCCGGCGAGCGCGCGCTCGACCATGACGACGATGCCCAGCGCGACGAGCGGCTCGGTGAAGAAGTCGCGGCCGTAGGGCAGCAGGTAAGTGCCGAGCACCGTGCCCGCGGCGACGAGCAGCGCCGCCGCGCGCGGTGCCCCGAGGCGGCGCCCGAGCAGATACAGCGCGGCGGCGAGCGCGCCCGCGACGAACGCCATCAGCGAAGCGGCGGCCGCCGCCTCGAGCAGGTCGACGCGACCCGTGAGCAGGCCGACCGGCTGGACGAGCGCGACGGGCACAACGGACAGCAGGGGCAGCAGCAGGCCGTACTTGGAGTAGTACCGGCCGTCGTCTCCCTCGATGCCGAGCGCCGGCGGCACCGACAGCGACCCGTCGTGCACGATCGATTGGGCGACCGCCAGCATCGAGCTGCCGTCGAGCACCGTCACCTGGGCCTGGCCCACGAGCAGCAGGAGCAGCGCCACCGCAGCGCCGAGCCTCACCGCGACCCTGCGGTCCTCGCGCGCCGGAGCCATCGCCGCCGAATCTACCCCACCGCTCGCGCGCGGCGCCCCGTGCAGTTGAATGGCCCCCATCGGAGTCTCCTTCCTGATCCCCGCCTACAACGAGGCGCGCACGATCCTCGAGGTGCTCGAGCGGATCGACGCGCTGGACCTCGAGGTCGAGGTGATCGTCGTCGACGACGGCTCGACCGACGAGACGGCGGTGATCGTCGAGACCTTCGCGGCCTCGCATCCCGAGGTCCACTTGCTGCGCCAGCCCAACCGTGGCAAGGGATCGGCCGTGCGCCTCGCGGCGAGGCGCATCACGAAGGAGATCGCGGTCATCCAGGACGCCGACATGGAGTACGACCCCGCGGATGTCATCAGGCTGATCGAGCCGATCCAGCGCGGGGTCGCCGACGTCGTCTTCGGCTCGCGGCTGAGCGGCGGCGCTCCGCAGCGCGCCTATCTCTTCTGGCACCTGATCGGCAACCGCTGCCTGTCGCTGCTCACGGGCCTGCTGTTCAACACGACGCTCAGCGACATGGAGACCGGCTACAAGGCGTTTCGCTCCGACGTGCTGCGCTCGCTGCGACTGACGCAGGACGACTTCGCGATCGAGCCCGAGATCACGGGCGAGGTCTGCAGGCGCCACCTACGCGTCTACGAGATGCCGATCGCCTACTACGGGCGCACGTACGCCGAAGGCAAGAACATCACGTGGCGCGACGGGTTCAAGGCGATCCGCGTGCTCGTGCAGGTGCGCCTGCGACGGTCGTGAGCGCTCCGCGCGGCGCGCGGCCACTGCTGCTCGTCGCCGGCCTCGCCGTGACGCTCGCGGGGGTGTATCTCGCCGTCTCCGGCGTCGCGCTCGACGACACGGCCGACGCGCTCGCGGGCAGCGACCTGCGCTGGCTGATCCCGTCGGGCGCCGTCTTCGCCGCCGGCGTCGCGCTGCGCGCGGTGCGCTGGTGGTCGCTGTTCGACGTGCGCAAGCGCCCGCCCCTGCGTACCGTCACGCGCGCGCTGCTGATCGGCTACTTCTTCAACAACATCCTGCCGGCGCGTGCCGGGGAGGCGGCGCGGGTCATCTCGCTGCACGCCCGCGCTCGGACGTCGCGCGCCGAGACGATCGGCACGGTCGTCGCCGAGCGCGTCTTCGACCTGCTCGCGCTGCTGTTGATCCTGTTCGCGGCCTACCCGTGGCTGCCGCAGATCACCTGGCTGCGGGCGGCGGCGATCCTCGCGATCGCCGCCGTCGCCGGTGTGATCGCGCTGGTGTTCGTGCTCGTGCGCTACGAGGAGCGCGCGATCCACTGGCTGCTGTCACCGCTGCGGCGCATCCGTCGCGATGGGTTCGCGCAGCGCGTCGAGTTCGCGGCGATCAACGCCACCCGCGGGCTCGTCGCGATTCGCGACCCGCGCGCGGCGCTCGTGGCGATGGCGCTGACGGTCGCGTCGTGGGTCGTGCTCAGCCTCTCCTACTGGATCCTGATGTCGGCGTTCTCGCTGAACCTGCCGTTGGCGGCCGCGCTGCTCGTGACGGTCACGATCAACGTGGGTCTCATACTGCCGTCCTCGCCGGCGGCGATCGGCATCTTCGAGGCGGCGACCGTGCTCGCGCTGAAGGCGTTCGACGTCGAGCAGGCGCAGGCGCTGTCCTACGCGCTCGTCCTGCACCTGCTGAACCTCGTCCCGTTCCTCGTCGCGGGCGCCGTCCTGCTCGGGCCCGGGGCGTTGCGGCGACGGACGCCCGAGCAGGGCCGCTGACCCCGGCAGGGCGGCCCGCGACCGGCGTGCGCCATCATCGTGGGATGCCAGAGGACGCACGAGCCGAGCGCCCGGCGCCGACGACGATCGCCGAGGCCGTCGGCGGGCCGCTCGGGATAGCCGAGACGGCGGTGCCCGCCATCGCCTTCGTCGTCGCCTACACGATCTCGGGATCGGACACCAACACGGCGGCCGCGGTTGCCGTCGGGCTCGCCGTCGTGCTGGCGGTCGCGCGGCTCGTCCGGCGGGAGTCGCCGCGCCACGCCTTGTCGGGACTGATCGGCGTCGGCTTCGCGGCCTTCATCGCCACGCGCAGCGGCAAGGCGGAGGACTTCTTCCTGCCCGGCCTGCTCTTCAACGCGGCCTACGCGTCGGCGCTGCTGATCTCGATCGCGGTGCGCTGGCCGCTGATCGGCGTGATCGTCACGAAGCTCGACGGCGAGGACAACAGCTGGCGCGACGACCCGCGCCGCGTGCGCGCCTACCGGCTGGCCACGTGGCTGTGGGTGGGCCTGTTCTCGCTGCGCCTGCTCGTCCAGCTGCCGCTGTACCTCGCGGAGGAGGTCGTCGCGCTCGGCATCGCCCGCACCGCGATGGGCCTGCCGGTGTTCGCGCTCGGCCTGTGGCTGTCCTGGCTGCTCGTCCGCGGCGTGCGCCCGGCCCCGGCGCCCGCCCAGGCATAGGCTCGCGCCTCAGGCTCGGCCGCCGCGCCCGGATCGCACGCGCAGCTCGATCGCGGGCGCGCGGGCGAGCAGCATCGTGAGTCCCGTACGCGGGTCGCGCGGCGACGCGCGCGTCTCGCGCAGCGACAGCGCCGACCACGTGCCCCCGGCGTCGAGCTCGCCGGCGAGCTCTGACGCGATCTCGCGCGGCACCCAGCCGACCGGCTCGCCGTCGGCGGCGAGCACGGCGACGGCATGGCGATCGTGCACGTTGCGGGGGTCGCGGCGCAACTCGAGGCTGCAGCCGGGGTGCGACGGCGTCGCTGCTCAGCGCGCCGGGGTGGTGGCGCGCCGCGCCCGCGACGGCGCTCACGCGCAGCCCGCGGGCGGCGAGCTCGGGAGCGTCGCGCGCGAGGTAGCGGCCGTCCTCGCCGACGAGCCCGTAGCCGCTCAGCCAGACGATCGAGCCGTCGTCGGGATACCAGTAGCGCTCCTCGTAGACCACGTCGACCTGCATCACCTCCTCGAGCCTACGCCCAGGTCGCATCACAGGGCCGCTTTGCGGGAACATGCAGCCCATGCCGCGCAACGCGTTCCTGGCGCTCCTGGCGACGTTGGTCGTCGTGATCGCCGTGGCGGTCCCAGCGGCGGCCGCGCTCGCCGCCGCGCCGCCCGCTTCAGGCCCTGCGACGGCCAGCGGCAGCGGCGGTTCGGCCGCGACGGTCGACCGGCTCGCGACGCAGGCGGCGATCTCGACGCTGCGACGCGGTGGCAACGCCGTCGACGCGGCGGTCACCGCGGCGGCCGTGCTCGGCGTGACCGAGCCGTTCTCGTGCGGCATCGGCGGTGGCGGCTTCCTCGTCGACTACGACGCTCGCGGTCGCAGGGTCGCGACGCTCGACCACCGCGAGACCGCGCCCCGCGCGATGCGATCGGACTCGTTCTTCGCCGACGGCGTGCCGCAGGCGTTCAACACGGCGCGCTACAGCGGCATGTCGGTCGGTGTCCCGGGCACGGTGCGCGGCTGGGAGACGGCGCTGCGGCGCCGCGGCACGATCACGCTCGCGCAGGCCCTTGCGCCTGCGATCCGGATCGCAGACGAGGGCTTCGTCGTCGACGCGCCCTTCATCGCCCAGACGATGGAGAACCTCGACTACTTCGACGACGCCCCCGCGACCGCGGCGCTGTATCTGGATCCGGACGGCACGCCGCGCGATGCGGGCACGATCTTCCGCAACCCCGACCTCGCTCGCACGCTCACGCGGATCGCCCGGGTCGGCACGAGGGGCTTTCATCGCGGCCCGGTCGCCAACGCGATCGTCGCGACCGTGCGCCGGCCTCCCGTGATCCCCGGCGCCAACCACGTCTGGCGGCCTGGGGTCATCGACCACCGCGACCTGCGCGCGTACAGACCCCTCTGGCGCGCGCCGACGCACACGAGCTTCCGGGGCCTGGACGTCTACGGCATGGGCCCGCCGTCCAGCGGCGGCTCGACGGTCGGCGAGGCGCTGAACATCCTCGAGTCCTTCGGCCCGGGATCGCCGACGCGCGAGGAGATGCTGCACCGCCGGCTCGAGGCCTCGCGCCTGGCGTTCGCCGACCGCAACGCCTACGTCGCAGATCCCGCGTACTTCCGCGTGCCGCTCGGCGGACTGCTGTCAAACGGCTTCGGCGCGTCGCGTCGCGAGCTGATCGGCGACCGCGCGGCCTCGAGCCCGGTCGCGCCCGGCAACCCGTTCGCCTTCGAGGGCGCCGCCTCGGCCTTGCGCGGCGAGCCGTCCGCGACGACGACCCGCGCCGGCTCCACGACGCACATCTCGGTCTCCGACCGCCGCGGCAACGTCGTCGCCTACACCTTCACGATCGAGTCGACCGGCGGCAGCGGGCTCGTCGTCCCGGGGTACGGCTTCCTGCTCAACAACGAGCTCACGGACTTCAACTACGACTCGCTGACGCACCCCAACCGCGTCGAGCCGGGCAAGCGGCCCCGCAGCTCGATGAGCCCGACGATCGTGCTGCGCGACGACAAGCCATGGCTGACGGTCGGCAGCCCGGGTGGCTCGATGATCATCACGACCGTCCTGGGGTTGCTGACCGACCGCATCGACCTCGGGCTGACGCTGCCGCAGGCGATCGACGCGCCGCGCGCCAGCCAGCGCAACACGCCGGCCACGAGCGCCGAGCCGGCGTTTGCGCAGACGCCCGAGGCGGCGGCGCTGCGAGCGCGCGGGCACGCGTTCACGACGTCCGCGGAGATCGGGGCGGCCACCGCGATCAAGTTCCTCGGCGACAAGGGCAGCGTGCTGGCCGTCGCCGAGCGGGTGCGGCGCGGCGGGGGCAGTGCGATGGTCGTGAAGCCGGCTCCGCTGCGATCGCGCTGACCGCGGGGCGCGCGCCGCGCCGGCCTTGACGGCGACCACGCCATGGCGCTAGCGTCATCCCATGAAGCGCTTCGCCCTCGCCGGCGCGCTGATCCTCGTCCTGCTCTTCGCGGCGCACGCGTCCGCGGCCACACGTTACGTCGACGACGACGGCAGGCAATGCAGCCAGGCGCGTCATGCGACGATCCAGTCGGCGATCAACGCCTCGGCGGCCCGTGACGTGGTGCGTGTCTGCGCCGGTCGCTATGCCGAGCAGCTCACGCTGCCCGCCGGCAAGCCGGGGCTGTTCGTCGCGTCGCTGCCCGCGCGGGCGGCACGCGTCGTCGCTCCGGCTGGC
>Ga0136631_10000684_pt1 | contig 10628 bp, 12 predicted proteins | sample AntDrymUQ6012206_2_FD_104655 | JGI IMG/M metagenome (GOLD analysis project Ga0136631, IMG submission 104655) | Polar desert sand microbial communities from Dry Valleys, Antarctica - metaG UQ601 (22.06) | ecosystem: Environmental > Terrestrial > Soil > Desert | place: Antarctica: Dry Valley... | reverse complement strand
ATCCATGAGCAAGGCGTCAAAATCACATGCGACCTTGAGAGCAATGATGGCTGCTTCAACGCGATGCGCAGTAGGTGCTTCCTTACATTCGAGGCAAGCACGGACTTCCGGTAGCAACTGAAGTACTTTCAGGTTGGTTCGACACAACGCTTCAAAAAGCAGGATCTCGAAGAAGTCATGCTGATTGCCGTCGTGGGCGCTGATTGCTCGAAGGTGCCGACACCTCCGTAAGACGGTAATGCTAAGTTCCCACTGCCCATCCATCTGTAGCGCGCTTACCTGTCGTGCCATGACAGATATCCGTTGCTCATCGTTGGTGCAGTAGTCCAGGGCCCGTTCAAGTGCTTCGCTAGCGTCGTGGGGCAGGCCAACCTCCAACAAGTGCTCGGAGCAGGAGCGAACCACCGATAGCGCGCGGTCACGGTCCCCTGCATGATGCCAGTGGAATGCACACTCCCAAAGCAGAGCCGTCGACATACGGTCGCCCATCAGCTCCTTCTCGAGGACCAAGCCGGCCCGACGATGGAGAAATCCACGCGACGCCGCACTGAGACCTTCGAACACTGCGTTTGACAATAGATCGTGGCGGGTTCGTAAGGATAACGGCGTGATATCCGGCGAATCGGTTGAACAGCTCAACATCCCGGCGGCGCTCAGCTCCTGAATCGCGCCGAGCAGTTCATGAGACGCATACTCCAATACCTTGTCAACCCGGTCCACCGTGGCACTTTGCCCTAGCACGGTGCAAGCCTGAAGCACCTTGAGTGAGGTTGGACTTAATTTTGAAAGTCGATCCCTTAGAACCATGCTTACGGATGAGGGCGCTTCAGCGCTGCCGGCCGACTCAAGCCAGTGCTTGGTCAGCTCCTGAAGAAAAAACGGGTTGCCTTCTCCCACATCGAGAATCCGACGGGACGCAGTGGAAGGATCGGTTAGAGCACCGTCAGTGACGATAGAGCTGAGAAGCGCTTCCGCGGCCGTATGTGTCAGAGCGTTCAGCTCGATCAGTTCCGCGCTACCGCGCACGATCCCCTCTAACAGGTCCGTTCCACCAGTGCGTGCATTCAGTACCAGGAAAAAACGGCGATCCTTCGCCCATGCGAACATCTGGGCCAGAATATCCGCGGATGTGCGATCGATCCACTGAACGTCGTCGAAGACCAGTAGGAGCGTGCCTTCATCGGTTATCGCGTCGAGAAGGTCGAACAGTGCATTGCGGAGCGCGCGGTGAAGCGCGTGCGATTCCGCCGTCGATACGGACAACTCCGCTCCCCGCGTATCGAACTCGGTCAGGCGGCGAAGCACTTGCAAGGTCTCCTGTGAGCACCCGATGGCTCCCGGCATGTCTCGCAGAACGGGAACCAGATCGACGAGCACCGACAGAGGTCGTTCGACATTCGAGCGCTGACAGCTCACGGTCGTGGTTCGAATCCCCTGGAGAGCGGCAAATTTCACCAGCTCGGCCGCCATCCGGGTTTTTCCTATACCAGGATCACCAACCACAACGCAGGCGCAGCCATGTCCCTTCTGGGCGTCCTTGAGACGACGCGTCAGCCGCTCGACTTCGACTTCCCGGCCAACGAACGCCGGACTCGGGAGCGAGACGGGCGCAGGAACAGATGGGGAATCCAGAATCCGCTTACGAAGAAGGGTCGTGGATAGCCGAATATCGGCGTTCCCACCTACTTCCTTGAGGTAGTTATCGAGAATCGTGACTGCCTGACGCTTCTGGCCTCGCATGGCGGAGGCTTCTGCGAGGGCCAGGACGGCGCTCTCATTAAACGGATCCAATCGCAGGACCTCGCGGGCAATCGCCTCGACGGAAGGCCAATCGGCGCGGCCCCGCTCGACTCCCAGCCGGACGAGGAGCGCGCGCGAAGATGTTGAATTGATCTCGCTGCGCTTTCCATCGACCCAGTCCCTGAACGGTTCAGAGAAAAGGGGAGAGTATCCTGGCAGGAACTCGAATGAACGCTCGTGCTCGAACGAGCCATTTTCGCCAACGGAGATGCGACCAACATCGGTAACCACTTCCGGAGTTGCCAGCCTAACCCGGTCTCGATCGGCAATCACGGGAAACCCAAGCTTTTTTAGCTGCAACAGGGTCTGCCGCAGCCGATGACCGCGAATCGACGGGTCGACTTTCGGCCAGAGGAGCTCCGCCAGGCGGGAACGACTTATTCTGCGATCTCGCTCGAGTAGGAGATACAGCGCGCTGGCGAAAATGATCTCCTGTGAGGGAGTCAGTGTCGCAATGTCTGTGGTGATTTCAGCGTTTCCCAGCGCTCGCAATTCCAGCATGATCGCCTCAGCAATACCGTGGGGCCAAGGTCTGAACCTTCCGTCAGAATGGCGTCAGAATCCCGGGAGGGCAATGAAATTCTTGCCGAGAGGCCGCCCCCCTAAGGGCAGAGGGGTGATGCGCAGGGTGCGTCCGGATCTCGCAAGAATTCAGCGAAGACGGGCAACAGCAGGGAACAGCATCCGCGCCAGCGTCTCGGCAATTCCCTGCTTGAACCCGGAGGGATCCCCGACCGCCCGACGCAGGAACGGGCGCATCGGGGCTGGAGCTCGAGCGTTGTCCCGGACCGCAGCGTCCTTCTCAGCCGGACTCAGGGCCCTGCCGGTCTCGAGCGCGGAGCCGGCGGCTTCTCCCACCCGCGCGGCGCGGGTTGCCTGTGGATTCGCACCCCCCGCAGAACTGGCCCCGGAGGGCGGCACCGCAGTTCAGGCAGGTTTCCGAGCGGAGCAGCGTCATTCTGAAAGCAAAAACGCGCCCCGGGAAGAGACGCGTTTCATGACTGCCGATTTGCCGGACAGAGTTACGGGAGATCGAACTGGACGCTCGTCTCGACGGGGAAGTTCTCGCTCTTCAGCGTCGCGACGGCCGTGAACGCGCCATGAAGTCCCGCCGGATTCCAGCTCTCCTCGAAGACCGTGTCGTCCTTGCCCTTGAGGGTCTTGCTCTTCATTGCCTGGGTGAAGATGCGCCCTTCGCTCCAGCGCCAGACTTCCTTGCCGGTCGAGTCGTTCACCACGAAGTCATGAGTCTGACCATCGGGGAACTGGATCTCCACCATTTTGGCGGTGTTGTTGACGACCCGGAGGGCGAATTTGAGCGATCCGGCGTCCCCGGTGGGGCGGAGGACGTTGAAGGTCGTCCCGAGGACCTCTTTTTCGTCGACTGACTGTTGTTTGGAGGCGAGGGGCTTGTTGCCGTCGTTGGCGAAAGATCCGCGCGCAAATGCGACGGAAGCGGCGATGAGCAGCGGTAGGATAACGCGGGTTTGCATTTACTTCGATTTCTCTGTGGGAGCGAGCCGACAGTTGGCGGGAGGCGATCTCACACCGAGTGAGATGCCCAACTTATCAACTCAAGGACGATTGGTCAAACCCGTCCGCAACATTCTAACTCGGTATTGCACTTACACTTGCGGGCCAGCTCATCCGTTCGGTCTATCTTCGGACGCGGGGTGCTGGTCGCTGAAAATCACGCTGCTTGACACCGGAACGGAGGCAGCTTAGAGTACCACTGTACTACTAAACTAATACAGTGACACTCTTCCTCAAGCCCAATCCCGCCAACGGCGTCCCGATCTATCTCCAGCTCAAGGAGCAGATAATGCACGCGTGTGAAACGGGCGCGCTGAAGGCAGGCGACAGCCTCCCCGGCATACGCGTTCTCGCCGAATCGCTGGTGATAAATCCCAACACCGTCGCGCGCGTTTATCGCGAGCTCGAGCAGGAAGGAGTGCTCGAGCTGCGTCATGGTATCGGCGCGTTCGTCGCGGCGACGGGACGAACCACGCGCTGGACCGCGGCGAGAACCGGACAGATGCAGGCGGCGCAGAAAGCGGCGAAGGAATTCGTCGGCGAGCTGCGCCGCCGCCGCATCGAGCCCGACGAGATACGAAGGCTGGTCGAGGCCGAGCTCTCATCCGGCGCGCGGCAGCGCTTCGGCCGCACCGGCTCCGGCGACTGAGGCACGCCGCTGCACCCTCCGACATCAATAAGATGGAGCATTCGACCTTGAAGCGCGCACACGCGATCGAGACCGAAGGTCTCACGAAATTCTACGGGACGTTCGAGGCCGTGCGCGGCCTGACGATGCGCGTCCCGGCGGGAACCATCACCGGATTCCTGGGCCAGAACGGCGCCGGCAAAAGCTCCACCATCAGGATGCTGCTGGGCATGATGAAGCCCACAGCCGGGACCGGACGCGTGCTCGACTTCGACATCGCCGAAGAGCGGCCGAGCATCGAGATGCGGAAGCGCGTCGCCTACGTGGGCGAGGACAAGCGGCTCTACGACTACATGACGGTCCGTCAGATGATCGCGTTCACCAAATCCTTCTACCCAACCTGGAACGACGACGTCGGGAAAAAGCTGCTGGACGAGTTTCGCCTTCCGCTCGATCGTCCCACGAAAAAGCTCTCGAAGGGGATGCGAACCCAGACGGCGCTGCTACTGGCGTTCTCGCGGGGCGCGGAGCTGCTGATTCTCGACGAGCCCACCGAAGGTCTCGATCCCGTCATGGCGGAAAAGCTGCTCGAGCTGGTGGTTGGCGCAGCCGCCGATGGTGCTACGATCTTCTTCTCATCGCACAACGTCGCCGAGGTGGAGCAAATCGCCGACCGGATCCTGCTGATCGATCGCGGGCAGCTCGTGCTCGATACGACCCTGGATCTCATCTCCCAGGATTTCCGGCGACTGAGAGGCGTTTACGATATGCCGTTCCCCCCGGGCGCGCTCGCTGTCGACGGCGTGGAGCGCGTTACCGTCGACGGCCGCGTCGTTTCGGTGCTGGCATCCCACAATTCTTCGGCTATAGCGGAGCGGATGCGCGCGCATCAGGGCGGCGGAACGGTGGAAATCATACCGCTCACTCTCAAGGAGATCGTGCTCGAGAGCCTCAGGGGCGAGCCGCATGTATAGGACGCTGTGCGCCAAAGCCTGGCTCGAGACCCGCACGCGGTTTCTCACCGCTCTGGTGGCGACACTCGCGGTGTGCGCGTTCTGGACGCTCGGCCACCCCTGGATCGAGTCGCAGTGGCAGCGCGATCTCATCGAGCACCCGGAATGGGACAACCCTCCGTGGTTCCTGAGGGCGATGAAAGACTACCCGTTCTATCTCTGGCATTTCGTGTACGCCGAAATGTTTCAGAAGATCTGGGTGATACTGGCGGTGCTGCTGGGAATCGGCGGACTGTCGCGTGAAGCCGCACACGGGACGGCCGGATTCACGCTCTCTCTGCCGGTCAGCCGTCTCACGATCTTCGGCACGCGGGCAGTGGTTGCGGTGGCCGAGCTGTTGGCGCTCGCGCTCGTCGCGCTCGCTGCGATAGTGGCGGGATCCCGGGTGATGGCGCTGCCCTATCCAATCCACCACGGCATCACCCACCTGGCAGTGATGTTCGCTGGCGGGCTCGTATTCCTCGCGGCATCTCTCTGCATCACTGAGTTCCTCGAGGGCGAGCACACCCCGGCGCTCGCCGGCCTGGGCGGAGTAGGCCTTCTGTACTTCGTGATGCAGCCGTACGTGGATGGCGCCCCGGTGACCGGGCTCGCGATTCCCTTCGCGGTTCCGAAGCTGATGGCCGGCCCCGCAGACATCACCGGGGCGGGAGACATCGTGTGGTCCGGGTTGTTCGCGAGTCTGGGTGCCGCGGCAGTTTTCGTCGCGCTGGCGGTGCGGCGCTCGCGGCAGCGAGACTACTGACCGCGGAGCGCGAGCGATGATGATGCTGATGAGGAAAGCGTGGCTCGAGAGTCGTGGCCGCTTCATAACAGCCGCGGTGGTCCTGGCAATACTCGGCGTTTCCACGGTGCTGCGCGCTCCGGCCACCATCGCGGGATGGGAAGCGCACCACCGCGGTGAAACGATGTCGTACGCGCTCTATATATGGTTGTCGCTCTCGCACGGGTTTCTCCAGTTCCTGTGGGTGGTTGCGGCCGTGATCCTCGGACTGGGTGGGCTCAGGCGGGAACAGGCCCACGGGTCGAGCGGCTTCAGCCTGGCGCTTCCCGTCAGCAGGAAGGCGCACGTGGTCTCTCGCGCGCTGACGGGTGCGGGGGAGGCGGCGGTACTGGCGCTCGTACCCGGGTTGATCGTCGTCGCGCTGTCCCCGCTCGCCGGATTTCATTATCCCCTCGGCCAGGCGCTTCTTTTCGCGGCGCTCCTCGTTTCGGCGGGACTCGTATTTTACGCACTCGGGTTTTTTCTGTCCGAGATTCTTCCCGGCGAGTACGCGGCTCCGGGCGTCGGGATGGGTATCGTCGCGGCGTTCTACGTGCTCACCAGGCTGCCGCGATTCGACTTTCTCAACGTGTTCGACGCGATGGACGGGAAGAAGGTGCTGGTCGGGCAAACTTTCTATCTGGGCGACACCTACCCCTTCGCGACGATCGTGTGGAGCTTGCTGGCCGCTCTGACGCTCGCGATCCTGACAGTGATCGAAGTGACGCGTCGCGACTTCTAGTTCGTTTTGACGAACAGCCAACCGCACTTCTACCTTTGGCAGCATGAGCGCGGCACGGGGGGAAGAGCAGGATCTGGCGCGCACGATCAAGATCGTGCAGACCTCGTTTCCACAGATCTATCTCGCCTGCCACACGCGTCATCAGCGCAAGCGGTCGACGGAGCACAGGCTTTCAGCGCGCGATGCATCCATCCTCGCGCACCTCGATTTACAGTACGCGATCACTCCCGCGCGGCTCGCCAAGCACTTGGGCGTCGCCCGGTCCACCCTTTCCGAAGCCCTCAAGCGGCTGATCCGGCTTGGCTACGCAGCCCCACCCGAGGTTGGCGGGGGGCGAAGGCTGACGGGGGTTCTGCTCTCCGAGCGGGGCGCGAAGGCGATCAGCGACACATCCGTCCTGGAGACAGCGAGGCTGGAGGAGATTCTGCGTGGCCTCGACCGTCGGGGGCTCGAGGAAATCGCCGCTGGGATGATGGGGCTCAGCACTGCCTGCCGAGTGCACGCGGAGAGTGCGAGGCGGCGACGGGGAATGCCGGGATGAAAGTGGTGCTGATCGGTCTCGCTGCGCTGGTCGCGATCGCCCTGGTGGTGGTTGCGATAGGATACTCACTTCCGGTCAGGCACCGCGCCGTTCGCGAGGCGCGCTATCACCGCCCGCCATCGGAAATCTTTGCGCTGATAAGCGATGCCAGGAGCTTTTCCTCCTGGCGCCCGTCAGTGAAGACGGTGGAGGTGCTACCCGATTCCGGCGGCCGCCGGCGCTTCAGAGAGGAGGGATCGGACGGAGCGATCCTCTACGAGGTTGCGCAGTCGGTCCCGAACGACCGCCTGGTCACGCGGATAGCGGACCCCTCGCTGCCCTTTGGCGGCAGCTGGACGTATGAGCTGATCCCCGCTGGCGATTCAACCACCCTCCGTATTACCGAAGACGGAGAGGTTTACAATCCCGTTTTCAGGTTCGTATCGCGATTCGTGATGGGGCACACAAGTACAATCGACCGATACCTGCTGGACGTCGCGAATCACTTCGGTGGACCGGAGACACGGTAGCTCCCCGTGCTTGTGAAAAAGTTCACAAGCACGTAGATTTAGCCCCGCATGGAAGACGGGAAACGGCACCGACAGACGCCCGGATCAGGCGGTCTCTCCGCCGGGGACTTCGCCGGCGTGGGAATCCAGTTCGCTGTCGCAATCATCGCCTTCCTTTATGCCGGGCAATGGCTGGACAACCGGATCGGCACTAGTGGAGTCTTCACGATTATCGGAGTCTTCGTCGGCGCGGGGGCGGCTTTCTACAACATGTACCGGAAGATCGCCGCGGCGCAGAGGAAAGACGACGAATCGAGGGGACGATGACGGCGACGCGCTCGCTGGGAGTATTCGCGGCGATATCCGCCGCCATCATATTCCACAGCTGGCTGCTCCTGCGGCTGATTTTCACCAGCCCGGCGCAGCAGCAGGCGATGCTGTTGAGCGCTGCAATCGCCTTCGCGGTGCAGTTCGGGGCCTATGCTTTTCTGGCGCCCGGGAAGAGCAGTGCGGCGGTGCCCGGCGAGCTGATCATCCGCTGGGGAATGGGTGGGGTGATCCGGTTCCTGGCTCTGGTTGTTTTCGCGGTACTGGCGAAGGTTATGCAACTGCCGCTCGACGCGGCGCTGATAAGTCTGGCGACCTACTTCTTTCTCACGATGATGGCTGAACCCCTGCTGCTGAATCATGTCCGCTGAAGGCGAAAACTTCATCCTCCCCCATATCACGGACTCGCACCACCTGGAGTATCCGTGCCTGAACACAGGTTGGGTGTGCTCCTACGAGCTGCCGCACTGGGACCCGATCCACATTGGCAGCCTCGCGATCGACATCTCGCCCACCAAGCACGTGGTAATGCTCTGGATCGCCTTTTTCCTCTGCATCGGCACCATGCTGCTCGCACTTCGCGGTCACAGGACGCGAACGGCGAGCGGGCGCGCTCCCAAGGGACTCGCCAACGGGCTCGAGGCGCTGGTGCTCACCATCAGGAACGAGGTCATCCTTCCCAACGTCGGCCACCATGGCAACGCCTTCGTGCCGTATCTGCTGACCCTCTTCTTCTTCATTCTCTACGCGAACCTTCTCGGACTGATCCCCTACGGCTCGACCGCCACGGGGAACATCTCGGTCACGGCGACGCTGGCCGTCCTGACGTTCATCGTGATAGAGGTCGCCGGCATGAAGGCGCTCGGCAGGAAGTACATCAATACGATCGTTTTCTGGCCGCACGACATGTCTCTGCCGATGAAGCTGTTCATCTCGCCGATTCTGACCCCGATCGAGCTGGCGGGAAAGTTCACCAAGCCGATTGCGCTGGCGATCCGTCTCTTCGCCAACATGCTCGCCGGTCACATCGTCGTGCTCGCGCTGATCAGTCTCATCTTCACGTTCGGAAGCTGGTTCCTCGCGCCGGCCCCGGTGGCGATGGCTCTCGCGATCATGATTCTCGAGCTGTTCGTAGCATTTTTGCAGGCGTTCGTCTTCACTCTTCTGTCCAGCGTTTTCATCGGGCTGATCAGGGAAGGGGCGCACTGACGCGGAGCTTGCTCAACTTCGCGTAGGTATCCGGCCGAGCGGCCGGAGAAGCCCGTTGGGACCGTGGTCCCGCTGACGGGCGGCGACGTTCGATTGTCGCGGGCACGACATATCACGAAGCACGAAAAGAGGAATGCAAAGCATGTCGATTTTTCCACTGTTGCAGGCGGCGGCTGAAGCGGCCGGGGCGTACGGCGCTGGTTACACCGGCGCGTGGGCGATGCTCGGCGCCGGAGTTGGTGCGGGCCTCGCCGTAATCGGCGCGGGCATTGGTATCGGAAGGCTCGCCGGTCAGGCGATGGACGGAATGGCCAGACAGCCCGAGATGGCGGGACGCATTCAGACGGGAGCGATCATCTTTTCCGCGCTCATCGAGGGAGCGGCGCTGTTCGCGATCGTTATCGCGTTCCTGATTCAGGGCAAGTTCTAAAGGATGGAAAACCGCGCGTCGTGCGTGATCCGTCATTCCGTTCTCCGTTATCGCGTGAACCGCAATGACTGAAACGCAAAAACGGAAAACGGAAAAACGGAAACGCACGACGCGAAGTTGAAATGCCATCGACCCGAGACGCACCACAACCAAACCCATGAAGACTCTAATATTCTCGCTTCTACAACACGGCTCTGACGCCGCGGCCGCGGCAGGCACCCCCGAAAAGGTGAACCTGCTGTCCCTGAAAGGCGGTCTGATGTTCTGGACGCTGGTCATCTTCCTGCTGCTGTTCGGAATTCTGGCCAAGCTCGTCTTCCCGAAGATTCTGGCCGCTGTCGAGGCGCGCGAAAAGGCGCTCGAGGATGCGATCGAAGGTGCCAAGCGCGACCGCGAGGAAGCTTCGCGGATCCTCTCCGAGCAGCAGCGCCAGATCGAGGCGGCGCGCGGCGATGCGCAGAAGCTGATCGTCGAAGGCCGCCAGATCGGGGAGAAGCTGAGAGCTGACATGATCGAGGAGACCCAGCAGCAGCAGCAGGCGATGCTGGAGCGCGCCCGGCGCGAGATCGAGACCGAGAAGCAGCGCGCCATCAGCGAGATGCGGCGCGAGGCGATCGAGCTCGCCATTGCGGGAGCCGGCAAGGTGATCGAGAAAAATCTGGACGACCAGTCGAACAGGAAGATCGTCGAGACCTTCCTGTCATCGATCCCCGTAACCCAACCGAAGCGCGGATGAACGACGCGACGATCGGCCGCAATTACGCCGAGACGCTGCTGGTTCTGGCGCAACGCAACGGCGACACCGCCCAGGAAGAGTGGGGCACCCTGATCGAAGCGCTCGGCGACGCGATGCGCGAGGACCTGAGCCTGCGAACGTTCCTCGAGTCGCCGAAGATCTCCGCCGCCCAGAAGATCGAGGTGCTCAGCAAGGCGCTCGACAAAAGAGTCCCGCGTCCCTTTCTCAAGTTCCTCGAGATTCTCGTTGGGAAGCGCAGGCAGATGCTCATTCCGTCGATCGCCACGGAATATCGCGCGTTGATCGATGCCTCCGAGGAACGGGTGCACGCAAACGTCACCGTCGCGCGCGAACCGGCCGCGGGCGAGCGCGAGGCCCTGACCAGCCAGCTGTCCCGTCTCTATGGCAAGCGCGTGGT
>Ga0136631_10000683_pt1 | contig 10632 bp, 13 predicted proteins | sample AntDrymUQ6012206_2_FD_104655 | JGI IMG/M metagenome (GOLD analysis project Ga0136631, IMG submission 104655) | Polar desert sand microbial communities from Dry Valleys, Antarctica - metaG UQ601 (22.06) | ecosystem: Environmental > Terrestrial > Soil > Desert | place: Antarctica: Dry Valley... | reverse complement strand
TCTTCGCGGTGCCGCGCACAATCATGGCCGGGGACGACTGCGTCGCGATAACGCTGGACGCTGCCTGCGTGCAGGTCGGTTCGGCTCGATCCGCCGTAGCGACCTGAGGCCGAGTACCCCAATGCGCAAGCGCCGGAGCTCCTGCGTTCCTGATTCTGGGGCCTGAGTTCTTCGGCTCGATCGCTGCTACGTCGCGCTCGCGTGTTTCATGCGAAGACGTCTATGCCTGGATGAGGTCCGGAGGGCGCCGCCATCAGCCATCAGATCGTCACGAGCGCAAGGATGCCGGTCGAGCAGTCCGCAGCTCCTTCGCCGTGACCGTGAACAGCACACGACGAGCGCTGCCGCTGTGATGGTCAGACCGGCCGCCACCAGATCGCAGACACGCCCACGCTGCCGGACGGTGAGGACCGCATTTGCATGAAGATCCATCAAAGCCCTCCTTCGGATGTGACTTGGACAAGCCGCACCCTAGGAGGGCTCGTTGCTACTTCACGCCGTCAACAACGTGTCTGGGAACTACATCTAGAGCACCGGCGCGCGAGTGGCGCGCCCTCCTCGGATTGCGCGTTTGTCCAGTGGCTCCGGCTTTGCGAACCGGGATTCGTCAATCGTCTTGTTTCAGCCATTCCATCTCGACCTGGATCTGCTTGAGTTCGAGCTCTAGCTTGACACGAGCAATTTGCTGTTCGAGCTCGAGGTTCGGCGACGCAGATGGCGTTTGAAGGTTCTTCTGCGTCTGCGCGATCTGCTCGCGTACCTTCAATGTCTCCAGCTCTTCGCGCTGGCTACGCGTTGCTAGGACGCCCTTCTCGGCGATCTCGGCTTCAAGGATCTTGCGGCGGCGTTCGATATCTGCGAGCTCCCTCTCGGCACCTGCCGCTCGAAGCTTGGAAAAGTTGTCCATGACCGCCACGGCCTGATCCACGGACTCCTTGATCTGACCAGGGGCCGCACTGAAAGCCGCACTGAGCTGGCGAGCAGGAGATTCGTCGGTGCTCGAGAGCTTTGTGAGGGCACCCGTGTCGCCGAAGCCAAGAGCGCCCGTTTGCTTGTCGAAGATTCCGGAATCGAAACGTAGGAACCCAAGCCTGGAGTCGCTGTCGACGACCCAGGCAGGCATGACCTTGCGTAAGCTGAAAGGTCGGGCGAAAAGTGCCTCGAGATCGTCGTCCTGCAGTTCAACTACGCCATCGTCGTCGTCAAGCACCAGGACTCTAGTCACCTCGTAGTCGTCGGTCAATGCAAGGTCGCGCTCGTAGACCGCCAGGGTCGTTGGGCGAACTGTTCGAAACCAGATCCCGCTCTCATCCTCGAGATCCTCGGACGTGAAGTTGAGCGCATCCTCCTCTACCTCGGCGACGCGGGCGACTACCACTCCAAGCGTGGTCGCGGCACTCCGAAGTGACGGATCCAATTCGTCAACGTCGAACACGGCGGTCGGCGTCGCCGACGGAAGCTGCGGCAGTACGTCGGTCCCAACAGTGAAGACATGCTGTTTCGAAGCAGTTGGAAAGCGATTGCTGAACCACGCGTCGACTTCGTGCTCCACTCGTTCCGCCTCGGCGCGGACACGTTCGATCGTGCGCTGCAGAACACGTACCTTCGCGAGCAGATCAATGGTCGGTGTGTTGGCGACCGCTTGGCCGTGGGCCGCAAGTTGATCCTGGAGCGAGGTCAAGGCCGCTCGGTAAGACTCCCGTCGCTCGTACAGTTCGCTGCGTTCTTGCTTGAGCGTCTCATCGAACGTGTCCGAACGAGGCGGCTCGACCTGCTCGGCTTGCCCCTCCGCCAGGAGGAACATGCCCCCAAGACTGCCGAGGATCGTAGATGCCACGAATGTGCCAACACGAATGCCCGCCTCGATCACCGCCGCTCCGGCACCTGAGACGGTGGCTGAGGACGAGGTCAGACGTCCGTCTGCTGCAAACTCCAGCTGAAACTGCTTGTCCTTCATGAACCGACTGCCCATCGGCAACCGACAACGCCAGTCCAAACGTGGGTCTGCCTCTACCCGTAGCTCGAGGTCGCTTGTTGCCGAGTGTCGAGGACGGGAGGTTTTCGGATCGAAGTCATCCGTTACCTTCCCGGTGATGTGGACAACCGAGCGCGACAGCCGGTAGTAGACCTCGGTCGGTTTGTCGTCAGCCACGTTTCGTGATCTCGACCACAGCGCCAATGTTCGGCGCAAGCTAACTCAGACTCGCACGAAGTGCAAAGCGACTCATGGCGTCCGCGGAAACCGACGCCAGAAGGGACCCCTCGCGCTCGGTGCTGTGACGAGGAGCAGAAGGCACCTATGCGAACGGACGGCTGCCCTCTCATCAGTGCCTGAGCGCTGAGGCGAGAGCGTGACGCTGGACTGCGCGATCGAGGCGCGCTTCGGTCAGGAAAGGCTGAGGGGCGAGCCTGCCACGCACACGCCCACCGGCGCCAGGTTTGCGCAGCGTTCGGTTCCGCCCACTCGTCCAAGCAGCGAACCTCTCCCGCGCGACCACGACCCATGCGGGCGTCTCGCCCCCGCCCCGGCCGCTTGTTTAGAAAGCCCCCAAAAAGGTATCCCTCATGCGAGGGTCTGCGGCGGTTCATTCCCTCTATTGAGGGATCGATTACCCCGGCAGGGTGACTACCGTCCGTCTCAAAGGGTGAATCGCGCCCCCTCCCGGGGAGCAGAGGGAAAATCGGCGAAAAGTTCTGCAACTTGTTCTTCAAAGGAGAAACCATGAAGAGACTCTTGATGATCGGCGCGATGATCGCAGTGTTTGGGCTCGGCAGTGCTGCGGCATTCGCAGCCAGCGCGTCGCCACAAGGCCAGGACGATAATGCCCAGGTCTGCCCCGCCGGGGACAGTGGCAAGATCGATGTGTCCGGGAGCCAGGCCAGCATCACCGTGACCGCTCCGGAGGGCAAGCTCATCTCCGGCTACTGCGTCAAGGCAGGCTCGGCGAATCAGGACCTCGGCCCCGAGTTCTACACGGTGAACCCTCCGGCTAAGTCGGTGACGATCACGTACTCGTCGGGCAAGGACATCAGCCACTACTCGCTGACGTTCGTTGATGAGGAGCCGACAGAGACGCATCCGACAGAGACGCATCCGACAGAGACGCATCCGACAGAGACGCATCCGACAGAGACGCATCCGACAGAGACGCATCCGACAGAGACGACTTCGACAGAGACGACTTCTACCCACACCACGCCAACGGAGACGACGCGCACGGACACGACTCCCACGGGGTCGACGCCCACTCAGACGACCGGGACGGCGACCACTCCCGAGACGACGTCTACGGAGGAAGTCAAGCCCTCAGTGTTCACTCCTCCGGCCTCGCAGAAGCCCGCTAAAGGCCAGAAGCCCGCTAAAGGCCAGAAGCCCGCTAAAGGCCGGACGGCATCGGTCGCAGGCGCGAACGCGTTGGCCTCGAGGCCGAGCAAGGCCGCCCAGGCAGCTCCGTTCACTCCATAAGCATGAAGTTCACTCCATAAGCATGAAGACGAGCGTCCCCATCATCGCCTCATTCCTGGCGGGGGCGCTCGTCGTCACGTTCTTGCTGCTGACGCGAGGATTGGACGATCGGGTCGTGCGGTCGGTGAATCACCGTGTCGAGATCACGAAGGTCGCAGCTTCGAACGTGCGGGCGACTGTCAAGGTTCCGGGGAGGGTGTTGACGCCGGCCAGCGTCAACAACCTAGCCCGGATCAACATCCCACGCCTCCGCCTGAAGGCCAGAATCGGGACGAATTTGACCGTGGGTCCAGCGTGGTGGCCGATCACGGGCAGACCTGGCGGCGGAGACACGATTGCCGTCGCGGGACATAGAACGACCTATACCAAGCCGTTTTATTGGCTCGAGCGTCTACGATCCGGCGATTCGATCTACATCCGCTGGAAGGGCCGCGTTCACGCGTACCGCGTGTCCGGCCGAAGGATCCTCTCAGCGAAGAACTTGCACATCGCAGACGCCAGGGGTCGCGAGCTACTCCTTCTCAGCGCTTGCACGCCGCGGGGGTCCGCACGACAGCGGATAGTGGTCTATGCGTGGCCCGAGGCGCAGGAGAAGAGGAAGCCCTAGGCGCGAGCGGCGCAGGAGCTCCGCGAGTAGCTCCTGCTCTCCGGGGCACGCGGCGCGCCCCCTGACGGGACGCGAGGAGCGTCTGACGGTCGACGACGTCTTCGTGACAACGCACGGGGGAGCTCGAGGCGCTCGTCGCCGAGATGGCGCGCTTGCAGATGAAGCCGGAGTTCGAGCTCTTCCGAGCTCGTCGAGCGTGTCGTGCAGATCGCCTCCGACGGCTGGTCCACGGCCGTTGCTCGTGAGCTCGCGAACAGCATCGGGAACGTGAGCTCGCGAACAGCATCGGGAACGCAATTGCCGACGACGACTGGCTGCGCGAGCATCCCCCGGCGATCCGCTGGCACTCGGGCGTGGCCCCGATGGAGCTGTCGCCCGATGCGCCTATCGTCGAAACGGTGCTCGCAGCCGGCTCGGAGCTCGGCCGACCGGGACGACCGACGGGTTTGGACTCCTGGTTCGACGGGGCGACATTCACCCGGTTCGCTGCGACGCTGACGATCGCTTTCGGGCCGCCCGGCCTGGACGGTGACCGGACAGTCGCACATACCATCGATGAGTTCGTCCCGGTCGACGACCTCGTGCTCTGTGCGCAGGCTTTGGCACTCGCCGCGATCTGCTTCTGCGGTATCGCGCGGTAGCTGTCTCCTGGTGACTCTGCGCTCGACGTCAGTACTCGAGGCCGGCTTCGACGAGTGGGCTACGGCCCCACGCGAAAGTCTTTTCGTACCAGCCCGTCATCGGCGCGAGCGTCGTGCCGAAGCGCGACGAGTGCACGAACCAGTCGTTCCCGACGTAGATGCCCATGTGGCCTACCTCGCTCGGGGACGAGCGTGGGCCGCGCGATCCGAAGAACACGACGTCGCCGGGCTGCAGAGCCGCGCGGGGGATTCGCGCAGACCGCGCGACCTCGCCGCTCATCGCATAGCTCGTGCGGCCGACCAGCACGCGGGAAAGGTTCGGCGCTGCGCCGAAGGGCTGAAGCTTGTAGACGCGCCAGACGAAGCCCGAGCAGTCGAAGCCGCCGGGGAGCACCTTTCCGAAGAGCTGCTGCGGCCGCTCCGAGGTTCCGGCCCACACATACGGTGCCCCCACGAGCCGCAGCCCACGCGCGACGACGACCCGCTGCCACTCGGTCATCGACGGAAGCGAGAACGCCGACGCAGCCGAGCGAACCGCCTCTCTCTCGAAGTCGGTGAGCCCGAGGTACACGGCGATGCTGAAAGCGGCCTCTGCGCGCGTGACCGACTGGGAGAGCTGAAGCTCGAGCTGCTCCTCTTCCCGCGGGTGGTTCACGCGGAACCCGAGCATTCGCGCGACCGTCTCCGTTCCCAGCCACGGACGCGGCCCGAGCTCCGCCGCGACAGCCGCGAGGCGAATCGTCTGCGCAGCCGGGCGCAGCCCGGCGAGCGTGACGAGCCGCGCGTCGAGCTCGCGGACGGTCACCGGAGCATCGGGATCGGTGACCGAGATGGGACCGCCGAGGCTCGCGATCACGGTCGCGAGCTCACTCGCCGTAAGTGGATCGGCGGGCCTGAAGGACTCCACCGACGAAGCCATGAGCCCTGCGTCGACGACCTTCGCGATCTCTGCCGCCGCGAAGCTCGACGTCGCGGGCGAACGCGCAGAGGCTGCGCCCGCAGCGACGAGGGTCGCGAGTGCGACGACAGCGACAGCGGCGCGGTGCATGGATGTCGTATCGGCGCCGCATCGGCCGAGCCAAAGCTTTCGGGGAGGTAAATTCCGTCGGGGGCTATGCGGCGACCGGGCTACAGTGGCCGGATGCGGTCGCTCGCCGTCGCGTTGCTCGCCCTTCTCGCGATGGCCGCGGCCGCCGGCTGCGGAAGCGGGACCGACGAGGCTGTGGCTCCATCCGCGACCGTCACAGAGTCGACACCGCCGCAGACGACCAGAGAAACAGCGCCTGCACTCTCGGGCGTCACGCTCGACGGCGACGCCATCACGCTCGGCGACTTTCGCGGTCGCCCGCTGCTCATCAACGTCTGGTCGTCGTGGTGAAGCACCTGCCAGAGCGAGGCGGTCGCCTACGCAGCGTTCGTGGAGGAGCATCCGGAGCTCGCCTACGTCGGCCTGAACGTCGCCGACACGCTTGACGACGCAGAGTCGTTCGTCGACGAGAACGACTGGTCGTGGGAGTCGATGCAGGATCCAGAGCGCGAGCGCGCTCGCCTCCTCGGCGCGACGTACCAGCCCCACTTCGTCCTCGTCGACGCCGATGGGTCGATCGTCGACTCCCACGAGGGTGGCGGCGACGCCGCGGTCTGGGAGGCGATGCTCGCAAAGCTCCCATAGGAAACCTGGGGTCTGGCTTAAGCCAGACCCCAGGGGCGGAGGAGGCGCTAGGCTCCGCCGCGCATGAGCGCGAGCCAAACCCGCTACTCGACAACGCTTCCCGCAACGTGGCTCGCCTCACGCATGGCCATCGATCCCGCGCGCATCGACGGGATGCGGCGTGCAGGCGAGCTGATCGCCGTGCGTGAGCCAGGCTCCACCGAGTGGCGCTATCCGGCGTGGCAGTTCGACTCCGGCAAGCCACGTCCGTCGGTGGCGCGCGTCGTGGCGGCCGCGCGCGAGAGCGGTGTCGACGACGCGCGGCTCTACGAGGTCCTCACCATGCAGCTCGGGCTGCGGACGGATGGGGAACGGCTCGTCGACCTCCTCCTGGAAGGACGTGACGACGAGGTCGTCGCGGCAGTTCGAGCAGCCGGCTAGACCGAGGCGGAGTACGCGGCAGCCGCGCGAACGATCGAGACGTCACCACTCACCGTCTTGACATGCAGCGGGACCACGGCCTCGTCCGTCTCGGCAGCGGGCTCCTGGTCGAGCCCGAGCTCCGACTCGAGGCGACCCGAGACCGACGCGGCGTCGATCCAGGTGCGCGTCCCCGGCGCGATCCCTACGCGGACGTCGCCCGACACGGACTGGACGCGCACATCGCCGCCCGCTACCGACTTGATGTCGACGTCGCCCGACGTGGTCGAGAGCGCGAGGTTGCCCGAGATGCCTCCGATCGTGACGTCGCCGGAGACGGATCGCGCCGTGAGCGACGCGTCGACCCGCTCGACTCCGAGATCCCCCGACACCGTCACGAGCGATGCTTGAGAGGCGATCGTGTCGACCGAGACGTCGCCGCTTGCCGTCTTGACCTGCAGGTCTCCCCGCACCGACTCGAGCTGGATGTCACCCGAAGCCGTACGAACGGACACCTCACCGAGCTCGCCGTCCGAGCGGAGATTGGTCGACCCGCCGGCGAAGTCGACGTCGGTTCCGGGGGGACAGACGATCCGGCACTCGAAGTCGCCACCCCACGTGATCTGGATCGGCCCCCAGCGGAAGCGATCCTTCTGCTCGATCTTCACGACGTAGCGACCGAGGCGCTCGTCCATCGTGACCTCGATCTCGTCGACGGCGTCCTGGCCCCGACGGCCGGCCGCGACGACCTCGACGGTCGTGCGCGGCTCGTCGGCCGTCGTGACCAGGACGCGACCACTCGGGAGCTTGACCTGGAGGGAGACGCTCCCGGGCGTTTCGAAGACGTGCATCGGCTCGTTAGCTCCCGTCGCGGGCGACGCCGCGTCGGACGCGAGTCCCGGTGGGCCGCTTGCGCGTGCTCCGGATTCGATCGCTCGTGTCGACGAGCGCGACGTAGTCGAATGGAAGTGAGGTCAACAGCATGGTCTGCTCCTTTCAGCCTTGGGCGTAGCCCTGCATTCGGTTACGGCTTCGTTTCGCCGACCGCTGGTCGACTGACCGGGCTATCGTGCGAACGAGCCACGCGTTGGTCGAGATTCCTTCGCGGGCGGCGGCAGCTTCGACGCCGGACTTCAGCGACTCGGGCAAGCGCAAGCTGATGCGCCCCGAGAACTCCTCGCCGACGCCGACCTGCGTTGCGTCGGGCACTTCGTCCGAGACGACGACCAGCTCGGGATCCCGGCCGGCGAGACGCACCTCGACACGGCTCGAGTCGAGCTGACCGCCGATTTCGAGGGCAGCCTCGCCGAGCAGGTCGAGCAGATGCAGATGGAGCGTCGCTGCGAGCGCCTCGCCCATGCGGCGAGCGAGCTCGGCAGCTTCCTCGTCCCCGCGACCTGCAGCCGCTGCCAGCTCCTGCTGGATGGCTTGCACGTGGATGTCGAGCTGCATAGTGACATCACTATGACATCACTAGTGACGTCTGTCAAGCGTCAGACTACGCATCGCGCCCGGTCGAAGGGCGAAGTCTGAGAGTTCTGCGGCCGCGAAGCGGACACCTTTAGGGGTGTTCGCGCACCGGAATCCGCACTCGCGGATTCCGGTGCTGCGGGAAAGTCAGGACGGCTCAGTCGCCCCAGTCGAAGTCCCGGGGACCACCGGTCCAGAGCGCCTCGTCGAGCGCGGCGCCCTCGACACTCTCGACGGTGTCCTCGCCGGGCCAGGGCAGGCGCTCGGAGCTCAACTCCGCAGCCGGCTCGCCCTCAATCGTCTCGTCGATACGCGCCTGCTCCTCGCTTTTGAACAGCGGATGGTTGTCGAGGGGGTCGCCGTCCAGGTAGCGGTCGATCGGCATGTCGCCGTCGAGCTCGGAGTTCTGGCTCTTGAGCGCGAGATGCTCGCGGATGGCCCGGGCAAAACCGGACTCCGTGTCAACCGAAGAAGGCTCGCCGTCGGGTTCCATCTCGTGCTCCAGAGCCGTCCGAGTCTACCGGATGGTCTCCGATCTCCCTGCGTGCGACCGCGATTCTCCGAGACGAGCGTCATGTGCGACGATGTCGGACGTGCCTCTGATCGCCATCAGCATCGCGCTCTTCCTCCTGCGCCGTCTGCGCCCGACCACCGTCGCACTCGTCGCATATCGCACCTGGCGCCGCCTGCCACCCGAGCAGCGCCAGCAGATCATCCTCGCCGCGAGGCGGAATGGTCCGCGTCTCGCCTCGTCGCTGACCCGCCGCGCGCGGCCGCGGATCTAGCCGGCCGAGCCGGCGCCCAGCGCTACTCGCACGATCCGATCCTGCTCGTACTGGTGCAGCGTGGGATAGCCCTCGCTCGTGCTCGCACGCCACGTGCGCCCGACGTAATGCACGCGCTCGACGTGCGGCGCGCGCGCTGCAGCTTCCTCGAGGCGGTGGCGGATGGATCGCCACGCACCCATGTTCTGCGGCTCTTCCTGAGCCCAGACGATCTCCCTGAGCTCGGGATAGCCTGCGATGAGCTCCGACGTCGGCTCGAGTGGAAACGGGTACAGCTGCTCGATCCGAGCCACGGCAACTCCCGGCTCGCTTGCCCGCAACTCGTGGGCGACGATGTCGTAGTACATCTTGCCGCTGCACAAGACGAGCCTCCGGGCCGTGGCGCGGTCGGCCAGCGGATCGTCGAGAACCGGTTGAAACGACGACTCGGCGAGATCGGCCATGGTCGACGTGGCCTCGCGCAAGCGCAGAAGCCCCTTCGGGGTCATCACGACGAGCGGACGGGCCGTCGCGTCGAGGGCTTGCCGGCGCAGAAGATGGAAGAACTGGCCGGCGGTCGTGCAGTTGACGACACGGATGTTGTCCTGGGCCGCGAGCTGGAGGAAGCGCTCGAGCCGCGCGCTCGAGTGCTCCGGGCCGTTGCCCTCGTAGCCATGCGGAAGCAGGAGCGCGAGGCGAGACGTCTGGCCCCACTTCGATCGACCCGAGACGATGAACTGGTCGACGACGATCTGAGCGCCGTTGATGAAGTCCCCGAACTGCGCCTCCCAAAGCACCAGGGCGTCGGGGGCGGCGATCGAGTAGCCGTGCTCGAACGCGAGCGCGGCGTACTCGGAGAGAGGCGAGTTGTAGATCTCGAACGATGCCGTCGCGGTCGGGAGATGCTGCAGCGGCGTGTGTGTCTCACCCGTCGTCGGGTCGTGCAGCACGGCGTGCCTGTGCGAGAACGTGCCGCGCTCCGTGTCCTGACCCGAGAGCCTGATGGGTATGCCTTCCTCGAGGAGCGTGGCGAACGCGAGCGACTCCGCGTGGCCCCAGTCGATTCCACCTTCCCGAACGGTCTCGCGGCGGCGTTCGAGCTGGCGCGCCAGCTTCGCGTTCACCTCGAAGCCGTCCGGCGCGCGCAGGAGCTGCTCGTTGAGCTCGAGAAGCCGCTCCGCCGCGACCGCGGTGAGGACGGCTGACCCGGTGTCCGTCCGCGTCGATGGCTCGGCCGGTGGAACCGGCGAGGCGAACGACTCCCGCAGCTCGTCATGCGCCACGCGGAGCTCCGCGAGCGTCTCCTCGAGCATCTGCTCCGACGTCGCTTCTTCGACGATGCCATCGGCGACGAGCTCCTGTGCGTACGACGTCCGAACCGGCGGCTGCTGCACGATCTGCTCCGTCTGGAGCGGCTGGGTGTAGGCAGCCTCGTCCTGCTCGTTGTGGCCGAATCTCCGGTAGCCGACGAGGTCGACGACAACATCGTGGCCGAACTCCTCGCGGTAGGCGAGCGCGAGCCGGATTGCCGCGACCGCCGCCTCGGGGTCGTCGGCGTTGACGTGGATGATCGGAACGTCGAAGCCCTTCGCGAGGTCGCTCGAATATCGCGT
>Ga0136631_10000681_pt1 | contig 10645 bp, 13 predicted proteins | sample AntDrymUQ6012206_2_FD_104655 | JGI IMG/M metagenome (GOLD analysis project Ga0136631, IMG submission 104655) | Polar desert sand microbial communities from Dry Valleys, Antarctica - metaG UQ601 (22.06) | ecosystem: Environmental > Terrestrial > Soil > Desert | place: Antarctica: Dry Valley... | reverse complement strand
GCCCCCCTGCCCCGCTGCCCCGCCGTCCCGCAGACGCTCTGGCCGATCATCCAGGGTGGCATCCACGACGAGCTCCGGCTTCGCTCGCTCGAAGGCACGCTGGAGCGCGGTCCCTGGACCGGTATCGCCATCGGGGGCCTTTCCGTAGGCGAGCCGAAGCCGGTCATGCATCGCATCCTCGAGCAGCTCGAGCCACGCCTGCCCAGGGAGATCCCCCGTTATCTTATGGGCGTAGGGTTCCCGGCTGATTTGCTGGAGGGAATCGCCCGGGGCGTCGATCTCTTCGACTGTGTCGCCGCCACGCGAAATGGCCGCCATGGCACCGCCTGGCTGCCGACGGGGCGGGTGAACGTGAGGGGCGCGTCGCTCAAGGGGTCCACCGAGCCGCTCGATCCCAGCTGCGACTGCGAGACCTGCACCACGTACCCCCGGGGGTACTTGCGGCATCTGTTTGTGGTGGAAGACATGCTGGGTCTGCGGCTCATCTCGATCCACAATATCCGGTTTCTGGTAAGGCTCGGCGAGCAGGCCCGTATCCACATCCTGAACGGCACGTTCGACGGCTGGAGTCGTGAATGGCTCGGCCGCCACTATGCTCGAGAGATTGAGGCACCGTGAACCCATCATTTCTGGCAATTCTGATCCAGGGACAGAGCAGCACCGGTGGACTTTCGGTCCTGGTCCTCCAGATGGCAGCCATCGGCCTGGTCTTCTATTTCCTCATCCTGCGCCCCTCGGGACAAGCCCGGAAGCGGCACGCGGAGCTGCTGGCCAAGCTCAAGAAGGGCGACGAGGTGATGACCGGTGGTGGCATTATCGGCCGGGTCAAAGACATCAGGGAAGTCGAGAACGAGGGTAGCAAGGAAGTGCGGGTGACGGTGGAGAGTGGAACCGCGACCGTTGTCGTCGAACGGTCACGTATCGTGCGCGTGGGCAACTCCACCCCGTCGGGTGCCACGCCGACATGAGCCTGCTCTCGCTCCACCTCCTCGGCTCGCCGGTGCTCCGGCAGCACAGCGCCGAGGTGAAGACCGTTGATGAGGAGACCCGCCGTCTGGTCGCCGACCTGTTTGAGACAATGGATGCCGCCAAGGGTGTCGGCCTTGCCGCCAACCAGGTCGGGGTGGCACGCCGGGTGGCGGTGGTGGACGCCGATGGAGACCGGTTCGTCATGATCGACCCAACTATCCTCGAGACCGAAGGCCGCTCCACTGCCGAAGAGGGCTGCCTCTCGATTCCGGAGATCTATGGAGATGTAACCCGTCCGGAACGCGTGGTGATCGAGGCGCTCGACCAGGACGGCACCCGCTACCGGAAAGAGGCGACAGGACTCACGGCCCGCGCCATCCAGCACGAGATCGACCATCTGGACGGCATTCTGTTCCTTGACCACTTGAGCCTGCTCAAGCGCGGCATGCTGCTCTCCCGCTGGCGCCGCGAGCACAAGGACGACACCGGCTACACCAAAGAGGTCCAGGCGGCGTCTGCCCGGTCGGAGTGATGAGGATCGTCTTCTTCGGAACGCCGGGTTTCGCCGTGGCCTCGTTGCAAGCATTGCTGCACAACCGCTTCACCGTGGCCGGCGTGGTGACCCAGCCGGATAAGCCGCAGGGCCGGTCTCGCTCCGAGTTGATTCCTCCTCCCGTCAAAGTCGCGGCCCTGGCCGCGGGGATCCCTGTGCTCCAGCCGGTGCGCCCGGTGGGCGACGTGTTCGCCGCCAGTCTGCGGCGCCTCGAGCCCGATCTCGGCGTCGTCGTTGCCTATGGGCACATTCTCCGCCCGGATGTGCTCTTGGTGCCGCCCCGCGGAATGATCAACGTGCATGCGTCTCTCCTGCCGCGTCATCGCGGGGCGGCGCCGATCCAGCACGCCATACTCGCCGGCGACCGGGAGACCGGCATCAGCATCATGCAAATGGAGGAAGGACTCGACAGCGGCCCCGTGTTACATCATCTCGTGACCCCCATTGGCCAAGAGGAAACGGCCGGTGACTTGGCCGGCCGGCTGGCCGAGCTTGGCGCGACCGCCCTGGTCGAGGCAATTTCGCTGTACTCCAGCGGGCGTGCCCGCCCTGTGCCACAGGACCAGGCGAACGCCACCTATGCTCCGAAGTTCGACCGGGAGCAGGCTCGTGTGGCATGGCAGCGCGAGGCCCCGGGGTTGGTGCAGCAGATCCGTGCCTTCGACCCGGCGCCGGGTGCATGGACCGAGCTGAATGGGAGTACTCTGAAGCTGTTCGGCGGCCAGGTGGCCGCGGGCTCGGGAGAGCCGGGTACCGTTCTCCAGACCGGTGGGCGTCTGGTGGTTGCCGCCGGCACCGGCGCGGTGGCCGTATCGGAGGTCCAACCGGCCGGCAAGACCCGGATACCGGTCGAAGCCTGGCTGCGCGGGCGGGGAGTGACTGTGGGCGAGCGGCTGACATGAGACCGCTGCCACGGGTGCACGCGTTCACTGATCACGCCATCTTGTCGGCGGCCGACTTCGGCATCCGCGCCGCGGCGATTGCGGCCGGAGGTGCAGCTGTGGCTCTGCACGCGCGCGACCGCGGTGGCCAGGACACTCGCCTCGCTGCCGGCGCGCTTAGAATGATTACAATTGCCCGCCCGCCCGAGGCGGCGGTCTTTGTGAGTGGCCGGCCCGATATTGCCGCGGCAACGGGGGCCCATGGGGTCCAGCTCGGTATTGGTGATCTTGCGCCCGCCGATGCACGTCGAGTGCTTCACCGGGGCTGGATTGGGCGTTCGGTGCACAGCCTCGAGGAGGCGCGAGCAGCCGTAGAGGAGGGCGCCGATTTCCTGGTTCTGGGCAACATCTACGAAACGCCCAGCCATCCTGGCCGGACCGGGCTGGGCACCGGCATACTCCGCGAGGCGGCGAGCCTGGGCCCACCGGTAATTGCCATCGGGGGTGTCACGCCGGAGCGCGCTCCCCAGCTCAAGGCAGCCGGGGCCTACGGTGTGGCGGCTATCCGGGCACTCTGGGACGCAGATGACCCTGCCGCCGCAACTCTGAGCATGCTGGCGCCCTGGGTGGAGGCCGCGTGAGCGAGCTCGAGATCATGGTCAACGGGGAGCCCCGAAAGGTCCCGGGCCCCGCTACCGCCGCCGGCCTGCTGCGTCACCTGGGACTCGATCCCCGAACGGTTGTGGTGGAGCTGAACCGCAAAATTGTGCGGCGGCCTCAGTTGAACGACACCGCCCTGGCTGATGGGGACGCAGTGGAGCTGGTGCACTTCGTGGGGGGAGGATGAGGCTTGAAAAGCGTGCTTCCCCCTTATCTTTCCCACATGACCACAATTCACGCAGAGCGCGCTACCGACTCCCCGCTTACGATCGGCGGACGGGCTTTTCGTTCCCGTCTTATGGTGGGGACCGGGAAGTACCGGAATAACGGCGACATGGTGCGCGCCATCGAGGCTTCCGGGGCCGAGATCGTGACCGTGGCCGTGCGCCGGGTGGATCTCGATCGGAGCAAGGACGAGGGAATTCTCTACCACCTGAGCCCGGAGCAATACTTCCTGCTGGCGAACACGGCCGGCTGCTACACGGCTGATGAAGCCATGCGCTACGCCAGGCTTTCCCGCGAGGCCGGGTTCAACGAGTTCGTCAAGCTCGAGGTCATCGGCGATCGCGAAACTCTTCTGCCCGACACCGAAGGCCTCCTGACAGCCGCCCGGGAGCTTGCACGAGAAGGCTTCAAAGTGCTGGCGTACACCAACGACGACCTTATTACGGCGTTGCGCCTGGAAGACGCGGGATGTGCGGCAGTGATGCCTCTGGCTTCGCCAATCGGCAGCGGCCTCGGACTGCTCAACCCGTATGGAATCCGCACGATCAAGCGGCGTCTGTCGGTACCGGTGATCGTCGATGCCGGCGTGGGGACTGCCTCCGATGCGTGTCTCACCATGGAGCAGGGCGTGGACGGAATTCTTATGAACACGGCGCTGGCCGAGGCCCGGGATCCGGTCGCCATGGCCACCGCGATGCGTCTTGCAGTGGAAGCCGGGCGTCAGGCGTTCCTCGCGGGTCGCATGCCCAGGCGTGAAGTGGCCATGCCCTCCACGCCCAACGCCGGAATGCTGGAATAGACGATGTATCATCGCCGCCGGCTGCACTCCTTGCCTCGGTGGTAAAAGACATTCTGCCCCGCTCCTCCGGTATGGATTCGAGGCGAGCGGCCCTGAGTATCCTGGTGCAGGTGCGCGCCGGGAAGCCATTTGACCTGGCGCTCGATCGAGGGATGGGTAACCTGGCGGAGCCCGACCGACGGCTGGCCCACGAGCTTGCTGCGGGAGTGCTGCGGCAACGGAGCGTTCTGGACTCGCACCTTGCCCCGCTGGTGCCCGGCGGCTGGTCCAGCGTCACGCCCGAGCTGCAGGATATCCTGAGACTGGGTGCCTATCAGCTCACCACCCTCGACCGGGTGCCGAGCCACGCGGCGGTCGACACCAGTGTTGAGCTGGCCAAGGCAAGCGGCGGAGCCAGACCGGCCGCATTCGTGAACGCTGTCTTGCGGCGGTTAGCCGGCAAGCCTGCTGCTCCCCTTCCGGCCGGCGATGATGCCGAGCGGTTGGCCGCGGAGCATTCCCACCCGGTCTGGCTGGTCCGACGTTGGGTGGACCTGTTCGGCCTCAGTGCAGCCGAGCGCCTGCTCGGGTGGAACAACACCCGTCCCAAGCTGGTGCTGCAGCCTGCCCGCCGGGATCTCGAGTCGCTGGCGGCACGGTGGCGCGCTGCAAGCATCGAGGTCGTGGCCGCTCCATACGGCGCGGGATTAGTCACCAATGTCACTCGACCCTCGGACCTTCCCGGATTTGGGGAGGGCGACTTCATCGTGCAGGATCCTGCTCAGGCACTCCTCGGTCGCTTCGCCGACCTGCCCGAGGGAAGCGTGGTCTACGACGCCTGCGCAGCCCCGGGTGGCAAGACCATCGCACTTGGTCGCCAAGCCAAAGCGGTTGTGGCAGGTGAGGTGAGCCGCGCCCGTGCCAGCCGGCTGGCTGAGAACGTGCGACGGGCCGGAAGCGGCCGGGAACGGGTGATCGTGGCCGACGCCAGGCGTCCGCCGATCCGGCAGGCTGAAGTTGTGCTGGTCGACGCCCCGTGTCTGGGTACCGGCACGTTCGCCCGCCATCCCGACGCGCGCTGGCGGGTAACCCCGGAAGCATTGGGCTCGCTGGCGCGGATTCAGTCCGAGCTGCTCGACCGAACTGCGGCGCTCGTCCCGCCCGGAGGGCTGCTAGTTTACTCGACGTGCTCGCTGGAGCCCGAGGAGAATGGTGATCAAGTTCAACGCTTCCTGGCTGGCAATCCCGACTTCAGCCGGGAGCCCACCAACGCCATTCCCTCCGATCTCCTCTCATCGGATGGAGACCTGATGGTGTTGCCCCATCGGCACCACATGGACGGCGCCTTTGCCGCGCGCCTCCGCCGGAGCCCATGAGAGCTCGACGCCACACCACATCCGGCGTGTCATTCTTACAGTCGGGCCCCTGGCGCGGGTTCCTTCGGGACCTTGGTCTGATCGTCCTGACTTTCGTCGTCGGCTATGGCATCTCGGTCCTGTGGCTCTCACCCGGGTCGGTCTTTTCCAAAGACCACTCGCTTCCGCGGGTCCTCGGCCTGTCCGGCGCGCAGGCACGCAGCGAGTTGACCGACGTCGGGTTCCGGCCGCGACTCGACGGCGAACGGCAGAATGACACGTTCGCCAGGGGTACGGTCATCTGGCAGGACCCACCCCCCGGGACGGTGCTGACCCCCAACAGCGTGGTTCAGCTCGTCGTCAGTGCCGGTCCGTCACTCGTGGCCGTACCGGATGTGATCGGCTTCAATCTGCCGCAGGCCACCAGGATCTTTTCGGCAGCCGGTGTGCGGGTAGGGACGGTCGACACGGTGGCGGGAGGTGAGGAGCGCGGTGTTGTGCTGGCCACTCGGCCGGCAGCCGGCGTTGGGCGTCCCCGCGGCGCTCCCGTCGCCTTGGTCATCACCCGCGGACCGGAGCTGGCGCCATGACCGTCCGGATCGCCCCCAGTATTTTGAGCGCCGATCTGGGCCGGCTGCCGGAGCAGATCGAGCGAGTGGCCGAAGGCGGCGCCGATTGGCTGCACGTCGACGTGATGGACGGGCACTTCGTGCCCAACCTTACGTTCGGGGCCCCGCTGGTCCGCGCGTTGACCCGGCTGACCACCATGCCCATCGACGTTCACCTCATGGTCGAACATCCCGAGCGCTACCTCGGTGAGTTCGCCGACGCGGGTGCCAGCGTGTTCACTTTTCACCCAGAGGCCACCGTCCACGTGCAGCGGCACCTGGCCACCGCCCGGCAGCTTGGCATGGTGGCCGGCCTGGCTCTGAATCCGTCCACCCCGGTGGCCCTGCTGGAAGAAGTGATCGCCGATGTCGAGCTTGTACTGGTGATGTCGGTGAACCCAGGCTACGGAGGCCAGTCCTACATCCCGCAATCCAGCGACAAGATTCGCCGGACCCGCGCGCTGCTCGATCGACATAATTCGCGGGCCGCGCTGGAGGTGGACGGTGGGATCACTGCAACCACGATCACCGAGGCATGGAGCGCGGGGGCGGACACATTCGTGGCGGGGACCGCGGTCTTTGGGGTAGCCGATCCCGCGCAAGCCGTACGCGACCTCAAGCGGCAATGCGCCGTGAAGGTGTGAGCCGGACGATGTCGAAGCAGTGGGTAATGGTGGCGGTAATCGTGGCGGGGCTCGTGGCCGGCGCTACCGCTCTGACCAAGTTCGGACCGGACATCAAGCTGGTCGAAGTCGGGGCCCGAGCCCCGGATTTTCGCGCCATCGATCTGGCCACCGGAGACTCGGTCTCGTTCCGCGAGCATTACGAGGGCGCTGTGACTCTGGTCAATATCTGGGCGACCTGGTGCCTCCCGTGCCGGGTCGAGATGCCCGGAATGGATAGCGTCTACCAGTCGCTCGCGCCCCGCGGATTCAAGATTGCTGCGGTGAGTATCGATGAGGGCAATTCACAGGATGTACGTGACTTTGCTCAGGAACTTGGTATCGGCTTCGATGTCCTGCAGGATCGCAGCGGGGCCGTCCAACAGATCTATCAGACCACCGGCGTGCCGGAAAGCTTTTTGATCAACAAGGATGGCATCATCGTGAAGCGCCTCATCGGCGAGCACGCCTGGAACTCCCCGGTGAACCGCAAATTGATCGAGGCGCTGCTGGACCAGAACGGTGGCTGAGTGGATTCTCGGGATCGAGACCTCGTGTGACGAGACATCCGCCGCCGTCGTGCGCGCGGAGGGCGGTCGGTCCACGCTCGCCTCGCTGACAATCCTCTCCCAGGACGTACATCGGATCTTCGGTGGTGTGGTCCCCGAGCTGGCCAGCCGGGCCCACGTGCAGGCGATCGGTTCGGTGGTGGGTCGTGCTCTGGCGGATGCCGGGATTGGACTGGCCCAGGTGGATGGGGTGGCCGTTACCGCAGGGCCGGGGCTGGTCGGGGCGCTGCTGGTGGGGGTGATGTATGGGAAGACCCTGGCGTTCAGCGCCGATCGTCCGCTCATCGGCATCAACCACCTCGAGGGGCATCTCTTCGCGCCCACGCTGGAGGACCCTGGTCTCGAGCCGCCCTTTGTCGGGCTGCTCGTGAGCGGTGGCCATACGATGCTGCTGGACGTCCCGGCGTGGGGCGAGTACCGGCTGCTGGGGCAGACATTGGACGACGCCGCAGGTGAGGCCTTCGACAAGGTCGCGAATCTCCTCGGGCTCGGCTATCCCGGCGGGGCAGCCCTGGAGCGTCTTGCGCTGGAGGGCCGACCTGATCGTTTCAAATTGCCGCGGCCGATGCTGAAGGAGCTGGAGCGCGACGGCCCCAACCGCTACGCCTTTTCCTTCAGCGGCCTCAAGACTGCGGTACTGCGTGCGATACGCCCGGGCCAGAACCTGACCGATCCAACCTCGGCAGGGGACGATCGAGCCGATCTGGCTCGCGCTTTTCAGGACGCCGCCATCGACGTGCTGGTGGCCAAGACGGCGCACGCGGTCCACTCGACCGGCCACAGCCGGGCCGTGCTGGGAGGTGGGGTAGCTTGCAACCGGTCGCTGGTGACCGCTCTGAAGGAACGGCTGGCAGGAAAGGCCCGGGTAAGCGTAGCTTCCCCGCGGCTCAACACCGATAACGCGGCCATGATCGGCGCCGCAGGAGCGTGGCGGCTGGCCCGAGGCCAACGCAGTGGCTGGGACCTCGAGCCGCGCGACGATCTCCCACTCCCCGGTCTGGTGTCCGCCTCTCACTCAATGGGATCCAAGTCATGACGGTTCACCCGTTCATCATTCACCTCGGACCGCTCGAGGTCACGGGCTACGGCATCATGATGATGGTAGCCTTCCTCATGGGCGGCTGGCTGATTGCCCGGCAGCTCCGGGAGGCCGGCCTGAAGGACGACTACGCCGCCGACATGGTCGCCGCCGCGGTCATCGGCGGCATCATCGGTGCGAAGCTGTGGTATGTGGCCCTGACGGGCGACCCCGGCGCCCTGCTCTCTCGAGGCGGCCTGGTCTGGTACGGCGGCTTCATAGGAGGCGCGCTGGCCGTGATTCTCAACAGCTGGCGCCTTGGGGTTCCACTCCGCTGGACGATGCAGCTCGGAGCACCCGCGCTGGCCGCGGCCTATGCGCTGGGCAGGGTCGGTTGTTTCCTAGTCAACGACGACTATGGTCGCCCAACCAATCTCCCGTGGGGCGTCAAATTTCCCGAGGGACTTCCTCCTTCCACCGCGGGAAACCTCAAGAATCTGTTTGGAGTCCCGGTTCCCGATGGTGTCGACCCGTCGACGGTCCTCGCTGTTCATCCGACTCAGCTTTATGAGGTCGCGGCCATGCTGGCCGCCTTTGCCGTGCTATGGGCCCTCCGGAAGAATGGCAAGCCCGTCGGCTGGCTGTTCGGCCTGTATCTGGTCTTGGCCGGTATCGAGCGCTTTCTGGTAGAAATCCTCCGGGCCAAGGACGACCGCTTCCTGGGACCTTTTACCCTGGCCCAGCTGACCAGCGTGATTATCGTGGTCATCGGACTCGGAATGCTGTACACCTGGCGCCGAGGCCCCAGCCCAGCTCCAGGAGGCTACTTGACGACTGGGAAAAAACAGTCAGTGACTAGAGTTTCGACAGCTGCGTAAGTCATTAGTACGCAATGCCTTATCGGCGAAACTCGAAAGGTGTACAATTTTTGCACCTCTAAGGCACTTGAGCTCTGCGATGCTGGGTGATGTGGGACAATGACTTACGAGGTTAGGCCACTTGGCACCCTCCTTGCCTTATCACTGTGCAGGAAGTCAGGCGACTTCATGCAAAAAGTGGTAGGTCGAAGAAGGGTGGAGCGGGCACTTCGGTCCGTCTCCGTAAACTCAGGGGGCGATCTACCACCTCTATAGCAAACGGCCCGTCAATCGACGGGCCGTTTGTTTTGGGTGAACTCAGGACCGTGGTCTAGGACCTATCGGTTGTCAGAAAGTGATCCGCCAACACGATCCCGTCCTCGTCGGCATATAGAATATGCCCGGGCAAGAAGGTGGCGCCCCCAAAACTCACCGCGGTGCCTCGCTGACCCGCTCCGGTTTTCCCGCCCCTCATCGGGGAGCTGTTGATGGCGCGAATACCCAGGGAGATCTCCCGAATCTCGGCTGAGTCTCGCACACAGCCGTTGATGACCAGCCCTGCCCACCCACTGGCGTGCGCCAGGGCGGCCAGACGTCCGCCCACCAGCGCGCAGCGAAGTGAGCCGCCCCCGTCTACCACCAGCACCCGGCCGACCCCCGGTGTCTCGAGCGTCTGAGCCACCAGCGCGTTGTCCTCGGACACCTGGACTGTTTCGATCGGTCCGGTGAATTGCCTCAGGCCGCCATAGTCCCGGAAGATGGGAGCGACGAGCCTCACGGCCTGCCCGAATGAGTCGCACAGGTCCGCGGTGGTGAACCCCACCTACGAGGTATGAGCGCTGGACTTCGGCCCCTCCGTTAGACTGGCCTGGACCGGGGTCATGGTGCTCCGGCTTGCGCTTCTCCGCGGCTCGATTAGAAAAGTCCAAACCAGCGCAGCCAACAGCAGCAGGGCAAGGATCCCCTGGGCCACCAACGACTCCACGGTGGGATAGATCCCCAGCGCGGGGATTCGAGGGGCCCAATCGAGGATGGTAGTCGGCAGAACGCCGCCTCCTTGAAGCTCGGCCACGCCTTTGCCGGCAAATACGAAAGCCATGTAGTACAGGAAGGCACTCGTCACCGCGAAAAACGGTTTGAGGGGGAGCCTCACGCCAAACCGGCTGATTGCGACATAAACCCCCACCAGTATTGCCCCGCCCATCAGGATACCGCCGACGATGGGCATGCTGCTGCTGCCTGCACCGCCGGTGAGAAACAGCGCCTTGTAGAAGAGGACCGTCTCGAACCCCTCTCGATAGACTGCCAGGAACGCCGCCGAGGCGAGCGCCACCGAAGAACCGCTGGTGAGCGCGTCGTTCACCTTGCTCTTCACGAAGTGGTTCCACTTGACCACTTCCATCTTGGATAACAGCCAGTAGCTCACGTAAAACAGGACGACCGTGGCCACGACCATGGTGGCGCCCTCGAGGACTTCCTGTCGGGCCGGCGTGAGATGGAATACGGTTTC
>Ga0136631_10000680_pt1 | contig 10646 bp, 7 predicted proteins | sample AntDrymUQ6012206_2_FD_104655 | JGI IMG/M metagenome (GOLD analysis project Ga0136631, IMG submission 104655) | Polar desert sand microbial communities from Dry Valleys, Antarctica - metaG UQ601 (22.06) | ecosystem: Environmental > Terrestrial > Soil > Desert | place: Antarctica: Dry Valley... | reverse complement strand
TGGTGCTGCTGATGTACGAGGAAGGATTCCGCTGGTGGCGCATGGGATACGCAGCTGCGATCGCATTCGTGCTGTTCATCGTCATCCTCATTGCGACGTTGATCCAGTTCCGGCTGCAAAAGGATCGGACCTAGATGTCGATCCTGACTGAGCGCGCCCGGATGCGAGAGGATCGGACGAAATGCTGATCTCCCATTCGGGGGGGAACGTGAATCGCGCGCCGATAGCGGGCGTCGCCGGAACTCCCGTCGATCGCGTCCTTTTCACCAGGATCCTTCTTTACACGCTGCTCGTTCTCGGAGCGATTCTCGCGCTGGGGCCGATGATGTGGATGCTGTCGGCCTCAGTGATGCCTACTGGTGAAGCGAGCGCCTATCCGCCGCGGTTCTTTCCGAGCTCAGTCACGTTCGAGCACTACGGAGAGCTGTTCACGCGGCTCAATCTCGGCCGCTATCTCTTCAACAGCGCTTTCATCGCGCTGATGGTCACCGGCATTTCGCTGGTGATCAACTCAATGGCGGGTTACGCGTTCGCCAAGCTGAGATTCCGCGGGCGCGATCGTACTTTTCGACTTCTCTCGCTGGGGCTCGTGCTCCCAGTTCAGGTGGCGATGCTGCCCCTGTTTCTCCTGATGAAGAACATGCACCTGATCAACACCTACTGGGGAGTGATCATCCCGGGAATGTCCAGCATCTTCGGCATCTTTCTGATCAGGCAGTACGCGCTGTCGATACCGGACGACATGCTCGACGCCGCCCGCATCGACGGCGCCTCGGAGCTGAGGATATACTGGGAAGTGGTCGTGCCGGGGATCCTCCCGATACTGGCGACCCTGGCGATCTGGACGTTCCTTGCTACCTGGAACGACTTTATGTGGCCGCTGATCGTGCTCAGCGACGAGTCGCACTACACGCTGCCGGTAGCGCTGGCAAACCTTTCCGGCGAGCACGTACAGGACACGGAGCTGATGATGGCCGGGTCAGTTCTGACCGTGATTCCGGTACTGGCCGTGTTTCTGTTTCTGCAGCGGTATTACATCCAGGGTGTAATGGCGGGGAGTGTAAAAGGATGAAGGATAAGAACTGCGTTTTGAGTTTACCGTTCTTGAGTTCACCGTTGTTGAGTCTTTCCAGCAACTCACGCAAAAACGGTAAACCCAACAACGGTAAACTCAAAACGCGAAGTAAGACGTGGTGGAGGGCTGCGGTGGCAGGCGCGGTCCTAAGCGCTGCCGTTGGACAAACTGGGCTTTCGCAGCAGGTAGCCGTCATCCCTCCCGGAACCAATACTATAGTAGTCGACTCGTTCGATTCAGTATCTCACTGGACCCCCGCCTTCGCCGATGGCGTCGACGTCTCCGTACACCCCGACAGCGGCGCCCGCGGCCGCGGGATGCGCATCGATTTCGATTTTCATGGCCGCGGCGGATACGCCGTCGTTCGACGCGCCGTGAACCTGACCATGCCCCCGAACTACGAGTTCTCTTTCGCCATACGCGGCGAAGCGCCGGTCAATACGCTCGAGTTCAAGATGGTGGACTCGACCGGCGAGAACGTGTGGTGGTCGAACACCACCAACTTCGTCTTTCCGCGCGAGTGGGCCACGGTCACCCGCAAGAAGAGGCAGATCTCCTTCGCCTGGGGCCCGATCGCCGACAGGGAGCTGCGCCGTGTCTTCGCCATCGAGCTGGCGATCACCGCCGGCTCCGGAGGCAAGGGAAGCGTCTGGATCGACGATCTCGCGCTCACCCGGCTCGACCCTCCGGTGCCGTATACCCTTACCCCGCGCATCACCGCGACATCCCGCGCCGAGGGCTACGCGATCGAGCGGGCGATGGACGGGAATACGACTACGGCGTGGCGCAGCAACCGTGGAATTGCACCGCGCGCGACATCGGTCGCTCCGTCCGACACCATCGACATCGATTTTCACCGGCGCCGGGAGCTCGGGGGTCTGGTCATCGACTGGGAGCCGACTCGGCGCGCCACCGCCTACGAAGTACTGGGATCCACCGACGGGCAGACGTGGACGCGGCTGTACAGCGTGTTGCGCACATCGTCTCCGCCCGCGGCCGGCGCGGCGCCGGGCAGATCGGGATCCAGCGCGTGGTCGGCCACCCGCGACTACCTCTATCTGCCCGAGAGCGACGTACGATATCTGCGCCTGGCGCTCACTTATCCGCAGGGGTCGAGCGGTTACGGCATCCGCGACATCAGCGTCAAGCCGCTCGAATGGGCCGCCACGAAGAACGATGTTTTCCTGGCGATGGCGAGAGACGTCCCGAGGGGTACTTACCCGAAGTATCTGTCCAGCGAGCAATCATACTGGACTGTCATCGGCGCCGATCGCGATGCAGCGGAAGGGCTGATCAACGAGGAAGGAATGATCGAGGTCGGCCGCGGCCAGTTCTCGATCGAGCCCTTTCTCTATGCCGACGGCAGGCTGATCACCTGGAACGACGCGAGGGTAGCCGTTGTCGCCCATCCGGAAGCACTGCCACTGCCGCGTGTGAGCTGGAGCGTTGGAGGAAGAACCGCGGCCACGCGAGCGAGGGCTTCCACGGTGGTCGAGACAGTGCCGGGCGACCTCGAGCTGTCGATCAGCACCTTCGCGGCGGGACCGCCGGATTCGTCGGTGCTTTACGCGCGGTATCGCGTTACCAACAACACCCGGTCGCACCGCAAGGTTTTCCTCTATCTCGCGATCCGCCCGTTTCAGGTCAACCCACCGTGGCAGTTCCTGAACGGAGCCGGCGGTGCGGCGCGCGTCGACACGATTGCGCTCCAAGGGCCGGCGGTGCGAGTGAGCGGCAACAAGTTCGTGCATTCGCTGACATCTCCGAGTGGTTTTGGCGCCGTCAGGTTCGACGAGGGGAACATTGTGGACTGGCTGCGCGCCGGAAAGCTGCCGACGCCGGTCTCCGTGACGGATCCGGCGGGCTCCGCATCGGGCGCCTTCGTCTACGGCCTCGAGCTCGGCGCCCGCGCGACCTCCAGCCCGATCGACCTTGCGATTCCGTTGAGCGGCGGACCGCTCAATCTTGGAATTCTCACCTCGGCCTCACGCCGCGCAGGAATGCCGGTGCCCGCCACGCTTCTGCCCGGTGCGAGCGAGGTTGCGGTCGCGGCGCAGCTCGAGAAAGCCCGGTCCGACTGGCGTGAGAAGCTGGGACGCGCGCGCATCGATCTCCCCCCCTCGGCCGCACGCTACACCGAAACTCTTCGCGCCAACCTCGGCTACATCCTCATCAATCGCGACGGGCCGGCGATTCAGCCCGGCTCGCGCTCCTACTCGCGGTCATGGATTCGCGACGGATCGCTGACGTCGACGGCGCTGTTGCGAATGGGACATGCGCCGGCGGTGAAGGAATTCGCCGAGTGGTACGCGACGAAGCTCTACGACAACGGGAAAGTGCCGTGCTGCGTCGACGAGCAGGGACCGACGCCCGTTCCGGAGAACGACAGCCACGGCCAGTTCATTTATCTGATCGCCGAGTACTACCGGCATACCGGCGACAAGGCATGGCTGGAGAGGCTGTGGCCGCAGGTCGTGAAGACGGTGTCGTACATGGATTCGCTGAGGAAATCGCGGATGACACCGCAGTTCGAGGAGGAAGGTCCGAACCGCGCCTTCTACGGGCTGATGCCTCAGTCGATCAGTCACGAGGGTTACAGCGCGAAGCCGATGCACAGCTACTGGGACGATTTCTTCGCGCTGCGCGGCTTCAAGGATGCGGCATTCATCGCGCGCGTACTCGACAAGCCGGAGGCGGAAGCATACGCGGGAATCACCGCCGGCTTCCGCGCTAATTTCAGGGAGTCGATCCGGCAGGTGATGATGACGCGCCGCATCGACTTCATACCCGGCTCGGTGGAGCTGGCGGACTTCGACGCGACATCGACGACGGTGGCGGTGTCACCCGGCGGAGAAGCGTCGCGGTTTTTCCCACCGACGTTGCAGCGCACCTTCGACCGCTACTTCAACGAAGCGCGCCAGCGCGCGCTGGGGATCAGGCAGTCGGAGGGATACACACCTTACGAGCTGCGGACGGTTGGAGTCTTTGTCCAACTCGGTCAGAGATCGCGAGCCCACGAGCTGCTGAACTTCTTTTTCAGGGATCAGCGCCCCGCGGCCTGGCACCAATGGGCGGAGGTGGTGCACCGCGACCCGCGAGCTCCAAAGTTCATCGGCGACATGCCGCACACGTGGGTAGGAAGCGACTACATGCGGAGCTTCCTCGACATGTTCGCGTTCGAGCGCGAGAGCGACAGCTCACTGGTACTGACCGCCGGGTTGAAGGAAGCGTGGCTGAAGGAAGCACCGGGGGTGCGCGTAACGAACCTTTCGACCCACTACGGTCCCCTGAATTACGACGCGCGTGCCTATGGCACCACGGTTACGCTCAACCTGAAAGCGGGCGTGCGAATCCCGAGCGGCGGAATAGTAGTGACCTCCCCGCTCGAGCAGGCGGTGCTGAGCGCGTCGGTCGACGGTGCGCTTGCGGCGGTGAAGGGGGCGGAAGTCATCGTACGCAAGCTGCCGGCAACGGTCACCTTCCGATACGCCAGGTGATCAGATGCTAGATGCGTCCCCCACACAGAGATCTCATTCGCGCAGGTTACTTGCCGAGAACACCCCCGTTGCTGGCAACGACGGACGCGTAATACCGCCCGCTCGACTTGATCGTACGCTTCTGCGTCTCGTAGTCGACATGAACGATGCCGAACCGCTTGGAATACCCGAGCGACCACTCGTAGTTGTCGAGCAGCGACCAGGCAAAGTACCCGCGCAGGTCGACACCCTTCTTCAGCGCGTCGTGCGCGGCGCGAAGGTGCTGGCGGTAGTACTCGACGCGCAGCGGATCCTCGATCTTGCCGTCGATCGGCTGCGGCGGATCGTAGAACGCAGCTCCGTTCTCGGTGATGTAGATGGGAGGATTGCCGTACCGCTCCTTGACCCAGACGAGAATCTTCGTGAGAGCCGCGGGGAAGACTTCCCAATCCGTCTGAGTGGTGATGTTCTGTGGCTGCGGAACTCCCTTGACCTGCAGCGGCCGCAGCTCGCGGTAGTAACGGGAGACGCTGCGGGTATAGTAGTTCAGCCCGAGGAAATCGATCGGCTGTTTGATCAGTCGCATGTCTTCATCCGGCCAGTCGGGCCAGGCCTCGCCGAATATCTCACGCATCTCTTCCGGGTAGTCGCCGAGGAAAATGGGGTCAAGATACTGGCGATTCATGTAGGCATCGGCGCGCCTGGTCGCCTCGAGATCCTCCGCCGACTCAGACGCCGGATATTTCGGCTCGAGGTTGATGGCGATTCCGATCTTTCCCTTCTTCGCGGCGTTGCTGGAGCGGAATCTCTGCACTGCCAGGCCGTGCGAGCGCATGAGATTGTGGGAAGCGACCGCGGTCTCGAAGGGGTTGGCGTGCCCGGGCGCGAGGACGCCGTGCAGGTAGCCGCCATCGGTGACGACCCACGGCTCGTTGAGCGTGGACCACATCTCGACGCGATCGCCGAGGGCGTCCCACATGGTCGCCGCGTAATCGGCGAACCAGTCGGCGATGTCCCGATTCAGCCAGCCGCCACGATCGTCGAGCGCTTCGGGGAGGTCCCAATGGTAGAGAGTCGCATTGGGCGTGATCCCCGCCTGGAGGAGCTCGTCGACGAGTCGCGAATAAAAATCGAGGCCCTGCTTGTTGACCTTGCCGGTGCCGTCAGGGAGAACCCGGCCCCAGGCAATGCTGAAGCGGTAGGCGTTGAGGCCGAGCTCCGACATGATCGCGACATCGTCCTTGTAGCGCCGGTAGTGGTCGCACGCGATGTCGCCGGTCTGATCGAGAAAGGTGTTGCAGTGGGTGTGGGAGAAGCGGTGCCAGATGCTGCGACCGGCGCCGTCGGCGGTGGGCGAGCCTTCGATCTGGTACGCGGAGGTGGCCGTTCCCCAGAGGAAATCGGCGGGGAACCGGTATTTATCGGTCATTCAATGGATGGCTTCGACGTCGGAGAGGCGGAAACATGGCGGGAGTGACGCTCGATGGCGTTCGCAAAATCTACGATGAGGGACCCTCTCACGTCGCCGTCGAGCGGGTCGATCTCGAGGTAAGGGACGGAGAGTACGTGGTGCTCGTCGGGCCGTCGGGTTGCGGCAAGAGCACGACCCTCCGGATGATCGCCGGGCTGGAGTCGATCAGCGCGGGCACGGTGTCGATCGGCGATCGAGTCGTGAACAACGTGCCTCCGAAGGCCCGGGACATCGCAATGGTGTTCCAGAACTACGCTCTCTACCCGCACATGACGGTGCGCGAGAACCTCGGCTTCGCGCTCAAGCTTCGCAACATGCCAGTGTCGGAGATCGATTCGCGCGTCAGCGCCGCGGCGGCGACGCTCGGGCTCGAGGACTATCTCGATCGGAAGCCGCGGCAGTTGTCGGGCGGCCAGCGCCAGCGCGTCGCGCTCGGCCGCGCCATCGTCCGGCAGCCGCAGGTTTTTCTTTTCGACGAGCCGCTGTCGAATCTCGACGCGCAGATGCGGGTGTCGATGCGGCGCGAGATCGCGCGGCTGCACCAGGAGCTGAAGGTGACGATGATCTACGTCACCCACGACCAGGTGGAGGCAATGACCCTGGGCGACCGCATCGTGGTGATGAGCAAAGGGCATGTCATGCAGATCGATACACCGCTCAATCTTTACGAGAAGCCGAAGAACAGGTTCGTGGCGGGGTTCATCGGAAATCCGGCGATGAACTTCGCGAACGGCACCATCGAGAGCTCGGTCAACCCCCGGTTCGTGGCGGAGGGCGGCGAATGGGAGATAGATCTTCCCGCGGCGGTCGCCTCACGCCTGGGAACTGCGAGAGGCCGCGCCATCACCATGGGTATTCGGCCCGAAGACGTGTCGGTGGTGCACGGTCCGCAGGCGGGACTCGCGACGGCGTCGGCGAAGCTGGATCTGGTCGAGTCGCTGGGAAATGAAACTTTCATTTACGCCAGCGCGGGCCGGCATGATGTCACGGCGCGCGTCTCTCCATTGAAGCTGCCGCCGCTCGGGTCGAAGATCACTCTCGCGTTCGACCTGGAAAAGGCGCACTTTTTCGAGGCGGTGAGTGGCGAGAGGATTGGCTAGAGGGCGCCGCGCGGGTCACGACCCCAGGTGCCGAACCTGTTTCCGGGAGCGAACCTGTCGTTACTCTTCCCGACCACAACCGAGTTTCTGGAGAGCTGGCCGGCCGAAGCAGCGCGCGGCCGCACAACTTTCGTCCTGCGTTATGGCCTGGGGTGGGCAGCGATAGCGCTTGCCTTGATCTGGCTCGCGAATTGGGCGCTTGGCTGGGACCACTACCCCTTGTCCGCACGAATGCCGACGCGGTTGCTCATTCTCGAGCTCGTGCTCGTGCCCCTCGGCGGTTTCGTGCTGGCGCTTCTGATCTGGAAACACAATATCCGCCGCTATCGGGGGCTGACCGAGGATCAGGAGTACGTGTGAAGGTCGGTTTAGAGAGTGACCGAAACGTTTCTGCTTTAGGCTTATGCCGTGTAGGCCAGAATAGCCCAGTAATGGGCAAGACTCCCGGCCATGACGAAAAGATGCCAGATCTCGTGTGACGCCCAGGCGCGATTCCGCTCGCCTCTCACCTTCCCTGGCCACTCCAGCGCATAGACGACGGCGCCGAGGCTGTAGAACAATCCTCCGGCGAGGAGCCAGAGAAAGAAAGCGGTGGGCGCCGCGGCGAGCAGTGGCTTGACGATGAGAACTGCGATCCATCCCATGCCGAGGTAGAGCGCGGTCGACGTCCACGTCGGCGCGTTCATCCATACGATCTTCTGCGCCGTGCCGATCGTCGCCAGTGCCCACACCGCGGTGAGCAGCACCAGTCCGAGACGCTCCGGCAGGAGCAGCAAACAGACGGGAGTGTAGGTGCCGGCGATGAGAACGTAGATCATCATGTGATCGATGCGCCGCACGTGAGCGAGCGCGCGATCGGTGAGATTGAACGAGTGGTAGAAGGCGCTCACGCAGTACATCGCCACGAGGCTGCCGCCGAAGATGGAAAATGCCACCACTTGCCGCCCGCTCCGATTGCCGATGGCGACAGAGAGCAGCACCACCAGTCCAATCAGCGAGAGGATCGCGCCGATGGAGTGGGTGAGTGCGTTGACAGGCTCGCGAAGGTTCTGAAGTCGCATGTACGAATTTCAGGGCGGGAGCTCTAAAATAAATCCGAAACGTCCGGGCGGCTTTCGGCTGGGAGCGGGCAGCTTGGCAGTTTGTTGTTTAAAGAAAAACGCCGGCCCTGTCGAGCCGGCGTTTCCCTGACCTGCTCACCGACGAGCCTTACCCGTGCCGGCCGGGCGTAACCGGCTTGGCGGGCGTTACCGGCCGCGTTCCAGGCCCGGGGGTTACCGGGCGATGAGAAAGCCCGCCCGCCTTGACGGCGGTCGGGGGCCGGTGCTCAGCCGCTTTACCCCTCGCATCTGCGACGAGCTGACGGTCGGTGTAGCGTTGCACCATACGATCGTGCACTCGCGCCAGCGCCGCGCCGGACTTGAGTCCGCGATCCATCAGGCTCGCCGTGACGTTCATCGGAACGGTGAGGTCGCGGCCGGACGGCGCCGCCTTTGCCCACTCGCTGACCTGCTTGCCGCTCACTCCTTTACCCATGAGGGTGGCGCCGGCGACGACTTCGTCGTTGGTCGGCTTACGACCGCGCTTCTCGAGCGCTGACTTCGCCTGCTTCATGTTCCTCGCGTTGCGATCGACCGATTTTTCGATGTACGCTGGTATGGCGCCGCTGCGCGCGAGTCTCAGCGCGTGCTGCTCCAGCGCGGCCGCCGGCAGCGAGCGGGCGCGCGCATCAGCGATCGTGGCGAGGACGTGCTCCGCTACCTTGGCGGGAAGGACAGCGCGGAGCTGGGCGGAAGGATCATGGGCTTTCTGGGCAGAAGCGGCCGACGCGAAAAACAGCGCGGCCGCGACGAGGAATCGTCTCATTCAGGCCTCCATTTCCAAGACATGTGGCTTGCCCTTGTTAGACTGGCCGAGGGGGAGGGGAGGTCACATTCCGGTTGGTTAACCCGCTGAAATGGGAGCTAACCCGGGTTTACCGCGTGATGACAAGCCGGGGCTCTCCGGGATTCCGATGGATTAAGGGGACTCGGAAGGGACAAGAACTAACCACCAAGAAATTGTCAGGTCAGATCCGGCAGGCCTCCGCTTCCAACTGGCGGTGGGAGCGTAACTCTCGACGCCGCGTCGTAGCCGAGCTGGCGAATTTCCGCGCTCTCGCGCAACTCGGAGAAGGCTGGGTCGTGATTCAGGCAGTTCATGTCGGCCCAGCCGAAATCCGCCGCTTTTCTCAGCCACATGAGGCACGCCGTCGTTTCTCCGCGCACAGCGTAGGTGGCCGCAATCTCGTAAAAGGTCGCCGCCTCGGAGCAGCCCAGGATCCATGCCCACACGAATCGAGGGCGGTCCGCATGCATGCCGAGCGCCGCCGAGAGTGCGGCATCCGACGCGTGCTTGTCTCCCCGCCGGTGTGCGGTTCGCGCTAGACCGAGGCCCGACTTTATCCAATGCGACCCGATGCCGAGCGCATTGTCGTTGGACTCGGCGAACTGTCGGCTGGCGCGGAAGTGCTTCTCCGCGGCGACGTTGTCATTTCGGTGCTCTTCCAGGCAGCCCTGCACGAAGTACGCGTATGCAGTCATCGTGGCTGCGTAGACGTGATCCATCTTCGGGTAGTTGTCGATTGCTGACTCGAGCAGCGGTCGGGCGGCATCGAGCTCATTCGAGTAGACGTGTATTGCGGCTCGCTGTACGTACGACCCGAGAAAGATGAAGCCTTTGTTCGTTCTCTCCACGGCTATCGCCTTGTCGAGTACGCTCGTCGCGTGCGCGTACTGCCCGCGCAATGCATAGAGATCGCCCGCCATCATCCATGACGGGTGGAACGTCGGGTTGATCGCAGCCGCTCGCAGAACCGCGGGGATCGCTCGGGCCATGTCGGCGGCAATTCCGCGCTCGAGTGCGCGCATTCCGAGCGTGATCCCAAGCAGATACCAGCCGAAGTGGGATCCGGGGTCGTGATCGATGGCCGTGCGGGCGGCTGCGATGGCCTCATCGTATTTATGCTGCCGCCCATACATGTAGGAAAGAAAGGCGTACGGCTCACCCATTGAGGGATCGATTTCCATTGCGCGCTGAAGCGCCATCACACCTTCATCCAGATCCTCGCGCTTACCAGACGCGATGTACTTGGGCATGAGCAGGCTTCCGAGGCCGGCCCACGCCAGGGCGTAGTCAGGATCGATCTCCACCGCGGCGCGAAAGTGCTCGGTGGCAATGCGGACGCTTTCCTTCCCGAAAAGCTGGAATGACTGCTGCCCCTTCGCATAGAGCTCGTACGCGGTGAGCTTGCTCGTCTGCGGCCGCTCGATCCCGGCCACTTCCGCCGTAGTGAGCTTGATGCGAAGCACATCCGCGAGTCTGGTCACGATACGATCCTGTAGCGCGAAGATATCCTGCATGTCTCCGTCGATCTTCTCCGCGCTTACTATCTCACCGGTCTGAGTATCGCCGAAATGCGGCGTCAGCCGGATTCGCCCGCCCGCTTGCTGAAACCCGCCCCACACCACCCACCGCGCACCGAG
>Ga0136631_10000679_pt1 | contig 10648 bp, 10 predicted proteins | sample AntDrymUQ6012206_2_FD_104655 | JGI IMG/M metagenome (GOLD analysis project Ga0136631, IMG submission 104655) | Polar desert sand microbial communities from Dry Valleys, Antarctica - metaG UQ601 (22.06) | ecosystem: Environmental > Terrestrial > Soil > Desert | place: Antarctica: Dry Valley... | reverse complement strand
TCGACCTTCATGCCGGTGACGCGCGGGCCGTAGGCGATGTTGTCGTAGATCGACTTGGGGAACGGGTTGGGCTTCTGGAAGACCATGCCGATGTGGGTACGGACGGCGATGGGGTCGACGGCGTTCGCATAGATGTTCTGGCCGTGGTAGGTGACCTCACCCTCGTCCCGGCAGCCCGCGACCAGGTCGTTCATCCGGTTGAGGCAGCGCAGCACCGTCGACTTGCCGCAGCCGGAGGGACCGATCAGCGCCGTGATCTCGTTGCGCCCGAACGCGAGGTTGACCTTGTGAACGGCGTGGAAGTCGCCGTAGTAGACGTTGAGGCCGTGGGCCTCCATCACCGGGTCGGGCGGCAGGTCGGGGAGCGACCGGCCCGACTCCTCGTGCGCGTCGGCGAACTCACCCACCAGGTCGATGGAGGAGTTGGCGGACGACGTCGTGCTCGGAGAGGTGGGCATCAGGGGTTAGTCCTTCACCAGGATCGCTGGAACTTGTTTCGGATGAAGATCGCGAGTGCGTTGAGGCCGAGGATCATCACCAGCAGGACGATGATCGCAGCCGAGGCCGCGGTCTGGAATTCCTGCTGCGACTGCGACGTGAGCGAGTAGATCTGCATGGGCAGGGCGGTGATCTGGCTCAGGACCCCCGTGGGGTCGAACCGCACCGAGCCGGCCAGGCCGACCACGATCAGCGGCGCTGCCTCGCCGATGGCCCGGGACAGTCCCAGGATCGTGCCGGTGGCGATCCCGGGGATGGCCGAGGGCAGGGTCTGTCGCCACGTCGTCTGCCAGACGGTCGCGCCGAGGGCAAGGGAGCCCTGCCTGATCTCCTGCGGAACGGCCCGGACGGCTTCTCGGGTGGTGATGATGATGACCGGCAGGATGAGCAGCGCCAGCGCGATCGCACCGCCCAGCACGATGCCCGCCCTCCCGAACCCGAGCACCGCCATCACGGCGACGGCCAGCAGGCCGTAGACGATCGACGGGACCGCTGCAAGGTTCTGGAGGTTCACCTCGATGAGGCGGTTCCACCACCGGTCCTGGGTGGAGAACTCCTCCAGGTAGAGCGCGGCGGCGACCCCGAGGGGCACCGCGAAGAGCGCGGTGAAGGCCATCAGCCAGGCGGTGCCGAGGATGCCGGCCCGGAAGCCCGTCGACTCCGGCCGGACCCGGGACGAGTGCTCGGTGAGAAGGGCCAGGTCGAAGCGCGGCGCCCCGCTGATGGCGGTGCTGACGATGAGAACGATGAGGACCATGACCCCGAAGAACAACGAGAACCACAGCAGTCCCAAGAAGACCAGCGACCCGAGGCTCTTGTCCTTGCTGCGTCCCGTGGCCACAGTCGTGGTCACCGCGCGGGCGGTGTCGGTGGCGACGCTCATCAGTACTCCTGCCGGAATCGTCGGACGATCGAGATGCTCACGATGTTGATCACCAAGGTGATCAGGAACAGCAGCATCCCCACCGCGAAGAGGGTGTTGTACGACGTGGAGCCCACGGCGTTCTCGCCCCCGGCCGTGGTGGCGATGAAGCCTGTCATCGTCTGCATGCCATCACGGGGATCGAAGGAGAGGTTCTTCTGGGCGCCGGCGGCCAGCGCCACGATCATCGTCTCGCCCACGGCCCGCGACATACCGAGCACGATCGCGGCCGCGACACCCGAGAGCGCGGCCGGGAGCACGACCCGCACCGTCGTCTGCATGCGGTTGGCGCCCATCGCGAGCGAGCCCTGTCGGATGGCCTGCGGCACGGCGGACAGCGCGTCCTCGGACAGGGACGCGACCGTCGGGATGATCATCACCCCGAGGACGAGCCCTGCGGCGAGCGCGTTGGTGAACCCGACTTCGAGGTTCAAGATGTCCTGGAGGAGGGTGGGCGTCACGAAGGTCAGGGCGAAGAAGCCGTAGACGACCGATGGCACCCCGGCCAGCAGCTCCACCGTCGGCTTGAGCACCTTCCGGGTCCGAGGCGAGGCGTACTCCGAGAGGTACATGGCGGCACCCAGCCCGAGGGGCACCGCGACAAGCAGCGCGATGACGGTCGTCATTGCGGTCCCCGCCACGAGCGGGAGCACGGCGAACTGGCCCTCGGACGCGAAGAAGTCGCCGAACGGGACCTCGCGGAAGAACTCCACGACGGGCTCGATCAACGCGAGGATGATCCCGATGGTCACCAGGACCGACAGGAGCGCCGAGATCATCAGGACGTAGCGGATCGTGGTCTCGCCAGGGCGGGACTTGGCGCGGAGGTCGAGAGCAGCGGGCGGACCCGTCCCGGAGGACGGGCCCGCACTCGTGCTCGAGCTGATGCTCATGAGTTAAGCCAAGGACCTTTCCGGTCAGCTAGCCATGCCCTCGAGGTTCGACTGCGTCTCAGCGTAGAGCTCCTCGCTGAGCGGGATGAACTGCCCGACCTCGGCGATCTCGGAGAGGTTCTCGATGTAGAAGTCGACGTACGCCTTGACCGCCTCGTTGTCGTTGTACTTGGCCGTGTTGACGTAGATGAACAGCGGGCGGGCCAAGGGCGTGTACTCCCCGGCCTGAGCCGTCTCGGCGGAAGGCTCGATGCACCCGTTGCCGCTGTCGATCGACAGCGCCTTCAGGGTGTCGGCGTTCTCCTCATAGTAGGTGTAGCCGAAGTAGCCCGTGGCTCCTTCGGTGCCCGAGACGCCCTGGACGAGCACGTTGTCGTCCTCAGAAGCCTCGTAGTCATCACGGGTGACCTCGGCCTCGGCACCGATGACGTCGTTGGCCATGTAGTCGTAGGTGCCCGAGTCCGTGCCGGGACCGAAGAGCGAGATCTCCTCGTCCGGGAAGCTCGGGTCCAGCTCCGACCAGTTGGTCACGGTTGCGTCGGGGCCCCAGAGCTCGATGATCTGGTCGACGGTGAGGCAGTCGACGGCGAGGTCGGGGTGCACCACCATCGTGAGCGCGTCGGTCGCGACCTGGAGCTCGACGAACTCGATGCCGGCCTCCTCGCAGACGGCGATCTCCTCGTCCTCGATCGGCCGGGAGGCATCCGAGATGTCGGTCTGGTCGGCGCAGAAGGCCTCGAAACCGCCGCCGGTGCCGGCCTCACCCACGGACACCTGGACGTCGGGGTTCTCCTCGGTCAGCAGCTCGGCAGCGGCGTCGCTCATTGGGAACACGGTCGAGGACCCGTCAACGGCGACGGAGCCGCTGACGCCGCTGGCTTCGCCACCCTCGCCGCTCTCCTCGCCGGCGTCGGCTCCGCCACATGCGGAGAGGGCCAGTGCAAGAACTGCGATGCCGGGCACGAAGGCGCGGCGCATGGAAGTGATCTTCACTTCGTCGTCTCCTGGAGGTGTTCAGTGGATGCTTGACATCTCGAAGTTAGGGAGTACAGGTGTCCGGACCTGTGGGTGACGGTGAACGAAGGGTGAACTCAGGACGCCCGCTTGGCGTCACTCACCCGGTGCTGAAGCGGACGCCACATGAACGGCCCGCTGAGTCCACGCTCAGACGCTGTGTGTCTCGAGGGCGACGACGTGACCGCGCCGGTGGTGCACGACCAGCACCCCGGCCGGCTCGAGCTTGACCGGATCGATCCTCAGCGCCTCCCAGACCAGCGGCAGCACCGGACGGTGGGTGCACAGCAGCGAACCCGTCTTCTGGGCCAGTAGCCCGTCGACGACGCCCCGGACGGACTTGGCGGTGGCGTCCTCCTCGGACAGCGCGTCGTCACTGCTGAGGTCGAAGCCGGTCGTCTCCGCATAAGGCTGCACGGTCTCCCGGCAGCGCCGGCTGCTGGACGTGGCGATGGTGGTGACGTCGTACGCCGCGAGGAGGGGCACCAGACGCTCTGCCTGGGTGGTGCCGAGCTTGACCAGGGGCCGCTCACGGTCATCGCGTCGCCAGGACTTGCGTGCTCGGCTGTTCCCATGGCGGAGCACGACCAGCGCGTGCGTCTTGCGGCGGAGCCGCAGCGCCTGGCGCAAGGTGACCCGGTCGTACTCGTAGGTCAGCTTGTCCATCGCCCCGTCGGCTGGCACCCAGGCGACCTCGTCGATCTCGTCGTTGACCAGGTAGCCGGTGACGTCGTCGTCCCCGACGGCCCGCCCAACCCAGTAGTGGACGGTCTTGTGACGACCGCCCGCGACCGGGTAGCGCTGGGCGGTGAGCGGCGGGCCGAGCCGGACGTGCACACCGGTCTCCTCAGCGACCTCCCGGACCGCGGCCGCGACCTCATGCTCGCCCGGGTCGAGCTTGCCCTTCGGGAAGGCCCAGTCGTCGTAGCGAGGACGGTGCACGAGCAGCACCTGTTGACCAGGGCGGTGGACCACCGCGCCCGCAGCGATCACGTCGGTGCGGCCTCGGGGCTCCGGCATGGGGCTAGTCTCACACCACTTCGCCATCGGAGGGGAGAGCGGCCCCGGTGCGTGCACGTCTGCCGCTCGTCGGTGCCCTCGCGACCGCCGGCACGCGGCCGGAGTTCGCCAACAGCTACCACCCTCGAGCGGGAGTCGTCTCGCAGTCACCCGATAGCGCCGCGCTGTCCTGAAGGTCCGGGGGGCCTTCTCGGCAGCGACCGGCGCTGTTCACGGACCTGCCGAGCTCGCTGGACCTAGTCGCGAGTGACGCCGAGGATCCGGTCGATCTCCTCGTCGGTGAGGCGCTCGTCGGCCTCGCTGGCCGCGATGATCAGGTTGGTGGTGAGCTCCACCTCGCCCAGGAGGTCGCTGTCCTCGAGCGTGACATCGAACTGGTCGTGCACGCGGACTCCTCCTCTTCCGACGGGCAAGGCAGCCATACGCCATCTTCCCACTTCTGATCATGTCCAAACGTGGTCGCCGGCAACAGATCATTTTAGATGATTTCACTTCGCGGGAGGGGCGTGCCGTCGGTGGACAGATGACGACGGGGCCCCATCCCATGGATGGAACCCCGTCGTACTACGTCGAAGCCGTCACGACGGTGCGTGGGGCCTCAGCTCTGCGATCAGATGGCGTGAACGTTCTCCGCCTGCGGGCCCTTGGGACCCTGCGTGACGTCGAACTCGACCTTCTGGTTCTCGTCGAGGGACTTGTAGCCCTGCGACTGGATCGCCGAGTAGTGCACGAAAACGTCGTCGCCGCCGTCCTCCTGCGCAATGAAGCCGAAACCCTTCTCGGCGTTGAACCACTTCACGGTGCCTTGAGCCATTGCTCGTTACTCCTATATGGGGCGAGAGGCCGTCACTTCGACGGTCCCGCATCAGATGCGGTGACACGTCGCTCCCACCCTGGATTGGCACCCATGAGAAGAAACGCCGTTGGATCACAAACTCCGCGGGCGTCAGACCTGCTGAGACTTTGCACCTGTTGCACGTCAGACATTACCAACACAACGGCTGCGATCCACCATCCGGCGGGGTTGTTTCTCAGAACCTGTCCACGACGCGGGACGTTCAGGCCCCGAAGTTCGCCCGCCAGCAGTAGCCGAGCGCGGCTCGCGGCTCCGGCTTGGAGCCCGCCTGGGCGATACTGTCGGTCGTTCGGCGTCCTCGCGGTGGTCGCCGACGGGCCTCTAGCTCAATTGGCAGAGCAGCGGACTTTTAATCCGTTGGTTGTGGGTTCGAGTCCCACGGGGCCCACCAAAAATCATTCTGACCTGCTGAAACAACTGGGCAGCATTTGAGAACTCCGGGACATTCACCACTTATTCACCACTTATTCTGCCGCTGCATCGTCGGTCCCGAGAGTCATCACCATCGCCGCTCGTGTCGGGGCCTGGCGGCGACCGAGGTAGCCGGCCGTCGTGTTGACGTCGGTATGGCCGAGCTGGTTGGCGATCTCGGCCAGTGGCGCGCCGCTGGCGTCCATCCACGTGGCCACGGTGCGACGGAAGGTGTGGGAGCCGGCCCACCAGAGCTCTGCCGTGGTCAGGACCCGACGGATTCCTCTGAGCACGTTGCCCACCTCACGGGCCTGCCCGCGCTTGCTGCCGAACCGGGTGGTCCCGAAAACGAGGCCCTCCCTACCCCAGACCTCGCCTCGCCGCCGGAGGCGCAGGGCTAGCTCTTCGGACAGGGCAAGGGTCCGATCGGCCGCTGCCGTCTTGGTACCGCGCACCCGAACCGTTCTGGTCTCGAGGTCGACATCGCCCCAAGCCACTCCCTCGAGCGCCTCGCGGATGCGGACGCCCGTGCCGAACAGGAACCGCAACAGGTCTGCAAGGTCAGCGGCGTCGTTCTCTTCAGCGACCCTGAACAGGCGGCGCGCCTCGGCCTCGGTGAGGGCACGCCTGGTGTCCAGGTGCCGCTTGCCGCAGTCGAGGTCACAGTCGGGATCGAGGCATTTACGGTCTCCCGCCGTGCCGGCGTTGGCACTCGGCGTCTGTACGCGGCTCATCACGCTCGCCGCGATGGCCCCTTGCCGCTCGGCGTGAGCCAGGGTGTTGCCAAGCACCTTTCGAGCTGCCTGTGCGGCGCCGTTACCGTGCGCGTCGGCAACGGCGCCCAGCCACTGCTCGATCACACTCACGTTGTTGGCCGTGGCCAGCTTGCGAGTCCCGATCGTGCTGCCCTCGACGTAGCGAGCCAGGTTGCCCCTGTACTGATCGAGCGTGCGGGGTGCCAGCGGCTTGCCGCGCACACGCTTCCGCTTGGCCGCTTCGAGCCAGAGCCGAGCGGCACGTTCGACCGTGGTGTCCTGGTTGAGCGTGGAGTCGCCACCGCGATGAGTCGTCCGGTGCTGCTCCACCTTTGCTTGGAGCGCGCGCCTGGCCTTGGCCTCGCTGGCCCCGCTCGCCGTTGCGTCGACCCTCTTGCCGTCGGCGTCCCGGTATCGCCCTCGGGCCTGCCACGTTCCGTCGACGGTGGGGTGTGGGCGCATCTTGACGTCTCCCAGGTACCACGACGTCAGCTGCGGTCGACCGGCTCCCATGGTCATCTCCTTCGCCGATGAAAACCTTGCTCAGGGCCCTGCATCGATTTGTGGTGAACAGTAATGGCGTTCGAGTCTAAGGGACCCGCGGATGACTCGCGACCTGTGCGCCGGGCTCTCTGTGGATGATCAGCCCGTTGTGACGTAGTGCTCGTTCTCGTAGGCCTCGACGTCGGTGAACCTGTAGGCGACGCGGCTGCCGATCTTGAGGTAGCCGATGCCCTCGCCGTGATGTCTGAGGTTGGCGAGGTGTCCGGTGCTGACGCCCCACCGGTTGGCGAGCTGAGCTGGTGTCAGGAGGTCGCGATAGGGGTCGCGATCGAGCCCGGGTCCGGTCATGCCGTCCTCCCGTGGGTCTGAGAGCGGGACGGGTGGCTTCCGTCGGCGGGGGCGACGTGGACGAAGCCACGGACCTCGGCGACGGCGGTATAGAGCCGGCCGCAGACTTCGAGCACCTCGGCACCTGGCCACTGCTCAGTCGGTTCGTCGAGATCGTGGCCGGGGATGGCGGCGCGGTCTTGGTCGGGGTGCACGGGTGGGCCCTTCTGCCGGTGTAGAAGTCCTGTCACTTCTCCTAAGGCGAAAAGACCGCTGTCAGCGATCACTGATCGTCAGATTGCCTCAGAAAAGCACATTCGCGATCACCGCGCCGCGCAGCCGGCTCCTACCGGCCGATTGACCGTGGCCGGGCCGGCGAAGCTCCAGGTGGAGGCGCCGGCGGACGACGACGACCGCGCTCCGGCGTCGGGACGTCGTACTCAGGTTGTGGGTGGGTGCCGTAGCGGTCGATCGCCTCGAGCGCGGTCTCGGCAGCGTGGGCGGGGCCGAGGTCGGCGCGGTCGCGGCTGAAGGTCTCGATCCATTGGGTGCGGGCGTCGTCGGGGGTGTCGGCGACGAGGTGGGCGGTGTTGTTGTGGCGGCCGCGGGTCATCGCAACGTAGGCCGAGGCAGCACCGGTGGCCTTGCCGAGAAGGAGGTGGGCTTGGTCGACGGTGTCGCCTTGGACGCCGTGGACTGTGGTGGCGTAGGCGAGCTCGACGTGCGCGTGGGCGTAAGCGGCGGGCAGGGTCCGTGGCCCTCGTCGTCCGTCGATGCTGAGGTCACCGGTGGCGGTGATGGCGGTGACTGTCCATTGGTCGCGGTTGGCGACGTCGAGGGCGCGGTCGTTGCGACGTGTCGCGATGCGGTCACCGACGCCGACCTGGTCACCACCACGTGTCGTGACGTGCGCGCCAGTTGCGGTGTCGCTGTCGGTGAGGCGTTGGTCGCGGATAGCGGCGTTGAGCGCGGAGACCTGTTCGCGCGTGTCGGCGATGACGTGGTCGTTGCGAGCGTCCGCGGCGATGGTGGTGACGGCGGCGAGTCGTTCGACGTCGCTGCGATGGATGACGACGTCGCCACGTTCGAGAAGTGCGTCGAACACGTCGCCGGGTCGTTCGCCGGTACGCATGAGCTTGGTCAGGTCGGCGTAGTCGGGGTCGGCGAACCGATGGACCGCTTCGAGTGTGACCTGGTTGTCGGGGTCGGCCCACCGTGCGGCGTGGTCAAGGACCCCACCGCGTCCGACGGCGGGGAGCTGGTGCCGGTCGCCGACGAACGCGACCCGGGCGCCGGCCTCGTCAGCGACAGTGAGCAGGGCGCGGGCGGTGTCCTGGTCGAGCATCCCGGCCTCGTCGATGAGGAGCTGGTCACCGTGCATGAGCCGCGCATCGACATCTGGTTTGCTCTGGTCGTCTTGGAGGCGGGTCCAGTGGCCGTCGTCGTCCCACCGGAACCCGTGCTGGTAGATCAGCCCTGCCGCCGAGAACGCCGGCGTACCGAGTTCGTCGCCGGCGACCTGCGCGGCCTTCAGGGTTGGGGAGACGACGATCAGTTGTCGGTGGTGCATCGTCAGAAGCTCGCGGGTGACCGCGAGGGTGGTGGTCTTGCCCGCACCAGCGGCGCCCTCGACCACGACCAGGCGCCCGGTGCCGCCCAACACCGAAACGGTCCGTCGTTGGGCGGGGTCCAGTTCCACACGTGCGACCACCCGACCGATCCGCGCAGGCTCGCCCGGGGTGGTGGCACGTGCGGCGAGACGGTCGACCAGGTCAGCCTCAACATCGAGGACCTGCCGTGAGGTTAGGACACGGACGTGCCCGGGCACGTCATCACGCGCGAGCAGTGGTTCACACACGGCGGCGGTGCGGGCGGTGAGGTCCTCGACCAGCTCACGCCGCACCACCGGGTCAGCGATGACATTGACCGAGGCGATGATCTTCTCGACCTCACCACGGATGTCGGCGGCGTTCCACGCCGACCTCTTTGCACCCAGCCGCGAGAGCGTGACTTGGGTGACGGCGCTGCGGTTGATCCGACCCACGGCCGTCGGTGTCAGGTCGACCGGTGTCCAGGGTGGGACGAACCCTAGGTCGGTCAGCTCCTCGACCCACCGGCTTTCCAGCTGCTCACCGTTCTGCGGGACCACCTTGTCCGGGCGGGCCTGCGACCACGCACGGCGGTCCCAGGAACGCCGCAGCTTCGGACCGGGTTTCTCCCCCGGATGCTCGCCACGCCACGCGGCTTCGTAGCGGTCGACGTTCCTACCGATCTGCGCAGCCCTGGCACTGAAATCACCCGCGTACCCGGCGAGTTCGCGGACCTCCCCGGACTCCGGGTCCAGCGTGTACCCATGCGTTGCGAGCACTTGCCGTAGTTGGGGGTCACACATCACCGCTGCGTGCCCGATCCCGTTGATCGCCTCGATGCTGTCCACCACCCCGACCGAGTGCAGGCCCCGCCATCCGCCCGCGGCGAAGACGCGGGCGTTGATCTGCAGGTGCAGATGACGGTGCGGGTCGCCGGCCCGGGAGGTGTAGTGCCGCACGACGACGGCCTCGAGCTGCTCGACCGGGACTTGGACCTGTCGGCCCCGCGGGCCGACCCGAGTGGTGGCGTGATCGGCGAGCCAGCCGATGATCTCGGTCGCGGCCCGATCCTGGGCCGAGTCGTAGGCCGCAGCGATCTCGGGATGCAGCGTCGCGGCCAGCGACCATGTCTTCGGGCCGTTGACCACGACCTCGACGAACCGCAGCCCACGCTCATCGGTCCGTAGCCGCCCCTTCGGCCCACCGGACTCGACGTCGTACCCCGCGACCCACCGCTCGTAGGCCGACCCGTCCAACGTTCCACCCTCCCGGACGGTGAGTTCCTGTGCGAGTTCCCCCCCGCGTTCCCCCTGCTGTGTGGAGCCTGCGACGTACCTCGTCACCACACCGGTGCCCTCGGCGAGGTAGTAGTCATCGACCCGGGAACGGTCGGCCTCGACATAGGACCGCGCGGCGCCGGGAGAGCCACGGTAGAACTTGACCCCCCCATGCACGCCCGTCACCGCCCGTCAGCCGTCGTCACCTACCCTTGAAATGACTCTCGGCCCACCCCGAGGGGCGGACCGATCTACGGACCTTCGTAGCATGCGTGCCGCTCAGTTTTGAAGGTCTTCGAAGGCGTTCTGGGGGAGCGGATCTGGGACTCGTCACTCGTCGTCATCGCGTGGCCGTGACCGACCAGAGATGAAGCAGTCGCGCGGTTCCGATGGAGAGGTCGGGCTGTCAGAGGGCGGCTACTCGGCTGCGGACTGCTTCTCGTCGAGAAGGTGCGGCTCAATTGGCCGGCGATCGTGGCGCTCTACGACGAGCTACTCGAGGTGGCCCCCTCACCCGTGGTCGAGCTCAACCGCGCGGTGGCCATCGGCATGAGCGACGGCCCGGTCGCGGGCCTGATGGCG
>Ga0136631_10000678_pt1 | contig 10657 bp, 9 predicted proteins | sample AntDrymUQ6012206_2_FD_104655 | JGI IMG/M metagenome (GOLD analysis project Ga0136631, IMG submission 104655) | Polar desert sand microbial communities from Dry Valleys, Antarctica - metaG UQ601 (22.06) | ecosystem: Environmental > Terrestrial > Soil > Desert | place: Antarctica: Dry Valley... | reverse complement strand
CCTTCAGGGCCAGCATGAGACGGGAGAGCTCGCCCCCCGAGGCAACCTTGGCGAGAGGCTTTGCCTCCAGTCCCAGGTTGAGCTGCACGTTGAGCTGCACGCTCTCTTGTCCGTGCGCCCCGGGCTCGGGTAGAGGGACAAGGGCGACCGACAGCTTTCCTCCCGGCAGGCCCAACTGCGGCAGCAGACGGCTGACCCCGCGCACCAGACGGTCTGCTGCTTCCCGCCGTCGGGCGCCGAGCGCGCCGGCAGCGGTGCGCAAGGCACCTTCCGCCGCCATTCGCCGGGCCGCGAGACCACGAAGATCGGTGTCGGCGGTATCCAGCAGATCCAGCTCTTCCGCCGCCTGATCCCGAGTCGCCAGCACATCGAGGAGTGTGGCGCCGTATTTCCCCGACAGGCGAGACAGGAGATCCCGCCGCCGCTCGACCAACGCCAGCCGCTCGGGATCTTCCTGCACCGAGCCGGCGTACTCGCCGGCCAGTCGGGTCAGCTCAGATAGATTGGCATAACCGGCGTCGAGCATTTCACGCCAGGAGCCCACGCTGGGATCGAGCTTCTCGAGACCGGTGAGCGCCCGATCCGCCACTCCCAGCGCGCCCAGCGCGTTTCCCGCCTCGCCCTCCAGTGCTTCGACGATCCGCTGCGCCTGCTCCACCAGGGTGCCCGCCTGGCTCAGGCGGCGGGATTCGAGCTGGAGGGTCTCGTCTTCGCCAGGCTTTATCCCGGCGGCGTCGATCTCGTCCACGACATGCCGTAGATAATCACTTCGCCGACGCACCTCGTCCCGACGCGCCGCAAGGCCGGCCTCCTCCTTTCGTAGCTGGGAGACCGCGAGGTAGGCCTCTGCCACGGCGCCCCGGTCCGCCCCGGCGTGGGCAAAGGCATCCAGGATTTCTCGTTGCGCCTCGGCATGCAGCAGCGACTGGGTCTCGTGCTGTCCGTGGAGGTCGACCAGGAAAGCCCCGAGCTGGGAGAGTACGGCGGCGGTGGTAGGGCTTCCGTTCACCCAGGCGCGAGAGCGGCCCTCGGAGGAAATCTCCCGCCGCACCACGACGCGTCCGTCATCTACGTCGAGCCCCAGCTCCTCGATCCGGTGGCGGGTGGGGGCATCGATCCCCTCGAAAGCACCCTCGACTACCGACTTGGCGGCTCCCGGACGTACGCTGCCCCCGGCGGCGCGCTCCCCCAGGAGCAACGAGAGCGCGTCGATCAGCATCGACTTCCCCGCCCCGGTCTCGCCAGTGAGCACGTTCAGGCCGGGACCCAGCTGAAGAGTGACGTCGGCGATGGTGGCGAGGTCTCGGACCCGGAGCTCAGCAATCATTCTTGCGCCTACCTCCTCATCCCGAGCAAAGCGAGGGACCCACTCCGAAGATCCGGAACGCCGCGTCGATTTGGGGTGCTCGTGGTAGGTCCCTCGTCGGTACCCTCCTCGGGATGAGGAGGGTACAGCGATGAGACCCTATGGCCCCGACTGCCGTCCCGACAGATCGCCCCAGTGGAGCTTCTGCCGCATCCGTTCAAAGAATCCGTCACCGCCCAGACGGATGAGACAGACACGATGGTCGGCACGACACACATCCACCGACTCGCCCGCCGCCAGAGTGGTACCTGTCTGGCCATCGACCGAGACCAGCAGATCGTCCGACCAACCGGCGATGGGCTCGATCACGATCCGGTAGGTGGCAGGAACGACCAAAGGCCGAACCGCCAGGGTGTGGGCAGCAATCGGAGTGACGATGATGGCCTCGACGCCGGGCACGACGATCGGGCCGCCCGCGCTCAGGCTGTACGCGGTGGAGCCGGTGGGAGTCGCAACGATGATCCCGTCGGCGCTGTAGGGGCCGACGTTGTCGCCCTGAATGAACACGTTAACGCGGATGACCCGGGCCACTCCGCCCTTATGGACGGTCACATCGTTCATCGCCATCTGGGTCGAGCGGGTCTCGCCCTCCGCATCGCGAATGGCCGCCCGAAGCGCCTGACGCCGCTCGATCTCGAACTTCCCGGTTACCAGCGCTTCCAGTGCTGCATCCAGCGTCTCGCGGGTCCCGGTTGTCAGAAAGCCGACCCGGCCGAGGTTCACCCCGAGGATCGGTGTCTCGCGCCCGCCGAGGAGTCGGGCACCCCGCAGCAAGGTGCCGTCGCCGCCGAAGGTGATCAGCGCGTCGAGGTCGACCGAGTCGAACGAGGGGACGTCCCGGTTCCAGAACGACTCCAGGCGGGGCTCACTATAGAGCGTGATCCCGCGATAGGGCGCCGCGATGGCCACCTGCTCCAGCACGCCCTTGAGGTCACCATACCGCGGATTGCCGACGACACCGACGTTCATCTGGCCTCGAGCGTCTCTTCGTGCTGGAGGGCAGTGACGCGCCGGGCGATCCCCGAGGCCGTCAGCCCGAAACCCTCGAGCTGCTCGGCACGAGGCGCCTGCTCGATCAGCCGGTCGGGCACGCCCAGCGCCACCACCCGTACTTCCGGATGGGTGGTCTGGAGGGTCTCGGCCAGGTACGAGCCAAACCCGTTGACGATGGTGCCCTCCTCGATCGTGACGATGATCTGATGCTGCTGCGCGAGGGATTCGAGCATCGCCGTGTCCATCGGCTTGATGAAACGGCAGTTCACCACGGTGCAGTCGATACCGTCACGGGCCAGTATCTCGGCCGCGTCCACCGCCGGCAGCACCATCGTGCCCACCGCCAGTATCGCCACGTCCTTCCCCTGCCTGAGCTGCTCCCATGTTCCGTAGGGGATCGGCGCGATCTCGGCAGCCGGACGCGGCTCGTCCGGCGCCTTGTCGCGAGGGTACCTGGTGCTGAAGGGTCCATCGTGCGCCAGCGCGGTGCGCAGGAGGCCGACCAGCTCATCTCCGTCCTTGGGCGCCGTAACGGTCATGCCGGGGACGGCGAGCATGTAGGCGATATCGTATAGCCCCATATGAGTCTGTCCGTCTTCGCCGACCAGCCCTGCCCGGTCCATGCAGAAGATCACCGGCAGATGCTGCACCGCTACATCGTGAATGACGTTGTCGTAGGCGCGCTGGAGAAAGGTGCTGTAGATGGCGCAGACCGGCCGGATCCCCTGAGTCGCCAGGCCCCCGGCGAAGGTCACGGCATGTCCTTCCGCAATGCCGACATCGAAGAAGCGCTCGGGATACTTCTTCTGAAAGATCCCGGTGCCGGTGCCCGAGGGCATGGCCGCCGTGATCGCCACGACCTCAGGATGCTCGCCAGCCAGCGCGGTCAGCGCTTCACCGAATACCTGGGTCCAGGCCGGCGGGCCGCTCGACTTCTTGCGGGCTTCTCCGGTGACGGGATCGTACGCGGCGAGGCCGTGCCATTTCTCCTGGTTGTCTTCGGCGAAGGAGAACCCCCTCCCCTTCTGGGTCATGACGTGGATGACCCGGGGGCCGCTCATTCCGCGCACGAACTTGAGCGTGTCGCACAGCTTGCCCAGATCGTGGCCGTCGATGGGACCGAAGTAGCGGAAGCCCAGCTCCTCGAAAAACATGCCGGGCGAGAACAGGTTCTTGACGCTTTCCTCGACGTTGCGGGCAAAGTCCACCACGCCGTCGCCGAAAACACCGCCCAGCTTCAGGGTCAGCCCCTTGATGAGCTCGCGCACGCGGTTGGTTCTCGGATCGGCCACGATGCGACCCAGCGTCTTGCTGATGGCCCCGACGTTGGGCGAGATGGACATTCCGTTGTCGTTGACGATCAGGATGATGTCGCGGTCGGAGTGGCCCGCGTTGTTCATCCCTTCGTAGGAGAGGCCGCAGGTGAGTGCGCCGTCGCCCACCACGGCAACCACCTTGTGTTGCTCGCCCTTGAGGTCGCGCGCAGTAGCCATGCCGAGCGCGGCCGACATGGCGGTACCGGCGTGGCCGGCCCCGAAATGGTCGTGCTTGCTCTCGCTCCGCTTGAGAAAGCCGGAGATTCCATCCCGCTGCCTCAGGGTAGGAAAAGACTCGTCCCGGCCGGTGAGCAGCTTCCAGGCATACGCCTGATGGCCCACGTCCCAGACGATCTTGTCGGCGGGCGACTCGAACTCGTAGAGCAGCGCAATGGTCAGCTCAACGACGCCGAGGCTGGCGCCGATGTGGCCCCCCGTGATGGAGCAGCACTCGATGAGCCGATCGCGGACCTCCTGGGCCAGCTCGGGAAGCTGGTCGCGGCGGAGGCGCTTGAGGTCGTCGGGGCCGTGGATGCTGGAGAGCAGGGGCATGTCAGCAGGGGTTGGCGGGACAGCGGGGCGGCGGGGCAGCAGGGCGGCTAACAGCACACCAACAAGTTTCGACCGTCGGCATGCACTGCCCCGCTGCCCCGCTGCCCCGCCGCCCCGCTGTGGTCACGAACTTCTGGTTACAATATACCCGGCCAGAGCCCCAAGTGCCCCCGACGGCACACCCGCCTGGTCGAGCCGGGCCACCGCGCTCTGAGCCAGTCTCTGGGCCTCCGCTCGGGCTCCGTCAATGCCGAGCAGAACCACATAGGTGGACTTCGCCAGCTGGGCATCGCGGCCGGCCGGCTTGCCCAGCTCCTCGCTGGTCCCAGTGGCGTCGAGAACGTCGTCCGCGATCTGGAACGCCAGGCCAATGTCCTCGCCATAAGCGGAGAGGCCCTCCAGCTGGGCCGGCCTGGCCTCAGCTGCCAGGCCACCCAGGGTGCACGCCGCCCGGATCAGTGCCCCGGTCTTGCCCCGGTGCACTTCGATCAGCTCGGGGAGAGGCAGCCTCCGCCGTTCGGCTTCGAGGTCGAGCCACTGTCCTCCAACCATTCCCTCGATCCCACCGGCCTGGAAGAGCTCTCCCGCCATTGCGCCAAGCGTGGCCGTGGGCAGACGGAGCTCGGTCGAGGCCACCGCAAGAAGGCGCGCCGCCACCGGCACGAGCAGAAAGCCCACCCGGGTGGCAGTGGCCACGTCGAAGGCGCGGTGCGTGGTTGGCCGGCCGCGACGGAGGTCGTCGTTGTCCATGCACGGGAGGTCATCGTGCACCAGCGAGTAGGTGTGCACCGTCTCGACCGCCGCGGCGACGCCGGCGATGGCGGGAGAGCGGCCACCAAGCGCGCGGTAGGCCGCCATGAGGAGGGCGGCGCGAACCCGCTTGCCCGGTGTGCGGAGGGCATACGACAGGGCCTGACCCTGGCGTCCGCCTATCTCCTGCTCCAGGCGCTTGGCCCAGCCAATGAGAAGCGCGTCGGTCCGGTCTCTCGCCTCCGCCAGCAGATCTGTCGCCGCCGCCGAAGCGGCTTCAGGCATCGAGATCTGTCAGCCTGAGGTCACCACCCGCCTCCTCCAGCACCGCCTGCACCTTGAGCTCGGCCGCACCCAGCCGTTCCCGGGCCGACCTCAGCCGGGCGATGCCCTCCTCGAACAGCAGCAGCGCCGTATCAAGCTCGACGTCATCCGCCTCCAGCTTGCGGACGATCTCCTCCAGTCGGGCCAGCTCATCGGCCAGGGCCGGCGGGGACGAACCAGGCTCAGTCTTGGGCATGTCGATCACTCCACCCGGGCCCGAACGTCGCCGTCGGCCACCCGCAGTCGAAAGCCCTGATCCTTGACGAAATCTTCCCGTCGCTTGAGTACCCGGCCGGCCTCGTTCATCGGCACCGCATAGCCGCGACCGAGCACCCGGAGCGGGCTCAGGGCATCGAGCTGGGCGGCCAGCCGCTCCGCCAGATTCCGCCGGGCGTCGAGCACTCCCTGCATCCCGGCGTGCAGCCGGTCACTGCTGCGGGCCAGCCGCGAGGCCGCCAGCCGGGTGCGGCCAGTGAGCCCAGATGCAAGGCGGACCGACAGATCATCGACCAAGCGCAGCACGTCGCGCCGGTTGGCCACCGCCAGCTCCGCCGCGGCGGAAGGAGTGGCAGCCCGATGATCGGCCACCAGATCGGTCAGGGAGATGTCGATTTCGTGCCCGACCGCGGAGATGGTAGGCACCCGGACGTTGGCCAGGGCGCGGCACACAGCCTCACTGTTGAATGCGGCGAGGTCCTCCCGGGCTCCGCCACCCCGGCCGACAATGCAGAGATCGAGGCCGGGAAGCCGGTTCACCAGCTTGAGGGCGCGCACCAGGTCCGCCACGGCGCCATCGCCCTGGACCCGTGCCCCTACGAACAGGATCCGGGCGCAGGGCCAGCGCTTCCGGGTGACCGTCACCACGTCCTTCAGCGCGGCGCCATCGCGAGACGTCACCACAGCGATGGTGCTGACATAAAGCGGCACCGCACGCTTGCGTATCGGATCGAACAGCCCGTCCTGCTGCAGAAGCGTCTTCACCCGCTCCAGCTCCTGCTGCTTCTGGCCCACCGCACTCGTCGGCAGCATACGGGAGACGACGAGCTGGAACTCACCCTTCTCCTGGTACAGTCCCGGCTTTGCCAGTACGAAGACCTCGGTTCCATCCGCCGGCGGCTTCCCCGCCCTCGAAGCGTTCAGCTTGAACATGGAGCAGCGAACCTGGCTCCGCCCGTCGCGCAGGGTGAAGTACCAGTGCCCACTCGACCAGACCTTGCACTGCAGCACCTCCCCGCGCACCCAGATGGGCGGGAAGCTGCCGTCGATCAGCTGTTTGATGGCGGTATTGAGCTGGCCGACGGACCAGACTTGATCCGAGACCGATGGAACATTCAGAGGGAGCGACAAGGTCATAGATGGATTCAGGCTAGTCGGCTGCCATCTGCTTCATAGCCTGAAGCGTGTTCTGGAGCAGCATGGCGATGGTCATGGGACCAACGCCTCCTGGGACCGGAGTAATCGCGGCGGCGATCTGCGCCACCGGCTGGTAGGCGACGTCGCCCACGAGACGGTATCCCTTCGGTCGCGACGCGTCGTCCACCCGGTTGATCCCCACATCGATGACGACGGCACCGGGACGGACCATATCCGCGGTGACGAATTCCGCCTTGCCGATGGCCGCTACCAGAATGTCGGCCTGGCGTGTTACGGCCGGCAGGTCGCGGGTGCGCGAGTGGCACACGGTCACCGTGGCATCGCCACCCGGCCCCTGCTGAATCAGCAGGTTGGCCATCGGCTTGCCCACGATGTTCGAGCGGCCCACAATGACGGCGTGCGCCCCCTTCGTCTCGACGCCGGAACGAATCAGCATCTGCTGCACGCCGTAGGGGGTGGCAGGCCGAAACGCGGTCTTGTCGCCGGTGACCAGCTTGCCGACGTTGACCGGATGGAATCCGTCCACGTCTTTGCCGGGATCGATCCGCTGCAGCACTTTCTCGCTGTTGATGTGCTTGGGCAGGGGTAGTTGAACCAGGATCCCGTGGATCGCGGGGTCCACATTGAGCCGATCCACCGTCGCCAGGAGTTCGGTCTCGGAGGTCTCGGCCGCCAGCCGGAGCGTCACGGAATGCATTCCGGCTTCCTCGCAGGCCTTGCCCTTGGATCGGACATACACCGCGCTGGCCGGGTCTTCTCCCACCAGCACGGCGGCCAGTCCGGGTTTTCGCCCGGTACCACTCAGCCGCGCCACCTCGGCGGCGACTTCTTCTCGAATTGCCTTTCCGATCGCCACGCCGTCGAGTACCCGGGCGCTCACCGGGCGAAATCCACCGCGCGGGTTTCCCGGATCACCACTACCTTGATCTGCCCGGGATACTGGAGCTCGCCCTCGATCTTTCGCGCGATCAACTCGGAGAGCTGCGCAGCGGCGCCGTCATCGATGCGGTCGGGGGTGACCACCACCCGAATTTCGCGTCCGGCCTGAATCACGTTGCTCTTCTCCACACCGGGGAACCCATTGCAGATCTCTTCCAGCCGGGTCAGCCGTTTGACGTAGCTCTCGAAGGCCTCGCGCCGAGCACCCGGCCGCGAGCCGCTGATAGCGTCGGCCGCCTGGACCAGCACCGACTCGGTAGATTCGTGCGGCACGTCGTCGTGATGAGCCTGGATACAGTTGATCACCGCCCCGCTCTCCCCATATTTGCGCGCCACTTCGACACCCAGCTCGACGTGTGTTCCCTCGCTGTTGTGGGTGAGCACCTTGCCCACGTCGTGCAGCAGTGCGCCCCGCTTGGCGAGCAGAACGTCGACGTGCAGCTCGGCGGCCATCGTGCCGGCCAGCCAGGCGGTCTCCTTCGAGTGCTCGAGAATGTTCTGGCCGTAGGAGGTACGGTAACGCATCCGGCCGATCAGCTTGATCATCTCCGGATGCAGTCCATGGACGCCGGTGTCGTATGCTGCCTGTTCGCCCAGCTCGACCAGCTGGGTCTCCAGCTCGGCCCTCATTTTCACGACGATCTCCTCGATCCGGCCCGGATGGATGCGGCCGTCAACAATCAGGGCCTCGAGGGAACGGCGAGCCACTTCGCGCCGAATGGGGTCGAAGCAGGAGATGATCACGGTGTCCGGTGTGTCGTCGATGATGACGTCGACTCCAGTGGCGGTTTCGAAGGCGCGGATGTTCCGCCCCTCGCGCCCGATGATGCGGCCTTTCATCTCGTCGCTCGGCAGGGCGACGGCAGCCACCGTGCTCTCCGCGGTGTGCTCAGCGCCCAGCCGCTGGATCGCCATGGAGATGATACGTCTCGCGTCGCGGTCGGCGCTGCGGCGCGCCTGCTCCTTGATGTCGCGCACCAGGGCAGATGCCTGACCCCGGGCCTCGTCCTCGATCCGCTGGAGGATCTCCCGCCGCGCATCCTCGGCGGTCAATCCGGCAATCCGCTCCAGCTTGATCCGCTGCTCCTGAGCGAGCCGGTCGGCTTCTCCCTCCCGGCTTCGGAGGCTCAGCTCCCGCTGGGTCAGCGCCTCCTCGCGGTGAGCCGATCCACGCTCCCGGAGATCGATCTCCTCCAGCTTCCGGTCCTGGGTCCGAGCCCGCTCCTCGGCCCGGCGCTCCAGCCGGTCCCACTCCTCACGGCGGCGGAGGATCTCACGATCCAGCTCTTCCCGCAGCTTGAGGGTTTCCATCCTGGCACTGAGGAGGAGATCGGCCTTGGCTGCCTCGGCGTCGCGCTGGCCGTCTGAGCGGATGCGCTCGGCGTCCGCCCGGGCAACGGTGAGAATACCAGTGGCGCTGCGCCGCTGATTGCGGGTGTAGAGCAGGATGAACAGGAGGGAGCCGGCAAGCGCGGCGGCAACTCCCGCGAGGACCGGCAGGAGGAGAGACTCGGGCATTATGGTTCTCCCCTCAGGAGGCTGCGCGAGTACCGCGCTTGGCCGGTGGGAGAAGCCGCGCCAGATCGTCCGCCATGGCGGTGAGCCGGTCGGCGACCTCGCGGTCGCCGCGCCGGGACTGGAAGAGCTCGTCCGTAATGGAGAGCGCGGCCAGTATCGCTGCCTTCTGGGTCTCGACCATGGGAAGGCTGTCCCGAACCCGCTTCAGCGCCGCATCGAGGTATGCGGCCACCTCGCGGGTATACTCGGGCGGCAGCTCCGAGCGCACGGTGTACTCCTCGCCGCCGATGATGACTCGCACCGCATTCTTGGTGGTGCTCATGCGGCGTTGCCCCCGCCATGCTGCTCCATGAACGTGATCCGGCCGGTCAAGGCTTTGAGCCGTTCCCTGGCGCCATCGATGCGCTGTCGCAAGGCCTGATTCTCCATTTCGAGCTCGATCACCCGCTGGCGAGACTGGTTGAGCTCCGGTCCCGCCAGCACGCCCCCGTTGGCGCGAACTTCCTGCAGCTCAGCCTCCGCCTTCAATGTCCGCCGCCGCCAGCCGGCCAGCTCCTCCGCCAGATGGTGCAGCAGTTGCTCCAGGTCGGCCATCGCCTTCTGGTCGGGCCGCTCGTAGTGGTATACGCTCACTCTCCACCCCTTTGAACGCCTGCGTCGCGGCGCTGGATGCCAAGCTCGGTTGCCAGCGCGGCGAGCATACGGGCCTCGATAGCGTCAATTTCCGGGTCGCGCAATGTGCGGTCGGCGGCCCGGAAGCTGAGTCGGAACGCGACGCTGCGCCGGCCGGCGGGCAGCTCGGGTCCCCGGTAGTCGCTCTCGACCAGGACCGACTCGAGCAGCTCGCCACCAACACGTTTGAGTAGCCCCTCGACCTGCCCCACCGTGGTGGCTTCTCCGAGCAAGAGCGCCAGCACCCGGTCGGACGACGGCGTCGAGGGGAGAGTCGCGAATCGCGCCGGGAGGCGCGGTGCCGGATCGAGCAGCAGCTCGAAGCCAAAGAGCGGCGCCGCCCAGGGAGGCGCATCGGCCGCCACCGGCCCCGCGCGGCCAACGGTGCGGCCTTCGAAGTCCCGGGCAATCCATTCGGACCCTTCAACCTGCACCGCGCCCTCAGGAATCGCCAGAGCGACCGCCGCCTCGAACTGTCCCTTGAGATCCCACAAATCGAAGCGGTCCTGACCCGAGCCGGTCCAGTGCGGCGGCTCCCGGTGACCGGTCAGCACCGCGGCAATGTGACGCTCTTCCCGCGGCCTTGCGCCGGCGCCCGCGGCGATGAAGATCGTGCCGACCTCGAAAAGGCGGACGTCGGCGACATGGTTGGCCCAGTTGCCCTCCACCAGGCGCACCAACCCCGGGAGGAGGCGCCTGCGCAGGTGGTTGTCCGCGCTCGATAGTGGGTTGAGGAGGCGCACGCTCTCCGCGCCGTCCGCCGGCCCCGTCGGCAGGGGTGAGACCTCGAAAAAGCCCTGCCGCGCGAGCCCGCGTCGCACCTCGGACGCAATTCGCTCGATCGGTGCGTCGG
>Ga0136631_10000677_pt1 | contig 10657 bp, 8 predicted proteins | sample AntDrymUQ6012206_2_FD_104655 | JGI IMG/M metagenome (GOLD analysis project Ga0136631, IMG submission 104655) | Polar desert sand microbial communities from Dry Valleys, Antarctica - metaG UQ601 (22.06) | ecosystem: Environmental > Terrestrial > Soil > Desert | place: Antarctica: Dry Valley... | reverse complement strand
GGGATCTCGACACGCGGCACGTCCTCGATCGCCTGGCCACGCTTCAAGACCGTTGTCGGCTGGAAGCCGACGAGGTCGGGTAGCACGAGCAGGTCGGCGACGTACCCCGGCGCGATCGCGCCGTGCCGCGAGAGGCCGTGCCACAGAGCTGGGTGATGCGAGGCCATGAGGACGGCGTCCTCGGGCGAGATACCTGCGGCGACCGCCTCGCGAACCATCCCGTTGACGTGGCCCGAGTCGGCGATGTCCTCGGGATCGCGATCGTCCGTGCAGAAGGCGATGCGCCACGGGCCGTATTCCTCGACCAGAGGCAACAGCGCGTGCAGGTTGCGCGCCATCGACGCCTCGCGGATGAGCAGCCACATGCCGGCGCGCAGGCGCTCGCGTCCCTCCTCGACCGTAAGCGCCTCGTGGTCGGAGTAGATGCCGGCGGCCGCGTATGCCTGGAGCTCGCGCCCGAGGAGTCCGGGCGCATGGCCGTCGACATGGCGCGCCCCGTCGAGCGCGAGCTTCTCGAGCTCAGTGGGAGCACCGGCGACGACGCCGGGAAAGTTCATCATCTCCGCGAGCCCGAGCACCCGCCGCCGACGCATCAGCGACTCGAGGTCGCCCGGCGTCAGCGCTCGTCGCGGAGACTCGAACGGCGACGCAGGCACGCACGACGGCGCCATGAAGTAGACGTCCAGCTGGAGATCCGAGCTCGCGTCGAGCAGCCAGTGCACGCCGTCGACACCGAGCACGTTCGCGATCTCGTGGGGATCGGCCACTACCGCGGTCGTCCCGAGCGGGAGCACGAGCCGGGCGAACTCGTCCACCATGAGCTTGACCGACTCGAGGTGCATGTGCGCGTCGATGAAGCCGGGCACGACGAAAGCGCCCGACGCGTCGAGCGAGACGCGCCCGTCGTAGCTCCCGATCCCTGCGACGACGCCATCGACGACCGCGATGTCCGCCTCCAGCCATTCGCGCGTGAACACCGAGAGAACGTGACCGCCTCGCACGACGAGGTCCGCGGGCTCGTCCCCGCGGGCGACTGCGAGACGGCGTTGCAGCCCTTCCATCGAGGGGAGCGTAATGGGCACGGGCTGTCGAACAACGCGCTGTCGTATAGTCGCTCGGTCGAGTCGGTAGGCGGACAGGAGGAGCAGATGAGGAAGAAGTTCGTGGTGGGCGGGCTCGTGCTCGCGGTAACTGCGCTCGCGCTGGCGGGCGGCAGTGCGGCCAGGTCCGACCAGGATCCGTTCAAGGTGGCGTTCATCTATCCGGGGCCGCACAACGACGGTGGCTGGTCGCAGTCCCACGACAAGGGGCGCCTCGCCATCGAGAAGGCACTCGGGAACAAGGTCGAGACGACCTACAAGGAGAACATCTTCTCGAACGCGCAGGTTCCACAGGTCGTCGCGGGCCTCGCTCGCGAGGGCTACGACCTGATCTTCGGCTGCTCGTTCGGCATGTTCGAGAACGGCGTCAACGGCCAGCTGTACAAGAAGTACCCCGACATCCTGTTCGAGCAGGCGACCGGCCTGCAGGTCAAGAAGAACCAGTCGGAGTACTTCGGTGCCGGCGAGGACACGATCTATCTCTCTGGCATGGCCGCGGGTGCTGCGACCAAGAACGGACAGATCGGCTACATCGTCCCGTTCGGGATCCCCGAAGTCGTCCGGCACATCAACGCGTTCGCACTCGGCGCGCAGGTGATGAATCCGAAGGCGAAGGTGAAGCTGCTCTGGACGAACTCGTGGTTCTCGCCTCCGAAGGAGACGGCCGCGGCGAAGAACCTGATCGCAGCTGGTGTCGACGTCCTCGGTCAGAACGTGGACAGTCCCGCCGCAGGCGTGGTCGCCGAGGCGAAGGGCGTCCCGTGGGTCGGCTACGACTCCGACGCTCGCAAGTCGGCGCCGAAGCAGTGGCTCACCGCGGCGACGTACAACTGGGGCCCGTACTACGTGAAGCGCGTCCGAGCCGCGATCAACGGAAGCTGGAAGTCCGGCTTCTACTACGGCACGATCAAGGACGGCTTCACCGGTCTCGCTCCGTACGGTCCGAAGGTCACGGCGAAGACGAAGGCGGCCATCGCCGCGAAGCGGAAGGCCATCGTCTCGGGCAAGTTCAACGTCTTCACGGGACCGCTGTACGACCAGAAGGGCAAGTTGATGGTGAAGAAGGGGCAGACCCTCAAGGTTCTCCCAGATCTGTACTCGATGCAGTGGCTCTCGAAGGGTGTCGTCGGGAAGGTCTCGACGGTCTCGCCTCCGGGCTAGCCGCGTGGGGCAGGTCCCCGCATCCTCGGTAGACGAGAGAGGCGCCGGTTCGCCCGGCGCCTCTCCGCCGCCCACCGCACGCATGGACTCTGCTCCCGCCGTGCGCATGGCGGGAATCACGAAGCGGTTCCCCGGAGTCGTCGCGAACGACGGCGTGACCTTCGAGGCGGCGGCCGGCGAAGTGCACGCGCTCCTCGGCGAGAACGGTGCGGGCAAGACGACCCTGTCGAACATCCTGACCGGTCTCTATCGCCCGGACGAGGGCGAGATCGAGCTCTACGGAGAGTCGGTGCGGTTCCACTCTCCGCGGGATGCCATCGACGCGGGGATCGGCATGGTGCATCAACACTTCCGGCTGGTCGAGCCGTTCTCCGTTGCCGAGAACGTCGTCCTCGGCGATCACCGCGGCGAGGGAGGTCGCGTCCTTCTGCGTCCGTCGGCGACCGAGCGGCGCGTCGAGGAGCTCAGTCAGCGCTACGGGCTCGCCGTGAGCCCGAAGGCCAAGATCTGGCAGCTCTCGATCGGCGAGCAACAGCGCGTCGAGATCCTGAAGGCGCTCTATCGCGACGCCCGGGTTCTGATCATGGACGAGCCGACCGCCGTGCTCACCCCACAGGAGGCCGAGGGGCTCTTCGAGACGCTCCGTGCGATGGCGGACGAGGGTAAGACCGTCATCTTCATCTCGCACAAGCTCCACGAAGTGAAGGCCGTCGCCGACCGTGTGACCGTGCTGCGCGGCGGCAAGACCGTCACGACCGTCGACGCCGCGCCTTCCACACCGCGCTCGCTCGCAACGCTGATGGTCGGGCGTGAGATCGACTTCGCACCACCGCTCGAGCAGGCACGGCAGCTGGCGAACGTGCGAGCGCTCGAGGTGGACGGGCTGACGGTGTCGGGCGACCGCGGCGAGATTGCCGTGAACGACGTGTCGTTCGCGATCCGCGAAGGCGAAATCGTCGGAGTGGCAGGCGTCGCTGGGAACGGCCAGCGCGAGCTTGCCGAGGCGCTCTCAGGGATGCGTGGCATCGACGCGGGGAGGGTTCGCATCACCGGCCGGCTCTTGCGTGGCGGCGATCCGCGCGAGGCGATCCTCGCCGGCGTCGCGCACGTTCCCGAGGATCGCCTCGGCACGGGGCTTGCTCCGAGCCTGAGTGTCACGAGCAACGTCGTCATGAAGACCTACCGTCGGCGCTCGCTCTCGCACGGTCCGCTCCTCGCGCTCCGGCGCATGCGCGAGGTCGCGGTCAGGATCGTCCGGCGCTACGACGTGAAGACCCCTGGGCCCGAGACGCCGGTGCGCAATCTCTCCGGCGGGAACCTCCAGAAGCTCATCCTCGGTCGGGAGTTCGACGACGATCCGCTTGTCCTCGTCGTCGCCCAGCCCACCCGCGGGCTCGACGTCGGCGCGATCGAGACGGTCCACTCGTACCTTCGCGACGCAGCTGACAAGGGTGTCGCGATCCTGTTCATGAGCGAGGACCTCGACGAGATCCGTGCCCTCGCCGACCGGATCCTCGTCGTCTACGAGGGCGAGATCGTGGGCGAGCTCCATGCCGGGGCTGCATCGATCGAGGAGATCGGGCTGCTCATGGCGGGAGGAGCCGGCGGGTGAAGCTCGAGCGTCGGCTCACCCAGCCGCGGTGGCTGTCGGTCGCCGTTCCGGTGGGCTCGCTGATCGTCGCGTTCGCGATCATGGGCGTCGTCCTCGCGCTCACCGGGCACTCGCCGGGTGACACGTATCGGAAGATCCTCGAAGCGGGTTTCACCGGCAACGGGGCGATGTCGGCCACGCTTATCTCCGCGACGCCGATCCTGTTCACCGGTCTCGCAGCCGCAGCCGCCTTTCGCATGCAGCTGTTCAACATCGGCGCGGAGGGACAGCTCTACCTCGGCGCGGTCGGTGCGTCCTGGATAGCGCTGCAGCTCGGCGATCGAGATGCCACGTCGACCCCGCTCTTCGTCGTCGCCATGTGCGCGGCGGCAGCCGTGCTCGGCGCGCTGTGGGCGCTCATCCCCGGCGTCCTTCGGGCCTTCGCGCGCACGAACGAGATCATCACCTCGCTGATGCTCAACTACGTGGCGGGGTTACTGCTCACGTACCTGATCTTCGACAGCTCCTCGTACTGGCGCGACACGTCGACGCTCCAGGCGCGTGCCTTCCCGCAGGGCAAGCCGATGCCGGAAGCGTCGAACTGGTCGACGTTCGGTACATCGGTCGTCGTCCCGCTCGGGTTTCTGATCGGGATCCTCACCGCGTTCGTGCTGTGGGTCCTCTACACGCGGATGCGGTTCGGCTTCGAGGTCGGCGTCATCGCGGACTCGCCACGCGCCGCGCGCTATGCGGGAATGCGGACGCGCCGGAAGATCCTCTCGGTGATGGCGCTGTCCGGAGCGATCGCGGGTATCGGCGGCGCGAGTCAGATCGGAGACTTCACGCACACGCTCGACGGGAGCCCGACGGGTCTGCAGGCGGCGGCGTTCGGCTACACGGGCATCGTCGTCGCCGCGCTGGCGAGGTACAACCCGTTCGCGGTCTGCCTCGTCGCGGTGCTCATCGGAGGGCTGCAGAACGCCGGCTACACGCTGCAGGGTCCTGACTTCCCCTCCGGACTCGTTGGCGTGATGCAGGGAATCATCCTGTTCTGCGCACTGGGTGGCGAGCTGCTCCTTCGCTATCGGGTGCGGATCGCCCGAGTGCGAGCCGGGAAGCCCGTCGCGGAGGGCGCGACATGAGCGTCAACGACAGCCTGCTCGTGATCGTGCTTGCACAGGCGGTGCTCTACGGGACGCCGCTCCTGTACGCGGCGCTCGGGGAGCTTCTGGCCGAGCGCTCGGGAGTCCTCAATCTCGGCGTCCAGGGGATGATGCTGTTCGGAGCTGCGGTCGGGTTCTGGGTCACGCAGCGAGTCGACGGCTCCGGGGCGGTGCTGTTCCTGGCCGTCGTCGTCTCGGCGCTCGCGGGCGGGACCCTGGCTGCGATCCACGCCTTCCTGGTCATCACGCTTCGCGCGAACCAGATCGTCTCGGGACTCGCGCTCACGATCTTCGCCGGAGGGCTCGGCCTGTCCGCGTACCTCGGAACGGAGCTCGGTCTCGCGGAGCTCCCTGCGATTCATCAGTTCAGCGAGCTCGACGTGCTCGGGCTCGGCGACCTGCCCGTGGTGGGGCCGATCCTCTTCGATCAGTCCGCGCTCGTCTACGCTTCGTGGGCCCTCACGCTCCTCGTCGCCCTCTACCTGGGTCGCACGCGGTGGGGTCTCAACGTCCGCGCCGTGGGCGAGGCACCTGCCTCGGCAGACGCGATGGGTGTGAACGTCACGCTGTATCGGTACGTCCATGTCGTCGTCGGGGGTGCCTTCTCCGGTGTCGCCGGTGCTTGCTACAGCCTCTCCATCACGCCCGGCTGGACAGCCGGCGACACGCTCGTCGGCGGAGCAGGCTGGATCGCGATCGCGCTCGTGATCTTCGCGTTCTGGCGGGCCGACCTCTGCCTCGTCGGCGCATATCTCTTCGGGGCGCTGTCGGCGCTCCCGTTCGCGCTCCAGGCTCGCGAGGTGGACGTGACCCCCGAGTTCCTCTACGCGCTCCCGTACGTGATGACGATCATCGTGCTGGTGCTCGTCTCGACCGGCCTGTCGAGGCGCAGGCTCGGAGCGCCCGCTGCGCTCGGGGTTCCGTATGTACGCGAGGAAAGGTAGAACGCTCGCGTGGACGTCCTCACCCCCCGCTCACTCGACAAAGCCCTCGCGCTGAAGGCCGAGCACCCGGACGCGCTCCCGATCCAGGGCGGCACCGACGTCATGGTGGCGCTCAACTTCGATCGCGCGCGACCTGAGACCATCCTCAATCTGAACGAGGTGGCCGAGCTCCGCGGGTGGTCGCGCGAGAACGGGACGCTCAGGCTCGGCGCCGGCCTCACCTACGCCGAGGCCATGCGCGGCGAGCTCGCAGAGGCGCTCCCGGCACTGGCCGAGGCGTCGCGGACGGTCGGCTCGCCCCAGATTCGCAACCGCGGGACGATCGGCGGGAACCTCGGGACGGCCTCGCCCGCCGGCGACGCGCTTCCGCCGCTCATCGTGGAGCGGGCTGACGTCGAGCTCGCGAGCGTGCGCGGCGTGCGCCGCGTCGCTCTCGAGGAGTTCCTCGTCGGCGTGAAGCGGAACGCCCTCGAGCCGGACGAGCTGATCGTCTCCGTGCTCGTCGAGCCGAGCGGCCAGCCGCAAACGTTCATGAAGGTCGGGCCGCGCAACGCCATGGTGATCGCGGTCTGCTCGCTCGCCGTCGTGGCCGATCGCGCCCGTGGCGAGCTGCGGGCGTCGTTCGGATCGTCCTCGCCCGTCGTGCGGCTCGTCACCGCGTCGCTCGAGGACGCGGACGGCTTCCCGGCGCGCGTCGCCGATGCGGCGAGCCCGGTCGACGACGTGCGCGGAACGGCCGCATACCGCCGCCACGCGCTGCGCGTGCTCACGCAGCGGGCGCTCGACAGGTGTCTCGCATGAGGATCGAGGTGACGATCAACGGCGAGCGGCGCGAGGCCGAGGTCTGGGCGGGCGAGAGCCTCCTGACGACGCTCCGCGATCGGCTCGAGCTGCCCGGGTCGAAGAACGCGTGCGAACAGGGCGAGTGCGGCTCGTGCTCCGTGCTGCTCGACGGCGAGCTCGTGTGCTCGTGTCTCGTTCTCACCGTGCAGGCCGACGGGCACGAGGTCGTCACGGTCGAGGGTCTCGGCGGCGAGGCCGCCCTCCACCCGGTGCAGGAAGCGTTCGCCGATACCGGCGCGGTGCAATGCGGCTTCTGCACGCCGGGCTTCGTCGTCGCTGCGGCCGATCTCCTACGGCGAGTGCCGAGTCCTACGGACGACGAGATCCGCGAGGCGCTGTCCGGAAACCTCTGCCGCTGCACCGGGTACCAGAAGATCCTCGACGCCGTTCACCTGGCGGCGGAGCGGTGAGCACGGCGACTCGGACGCTTCGTCGCGGGCACGCGGCGACGAGCACGCGCCGCGCGGACGCCGTCCCGAAGGTCACGGGCGAGTTCGCCTACTCGAGCGACCTCCACGCCGCCGGGATGCTCTGGGGTCACACCGTGCGCAGCCCGCACGCGCACGCTCGCGTCGTCGCGATCGACACGACCGCGGCGCGCACGATGCCCGGCGTCCACGCGGTTCTCACGCACGAGGACGTTCCAGGCGCGAAGACGTACGGGCTCGAGTTCGCGGATCAGCCCGTGCTCGCGATCGATCGTGTCCGCTACTTCGGCGAGGCGGTGGCGATCGTCGCGGCGGAGGAGCCCGAGCAGGCACGGCGCGCGGCCGCAGCCGTGCGGGTCGAGTACGAGCTGCTCGAGCCCGTCACCGATCCCGAGCGCGCGACGGAGATGGAGCCGCTCCATCCCGACCGCCCGACGATGGGCCACGGCTACCGCGACGACCCGCGTCCGAACGTCGTGCGCGCGATGCTCGTGACGCGCGGCGATCCGGACGCCGACGGGGACGTCACGGTCGAAGGTGTCTACGACGTCGGCCAGCAGGATCAGGCGTTCCTCGGGCCCGAGTCCGGCATCGCGATCCCGGACGGCGAGGGCGGCGTCGACATCCACGTCGCGACGCAGTGGCTCCATGTCGACCGCGACCAGGTCGCGCCGTGTCTCGACCTCGAGCTCGAACAGGTGCGGGTTCACCTCGCCGGCGTGGGTGGGGCGTTCGGCGGTCGCGAGGACCTCTCGATGCAGATCCACGCGGCGATGCTCGCGCTACGTGCGGGACGGCCCGTGAAGATCGTCTACAGCCGCGAGGAGTCGTTCGTCGGCCACATCCATCGCCACCCGGCGAGGATCTGGGCGGAGCACCAAGCGACGCGCGAGGGACGGCTCGTCTCGGTCCGAATGCGGATCCTCGTCGACGGCGGTGCGTACGCGTCGAGCTCGACCGCGGTCATCTCGAACGCGTGCTCGTTCGCCGTCGGCCCGTACGCGGTCGACAACGTCCGGATCGACGGCCTCGCCGTCTACACGAACAACCCGCCCTGCGGTGCGATGCGCGGATTCGGCGCGGTGCAGACCTGCTTCGCGGCCGAGGCGCAGATGGACAAGCTCGCCGCGGCGCTCGACATCGACCCGATCGAGCTGCGGCTCCTGAACGCGCTCGAGCCGGGAGGCACGCTCGCGACCGGGCAGGTCGTGACGGGCTCGCTGCCCACGCGCGAGGTCATCAGGCGCGCGGCGGCTCTTCAGCTGCCTGAGCCGGAGGAGTTCCCTCGCGAGGCGATCCGTCTCCCGGGTGGCGCGGGGAACACGACGCGCGGCGAAGGAGTGCGTCGCGGTGTCGGCTTCGCGGTCGGCTTCAAGAACATCTGCTACACGGAGGGCTTCGACGACTTCTGTGCCGCCCGCGTTGTGCTCGCGGAGGACGGCTCCGCGGAGGTCCGCTGCGCGGCCGCCGAGGTGGGTCAGGGCGTTACGGAGGTGATCCGGCAGGTGGCGCGCCTCGAGCTCGGGACGGAAGACGTCACCGTCACGTCGGGATCCACGGCAGACGTCGGATCGGCGGGCTCGTCGTCGGCCTCGCGGATGACCTGGATGGCGGCCGGTGCCGTGCAGACCGCGTGCCGCGCGGCACTCGAGGAACGCGGCCGGGTGGGAGGCGCCGTCGACGTCGAGCGCGTCTATCGGCACCCACGCACGTTCCCGCTCGACCCGGAGACGGGTCAGATCACCGAAGGTCAAGCACTTGTCGCTCTCGCGGTAGCCGCGATGCGTGTCGTCGCCGAGGTCGACGTCGAGCTCGGCCTCACGCGCGTCGTCTGGATCGGAACGGCGCAGGACGTCGGCAAGGCGCTGAGCCGCACCGCGGTCGAAGGGCAGATCGAAGGCGGAACCGCGCAGGGCCTCGGCCTCGCGCTGATGGAGGAGATCCAGACGCGCGACGGCGCGATCACGAACGCGAGCTTCACCGACTACCTCATCCCCACCTTCCTCGACATGCCGCCCGTCGTCTCCGAGCTGATCGAGGATCCGGAGCCGGATGCGCCGTATGGCCTGAAGGGCGTCGGCGAGCCGCCGACCGTGGTCTCGACCGCTGCGATCGTCGCCGCTCTCCGCGATGCGACCGGGCGCGACCTTGCCCGCGTCCCCGTTCGACCCGACGACATCGTCGGGCTCTGACGGCGCGAGAGAGGAGCCTTCCGGCTCCCTTCTCGCGACTCCCCCACTCGGATGGAGGGCGAACTAGCGAAGCTGCGGGCGCACGAGCAGCGAGATGCGCTTCGCCTGGGCGACCTGCACGAGGTGCCTCTGCACGGAGACCGCGGCCTGTGCCCGCTGGACCTTCGCGACCTGGACGCCGACGACCTGCGCCTTCACCTGTGGCTTCGACTGTGCCGCGACGTTCCCCGCAGCGGCGACCGATGGTGCTACTGCGAAGGCGGTGATGATTGCTCCGACGGTGGCGATGCGCTTCATGGTGTTCTCCCGTCTCGTGATCCTCATGTCCCCGAGAGTACGAGTGCGGCTGCTCGGTGTCGTTCGCGCTCGTGACATTGCGAATGTCACCGCCGTTACACAGACTGGCGTCGTGGAGTGGCCGCTGCTCGCCGATTTGCCCGCCGAGGACGTGCGTCAACTGCTCGCGATCGCACGCCGGAGAACCTTCGCGCGGGGCGAGGTCGTCTTCCATCGCGACGATCCCGCCGACTCGCTGCACCTCGTCGTGCGCGGTCGCTTCGGCGCACGGGTGCTGACGCCGCTGGGCGACAGCGTGCTCGTCGACGTCCTCGGGCCGGGACAGAGCTTCGGCGAGCTCGCCCTCCTCCTCCCCGACGCTCGCCGCTCGGCCACGGTCGAAGCGCTCGAAGCCAGCGAGACGCGCTCGGTGTTCCGCGACGACTTCGCCGCGCTCCAGCGCGACCACCCAGGCGTGAAGGACGTGCTCCTGCGACTCCTTGCCGAGCAGCTCCGCCGCTCGACGGATCGAGTCGTCGAGGCGCACCACGTCGCTGCGGAGACGCGCATCCGTCGCAGACTCCTCGAGCTGGCCGCGATGTACGACGATGGTGTCGTTCCCCTCACGCAGGAGGACATCGCCGCGATGGCCGGCACCTCGCGGGCAACCGTGAACCGCGTGCTCCGCGAGGAGGAGAAGCTTGGTGCCGTCGCGCTCGCGCGAGGCCGGACGACGGTTCTCGACGCGGATGACCTCGAGCGACGCTGCCGCCGCTCGTAGGGGCGAGGCTTGCCTCGCCCTCGGGCGACCCAAGGGTCGCCCCTACGAGGCCAGATCCTCGAGCAAAGCGGCGAGCAGGCGGTAGAAGCGCTGGGTGCTCGAGATGCGCACCCGCTCGCCGGGCGCGTGCGGGCCGACGATCTCCGGCCCGATCGAGACCATCTCGACGCCGGGCAGC
>Ga0136631_10000676_pt1 | contig 10663 bp, 9 predicted proteins | sample AntDrymUQ6012206_2_FD_104655 | JGI IMG/M metagenome (GOLD analysis project Ga0136631, IMG submission 104655) | Polar desert sand microbial communities from Dry Valleys, Antarctica - metaG UQ601 (22.06) | ecosystem: Environmental > Terrestrial > Soil > Desert | place: Antarctica: Dry Valley... | reverse complement strand
GGCGGCGAAGGCGCCACGGCGGCGCCGGAGGAGGCGGCGGAAGAACGCGAAGACGGCGTCGTTGGCGGCGACCGGCCAGCCGCGCTCGGGGCTGCGCGAGTCGGCGTAGACCTGCTCGGCGCGCTCCTCGCGGATCGCGTGCCGGCGCTTGAGGGCCCGGAGCCGCTCGGACGCTGGCGCGTCGAAGTCCGGCACCAGCTCGGCCGGGATGACCGGTGGGTCGAGGGCGCGGTCGCGCCAGGTGTCGGCCGAGGAGGTGAGGAGGTCAGGCACGGCTCGGCTCCGACTCCGTCTCGTCCAGCGCCCGGGCGACCACGCGGCGGTAGTCGTCACTGTCGTCGAGCAGGCCCTCGTGGGTGCCCGCTGCGGTGATCCGATTGTCGTCCAGCAGCACTACCTGGTCGGCGTGGTGGAGCCACAGCGGCGACACCGTAGCCACCACGGTGGTCCGGCCGCGGCGGTGGTCGGCGACCCGCTCGGCGATCCGGGCCTCGGTGTGGGCGTCGACCGCGGAGGTCGGCTCGACCAGCACCAGGATCGGGGCGTCCACGGCCAGGGCGCGGGCCAGCACGACCCGCTGGCGCTGGCCCCCGGAGAGACCCCGGCCACGCTCGTCGAGGACGCCCTGCCAGCCCCCGGGGAGCGCGTCGTACACGTCCTCGGCGTTGGCGACCCGGATGACCTCCTCCGCCTGCTCACGGTCCAGGATCCCGTGCGGGTCGATGGCGTCCTGGAGGGTGCCGGCGAAGAGCTGGCTGCCGGTGTCGCTGACCAGGATCCGGGAGCGCACTTCGCCAAGGGAGGCCGCACCGAGGTCGACCCCGTCGAGCGTGACACCCCAGGGCCGGCGGGCGCGTTCCTCGTCGAGGGCGACGATCCGCTCCCGCTCGGCCTGGCGCTGGACGCGCGACCGGCGAGCGGCCCGACCCCTGAGCTCGGCGTCGGGATCGAGCGCCACCGGCTCGGCGTCGGCGTGCAGGTAGCGGCCGAGTCGGTCGGCCAGGGCGGCGGACGACTCCGGCACGGCGCTGACCACGATGGTCAGACGGCATGGGCTCGCGACGAAGCCGGTCTCCTCGTCGACCAGGTCGCCATCGACCGGCAGCGACACCGGGTGGGCGTTGACCCGCCAGGGCGGGTCCTGCTGGAAGATCGCGATCGCCTTGCGGGCGGAGACGAGGCCGCGGGTGACCTTCTGGACGAACTCGAAGAAGGTCCGGATCGGCCCGACCATGAAGAGGCCGTAGCCCAGGAAGCTGATCAACTGGCCGACCGACAGGTCCCCGCTGAGAACCTCGCGGGTGCCGGCCCACATCAGCACCACCAAGAAGATGCCGGAGAAGAGCACGCCGATGGCCTCGATCGCGGCCTGCCAGATGCCGGCGGAGATGCCGGCCTGCTTGGTCAGCTGCGACTGGGCGGCGTAGTTGCGCCCGAAGGTGCGCTCACCACCGATGCCGCGCAGGATCCGCAGGCCGGCGACGATGTCGGTGGCCATCGAGGTCAGCTCCGAGCTGCGCGAGCGCTCCACGGCCTGACGGCTGTGCAGGGGGCGCAGCAGAGGGAGCGCGACGCCCACGAGGACGGGGGCCGCGAGCAGCACCAGGATCCCGAGGGCGAGGGAGGTCTTCAGCACGATCGCGGCGACGATCAGGAACGCGACCAGCTGGGCGGTCGCCCGCGCCGTGATCTCGGTCAGCGCCCCGAACTCGTCGGAGTCGCTCGACGCGACGCTGAGCACCTCGCCCGTCGGCGCGCGCCGTGGCAGCACGTGCCCGAGCTGGACCGCCTTGCGGGCGACCATCTGGGTGGTGCCGTAGAGGGCGATCAGCCAGGAGCGGACGATCAGGGTGTGCATCGAGATTCCGAACACGGCACCGATGAGCGTCACCAGCAGCAGCAGTCCGGACCAGGTGAGGGTCGCGTCCCACGCACCGGTGAGGATGCCGCGGTCGACGGCCTTGCCGACCAGCCACGGACCCACGGTCAGCGGCAGCTGCCACAGGATGCCGAAGATCGTCGACGCGACGATCACCGCCCGCTGCTCGCGCAGGTGCCAGCGCAGGAAGGCCCCCGGACTGCGGGTGTCGGGGTCGCCGGGCGTGCCGCGGTCGGGCCCGGACCCAGCATGGGTCTCGGTCCCGGACTCGAAGGCCGTGGTGGTGGGTGGGAAGTCACGCATCGCTGGTCGAGCCTAGGTGTCTGGTCGGGCCGAGGCGAACGAGATTCGCCGTCTACGCTCGTCTGATGCCTGCCGAGCTCGTGACCACCGTGCTGGAGGGGGCGACCGCCTTCCGGCTGGCCGATCCGGACGGGCTAGCCGAGGCCGTGACCTTGTGGTGCCACCTCGACCTCGCGGACACCACGTTCGCCCGGGTGCCCGGCGGATGGGAGCTCGACCTCCCCTTCGGTGCGCAGGGTCCGGCCGTGGACCGGGTGGAGTACCTCTTCGACGTGGACGGCACGCTCGGGCTCGACCCGGGCAATCCGCTCACGGTGGCCGGCGCCTTCGGCGACCACTCGTGGTTGCCGCTCCCGGGCTACGCCACCCCTGCCTGGCTCGACGACCGGCGCGTCGAGGGTCGGCGCACGACGGCCGCGGTCGCCGGCACGCCGGTCGGCACCGTCGACCTTGAGCTGTGGTCACCAGCCGACGCGCCGGCCGACGAGCCGCTTCCACTGCTGCTCGCGCACGACGGGCCGGAGATGGACCGCTACGGCGATCTCACAGGTTTCGTCGCCGCCGGCATCGCCACCGGCCGGCTTCCCCGGCTCCGGGTGGCTCTGCTGGTGCCGGGTGAGCGCAATGCCCGCTACGCCGCCAACCCGGCGTACGCCGCGTCGCTGACCGACCACGTCCTGCCCCACCTCGACACCCGTGCGCCGAGCCTTGGTCCACCGGTGCTGATGGGGCAGAGCCTCGGGGCGCTGGCTGCCCTGCACGTGGCCTGGACCTCGCCGGGTGCGTTCGCCGGGCTCCTCCTCCAGAGCGGCTCGTTCTTCACCGAGGACCTGGACCCGCAGGAGGCCGGTTTCGAGCACTGGGCCTCGGTAACGAACTTCGTCTCCACGGTGCTGGACGCCGAACGGGCGGCGCCCGGCGCGCCCGTCGTCGCGTTCACCTGCGGCAGCGCCGAGGAGAACCTCGCCAACAACCGGCTGATGGCCGATCACCTCGCCGCCATGGGGGTCGAGGTCTCGTGGGCGCAGGTGCGCGACGGGCACACCTGGACCTGTTGGCGCGACCTGCTGGACCCGCCGCTCACCGACCTGGTCCACCGGGTGTGGGCCTGATGCGGCGCGACCAGGTGGAGCTCGAGGCTCCCGGGCTGGACCGGCCCGGCACCGTGGTCCGGCACGGCCACTGGGGCCGGCCGGTGGTGGTCTTCCCCAGCGAGCAGGGCCGTGCCTGGGACTACGAGGACAACGGCATGGTCGCGGCGGTGGCCGACCTCGTCGAGGCCGGACGGGTCAAGCTCTACTGCGTCGACTCCTACGACCACCTCACCTGGTCGGACCGGTCGGTGCCGTTGGAGGAGAGGGCTCGTCGCCACGGTGCCTACGCCTCCTGGGTGACCGGCCCGGTGATGGACCTGGTGGCGGCCGACAGTGGCGGGGTCAGGGAGGCGCTGGTGACCGGCTGCTCGATGGGCGCCTTCCACGCCCTGTCGTTCACGCTCACCCGCGCCGACCTCTTCCCGGTGGCGATCTGCCAGTCCGGCTCCTACGACCCGTCGTCCTGGTACACCGGGGAGGGTGAGCGCGGCGACGCGGCGTACTTCACGAACCCGACCGACTTCGTGCCGCACCTGCACGGCGAGCACCTGGACTGGCTGCGCTCGCGTTCTTGGATCGTGCTCACCGTCGGGCAGGGGCCCTGGGAGGTGCACCCCACGGGCTCGTTGCCGCAGGCGTACCGGATGGCCGCGCTGCTCGCCGAGCGGGACATCCCCTCCGAGCTCGACGTGTGGGGCCATGACTCCGCGCACGACTGGCCCTGGTGGCAGCGGCAGATCGCGCACCACCTGCCGCGCTTCTGCTGAGTCAACTGCCTGCCTGGACCGGGCGGGGGAGCGCTCAGGATCGCCTAGGGTCGAGGCCATGGGCTCCCAGCGCAACCACCTGGTCGGGCTGCTGCTCGGCGCCGAGCGGGACTGGCCGCAGGCCTTCGAGGCCGTTCTGCGCTTGGTCGGGCCGCTGACGGTGGACGGCACCACGCACACGCTCTCCTCAGAGCGGCTCACCATCGAGCCCTTCGACCTCACCGACCCGGCTCGGCCGGACCTGGTCATCGACCGCTTGGCGTACTGGTACTACCACCCCCGCGAATGGCTCAAGAAGGCGGCGCTGGTCAACGGCACCTACCTGCTCAACAGCCCGTTCACCTTCCAGTCGATGGAGAAGCACAGCGCGTACTGCGCCATGCTGCGGCTCGGGCTCAAAGTGCCGAGAACGATCCTGGTGCCCTACAAGAACCCTGTCGACAACGTGCGCTGGGCCTACACCTCCCAGACCTACAACCAGCCGTTCGACCTCGACGCCCTCGCGGACCGGCTGGGCTACCCGCTCTACATGAAGCCCTTCGACGGCGGCGGGTGGCGCGGGGTCTCGCGGATCGCTGACCGTGATGACCTGCATCGGGCCTACGACGAGTCCGGTGGGATGCTGATGCACCTCCAGGCGACCGTCGACTACGACCACTTCGCCCGCGCGCTCTCCATCGGTCCGGAGACGATGGTGATGGACTTCCGGCCCGACCAGCCCATGCACAACCGGTACGCCGTCTCCCACGACTTCCTCTCACCCTCGGCGGGTCACCAGGCGATGGCGATCTCCCGGATCGTCAACGCCTTCTTCCGCTGGGAGTTCAACTCCGCGGAGATGCTGGTCGCGGGCGACGAGGTCTACCCGATCGACTACGCCAACGCCTGCCCCGACGTCGCGGTCACGTCGTTGCACTACTACTTCCCGTGGGCGATCTCCGCGCTGGTGCGGTGGTCGGCCTACTGCGTCGTGACGGGCCGGACCTCGGCCGTCGACCTCGGCACCGCGCGCTACTTCGCGATCGCCGACGACCCCGACCTGGACTACGACGACAAGATCGAGGCCTACCTCGCGCTGGCCGAGGAGCACTTCGAGACCGACCGGTACCGCGAGTGGTGCGACACCCACCTGGCACACCTCGACGAGGCCGTCGCGGAGTGGGTCGCCTCCGACGCGTTCGACCGACTGCTGCGCGAGACCGTGCAGGCGACGTACCCGCCCCACGAGCAGGAGCAGTTCCTCGCACACTTCCGCGGGTTGATCGGTCTGTGGGTGACCGACCAGACGTGAGGACGGACGTGCCACTTCGTGGTGGAACGGGCGAACCGGAGGGGTGAGGTCAGGGCCAGCTCAGACCTACGACGTCCTCGGAGATCTCCCAGAGGCGGCGCTGCGACTCGGGGTCGTGCGAGACCGGGGTCGACTCGACGACCCGGGGCAGGCCCCGCCACTGCTGGAAGCCCGCCGGACCGACGTACGTCGCTCCCGGCAGGTCGGCGGTCGCGGCCATCAGGGTCGGCAGGGCGCCGTCGGCGGCCGACTGCGACACTGCCTTGGTGGCCGCGTCGAGGATCGAGGCCACGCCTCCCGCGGAGCGGCCGAGCTGGCCGTTGACCACGAGATGCGTGCCGGCAAACCCGGGGTGGGCAGCAAAGGCCCGAAGGGGGAGGCCGGCCAGCCGGGCGCGGCGCTCGAGCTCGTAGGTGAAGAGCAGGTTGGCGAGCTTGGTGGCGCCGTACGTCGGCCAGCGCCGATAGGCCCCCTCCTGGCGGTGTGGGTCACCCAACGGCGCCCGCTGCGCCAGCTTGTGCGCGTTGGACGACACGGCCACCACGCGGGCGTCCCCCGAGGCGAGGAGCTGGGGAACGAGCAGGCCGGTGAGCAGGAACGGGCCGAAGTGGTTGGTCGCCAGCTGCGACTCGAGGTTGTCGACGGTGCGGGAGTAGGGCGTCGCCATCACCCCGGCGTTGTTGACCAGCACGTCGATCGCGCCGATCGAGGCGGCCCGGGCGGCAGCCTCGCGGACCGACCCGAGGTCGGCCAGGTCGACGGTGAGCCGGTCGAGGCGGGCCTCGGCGACCTCGCAACGGATCGCCGTCTCGGTGGCGGTGACCTTGGCCTCCGAGCGTCCCGCGAGCACGACCCGCGCGCCCCGGCGGGCCAGCTCTAGGGCCGTGTGGTGGCCGAGGCCGCCGATCGAGACGCCGGTGACCAGGATCGTGCGCCCGGACTGGTCGGGCAGGTCGGCGAGCGACCACGTCCCGCCCGTCACGGGGTCACCGCGATCAGGTCGAGGAGCCGCGCACCGAGTTCCTGGTCGCCGCCGACGTCGACGGCACCGGGCGGTGGGGCGCAACGCCCGCCGGCCAGCTGGACGAACGTCTCGCGGTCCATGGCCAGGGACACCGTCGGCTCGGGAGGCGGCTCCGGGAGGAGCGCGCCGCGACCGCGCTCGTCGACCACGAAGGCGACCGTCCCCTGGCCCTCGACGGCGACGACGAGCGTCGTGCCGGTCGGCGCGCCGGCCCGCTTGGCCAGCACGTAGCCCATGCTCTCGGCCAGGTAGACCGACGTGTGCGCCGCGGCCGGGCTGTCCAGGCCGCCCGGACGACCGACAGCGCGGCGGACGTCCTGTTCGTGCATCCAGACGTCGAGCGGTCGGTTGCGCAGCAGCGTCTGCCAGTCCCAGCCGACCCCCCCGAAGATCTGCGGGGGTTTGGCGGAGCCGTCCGTGGGCGGGTCGGCCAACAGACCGGTCTTGCGGGCGGTGGCCGACTCGCGGATCTCGTTGATGAGCTCGTCGGGGGTGCGGTGGCGTCGCGTCACGACGCCCTGCTCGGTGTAGAGGCCCATCAGGCCGGTCACGTGGTCCGGCTCGCCGACCTGCACGGTCTCCTCGGGGTTGCCGGCGAGCACGCCCTCGAGATGGGCGATGTGCGCGGCGACCGCGCGGACGTCCCAGCCCGGCAGGTCCGTGGGCGTGGACCACTGGTCCTCGGGGATCCCCTCGAGCAGCGCAGCGAAGTCGTCGATCGCCTGCCACCAGACCTCGACGTACTCCGCCAACCGCTCCCGATCGCTCATAAGTGAAGCGTAGGAGCAACCGGCCAGGCTTGACCCGGAGCCGGACACAGATGTGCAACACATTGCATGCCGGTCCCAGGATCCGCTTCACCGGTCGCCCGCGGGCTGCTGCGCGAGGAGGTGCTGGCCCGGCTGCGGGACGCGATGGTCGACGGCACGCTGACACCGGGTGAGCAGCTCAAGGACCGCGAGCTCGCCAGGTCGGCCGCGGTCGCGGCCAAGCCCGAGATGGCCTGCTTGCTGGTGCAGGATCGCCGAAACGGGTCGGGCCGATCGGGACCACTACAGTCGAGGTCAGCCAGCGGCCGTGAGTGTGACGGCCGCTTCTCTTCGAAGGCCCGGTGTGGCGCAGGCGCAGATGCGCATGCAGAGACCAGCGATCGGGTTGCCCAGATCCGTGGGGGAGAGATCGCGTCTAGCCGGCTCACCGGCTCCGCACCCGTGGAGCCGTGCGCTGACGCAACCACGCCCGTCACGACTCACCCACTGGGTGCCGCGTCGAGCACCACCGGAAGAAGACCTTGACCCTCACTGCCGACTCCGTCAGCACCGTGTTCACCGATCTGCTGTCTCCCGCCGTCGTAGCCGCCCTCGCCCAGCAGGGCATCACCGAGCCCACCCCGGTCCAGGCCGCCGTCATCCCTGACGCCATCGCCGGGCACGACGTGCTCGGCCGTGCGCAGACCGGCTCGGGGAAGACCCCGGCCTTCGGCCTGCCGATCCTGGCCAAGCTGGCCGGCTCCAGGTCGCGTCCCGGCCGGCCACGTGCAGTCATCGTCGTGCCGACCCGCGAGCTCGCCAACCAGGTCACCAAGTCGATCCAGCCCCTGGCCGACGCCGTCCGGCTCAAGCTGGTCACGGTCTACGGCGGCACGCCGTACCACCGCCAGATCCGTCGCCTGCGTCAGGGTGCCGACATCGTCGTCGCCACCCCGGGCCGGCTCGACGACCTGCTGGGGAAGGGCGACTGCTCCTTCGCCGACATCCAGGTCACGGTCCTCGACGAGGCCGACCATCTCTGCGACCTCGGCTTCTACCCGGCCGTCGACAAGCTCGTCGGGCTGACTCCGGCTGGCAGCCAGCGGATGCTCCTCTCGGCCACGCTCGACGGCGACGTCGACCGTTTGGTGCGCACCCACCTGCGCAACCCGCGCACCCACCAGCTCGACCCCAATGCCGGCGCTGTCACCACGATGACCCACCACACCTTGGTGGTCGGCGGCTTCCGCGACAAGGTCGACGCGGCGGCGGACCTGGTCAGGGCCAACGGCCGGACGATCATCTTCACTCGGACCCGCGACGGCGCCGTAGAGCTCACCTCGGCCCTCGGCGAGAAGGACCTCGAGGCCGTCGACCTCCACGGCGACCTGAGCCAGCGGGTCCGCGAGCGGAACCTCCACCGCTTCTCCTCCGGGAAGGCACAGGTGGTCGTGGCCACCGACGTCGCCGCTCGCGGCATCCACGTCGACGACGTCGACCTGGTCGTGCACTTCGACGCCCCCAACGACGCCAAGGCCTACCTGCACCGCTCGGGCCGTACGGCGCGCGCCGGCAAGGACGGCTGCGTCGTCACCATCTCGACCCCGAAGCTCGTCTCGCAGGTCGTCCGCCTGCAGCAGGGCGCCCGCGTCGAGGTGCTCCACCACGACCTGCGCAGCGTCCCCCGGCCGATGACGGCGGAGGCCCTCGCCGAGCACGGCGACCGCAGCCGACCCGCCGGCAAGGGCTGGGCAGCGCTGAGGATCTAACGCATCCGGCGCAGGACCTCGACGAGATCGTCGAGGTCCTGCGCCGCTTCCGGGCTGAGCTGGGCGAGCGGGGTCGTCGCCAGGCGGCCGTAGACCGCGGCCATTGCGTCGAAGAGCTCCCGACTGGTGCCGGCGGTGCCCTGCGTAGCAGCGATCTGCTCCATCTCGGCGACGTAGCGGCCGCTCTTGCTCCCGGCCATCGCCAGTCGACCGGCGGCACCTTCGACCCCGCCGGGGTCGGACTCGCGCAGGTCGTCGAGCACGACGTCGAGCACCCCGAGCCGATCAGCGGTCTGTAGCGCCTGGGACCACAGGGCGGCAGTGCCCTTGTAGATCGACGCCGTGCACATCTTCACCGCGGACGCGGTGCCCGGCGCGGGTCCGACGACCCGCCTGCGGAGGCCGTCGGTCTCGAGGTGGGCGACCTCCTCGGCGCGCGTCCCCGAGAGGAGCAACATGGTCGCGCTTCCCGGGGCCGGTGGTCCGCCACTGATCGACCCGTCGACGAAGGCCAGCCCCGCGGCCTCGGCCCGTGCGGCGAGGCCCACGACCAGGGCGGGGGCGATGGCGTTCAGGTCCGCGATCAGCGGGCGCGTGCCGGTGGCCTCGGCGGCGTTCACGATGTCGGTGAAACACGACTCCGCCGCCCCGGGCGGGCAGATGCTGACCACGAGGTCACTCGCCGCGACCACGTCGGAGAGCGTCGGCACGAGTTCCAGACCCGCGGCCAGCCCCTGGGTCCGCACGGACCGGCCAGTCACCGTCGCGACGGTCCGCGCACCGCCCGCCCGCCAGGCCCGGGCCAGCCCGGAGCCCATCGCTCCCGGCGAGACGATCCCGATCGCGGTCATTCCCGTCGTCTCGTCATGCCAACCATCCAACCACCCGCCGAGCAGGCCCCAAGTTCCCGCCGAGCAGCGAGGGGTCAGTCTCGGGCGAGGGAGAGCGCGATGGCCAGCATGGTCAGCCCGATGAGCACGTCGAGCACCTGCCACGCGCGGGGAGCGGCGAGCAGGCGATTGGCACGGCGGGCGCCGTACCCCAGCGCGGCGAACCACAGCACGCTGGCGACGCAGGCGCCCGCAGCGAACCACCAGCGCCCGGACGACCCGTGCGTGGTGGCGATCGTGCCGAGGAGGAGGACGGTGTCGAGGTAGACGTGCGGGTTGAGCCAGGTCAGTGCCACCGCCCGCGCCAGGGTGCCGCTGAGCGACGTGCCGCGACCGGCCTCGGCGTGCAGCGCGTCGAGACGGCGGGCCCGCCACAGCGACATCAAGCCGTACGCCGTCAGGAAGGCCACCCCCAACCACCGGACCACCTCGATCGTGGCCGGGGCGCGCTCGACCAGCGTGCCGATGCCCGCGACCCCGGCCACGATCAGCACCAGGTCCGAGATCGCGCAGACGGCGACCACCGTGCCGACGTGCTCGCGGCGTAGGCCCTGCCGGAGCACGTAGGCGTTCTGGGCGCCGATCGCCACGATGAGCGACAGCCCGGCAACGAGGCCGGCGACGGTCGGGGCGAGGTCCACGACCCCGACGCTAGGCCCCGGGACTCGATGAAGGCCAACGAAAGTTTCTTCACGACCATTAGCGTTGCTTCATGGAGCTCACGACCGCCCAGCTGGCCGCGTTGGTGGCGATCGCCGATCACGGCACCTTCGACGCGGCGGCGCGCCATCTCCATGTGACCCCGAGCGCGATCAGCCAGCGGATCCGGGCGCTCGAGTCCGTCGCCGGCCAGGTGCTGGTCCGGCGCTCCGCGCCCTGTGTCCCGACCGCCGCCGG
>Ga0136631_10000675_pt1 | contig 10663 bp, 8 predicted proteins | sample AntDrymUQ6012206_2_FD_104655 | JGI IMG/M metagenome (GOLD analysis project Ga0136631, IMG submission 104655) | Polar desert sand microbial communities from Dry Valleys, Antarctica - metaG UQ601 (22.06) | ecosystem: Environmental > Terrestrial > Soil > Desert | place: Antarctica: Dry Valley... | reverse complement strand
GCTGCTGGAGATCGAGACCGACAAGGCCAACGTGACCCATCCCGCCGACCGTGACGGCACGCTGGTCGAGCTGCTGAGCGCGGAGGGCGACAGCGTCAAGGTCGGAGCTCCGATCGCGCGGCTCGAGGGGGCGGGGACCGGGGCGATCGCGTCCGTACCGGCGGCGCCCTCGGTGGGCCCGCCCGCGCGCCCGAGCGGCGGCGACGCACGGCCGGCCAGGGGCGAGGTGAGCGCCACCCCGCCAAGCCGCCATCAGCGGACCGTCGCGCGACGGATGGCCGAATCGAAGGCGACCGCCCCCGACTACTCGCTGACGATCACGATCGACATGACCAACTGCGCCGAGCTGCGCGAGCGGATGCGCGAGCTTGCCGACCCGCCGCCGACACTCAACGACATGGTCGTCAAGGCGGCCGCGAACGCGTTGCGCGAGTTCCCACGGCTGAACGGCGCCTACCGCGACGGCCAGTTCGAGAGCTACTCGCGGGTCAACGTCGCGATCGCGGTCGCCGCCGAGGACACGGTCCTCGCCCCGACGATCCACGACGCCGACGAGCGGTCGCTCGGAGAGATCGCCCGCCGCTCACGCGAGCTGATCGAGCGGGCGCGGTCCGGGGCGATCACTCAGCCCGAGCTATCGGGAGCGACCTTCACGATCTCGAACCTCGGGATGTACGGGGTCGAGACGTTCACCGGCGTGATCAGTCCACCGCAGGCCGCGCTGCTGACGGTCGGCGCCGCGAGGAACCAGCCGGTCGTCGATGAGTTCGGCAGAATCGTCGCGCGCAAGCTGATGTCCGCGACGCTCACCTGCGACCACCGGATCCTGTTCGGCGCCGAAGCCGCCCGCTATCTGGCGCGCGTCAAGGAACTGCTGGAACAGACGGCGGCGCTGGCGCTCTAGCCGTCAGCCGCAGGTAGGCGAGCGTCCAGTAGGCGTGGCCGAACGTGCCCACCGCGCCGGCGGCCGCCAGCATCAGCGGGAGGAGGATCAGGAGGGCGACGCCGCCGGCGACGATCGCGGCCGTCTGAAGCCCGGCGATCAGCAGCCCGATCGCGGGCAGGCCGAGCACCAGCCCGACGAGCGCAGCCACGATGAACAGCGCGAGCAGGGCGCCGATCGCGATCGCGATCGCGAGCAGGAAGACGAGGAGAGAGGTGCCGACCCGCGAGCGGAACAGTCGATAGCCGAAGCGGATCGCATCCCGCGCGCCGCCGCCTTCGAGGACGATCCTTCGCACGGCGAACTGGTTGACGATCGATACCAACGATCCGAGCACGATCAGAGCGACGATCGCGAGCAGGCCGGCCGTGACGCCGGTGACGATGCGGGCGACCAGGTCCTCGGTCGAAGTGAACACCGCGAAGGTGATCCCGCCGAGTGGGACGCCGATCAGGATCAGGCCGGCGAGGGCGATCAAGAAAATCAGCACCCCCACCTTGAAAACGTGCCAGATGTTCGCGCGACCGGCACGCCAGGTGGAACCGAAGGACCGCGCTTCGCCGCGATCGATTGCCGCGACCGAATCGGCAAGGCCGCCCTGCGAGATCAGCGCGAGCAGGATGAGCGCGACGAACAGGACGAGCACGGCGCCGGCGACCAGCCCGATTTCGACTGGACCGAGGGAGGACACCGTTCCGAAGTCCGCGGCGAAGGCCTTCGAGTCGCCGAAGTCGCTGCTGTACTGGAAGTTGAACGACGGCGGGCTGAACCCGCTGCCGACAAAGAATCCGAAGAACCATAGGTAGCGGTTCTCCCAGGTGATCCTGAGCGCCCTGCTGACGAGCTCGCCGTAGTTCATGAGTCCTCTCCCCATCGAAAACCGGTTGGCGCAATCGCCGGCGCGAGCGGTGTGTCGGGCTCGCTGTCGGCGACCACAGGTGTATTGAACCCGCTCGGCGCGACGTCATTGGGGGTGTCGGGGTGAAAGATCGACGCGAGGTACTGGATCTGGCCACGGCCGACCCCCAGTTCGGACTGCCCGCCGCCGTAGGCCCTGACGCCGCGCTCGTCGAGCACGTCATAGAAATGAAACAGCGCCTCGAGCGAGCCGACGCGCGAGGGCTTGACGTTGACCATCTTCGGCGCGAAGGGCAGTGCGTCGACGTCGGCGACCGAATGGATCGGAGCGTCCCAGGTGACTCGATCGCGATAGGGCCACAGCGCCTCATCGGCCTCGGGGACGGTCACGTCCGGGTCCTCGAGCCAGGCGTCCGGGAAAGCCTCGGCGAGCATCCGGTATAGCTCCGGGTCGGTGTCGACGTCGACGGGCGTGCCGCGGTAGTGGCCCTTGAGGTCGAGCGAGTCGATCCGACCGGTCTCGACGAGCCGGCCGACCAGCGCCTCGTCCCAGGAATTGGTGGGGTCGAGCTTGAACCTGAGGTTCGGGCGCGTGGCCGCGATCCGCTCGAGGCGGTCGAGGCTCGGCGGCTCGCCGAGCCGCATCGACACGACGAAGTTGACCGGCCGGGGCTCGCGGCCGAGTTGCTCGACGAGCGAGCGTCCGGCCTGGCGCAGGGCGAGATCCAGCGCGGCCGACTCGAATGCCCAGCGGCGGTAGATCGGCGAGACGTCCATTATTGCCGGGCCGGCCGGGAACAGATCGAGCCCGCCGACGTGCTCGCAGAACGACGCGAGCGTCCAGCTGCCCGCGAGCGGCAACACCGGCCCGAGATCCTGCTGGGCGACGTGGTCGAGGCCGTCGTAGGTAACGTCCTCGCCGATGCCTTCGTGGCCTCCGCCGGTGAGGTGGATCAGCGTCGTGAGGCGCGGCTGATCCATCCCGGTATCGCCCTCGAGCGCTTCGAGCTCGTAACGCTCGATCTCGAGCGGGAGGTCGGCGATCAGGTCGAAGGTGGGCATGGCGCGCAGTCTAAGGCGCAGTAGTGCTGGCGTAACCTCCAGGAGGCATGGAGACGCGTCAGTTGATCGACGGGGAGCTCATCGCAGGGGAGGGCGAGCGACTGGCTGTCGAAAACCCGTTCGACGAGACGTCGCTCGCCGAGCTCGGCACGGCCTCCGTCGAGCAGACCGATGCCGCGATCGCGGCCGCACACGAAGCGAAACGCACCTGGGGCAAGACGCCGGCGCTCGAACGCTGCGAGGCGCTGCACGAGGTCGCCACCGGCCTGCGCTCACGCACCGAGGAGATCGCGCGACTGATGACGCTCGAGGGCGGCAAGCCGCTCGTCGAGAACCGCGACGAAGTCGGCTGGACGGCGGCCGCGTTCGACTACTACGCCGAGCTCGGCCGCAACTTCGCCGGCCGCGTGATCCCGCCGATCGAATCGACCCAGCTCGCACTCGTGCTCAAGGAGCCGGTCGGCGCGGTCGCCTGCATCGTGCCCTGGAACTACCCGCTGCTGCTGCTCGGCTGGAAACTCGCGCCCGCGCTCGCGGCGGGCAACTCGACGGTCTGCAAGCCCTCCGAGCTGACCCCTCTCTCGACGCTGATGCTGGCGCCGCTGTTCGACCACTTGCCCCCCGGGGCGGTCAACATCCTCGCGGGCGACGGCAGGGTCGGCGCCCGGATCGTCGAGGACGAGCGGATCGAATGTGTCGCCTTCACCGGTTCGGTCGGAACCGGCAAGCGGATCGCTCACGCCTGCGCCGAGCGGATCGCGCGGATCAACCTCGAGCTCGGCGGCAAGGACCCGTTCATTGTCTGTCCCGATATCGCCGGGGAGCTCAGCATCGCGGCGAAGGGTGCGGCCTGGGCCGCCTTTCTCAACGCCGGGCAGGTCTGCACCTCGGCGGAGCGGTTCTACGTCCACGAGACGCTCTACGACGACTTCGTGTCCGCCTTCGTCGTCGAGGCCGAGGCGATCGTCGTGGGTGACCCGCTGGCGGCCGACACCGACGTCGGTCCGATGATCTCGGCGCCCCAGCGCGCCAAGGTGCTCGCCCAGGTCGCGGGGGCCCGCGACTCAGGGGCGGAGCTGCTGACCGGTGGCGGCAACGCCGGTCACGAGCGCGGCCACTTCTTCGCTCCCGCGGTTGTTACGGGAGCGGCAGCGGAGACCGACCTGCTGAGCGAAGAGACTTTTGGCCCCGTCGCGCCGATCGTGCCCGTGGCGTCGCTCGACGAGGCGATCGATCTGGCCAACTCGACCCGCTTCGGGCTCGGCGCAAACGTCTATACGCGAGACCTCGGGACGATCATGCGCTGCATGCGCGAGATCAAGGCCGGAACCGTCTGGTTCAACGACCCGCTGACCGACAACGACGCCGGCCCGTTCGGGGGCTTCAAGCAGTCGGGGCTCGGGCGGGAGCTCGGCCAAGAGGGGCTCGAAGCCTTCCAGGAGACGAAGCACGTCCACCTCGAGACGATGATCGAAGCGAAGGACTGGTGGTACCCCTACGGACGGGCATCATGAGGATCGGCAGACAAGCCACAACGGGAGGCGGGAGGCGCAGAGCAGGGGTCATCGCAGTCGCGGCCACGGTCGCTCTTGGAGCCGCGGCGATCGCTACCGGCTCACCGCCGCCCGACGCGCCCGGTTGCCAGATCCTTCCGCCGAAGAACTCCTTCAACATTCCGGTCACGGGAACGCCGCCCGCCAAGAACTCCAAGGCGATCCTCAAAGAGATCGGACTCGGCGAGAGCTTCCACGCCGACTTCGGCTCCGGCCAGTTCGACGGCGGGCCGATCGGCATCCCTTACACGACCGTCCCGGGCACACAGCCGCGGGTGCCGGTCAGGTTCGCGTTCGACGACGAGTCCGATCCCGGCCCCTACCCACTACCCGCCAACGCTCCGGTCGAGGGCGGGCCGGGCGCCGACGGCGACCGTCACGTGCTCGTCATCGACCGCGACGACTGCGTCCTGTACGAGCTGTTCAACGCGCGGCCGCAGAACGGCGGCGCCAGCTGGACCGCAAACTCCGGCGCGCGCTTCGATCTCAACTCGAACCAGGTGCGCCCAAATGGGTTCACCTCGGCCGATGCGGCCGGCTTGCCGATCTTCCCCGGGCTGGTGCGCTTCGACGAGGTCGCGGCCGGGCGGATCGACCACGCACTGCGATTTACCCTCGAGCGAACCCGCAACAAGCACATCTTTCCCGCCCGCCACGACGCCGGGAAGAAGGGCAAGAACCTCCCGCCGATGGGTCTGCGGCTGCGGCTCAAGCCGGGCTTCAACGCCGACGCCCTGCCGCCCCAGTCACGCGTCATCGCAAAGGCGATGCAGACCTACGGCCTGATCCTCGCCGACAACGGCTCGAACTACTTCATGTCGGGCGTGCCGAACCCCGGCTGGGACAACGATGACCTGCGGGCACTCGGGCGGATCCGCGGCAAGGACCTCGTCGTCGTCGACTCCAAGAAGCTCCCGCGCCCTTAGGGCTCCCGCGCCACGATCAGCTCCCCAGCTCGCGCGCGGTGGCGCTGAACCGCGAGGTTGAGAAACATCAGCCCCACAGCGACGAGCAGCAGCGCCGTCGCCATCACGTTGACCTCCGGCGGCACGCCCTGGCGCGCCGCACCCCAGATGTAGATCGGGAACGTGACCGTCGTCCCGGCGTTGAAATTGGAGATCACAAAGTCATCGACCGAGATCGCGAAGGCGAGCAGGCTGGCCGCGGCGACCCCTGGAGCGATCAGCGGCAGCGTGACCTTGCGGAACGTCGTCAGCCCGTTCGCGCCGAGGTCCTGGGCGGCCTCCTCGAGATGCGTGTCCATCCCCTCGAGACGCGCGCGGATCGTCACGACGACGTAGGCGACGTTGAACATCGTGTGGGCGACCACCAGCGTCGCGAAGCCGGGCAGCACGTTGAGCGTCAGGAACAGCGAGAGCAGGGCGGCGCCGAGCACGACCTCGGGCGTCGCGAGCGGCAGGAACGTGAACAGGTCGACCGCTCCCCGTCCGCGGAACCGGTGGCGGACCAGCGCGAGGCCTATCAGCGTTCCCAACACGACCGCTAGAACCGTTGAGAGCGCCGCGATCTGCAGCGAGACGGCTATCGCATCACCGAGCCCGGGCACCGAGAACGGGTCCTGCCAATGGCGCGTCGTGAACCCCTGCCAGGTGAGGTTGAACCGGCCCTGGTTGTCGTTGAAGGAGAACAGCGCGACGATGAAGATCGGGATGAACAGGTAGAGCAGCGCGAGGCCGGCCCAGATGCCGAGCAAAGTTCCGCGGAAGCGCTCGATGGTCGGGCTCATACCGCCGCCTCGGTCAGCGTGCGGGTGCCGAGCACGCGCGCGTAGAGGAACACCGCCAGCAGAATCACCGTCATCAACAGGAACGACAGCGCCGCGGCCTCCGGGTAGTCGCGCAGCACCAGGAACTTGGACTGGATGACGTTGCCGATCATGTACTGGTTCGAGGTCCCAAGCAGTTGGGCGTTGACGAAGTCGCCGACCGCCGGGATGAACGTCAGCAACGTCCCGGCGAAGATGCCCGGCAGGGCGAGCGGCAACGTGATCTTGCGGAAGGCCGCAAAGCGGCTCGCGTAGAGATCGGTCGCAGCCTCGATCAACCGCCGGTCGATCTTCTCCAGCGAGACGTAGAGCGGCAGGGCCATGAACGGCAGGAAGTTGTAGGTGATGCCGGCGATCACCGCGAACGTCGTCGCGTCGAGCCGGCCGTCCTGGGCAATCAGCCCCAGCGAGCGAAACAGGTCGGCGACGAACCCGTTGTCGACGAGGATCGTCTTCCAGGCGATCGTGCGGACGAGGTAGCTGGTGAAGAACGGCAGCACGATCAGCAGCAGCAGGAGATTCTTCCAGCGGCCCGCCCGGAACGCGATGAAGTAAGCCAGCGGGAAAGAGATCACGAACGCAGCGATGGTCGCGATCGCGGCGTACTCGAAGGAACGCAGCAGCTGCTCGCTGTTGTCGCTCACGGCCTCGGCGTAGACGCCGAAGTTCCAGTCGAAGACGAACCCCGTCTCGAGCGTGCCCGTCGTCAGCGAGAGCTGCGCTTGCAGCAGGGCCGGGATCGCGAAGAAGACGACCAACCACGCGATCCCGGGCAGCAGCAGGAGATACGGCGCCAGCCGCCGACGGCGACGCAACGAGAGGTGCATCCTCTGCTCAGGCCCCCACGACCTGCTGCCACGCTTCCTCGACCTGGCGCTCCTCCTCGGCCGAGAGGCTCGGGAACGGATGCAGCTTGGCCAGCGTCTCCTCATCCGGGAAGATCAGCTGGTTGCTGGCGAGGTCGGGATCGGTCTTCTCGAGCTCGGCCTGGGCTCCCTCGACGGGCGTCACGTAGTTGACGTAGGCGGCGATCTGCGCCGCGATCTCGGGCTCGTAGACGTAGTTCATCAGCACCTCGGCGCCGTAGGGGTGCTCGGCCTTCTCCGGGATCAGCATGTTGTCGGCCCAGATCAGCCCACCCTCCTCCGGGATCAGGAACTCGAGGTCGGGGTTGTCGGCCTTGAGCTGGATGACGTCGCCCGAGTAGGCGACCGCGATCGCCAGGTTGCCGTTGGTGAGATCGCCCGTGTAGTCGTTGCCGGTAAACCGGCGGATCTGGCCCGAGGCGTTCGCTTCGTCGATCTTCTCGACCGCCGCCATCGTGTCGTCGAGGGTCGCGTCCTCGGTGTTGACGCCCATCCCCTGCAGGGTGAGCCCGACCGAATCGCGCCACTCGCCCAGGAACGACACCCGACCCTTGAACTCGGGCAGAAAGATGTCATTGAAGCTCGTCAGCTCGCGGCCGGTCTCGGCCTTGTTGTAGCCGAGCCCATCCATACCCGCCTGCCACGGCGCGGAGAAGTTGCGGCCCGGATCCCAGGCAGGGTCGCGCAGGGTGGCGATCAGGTTGGCTTCGACGTTCGGGACATTGGCCTTGTCGATCGGCTCGAGATAGCCCGAGGTGACCCAACGGGCGGCCATGAAGTCGGTCAGAACAACGATGTCACGGTCGATCGACTGGTCGCGCTGGAGCTGCTCACGCACCTTGCCGAAAAACTCGTTGTTGTCGTTGATGTCGTCGACGTAGTTGACGGTCACGTCGAACTCGCGCTCGAACTCGGGCAGCGAGTCCTTGTCGATGTAGAGGGGCCAGTTCGAGAAGTCGATCTCGGTCAGCTTCTGGGCCGGGTGGCTCGCGGTCGTGGCGGTCGGTCCGGCCTGCCCCGTGCCCTGCACGCCGCCGCAGGCCGACAAAAGACCGGCGGCGCCGGAGACGGCGAATGCGCCCGCCCCCAGGCGGCCGACGAACCCCCGCCGCGAGAGTCGCCCCTCGCGCAGCAGTTCGTCGATGACACTCTCAATCGATCGGTCAGACATCGGGCCCCTCCTTGTTGACGACGAGTGTGTGACGGGGCTCCCAGGTGAGGACCACCTCGGAGCCGACCGGCGCCGCATCCGGCTCTGAGCCGTCGCGGTTCTGCGTGATCGCGGTGATCTCCTCGCCGCGCTCGGTCAAGACCTCGTACTGGATCGCGACGCCCCGGTAGCTCGCGGCGACCAGCCTGCCGCGCAAGGCGTTCAGATCGGCCGGCGCCTCATCGGCCAAGCGCCGCAACGTCAGCTTCTCGGGCCGGACGCCGACCCGGATCGATTGCGACTCACCGATCCGGTCCGCAGGTACGCGCAGCAGCGCGCCGCCCGCGCTCTCGAAATCGACGAGGTCGGCGTGCCGCGAGCGGAGCTGTCCGTCGACCAGGTTGCAGGGCCCGAGGAACCCCGCGACGAACTCGCTCGTCGGACGCTCGTAGAGGTCGGAGGCCGAGCCGCGCTGCTCGATCCGCCCCTCGTTCATCACCGCAATCTCATCGGCGAGCGACATCGCCTCCTCCTGGTCGTGGGTGACGTGCAGGAAGGTGATGCCGACGTCGCGCTGGATCCGCTTGAGCTCGATCTGGAGCTGCCGGCGCAGACGCAGGTCGAGCGCACCGAGCGGCTCGTCGAGCAGCAGGGCGCGGGGACGGTTGACCAACGCGCGAGCAAGGGCCACACGCTGTTGCTGACCGCCGGAGAGCTGCCCCGGCTTGCGCCGTCCGAGCCCCTCGAGCTGAGTCAGCTCGAGCGCCTCGCCAACCCTGCGGCGCGGTTCCTCTCCGCCTACGCCGCGGCGCTCGAGACCGAAGGCGACGTTGCGCTCGACGGTCAGGTGCGGGAACAACGCGTAGCTCTGGAAGACCGTGTTGACCTCGCGTCGGTAGGGCGGGAGGTCGGTGACGTCGGCGCCGCCGAGGTAGACGGTCCCCTCGGTCGGCTCCTCGAACCCCCCGATCATTCGCAGCGTCGTCGTCTTGCCGCAGCCGGATGGGCCGAGCAGCGCGAAGAAGGAGCCGCGCGGGATCTCGAGGTCGAGCCGATCCACGGCGACCGCGTCCCCGAACCGCTTGGTAACCCCCTCTAAGCGGATGTCAGGGGCATTCGGCTCGGCCGCCACGTTCCAGAACCTAATGCACGCCGGTTGTGCTGGCAAAGCCGCGGGCCGGACATTCGGCCAGATGGTCGATTGTCTCGGCGACCGACCGGCGCTACGGTTGTCGAGACCGTCCAGCCCCGGAGGAGACCATGTCCGTAGCCGAAGCCGCGACGCAGACCGGATCACTCCAGGAGCGCGCGCGACGCCATCTCTGGATGCACTTCACGCGGATGGGCGGCTACGACGCCGATCACCCGATCCCGATCATCGTGCGTGGCGAGGGATGCTACGTCTTCGACGAGCACGGCAAGCGCTACCTCGACGGGCTCTCGGCCCTGTTCTGCGTCAACGCCGGCCACGGCCGCGCGGAACTCGGGGATGCCGCCGCGGCCCAGGCGCGGGAGCTCGGCTTCGTCACCAACTGGAGCTACGCGCACCCCCGGGCGATCGAGCTCGCCGAGCGGATCGCGCTCCTCGCCCCGGGTGACCTCAATCGCGTGTTCTTCACGACCGGAGGCGGCGAAGCGGTCGAATCGGCCTGGAAGATGGCGCGCCACTTCCACAAGCTGACCGGGCAGCCGAACCGCACGAAGCTGATCGCGCGCGAGATCGCCTACCACGGCACGACGCTGGGGGCTCTGGCCGCTACCGGGATCACCGAGCTGCGCAAGCCCTATGAGCCACTGGCTCCCGGTGCGTCACACGTGCCCAACACCAACGACTACCGGTGGCCGGCCGAGCGCGACCCGCTCTGGGCCGCCGACGCGATCGAGGAGCGGATCGAGTTCGAGGGTGCCGACACCGTCGCCGCGGTGATCCTCGAGCCGGTCCAGAACGCCGGCGGCTGCTTCGTGCCGCAGGAGGGCTACTGGCAGCGGGTACGCGAGATCTGCGACCGCCACGGCGTGCTGCTGATCTCCGACGAGGTGATCTGCGCCTGGGGCCGGCTCGGGCACTACTTCGGCTGTGAGCGATTCGGTTACCAGCCCGACATCATCACGACGGCCAAGGGCCTGACGAGCGCGTACGCCCCAATGGGGGCGGTGATCGCCTCCGATCGGATCGCTGAGCCTTTCATGGAGGGCACAAACTCGTTCCTGCACGGCTTCACCTTCGGCGGCCATCCGATGAGCGCCGCAGTTGCGATGGCCAACCTCGACGTCTTCGAGCGCGAGCAGCTCTGCGGCCATGTGCTCGCGAAGGAGGGCGAGTTCCGGGCCACGCTCGAGGATCTGCGCGACATCCCGATCGTCGGCGACGTCCGCGGCGCGGGCTTCTTCCAGGCGGTCGAGCTGGTCAAGGATCGCGACACCAAAGAGAGCTTCAACGAGGAG